>Ga0182014_10008379_pt1 | contig 10594 bp, 9 predicted proteins | sample 612S2DmetaG_FD_120489 | JGI IMG/M metagenome (GOLD analysis project Ga0182014, IMG submission 120489) | Permafrost microbial communities from Stordalen Mire, Sweden - 612S2D metaG | ecosystem: Environmental > Terrestrial > Soil > Wetlands > Permafrost | place: Sweden: Stordalen | collected... | reverse complement strand
GGCGCCGTTCAGGCGCGACCGACCGGGATTAGAGAGAAACGAAGGCCTGACATGAAGCTCGTTGTTGCCATTATCAAACCCTTCAAGCTTGACGAGGTACGCCAGGCGCTGACGGCCATCGGCGTCCACGGCATGACGGTCACCGAGGTCAAGGGTTACGGCCGCCAGAAGGGCCATACCGAAATCTACCGCGGCGCCGAATATGTCGTGAATTTCCTGCCGAAGCTGAGAATCGAAATCGCGGTTTCGTCCGATCTCGCCGACAAGGCGGTCGAGGTGATCGCTTCGAGCGCGCGCACCGGCCAGATCGGCGACGGCAAGATCTTCGTGACCCCGATCGATCACGCATTGCGGATCCGCACCGGCGAAACCGACAGCGACGCGCTTTAGGGTTCTTGAGAGTTCCTGCACTTCAATCGCATCCGGCAACGGCGCCGGAATGCGATCCATAAAATCGGCTGGGGAAATTCCATGGGGGCACTATCGTTTCGTGCAGCAAAGCTTGCTGCGCCGTTCAGCGTTGCGGCAATCTCCGTACTGGCGACACCGGCCTTCGCCGGAACTTCCGAGATCAGCGCCGCCGATACCGCCTGGATGATCGTCGCCACCGCGCTGGTGCTGATGATGACGCTGCCGGGCCTGGCGCTGTTCTACTCAGGCATGGTGCGCAAGAAGAACGTGCTGGCGACGATGGCGCAGAGTCTGGCGGCCGTCGCCATGATTTCCATCCTCTGGGTGGCGTTCGGCTATTCGCTGGCCTTCGTCGGCGACGGCCCCTGGCTCGGCACGCTCGACCGCTGGTTTCTCACCGGCATGACCATGGACAGCGTCAATCCGGCGGCGAAGACGATCCCGGAAAGCCTGTTCATGCTTTACCAGATGACGTTTGCGATCATCACCGTGGCGCTGGTGGCGGGCTCGGTCGCCGACCGGATGCGGTTCTCGGCCTATCTGTTGTTTTCCATTGGCTGGTTCATCCTCATATATGTTCCGCTGGCGCACTGGGTGTGGGGCGGAGGCTTCCTCGGCGCGGCGGGCGTGCTGGATTTCGCCGGCGGTCTCGTCGTGCATCTGTCGGCCGGTGCCGGCGGCCTGGTGGCAGCCATGGTGTTGGGCCGGCGCCACGGCTACGGCACCGAAAACCTGTCGCCGTTCGATCTGTCGCTTGCCGTCATGGGCACTGGCCTGTTGTGGGTCGGCTGGTTCGGCTTCAATGGCGGCTCGGCGCTGGCGGCGAATTCGCGCGCGGTGATGGCGATCACCGCGACCCATCTCGCCGCCTGCGCCGGCGCGCTGACCTGGGGCGCGGTGGAATGGACGATCCAGCGCAAGCCCTCGGTGCTCGGCATGATTTCGGGGGCGGTGGCCGGGCTGGGCACCATCACGCCTGCCTCGGGATTTGTCGCGCCCTGGCATGGCATCGTCATCGGCGTGGTCGCCGGCCTGGTGTGTTTCTGGGCCTGCACCTGGCTGAAGCGCCGTTTCGAGTATGACGATTCGCTCGACGTGTTCGGCGTTCACGGCGTCGGCGGCATGACCGGAATTCTGCTGGCCGGGGTGTTCGCGACCGCCTCGATCGGCGGGACCTCCGGTCTGATCGAGGGCAATCCGCATCTGCTGCTGATCCAGCTGTACGGGGTCGGGGTCACCCTGGTCTGGTCCGCCGGCATCACCTACGTGCTGCTCAAACTGGTCGGCGTTTTCGTCCCTGTACGGGTTTCGCTGCGGCAGGAGATGGAAGGCCTCGATATTTCCCAGCATGGCGAGGCGCTGCAGTAGGGATCCCCATCCCACTACCGTTTTTCTGCCCTCTCCATGAGCATGATTATGTCCAGAGCCGGGCATGCCTATATTTTTGGCGAATATGATCAAGCTTTAGGCGCGACCGAATAGCGCAGGTGCGGGCTTTTCCCGCATCGGGCGAAAAGGTCCGCGTTCATAGTCCGTTAGGGAACGCGGCCGATCTGGCACGGCATTTGATTCTAAGCCTCTGGCTGTGCCCGCGTAGTGAACTTCTCCGCGTGGTGAACCTCAGTCGAGAACGCCCGGTTACCGCTCGACCGGGCCCAAGCGGGGATAAGACCCATGAAAATTGTTATGGCGATCATCAAGCCATTCAAGCTCGAAGAAGTCCGTGACGCCCTGACCGCCATCGGCGTTCACGGTCTGACGGTGACGGAAGTCAAGGGATATGGCCGGCAGAAGGGCCATACGGAGATCTATCGCGGGGCTGAATACGCGGTGAGCTTCCTGCCCAAGATCAAGATCGAGGTCGCTGTCGCCTCGGACCAGGTCGACAAGACCATCGACGCGATCACGTCGGCTGCGAAAACCGGACAGATCGGCGACGGCAAGATCTTCGTCATCAACCTCGACCATGCGGTTCGCATCCGCACGGGAGAGGCCGATGCCGCGGCCCTTTGATTTCGCGCTCAACCAAATTCACTCAGGAGTAAAACAAATGACGTTCAAACGTCCCTATAGCGCGGGACTGGCGGCCCTCGCAGTCGGCCTGTTCGCCGCGACCGCTGCCTACGCGGAGCCGACAGTCAACAAGGGCGACAATGCCTGGATGCTGACCTCGACGGTGCTGGTGCTGTTGATGACGATCCCCGGCCTCGCGCTGTTCTATGGCGGTCTGGTCCGCTCCAAGAACATGCTCTCGGTGCTGGCGCAGGTGTTCTACACGGTCTGCGTGGTCACCATTCTCTGGGCGCTGTACGGCTACAGCCTCGCCTTCACCGGCGGATCCGACTTCATCGGCGGCTTCTCGAAAGCCTTCCTGATGGGCGTGACGCCGGATTCCAAGGCGGCGACCTTCAGCGTCGACGCCAACATTTCGGAGCTGGTCTATGTCTGCTTCCAGATGACGTTCGCCGCGATCACGCCCGCCCTCATGGTCGGCGCGTTCGCCGAACGCATGAAGTTCTCGGCGATCGCGCTGTTCATCCCGCTCTGGGTGACGCTGATCTATTTCCCGATCGCGCACATGGTCTGGTACTGGGCCGGACCGGACGCGATCTCGGATGCGGTCAAGGCCCTTGCCGCGGCGGGTGACGCGGCGGCGAAGGCCGCGGCGCAGGCCAAACTCGATGAAGTCAACGCCGACGCCGGCTGGATCTTCAAGAAGGGCGCGATCGACTTCGCGGGCGGCACCGTGGTGCACATCAATGCCGGCATCGCCGGCCTGGTCGGCGCGCTGCTGATCGGCAAGCGCACCGGCTACGGCAAGGACCTGATGGCCCCGCATTCGCTGACCATGACCATGATCGGCGCCTCGCTGCTCTGGGTCGGCTGGTTCGGCTTCAACGCGGGATCCAACCTCGAAGCCAATGGCGGCGCCGCGCTCGCCATGACCAACTCCTTCGTCGCGACTGCGGCGGCGGCGTTGTCGTGGATGTTCGCGGAATGGGCCATCAAGGGCCATCCGTCGCTGCTCGGCGCGTTGTCGGGCGCGGTGGCGGGACTGGTGGCAGTAACGCCCGCGGCTGGCTACGCCGGTCCGATGGGCGCGATCGTGCTCGGCCTCGTGGTCGGTGTGGTCTGCCTGTTCTTCTGCACCGTGATCAAGAACGCGCTCGGCTACGATGACTCGCTTGACGTGTTCGGCGTCCACTGCGTCGGCGGCATCATCGGCGCGCTCGGCACCGGTATCCTGGTGAATCCGGCGCTCGGCGGCGCCGGCATCATGGACTACACCACCGGCAAGATCGCCGACTACGACTTCGCGGCGCAGATGATCTCCCAGACCTGGGGCGTCTGCACCACGCTGGTGTGGTCGGGCATCGGTTCGGCAATCCTCTACAAGGTCGTCGACGTCATCGTCGGCCTGCGCGCCAATGTCGAGAGCGAACGTGAGGGCCTCGACATCACCGAGCACACCGAACGCGCCTACAACATGTGAGTTCTCCCGGGGCGCGGCCTCACGGGGTCGCGCCCAGAACTACGGTCCGGGCACATACCCGGCAATGCACGGACCGTCGAGGGGGCTCCAGCGCAAGCTGGGGCCCCTTTTTTCTTTTTGGCCGGTACGCTGTTGTCCATTTGCCGGGATGCCGCCGACAAGGTGCTGGATTCCTGATTTGACGCGTTTTCTTGACGCGAACCGGTTTCCACTTCGCTTGAAAACGCTCTAAGCGTTGTCCCCGCGCTGGCGCAAAATCGACGCTGGCGCCGATGGTTAATCGCGTCTTAACCTCGCCGTATCTATGGTGGTTTGATCCGTCTGGGGCCGGTCTCAACCTGGGAACGGCCGATCCAACAGTGCTGGCGCTTTAAAGTATGGCCATGACCGCTTCATCCCGCGCGCCAGAGGGCGCCGGCACCCAGGAAAGCGAGCGCTCGCCATTCGCCCGGCTGACCGAATTGCTGGCCCCGTACCAGCCGGGTAAGCCCTTGATTGCGTTATCGTTGGGAGAACCGCAGCACCCCGTGCCGGAGTTCGTCGGCCCGGTTCTGGCAAACCACATCGCCGATTTCGGGCGCTATCCGATCGCCAAGGGCATCGAACCGTTCCGCCGCGCGGCGGCGAACTGGCTCTCCACCCGGTTCCGGCTGCCGCGCCCCGTCGATCCCGAAACCGAGCTGCTGGTGCTGAACGGCAGCCGCGAGGGGCTGTTTTTTGCGGCGCTGGCCGCGGCCCGCTATGTCGGCGCGCGCAAGGGCAAGCCCGCGATCCTGATCCCGAATCCGTTCTATCCCGCCTACGCCGCCGGCGCCCGCGCCGCGGGCTGCGAGGCGATCTTTCTGCCGACCACGCTGGCCAACGGATTTTTACCCGATCTCGAGGCGCTCGACGACGCCACGCTGGCGCGAACGGTCGCGATCTACATCGCCTCGCCGGCCAATCCGCAGGGCGCGGTGGCCACACCAGACTATTTCGGTCGCCTGAAAAGGCTCGCCGACCGTTTCGGCTTCATGATCCTGAGCGACGAATGCTATTCCGAGATCTACACCAGGGAAGCACCGGGCAGCATGCTGGAATGCGCCGGGCCTGATTTCGCCCATGCGGTCGCGTTCCAGTCGCTGTCGAAGCGTTCCAACCTGCCGGGCATGCGGGTCGGCTTCGCCGCCGGCGACGGCAAGTTTCTCGCCATGTTTCACGAACTGCGCAATGTCGCAGCCCCCCAGGTGCCGGTGCCGCTGCAGCATGTCGCGATCGCAGCCTATGGCGACGAGGCTCATGTCGAAGAGAACCGCCGGCTCTATCGGATCAAATTCGATCTCGCCGACCAGATCCTCGGCAATCGCTATGGCTATCGCCGGCCCGCCGGCGGCTTCTGCGTCTGGCTCGACGTATCGGAGCTCGGCGGCGACGAAGCGGCGGCGGTGAAACTCTACAAGGACGGCGGCGTGCGCGTGGTGCCCGGCAGCTATCTGGCGCGCCAGCAACCCGACGGCTCCAACCCCGGCGCAGGCTATATTCGCCTGGCGCTGGTGTCGGACAGTGAAACAACGGCCGAGGCGTTGCACCGGCTGGTCGAAATCCTGGGCTAAAGCATGATCCGGAAAAGTGGGAAACGGTTCTCATCATGCGCAACCGCAATAAACCAGTCGCGAAGGCCTAAATGAGCATGCCGGCGATCGAACGTGTCATTCCCCTGGTCGGCCACTTGCCGTCGGCGATCCGCGAGGCCCTGGCGCGGCGCTTTCGCGAACTCGCCGGCCTCGGCCTGATTGCGCTGGCCGGCGTTGCGGCGGCGGCGCTGATAACATGGTCGGTGCAGGATCCGAGCCTCAGCCACGCCACCTCGCGCGCGATCCGCAACATCGTCGGATATCCCGGCGCCATCGGCGCCGATCTCCTGATGCAGATTCTCGGTCTCGGCGCGATCATGCTGGTGCTGCCGGTGGCGGTGTGGGGCTGGCGCATGCTGACCCATCGCAGCTTCGACCGCGAAGCGCTGCGGATCGCCTGCTGGATCCTCTGCACGGTGATTTCGGCTGGCTTTGCCAGCTGCTGGCCGCATGGCGGCGCCTGGCCGCTGCCGACCGGCCTCGGCGGCGTCGTCGGCGATGCGCTGGTCCGCGCACCCGCTGTCGTATTCGGTCCGCCCGGCCTCGCCTATCGGCTTGTGCTCGGAAGCATCCTCTTCGTCGCCATGGCCGCGACTTTCCTGGTCGCTTGCGGCCTCGGTTCGCGCGCGCTGGAGGAGGAACTGACCGAGATCGAGGACGACGACGCGCCATTCGTGGAAGGCGATGACGGCGGCTCGGTCTCGCTCGGATGGGCCTTTCATGCGGCGATGAGCGCGAAGGCGCGGATCGGGTGGCTGCTGGCCACGGCCTATCGCTCGCTGGTCGCCAGCGCGCCGGCGCCACGCGCGATCTCGTTCGAGCGCCAGGAGCCGAATCTCGGCAGCCGCGCGGCGCCGGCATTGGCCCCGCGGGCCGAACAGGATTTCGACGACGAAGGCGACGAGGCGGACGAGGAGGAGGAACTTCCCGCCGCCCGCGCCCCGCGCAAGAAGGCCGCCCCGCGCGCGCCGGCGCGCAAATCATCGGACAAATTCGAACTGCCTTCGGTATCGGTGCTCACCGCGCCGAAGGCGTCGGATCGCCAGCCGCTCAGCAAGTCCGAGCTCGATGCCAATTCGCGGGCGCTGGAAGGCGTGCTCGGGGATTTCGGCGTCCGCGGCGAAATCGTCAAAGCCCATCCCGGCCCGGTGGTGACGCTGTACGAGCTCGAGCCCGCGCCCGGCATCAAATCGTCGCGCGTCATCGGGCTCGCCGACGACATCGCACGCTCGATGAGCGCGCTGTCGGCGCGCGTCGCGGTGGTTCCCGGCCGCAACGCCATCGGCATCGAACTGCCCAACGTGCATCGTGAAAAGGTCTATCTGCGCGAGTTGCTCTCGGTGAAGGACGGCAACGAGTCGGTGGCGAAGCTGCCGCTCTGCCTCGGCAAGAACATCGGCGGCGAGTCCATCATCGTCGACCTCGCGCGCATGCCGCATCTGCTGATCGCCGGCACCACCGGCTCCGGCAAGTCGGTGGCCATCAACACCATGATCCTCAGCCTGGTCTACCGGCTGCGTCCGGATCAATGCCGTCTGATCATGGTCGATCCGAAAATGCTCGAACTCTCCGTCTATGACGGCATTCCGCATCTGCTGACGCCGGTCGTGACCGATCCGAAGAAGGCCGTGGTCGCGCTGAAATGGGCGGTGCGCGAGATGGAAGAGCGCTACAAGAAGATGTCCAAGCTCGGCGTACGCAACATCGATGGCTATAATTCGCGCGTGGCGGAGGCCAAATCCAAGGGCGAGGAACTGACGCGCACCGTGCATACCGGTTTCGACAAGGAAACCGGCAAGGCGATCTACGAGAACGAGAAACTCGATCTCGAACCGTTGCCCTATATCGTCATCATCGTCGACGAAATGGCCGACCTGATGATGGTGGCCGGCAAGGACATCGAAGGCGCGGTGCAGCGGCTGGCGCAGATGGCGCGCGCCGCCGGGCTGCATGTGATCCTCGCCACCCAGCGTCCCTCGGTCGACGTCATCACCGGCACCATCAAGGCGAACTTTCCGACCCGCATCTCGTTTCAGGTCACCTCGAAAATCGACAGCCGCACCATTCTGGGCGAGATGGGCGCCGAACAGCTGCTCGGACAGGGCGACATGCTCTATATGGCCGGCGGCGGGCGCATCAGCCGCGTCCACGGACCTTTCGTCTCGGACGAGGAAGTCGAGAAGGTGGTGCGCCATCTCAAGACCCAGGGGCAGCCGGAATATCTCGAGGCGGTCACCGCGGAAGAACCCACCGACGAGGACGGCGCGGTGTTCGATTCCACCGGCATGGGTGGCGATGGCGGCGGCGACCTGTTCTCGCAAGCGGTGGCGATCGTCAAGCGCGATCGCAAGGCCTCCACCAGCTATATCCAGCGACGGCTGCAGATCGGATACAACCGCGCCGCCTCATTGATGGAGCGGATGGAACTCGAAGGCATCGTCGGCCAGGCCAATCACGCCGGAAAGCGCGAGATCCTGGTCGAGGAAGAGGAAAGCGGATTTTAAAAAAAGCCTGATCAGGTGCATTGATTGCGGGGATGGGCATTCAATTTTCACGGAAAAACGATATCTGCCTTGGCCTAAACTACGATAAAACGTCCAAATCCGACAGGACCACGCGTTGAACAGAAATCTCAGACCTGGAATGAGCGGACCAATGGCCAATAGGGGCATGCGCCGCGGGCTGGCCTTGCTGATCGCGGTATCCATCGCCGGCGTCGCAAGCCTTTCGGTCGCAGACCCTTGCTCCGCGCAGACCGTTCCGCTGCCAAAACCCGCGCCGAAAACCCGCAGCGGCGTCCAGATGAGCGCGTCCGATTCGCAGAAGGCCCCGCTGGCGACGGGCGCGACTGCGGCAACCCCGCCGGATCCGGTCATCCCCGATCCGCGCCGGAACATTCCCGCCAACATCTTTTCGAGCTTCGATGCCAACCAGAAGGCGCAAGCCGCCAAGGTCAGCGCCTATCTGTCGTCGCTGCAGACCCTGGTCGGGAATTTCGTCCAGGTCGGGCCCGACGGCCGCAAAAGCAAGGGCGATTTCTACATCCAGAAGCCGGGCAAGGTGCGCTTCGAATATGACGAGCCGAGCCCGATCGACATCGTCGCCGACGGATCGTCGGTCGCGGTGCGCGACCGCAAGCTCGCGACCCAGGATATCTATCCATTGTCGCAGACGCCGCTGCGTTATCTGCTGTCGGACCGCATCGATCTGTTGAAGGACACCAATGTCGTGAGCGTGACCGCCGATGACGTCTTCATCAGCGTCACCATCGAGGAGAAACAGGCGCTGATCGGGACCAGCCGCCTGATGCTGATGGTCGGCGCCAAGGACGGCCAGCTCAAGCAATGGACCGTCACCGACCCGCAGGGCTATGACACCACGGTCGCGGTCTACAATCTGGACGCCTCCAAGAAGCTCGATCCCGGCATGTTCAAGATCGACTTCACCAATTACGGGCCCCCGCCGGGATAGGGCCGGCCTCAGCCGGCGGCGCCGATCTCGCCCGAAGCGCCCTTGCGCACGTCCGGCACAGGCGCAGCCCGGATCAAGCGTGTGTTTTCGGCGTTGCCCTGATACATCCTGCCCATGCGTTTTTCCCTGACCACCTGGAACATCAATTCGGTGCGCCTGCGCATCGATCTCGTCGCCAAATTCCTCAAGGCGGTGCGGCCGGACGTGCTGTGCCTGCAGGAAACCAAATGCGTCGACGACGCCTTTCCGCTGAAACGTTTCCGGCGGCTCGGCTACGAGCACATCGCGCTGAACGGACAGAAGGGCTATCACGGCGTCGCCGTGGTCTCAAAACTGCCGTTCGAGACCACCGATATCCGCACCTTCTGCGACAAGGTCGACTCGCGTCACATCTCGGTCGCGTTCGGCGAGAAGGCGCATTTGTCGAAGCCGCTGGTGGTGCATAATTTCTACGTTCCCGCCGGCGGCGACATCGCCGATCCGGCGCTCAATCCGAAATTCGAGCACAAGCTGCAATTCCTCGACGAGATGAAGGCGTGCGAGCCGCTGCATCCGCGCGGCGACGACCGCCATATCCTGGTCGGCGACCTCAACGTCGCCCCGCACGAGAACGACGTGTGGTCGCACAAGCAACTGCTGAAAGTCGTGTCGCACACCCCGATCGAATGCGAGAAGCTATTGGCAGCCCAGGCGCATGGCGAATGGTTCGACGTCGCTCGCGAGCGGATCCCGCTGTCGGAAAAAGTCTATACGTGGTGGAGTTATCGCGCCGCGGACTGGACGCTGGCCGATCGCGGCCGCAGGCTCGACCACATCTGGGTATCGCGCGCGCTCAAGGACGGCGTCAGCGATTTCCGCATTACCCGCGATGCGCGCGGCTGGGAGCGGCCCTCCGACCACGTTCCGGTAACGGTGACGCTGGACGTGTGAGGGTTACGCGGTCATTCCGCGGCGCTGGTGAAACGAGCGAACCCGGAATCCAGGAGCTGCGGGCCCGTCAATTCAAATACTCAGCTTCGCGCCCGCCATCAGAATATCGCTGGCGATCTGGCTGGTGCGGTTGGCGAATTCATCGCGCAGCCGGCGCGCCGCGGCGGGATCGCTCTCCAGCACGCGCTGAAACAGGCTGCGCGCGATGCGGACCACCGCGGAATGCTCGATCGCGGTCGCGGTCGACGGCCGCGGCATCGCGGTGATCAGCGCGAGCTCGCCGATCAGCGCGCCCGGGCCCGCGATCACCTCGGCGCCGGCACCGTCCTCGATCCGGAACGCGCCGCGCTGAACCACGAACCCGGCATCGGCTTCGTCGCCGGCGTTGAACAGCACGTCGCCACGCGCGAAACCGCGCTGCTCGGAGCCGATCGCCAGCATGCGCAGCGCGGTCGTCCCCAACAGGCGCAGGGTCGGGACGCGCTCGAGCAGGGCAACATCATCTTCGATCGACATGCAGGACCGGAAATCGGGGCGCGCAAATGAATCTGATTAATACGAATCGCGGCCCGAATCGTATCACGGCACCAGCTTGTAGCCACCGGCTTCCGTCACCAGTATCTCGGGATTGGCCGCATCTTTTTCGATCTTCTGGCGCAGCCGGTAGATATGGGTT
>Ga0182014_10008376_pt1 | contig 10597 bp, 8 predicted proteins | sample 612S2DmetaG_FD_120489 | JGI IMG/M metagenome (GOLD analysis project Ga0182014, IMG submission 120489) | Permafrost microbial communities from Stordalen Mire, Sweden - 612S2D metaG | ecosystem: Environmental > Terrestrial > Soil > Wetlands > Permafrost | place: Sweden: Stordalen | collected... | reverse complement strand
GGTGCCATGTTGAAGGCGGCACTGCTATCTGCGGGAAGAATTTCACTGCCTGTGAGAATCGCATAGTGGCGCTTCTCAAAAGCGGCGACACTGCGGCGAAGGTTGCTAAACCCTGGGGGAAAATAGCAGTCGAACGGATCATTGAAACGTAGTGGGCTGCTAAATCGCAAATGCCGGGTCGAGAGGTTGAGTTTAGCCACTTTCGCGGTGCAATACTTGTAAAAACGCTTTGGCTTGGACATCGCCATGCGGTAAGAATAGTTGTTTTCAATCGGCTTACAAGTTTGTGTCACCGCCACTTGTGTCGAGTCGCATACCGTCCAAGAGGCACAAGCAGCCGCTCAGTTTCAGCGCGGCAGGCCACCGTGCAACTTGTGCCACTTGTCCGGTTCCCATTCGAGTCTGATCTTTGGCCGTCCGCGTTCCGCCGTGAACTTGCCCATTCCCCTCAAAAAGTGCCAGCAGGAATGCCAGCAAACCTCATTTGGTGGGGGTTAAATTGAGTTAAAAAAAGTCGGCTGGAGTTATCCTTGACATAACGCGGGAAAGCCTTTAGTATCAAGGCGACGGTGATGATTTAGACAGTTGATTTCGAGTGGCTTGTGGAAGGCGAGACGCGTCCGATTCCGACCCTCGCCTCCAATCCGAACTGTGGGTGCAGCAACGGTTTAAGAGGTAGGGCGTCCGCAACGGACACCAAAACGGACACCATTTTTCCAACTCCGTTAGAATCCAGCGTAATCGGCGCTAACCCGCCTGATACTCGCTAACTCTGCGGAACCGGTTTCAGTTATCCTTGCGATTGCGTGAAATTATGAAAACACGTTATCGCTTAATTCGTCGTGGCATTCGCGGCAATGGTTTCTACTGCGTGGACACCAAGACCGGCAAACGCACCAGCCTTCACACCGGCAATGCCGATGAAGCCCAACAGATCATCGAGGCCAAAAACAATTCCGAGCGCCAGCCGGTTTTGAACCTGCAAATAGCCAAGGCATATCTGGCGGGCAGTGACAACGGCATCACCACCCGGACATGGCAGCACGCCATTGAGTCGTTGATTAACACCAAACAGGGAGCGAACCAGCACCGTTGGAAAACCGCCGCGAAGGACAAGGCGCTGGCGATGCTGTTGCCGCAGGTCATCATTGAAACCAAGGGCGAGGCCATTTTGAAAGCCCTGCAAATGGGAACCGTCTCGACGAATGTTTATCTGCGGCGGTTGCACAACTTCTGCGTGGACATGAGTTGGCTGCCGTGGCCGCTGGTGCCGAAACGTCAATGGCCTGCCGTTGAGTTCAAAGAGAAGCGTGGCATCACGCTGGCCGAACATCTGGCCATCGTCGCCCGCGAAAACAATCCCGAACGCAAGGCATTCTACAAACTGGCGTGGCATCTGGGCGCATCGCAATCCGATCTGGCATTCCTTGAAGCCGAGAATGTTGATTGGGAACACCACGTTATCAGCTATGCGCGCCAGAAGACCGGCTCGATTGCCATCATGCGATTTGATGAAGACATGGCGGAAATCCTGCGCGACTTGCCGGGGAGCGGCCCCTTGTTTCCATATATGCGAACCGTGCGCTCTGGTGACCGCGCCACGGAATTCAAGCAACGCTGCACTGGACTTGGCATCAAAGGTGTCTCGCTGCACAGCTACCGTTACGCGTGGGCAGAACGGGCAAAAACGGCGGGCTATCCCGAACGGTATGCCCAGGTGAATCTTGGCCACAACAGCAAGGCCATGACGCGGGCATATTCCCGGAAGGCTCCGGTGGAAATGCCGTCGTTAAGCGAATACGAGCGGCAACAGAAGGCCATTATTGGAAGCCACAACCCCGAACCAGCGGCGCAAAGCGTCGCGGCATAAGGAGGACACCATGCAACCTTGGCAAATTAAAGCACTGGAACTGGAAGCGTCGGGATTGAAACACCTTGATGGCTTCATCCACGAACACGCCCTCTACTTTCTCATTGGAGCCATCTACCTCTTGCTGGCTTTGTTGGCGTGGGTATTGAGCGGTGCATTGCGACGAAATGGAGGAAAAACCACCGCTCATATCCGGCCAGCCCTTTTCATCCATCTGCCGGGACCGCCACCACCCGGACCACAGTTTGACCCATTCCTGCTGTTGCAGGAACCGCCAGACTATTATGACCACGACGATTAGCCTTTGGACTGACAGCCGTTCATGGCCTGTAACCGCGCGACTGTTTTTTGGGGACTTCCGGGAAAATCAGGTGTGGCTTGATTTTTGGCTCCGCCGTTTCCACGGTTTGCGGTTGCGCCAGCTTTTGGGTTGGTTGCTGGCGTATCTCGTCCGGTTCAATCTTTACCGTTTCAGTTTGCGCCTGACTTTGGATTTGCCTCTGGCGCATCTCGCGGAATTCTCTGGCGCGTTTGCTGTTGGTCATGGTGAGCGCCACCCGTTGTCCCCAACGCTGTTCAATCAGGCGGTAGAACGGATCATGTTTCCGGTCATGCGCTATCAGCGCATCCACCACCGACGGGCGATCCCCGCTGCGCGTGATGTTCTCCCGCAATTGCTCCTTGTCCGTGGTGAAAATGTGAATCCCCTTTTTGCCGCGCGAAATGGTGACATACCATTGCTGTTGATTTGTCGCGGCCTTCGCCGCCGAATCCGAAAACAAAACGTATTCCACCGACTTGCCTTGTGACGCATAGGACGTGATGGCGTAGCCACGGACGAACTGGCGGAAGTTTTTATCCAAGACCCGGCCATCCGCCAGCGCAATGCGGCCGTCCGGCTCGACGGCCTTGACCGTGACCAGTTCGCCGTTGACCAGCTTGCGGTTTTCGACGCTGCGGCCATTCGCCTTGAGTTGCAGCTTGTCGCCAGCGGCCAAAGCCAGTTCCTTGCGCTGGCAGGCCGTCAGCTTGTCCAGTTGCTTGAATGAAATGGGGACGATGCGCGTGTCCGTTTCCACCAGCAAATGCGTGTCCGTAATCATTTTCAATCGTGCCGATTCACCGGCCTTGAACCCGCGCATGTCACGATTGAACACCAGCACTGTGTCCGGCGTGTAAGAACGCGCGTCGCGTTTCTGCGCGTTCGTCAAATCCACCGGCTGAAATGCCGTTACCGTGGTTTCCACTTCGCCGACGAGCTTTTCATTTTTAAGCGCGGCGCGAATCGCGTCATTGACCTGGTGAATTTCATTCCAGCTTTGCGAGACGACCACGGTGGACTGATGATCTTTCACCAGTTCCAGATAACGCGCCGTCAGCTTTTCATGCTTGTCGGCCAGTGTGCAGGACTCAATCGTTTTCAGCTTGTCCAGCCGTTCAAACGATTCCGTGAACTTGCCGTCACGCGCTTCCTCGACGGCCTGCCGGTATTCCTTGATATGCTTGCGCTCCTCGATGGACTTCGCCAGCGCCGGATTTTGGCGGCGGATGTTGGTCAATTCCACTGGCTGGACTCCCGAATGTTTTTGAATCGCCCGCAGCGCGTCGCCCGCCTCGACCGCTCCATGCTGGCGGGTGTCCCCCGACAAAATCAGCCGCGCATTGCGTTCGACCACCAGCCGGAGCAGTTCCAACATCGGCTTGCCGCCAATCTGCCCGGCCTCATCCACAATCACCACCGTTCCCGCTTTGAGTTCCTTCTTTTGCAGGAAGCTGGCGACCGTCAGCGGCGACGGAAAGCCGTCCCGCTCCATGTCCAGCACTTGCTGGCGTTGCGGCGCGAGGACGACCACGCCACGCCCGCCGTCGCGGATTTGCCCGACCAGCTCGCGCAGCACGAAACTTTTGCCCGTGCCAGCGCCACCGCGAAAGACCGCGACCCGGTTACGATTGGAAACCAGCGCGGCGAGGGCTTCGCGCTGTTCCCCATCCAACATGGGATTGAACGGCTTCGGTTGCCAGACCAGCGGATGACATTCGCCAATTCCCGCTTTGGCCGTCTGGACAATTTCCATTTCACGTTCGAGATGTTCCCGCGTGGACACCTTGCCGGGATGCTCGTCAAAATGCAGGTAGCCGCGCTTTTGCGTGACGGCCTGAATGTCCGCCAGTGAAACGTCCTGCCCTCTGGCGCGTTCCAGCGCGTGCCGCCATAGTTCATGCTCATGGACGATGGAACGGCGTTCAAACAAATGCTGCTCCGCCCAGGTTACGGCCTGCTCGCAAATCTTCTCACCGGCGACGGGCGCAACGGACGGCTTCGCCGTCAGCCCGTCCAGCGAAGCCTTTTCGCCCGCCGTCATCTGGCCATCCCACAGCGTTTGCAGTTTTTCCAAACCAATGTCCCGGATTTTCCGTGGCCGTTCCTTGTGCGCGATGTTCTCCCGAATCGCGGCCAGGTTGTCACCCGCCTTTTCCGGTTCACGCGCCAGCAGTTCCTTGGTTTTCCGGTCAATCTCCCGGTGCCGCTTGGAAAACTTTTCAATCAGTGCCGGCGCGACGCCCCTGATTTCAAAATCGCCGCGCGGCCTGTTTTCAATCTGATAGCCGCACTTCACCAGTTCACGGGTGAGTTCATGGTAATAAACATTCTCAACAAACTTTTGAGCGGCGAACATTTCATGGTTCTGCAATGCCTTCCATTGCTTTTCCACCGCATCAAAGGTGGCGTTGAACACGATGCAATGCGAATGCAGATGCGGATCTAAAGCGCGGGAGGTGTCATGCCGGAACATCGCGGCCACGAGGTTGCCCGTATGCCGGTCGGTGCATTCATCGTTTTTTCGCACGCGCGTTGCCGCGAAGGTTTGCAGTTGGTTCATTGCCACCGCCACGGCCTGCTCATGCGCCTCGACAATCCGAGCGTCGTTGCCGACCAGCGCGGCAATGGAAACCGATTTGGGCGGGGAAAAGGTGAAGTCGTAAAATACCCGGCGATTGGCGGCTTGCCGTTCTTCGCCATCAATCCCCTTTTCAACCCGTGTCGTTTTTTGCCGGAGCGTCAGCCGTTCGCCGGTTTGCGGATGAAGATTGTCGCAGAGCCGGACAAACTCATCGGTGGTGGTTACGCCGGACAATCCCAAATCTGCCGCGCCCTTGCCGATCCATTGGCCGGGGACGGTCTGCCCTTCGGCGTAGTAATCACCAACCGCCAGGTGTTCCTTAAAATACTTTTTGGCGTCCGCCAGACTGTATTGCGCTTTGGGTGCAAGCATTGCCGCCAGCGTAAATCGAAACACATTTTCTGAGTTAGCGGGTAGTGGGCGAGTTGGTTGCGGTTAAGCCGAATAGTTCACTTTCCCACTGGCCGGGCATGACCATTCTGTTTTCCGGCTTTGCGGGCGTTTTTATCCTGCCAGTGCTGCCCCAACGCCGCCGTTGCCCGTGACAGCCATTCCTCATCGTCCGCCCGTTCAAGAATCCTTGACCGCGCATAGTATTTATCGCTGTTGGGCATCGGGCGGCCTAACGGCTTGAGGAATCCGCGCGCGGTCAGCACCGGGATGTCATGCGGCTTGAAGCCGAGACAGGCGGCGGTTTGCGCGGTGTTCAAACGCGCTGGCAATCTGGCCAGATTCAAAATCGCCTTGAGATCATTGTTCAGCACATAAAGCGCGCTAGCCTTCTTTTCTTCTTTGGCGCGAATCTCTTTTTCCATCCGGCCAGCAAAGTTGTTTGGCGCAACATTATTCATACGTCACCTATGGTTTATTCATGTTTCCGTCGGACATTCTGGCAGATATTCGGGTTCCGCTTGTGCAATCATTGCACAAAATGAATGTCCCCAACGGCTCTCACTCTGGCAGAATTTGGAGGCAATCTTGTGCGGGAAGCGCACAAGATGAAGCCACAACTTCTGCTATGCTGAATGATTTCCAGTTCGTTTTTTTGGTTGTCATTTTTCATGGCCGTCATTTACAAAATTTGACGGCTCAATTTATTTTCGACCGGCATTCTGACAGGGATTCAGGCCCGGTTTGTGTAATCATTACACAAAATGAATTTTTCTTTTCGGCGGCCCTGAACGGCTTTTTCGACTTCAAAGCTGAATGAATCCGGCCTTTTCTGCTCCGGCCCCCTTCTGGAAAGTTTTCCAAGTGACGCTTTGTGGCTCCGATGCTAACTGCATCGGGTGGGGTGGAATTGCAGTTGCCGCAAAATGGCAGCCCCGCTTTTGCCCTCTCGCCTGACTTTTAATTCGCCTTTCATGGCGTCATTCTTTCAAAATTTGGAACGGCAAAAATCCAAACATTGATTAAAATCAAAATTCACGGAACCATTCTAGCGGAAGCAAAAGCGGTGCAGGTGTCGCAACGACACAAAATGAAAGAAACTTTCAGCCCTGATTCCCGGCGGGATTCAACCACGCATAGCCCCTCCTTTCCCACAACCCATCGGCAAGTCTGCCGCCAATTCTTGAATTCAATCCACAAAACGCGGCAACGCCGTTTAGTGCGACCGTGCCATGCGCTTGTCAAAGTGGATTATCACCTCGTAATAATCTGGCAGGCACCACCAGCATGTTCAATGCGGATGAATGTGATGTAAAATGTGTGGCCGCTCCAATCCGTGCGCGAGCATCAATTTCTCGTCGGCAAGCAATTCCACAGTGCGGCCATCGGCGATGATTTGCCCTTGATCCAAAATGATTGCCCGCGCGCAGAGTTCCACTGCCAATTCAAGATCATGTGTGGCAATGAGCTTCGTTGCCGGAATCTCCCTCAACAGCGCCTTGAATTCCCGCCGACCGCGCGGATCGAGGTCGCTCGTCGGCTCATCCAAAACCAGCACCGCCGGCTCGCACGCCAACACGCCCGCCAGACAGGCGCGACGCTTCTCGCCGTGGCTCAAATGATGTGTCGAACGATGTTCAAATCCCGCAAGGCCGACTTGGGCCAGGGATTTTTTCACGCGTGCAGAAATATCTGCTTCACTCAAGCCGAGTTGCTGCGGGCCAAACGCCACATCTTCCGCCATCGTCGGGCAAAACAGCTGGTCGTCCGGGTCTTGAAAAACCAAACCGATCTGACGCCTGATTTTTCCCAGATTTTCCGGCGCGAGGGCCTCACCGGAAATTTTCACCGCGCCGCCACTGGAAAGTTTCTCCGGCAAGATGCCGTTCAGGTGGAGCAACAGCGTGGACTTGCCCGAACCGTTCGGACCGAGCAGCGCCACGCATTCACCCGACGCGATGCCAAAACTTATGCCCCGTAGCGCCTCCGTGCCGTCGTGGTAACGGTATTTCAGATCGGTGATTTCAATCGTGTTCATTTTATTTCCAGCCGCGCGCACACATGGCGTTGTAAATCCGTTCCGCGCGTTCTGATGCCCGCACGAATAATTGCCCCAGCACCGATGACAGTGCCAGCCATTGAAACCGTCGTCCGCGCGTAAACGTCCGGCTCGCGCGGGCGCGGCGCATCCGCTCCGCCTCGTCGCGCAGCACGAACAGATACCGGTGCATCAATGTCAGTGTGGTGACAAACACCCACGGCATCCGCAGCCGTTGCAATACGCGCAGCAGTTCTGCGAACGGCGTCGTGTTTGACAGCAGAATGGTCGTGAGCAGGCACAGGTTGGCCTTGAACATCACCAGCGCGAAAATCTTGCCGCCATCCGGCTGAAACCACATCAAGCCCGCCACCCCCAGCACCAGCGGTTCCAGCAGCAGCAACCGTTTCAGCAGAAACCAGAGCGGAATCTGGCTGACTGCCAGCAGTCCGCCGATGACGGCAGCCACCATCAATAATCCCGTCAACGCCGTGCGCGGCAGCAGCACGACCGTCAAAATCAAGAACAGCGCCCCGGCCAGTTTCCCGCCTGCCGGCAAATGCTGCAATGGGCCATGCTTGTGGCCGTCCCCGTGGTCGTGTGGATGCAAATGATGTCCGCCCATGATGCAAAAACGTGGTTCAACGTGTTGTTACTTTTTTATTTGACCGTAACACTAGATTTATTACCTTATTTGAGATTCGTAACACTTAACGCAAACACATGGCCGGAGCAAGATTTTATGCACATTCCTGATGGTTTTCTCGACGCCAAGACGCTCGCCCTGACCGGCGCGCTGTCGGTGGGCGGCTTGGCCGTCGCCGCCCGGCAGGTCAACCGCACGCTGCCGCGCAACAAAATTCCGCTGATGGGGCTGGGCGCGGCGTTTGTGTTCGCGGCGCAGATGCTGAATTTCCCCGTCGCTGGCGGCACGTCCGGACATTTGCTTGGCGGCGTGCTGGCGGCGGCACTGCTCGGGCCGGGCGCAGCGGCGATTGTCATCGCGTGCGTGCTGATTGTGCAAGCGCTCCTGTTCAGCGACGGCGGCGTGCTGGCGCTGGGCGCAAACATTTTCAATATGTCGTTCATGGGCGCGGTGGTTGGCTATGCGATTTATCGTTCCGCGCGAAACTTCCTGCCCGGCCTGCGCGGACGCATTACGGCTATTTTCTTTGCGGCGTGGCTTTCGACCGTGCTGGCGTCCGTGACGTGCGCCGGAGAACTCGCCTTGTCCGGCACACTTCCACCGGGCGTGGTTTTCCCGGCAATGGTCAGCGTCCACATGCTCATCGGCATCGGTGAAGGAATCATCACCTCGCTGGTGATCCTGGCAATTGCACGGACACGACCGGATTTGCTCGACGCGGAAAACTCCCCGGCCACGCGCGGCACCGGCTGGGAATTTCTCGCGTTCGGTCTGGTCATCGCGTTGGGGCTGGCAATTTTTGTTTCGCCTTACGCCTGCGCGTGGCCGGACGGACTGGATAAAGTGGCGGAGAAATTTGGTTTTGCCGGCCACGCCGCCACGCTCATCAAAACGTGGATTCCCGATTACAAAATGCCCGGCATCAGTTCTGAAGGCATCGCCACCGCCATCGCCGGAGCCATCGGCACACTCATCATGTTCGGCCTTGCGTGCGTCGTCGGCCGCGTGCTGGTGCGGGGAAACGACACACACAAACCCGCAGACTAGGCCAGTCGCATTTCACCTTTTCAGCCAACAGAATTTTTTTAACCCGGCAAGTATTACGAAACTAGAATATAATAACACCGAAACAGTTTTGCCGCGCTCTGCCGGCGATCTAGCGTTCACGCTGATTGAATTGCTGGTGGTCATTGCCATCATTGCGATTCTGGCTGCGCTGTTATTGCCCGCCCTTGCCAGCGCCAAGGAACGAGCTAAGCGTGCGGCTTGTGAAAACAACCTGCGTCAGATCGGGCTGGCCACGCAAATGTATGCCGACGACAACGGCATCTATCCGCTGACTTGGGTAAATTCCCAATCCCGTTGGATGGATTTGATTAAACCGTATATTGGCAAACCATCCACGAACCAAACCACCAGCGTTTATCTTTGTCCCGCCGACTTGAAGCAAATTCCCGTGACCTGGGATGCTAGCATCTTTTTGAGCTACGGCATGAACGTCTTTAACTTCGCCGGCAGCGCTTCTTGTTTTTGGTATGGCGTCAATCAAAGCAGTGTCCGCCATCCGTCGAGCACCATCATTTATGCCGATTGCACGCCGGGCGATTATTGGTGCGGGAGTGGCAGTTCATTCACCAACCCGGTTCCTTATGTGAATTATCGGCATCCGAAAAACGGTTTCGTTGCTGTGTATTGTGACGGACACGTTGAATACAAACAAATCACCGCCAAGAATGAATGGGACGCTTCCCAATGAATCACAATGACACCATGAGAACATCAAATTCAAATATGGAAAACACCAAACCAATTAAAAATAGAAACATACAATCCCTCGGAATGGCGGTCGCGTTGCTGGCGTTGAGCGGCAGCGTCGCATCCGCCCAATTCTCCATCCTCCACTCATTCACCGGTGGCGCGGACGGAGCCAATCCTTACTACGACGCGCCGGTCGTTTCCGGTTTGACCCTTTACGGGACGGCGAACCAGGGAGCCGCCGGCGGCGGCGTGGTGTTCGCAGTGAACACGGATGGCACCGGCTTCAATGTCCTGCATACGTTCACCAATTCTGCGCCGGACGGATACCAACCGCTCGGCTCTGTGGTGTTGAGCGGTTCGACCCTTTACGGAACGACCTACTACGGCGGCAGTGCCAATGGCACCAGCGGCAACGGCACTGTTTTCGCGGTCAACGTGGACGGCTCCGGTTATCAAACCTTGCACAGCTTCACCACCGCCACCGGCTACAAGCCGTATGGCACCGTGACCGTGAACGGCTCAACCCTATACGGAATGACTTACTACGGCAGCGGCACGGGCGTCGGTTCGATTTATTCGCTCAACACGAACGGCGGCAGTTTTACCAACCTGCACACGTTTGCGGGCGGCGTCACCGATGGCTCCCGGCCACTGGGCGGCACGTTGACCTTGAGCGGCGGGACGCTCTACGGCACAACTGTTCATGGTGGAATGGGCAGCAGCATCGGCACTGGCAACGACGGCGTGGTGTTCGCCATCAATACCGACGGCAGCGGCTACACCAATCTGGTCAACTTCACCGGCGGCACGACGAACGGAGCCAATCCCTACGGCTCACTGACGCTTGTGGGGACGACGCTCTATGGCACAACCCGCATAGGCGGCACCGCAAACTTGGGAACGATTTTTTCCGTCAACACCGACGGCACCGGATTCAGCACGTTGTTTAATTTTACCGGCGGCACGACCAATGGAGCCAATCCGAACGGCGC
>Ga0182014_10008374_pt1 | contig 10597 bp, 8 predicted proteins | sample 612S2DmetaG_FD_120489 | JGI IMG/M metagenome (GOLD analysis project Ga0182014, IMG submission 120489) | Permafrost microbial communities from Stordalen Mire, Sweden - 612S2D metaG | ecosystem: Environmental > Terrestrial > Soil > Wetlands > Permafrost | place: Sweden: Stordalen | collected... | reverse complement strand
TGAAACTGGTGCTGGCGGATGATGCCCCGCACGTCACGCCCGTAGGACCCCGCCTCGCTGCGGAAACAGGGCGTGTACGCGCACAGATTGATGGGCAGCGCGCCGCCGTCGAGCGTTTCGTCGCGATAGATGTTGGTCACGGGGACTTCGGCCGTCGGGATCAGCCACAAATCGCTGCCCTCGCAACGGAACAGGTCGTCCTTGAACTTGGGCAATTGGCCGGTGCCGAAGAGGCTCGCGGAATTCACCAGAAAAGGCGGCAGAACCTCCGTGTAGCCGTGCTCGCGGGTGTGTACGTCGAGCATGAAGTTCACCAGCGCCCGCTCCAGCTTCGCGCCCACCCCCCAATAGAGCGCGAAGCGCGCCCCGGAGATTTTCGCCGCGCGCTCCAGGTCCAGGATGCCCAGGTCGGCTCCGAGGTCCCAATGGGCTTTCGGCTCGAAATCGAACTGGCGCGGCTCCCCTACCCGCCGCACCTCGACGTTATCTTCGGAATCCCGGCCCACAGGTACGGATTCGTGAGGGATGTTCGGGATGCCGGCCAGCAGTTCGTGGAATTCCGCTTCGAGCGACTTCACCTGATCGTCGAGGCCGGCAATCTGCTCTTTCATCCGCCGCACCCGTTCCTGACGGGCGGTGGTATCCTCCCCCTGGCGGCGCAGTTTTCCGATCTCGGCGCTTTCGGCGTTGGCCGCGGCCTTCAACTGCTCGGATTGCGAAATGGCGGCGCGGCGGGCGCGGTCCAATTCGCGGAACCGGTCGAGACTGGGGATAGGACCGCGGCTTGCGAGCCGTTCGGCGACACGCTCGAAGTTGTTGCGGAAGAACGAGAGATCGTGCATTTCCATCCATGCTAGCGCATGCGTGGAGGCTCTATTCCTCTTCTTCCTCGGCTTTCACGGGTTCAAGGTCCTCAGCTTCGAAGATCTGGCGGCAATCGAGACATTCCACGTAGTCCACGCCGTCTCTTCGGGCAATGATCTGGGTGCGGGTGTGGTCACAAGCGGCTTGCATAGAACAACAATTAGATGAAGTTTATTCTAACCGGACTCGTGGCCTTGTCAAGCCCCCCACCCCACTTCCCTACCCCCAGCGGAACAGCTTTAGCGCCAGGGCGAAGCACACCACCAGCCAGGCGCCCAGCACTCCCATTTGGGGCCCCAGGTGGGCAAGGCCCGCGCCTTGCAGCATGTTGGCCCGCAGGGCGTTGATGACGGCGGTCAGGGGCAGCGCCTGGATGACCGGTTGGAGCGCGGCGGGAAACCGCTCGGCGGAGAAGAATACGCCCGAGACGATCCACATGGGCATCATGATCGCGTTCATCAGGCCCGAAGCCGCTTCGATGGTCTTGACGCGAGAGGCGATGAGCAGCCCTAAAGCGCTGAACGCGAGGGATCCGAGGACGCACAGCGCCGCCAGGCTGGCCAGCGAACCGCGCAGGGGCACGCCAAATACGAAATAGCCGAATCCCGCCACCGCAAAGACCTCGATGGCCAGCAGCGCCAGCCGCGACAACAGAAAAGACAACAGGTAGTATGGGCGCGGCATGGGCGTGGCAACCAGGCGCTTGATGAGCTTCTTGCGGCGCGCATCCACGATGGCGAATCCCATCCCCCAGATCGCGCTGCCCATCAGATTCATCCCCAGCAGGCCGGGAATCAGGAAATCGATGTAGCGCGATCCCGGTTCGCGCACCAGGCGGTCGCTCGACGCCACCGGGTCGGCTCGCCCGGCGGCGCGCTGGATGGCGGCGTCCGCCAGCATGCGGGCGGTGCGGCCCTCGGGGTTGGTGTCGTCGTATCGGTACACCACCGCTCCGCCGGGGCCCGGTTCGGCCAGCAGCGAAATCTTCCCGGCGCGCAGCGCTTCCTCCGCGGCGGACGCGGATAACTGCCGCACGTTGAGAAGCTTATCCCGTCCGAGCGCTTCGGCCAGGGAGCGCGTCACGGCGGCCACCGGAAGCACGTCCGCCGGGCGGTTGCGGAAAGCGATTCCCAGCCCCGCGGCCAGCAGAATGGGAAAGACGAAGACCCAGAACAGCGCCTCGGGTTCTCTCAGGAACTCGCGAAACCGCACCAAAGTCAACTGGACCAGGGGATGGTCCATGGGGGCCTCCCGGCGCACCGCCGTTACGGCCAGGTCACTCATCGCGCAGATGCCTCCCGGTCAGGGCCACGAAAACGTCTTCCAGGGAAGCCGAGTGGGTGCGCAGCTCGGTGAGCGGAACACCCTGCCGGGTCAGCTCGTCGAGCAGGGCGGGCACGGCGCGATGCAGTTCGGTCACCTGCATCCGCAGCGCGCCGTTATCCTCCCGAACGTCGCGGACGCCATCCAGGCGGGTCAGAGGCGCCGCATCGAAAGCCCGCCCCGAACCGCCCGTCGAAAACTCGACCAGGTGTTCCACGCCAATCGAGGCGATCAATTCGCGGGGCGTGCCCATGGCGATGGTCTTGCCGCGATCCACGATGGCCACGCGCTCGCAGAGCCTCTCGGCTTCCTCCATGTAATGCGTGGTCAGCAGAATGGTTCGGCCCGCGGACTTGAACCGTTCGATCAAATCCCAAAGCTGGCGGCGCGCTTGCGGGTCGAGACCCGTGGTGGGTTCGTCGAGAAACAGCAAATCCGGATCGCCGACCAGGGCGCAAGCCAGCGCCAGCCGCTGCTTCTGTCCGCCGGAAAGGGCCCCCACGCGGGCCTTCCGCTTCTCTTCGAGCTGCACCAAGGCAATGACTTCGGCGGGCTCCGGCCCGCGGCGGAAGAAGCTGCGAAAGAGGCGGATGGTTTCGGCCACCGTCAACTTATCGGAAAGCTGGGTTTCCTGCAACTGAATGCCGAGCCGCTGGCGCAGTTCGGCGGCATCGGAAATCCAGCGCATGCCGAGCAACTCGACGTCGCCCGAATCGGCGGGCGTGAGCCCCTCGCAGATTTCCATGGTGGTGGTTTTCCCGGCGCCGTTCGGCCCCAGCAGGCCAAAGCACTCGCCGGGCCGCACCGCCAGCCCGAGGTCGTCGACGGCCACCACGTCTTTATAGGCTTTCCGGAGATGACTAACCCGCAGTGCGGCCCCCGGCAAGGGCGAGGACATAATCCTATCGTTGGCTCTTTCCGTTGGTGTGCTCGGCGGTGATGGCGCGGATCAGGCCATCCAGGTTCGTTTCGATGCGCGTCATGCGGGCGTCGGCGGCGCTGACGTACTGGCTGACCGATTCGGTGAGGACCCGCAATGTATCCTGGTTGCGGGTCTGAGCTTCAATCAGGCCCCCGATGGCTGCTTGGAGGGCGAGCTGGGACTCGGCCAACGCTTGCAGGGAACCCTCGATGCGCTGAAATCGATCCTCCGGCGTCATGGCAATTCCATCTCCTTCCTCGATGATACACCCCCCCCGCAGTAGGGTCGGAAGACCCTCTTCCAATGATAGAATGGTTCCGCTTTGAACCTTCGCCTCCAAGCTCTACGACAATGCTTCCCGGCGGCCCTTCTTCTGGCCGCGCTTTCCGTTTCCGCCCTCCCGGCGCAAGACCTTCCGGACGGACCGGGCAAGAGCGATCTGAAGGTGGTATGCACCAAGTGTCACGACCTGAACCAGGTGATCGCGCGGCGGCGCACGGCGGTGGATTGGGGCATGACCGTCGATAAGATGATCACCCAAGGGGCCCAGGCCACCGACGCCCAGTTCAGCGCAATCCTGGATTACCTGATCGCGAACTTTCGCAAGCCGATCAACGTGAACCAGGCATCCGCAAAGAGTCTTGAAGACGAATTGGAACTCACCACGACCGAAGCCGAAGCCATTGTCGCGTACCGCGAGCGAAACGCGGCCTTCAAATCGCTGGACGATGTGAAAAAAGTCCCCGGATTGGACCCCAAGAAAGTGGATGCCGCCAAGGACTGGGTTGCGTTCTAGTGTGGAGCGGCCTTTAGGCTGCCACGCCGGCTTCCTTGCCGGCGTTTCTCTCCACGAATGCCGGCAAGGACGCCGGCGGGACGCCCGCTCCACGGGAGCGCCGGGCGCTTCTGAAGGCTAGAAGGTGATCCGCAGGGCCACCTGGCCGGTGCGGGCGTTGGTTCCGTTGACCAAGCCGTAGGATTCGTTACCCACGCCCAGGCCCGGCGCCACCTTCAAAATGCCGCCGCTCGCGGTATAGGCGATGCTGTTGACCGAGGTATTGAACTGCGTGTTGGCCACGTTGTAGGCCTCAAACATCAGTTGCGCCCGCGCCCGCTCGCCGAATCGCAGCGTTCGCGACAGGCGCGCGTTCACGACGAACATAGGCGCCGGACGCAGGCTTGCGATCTGGTTGAATGGGACCCGGTCCCAACCGCCCGAGCCGTTGAGCGAGCTGGTATAGGCCATGGGCGATCCGGAGGCTTGCTGGCCAATGACCATGACCTGCTCCGTTTCCGGCAGCCCGCTGGCCGCGGTGGCGACGCCGGAGAGGTCCCACCCGCTGAACAGATGCCGCGCAATGGGAAAGACGCCGGCGGATACGGTGGGCTGCCATGTCCAACTCAATACGGCGCGATGCCGCTGGTCCGTCGCCGAACTGCCCTTATCGGCGCCGGGGGCCCCGGGCACGCTGTTAATCCCCGCAACGCCGTAAGGCGAATAGCCGGCATCGTCCGTGGCGTGCGCCCAGGTGTAGATCGCCTGGAAATTGAGCGCGCCCATGCGCTTCTCCAATTGCAGCGTCATCGCGTCGCGCGAAAACGTGGAACTGCTTTCCATTTCGTAAATCCGGGAATAATCCAAGTTGGACTTCTGGGCATAGACCGGCGTGGCGTAGCTGCCTGAAGGGACCCCGTAGATGTTATCGATGGTGTACGTCACGACCCTTTGGTTGGAGAGTCCCGTCACGGGGTTGGTGGTAACCGGTAGATTCGTGTCGTTCAGAGTCCACAGACGCTGCCCGCGAGTGGCAAGCAGGCTCACGGTGAGAGTCGTGTCCTTCGATAGGAGCTTCTCCATGGAGGCGGTGGCCTCAGTGGCGCGGGGGTTGCGCAGCTTCTGGTACGCGTACAGCACGCTCGGGACGCCCGCGGGGGTGCTTGTGGCGGAGGAGTATATGGTGGGGAAAATCGGCGCGCCGGTCTGAGTCGGCGTCGCAAGGATGCTCTCCAGGTTCTCGTCGCTTCCCTGCATCATCGCATCGAGAGCCTGACCCGGATAAGGGGCGAAATACCAGCCGTACCCGCCGCGGAAGACCGTGCGCGCGCTGCGGGCGTATGCCAGGCCGGCTCGTGGGCCGCCATCGACGTTGGGCGACGAGATCAGACCCGTCCTGTAATCCACGGGATTGGTCGCAGTAGGGGTAGGCGGCATGGGCTTCTCGTAACGCGCGCCCACGGTAACGGTCAGCCGGGGAAAAACCCGCCAGGTGTCCTGCGCAAACCCTGCCGCTTCCGACAGGCGCTGCGTGCGGATCGGATTGCCGAATTGCTGGGTGTAGCTTGTGTAGGTCTTGCGGCCCACGGTGATGCCGCTGAAGTCCTGCGCGAAGGCGCCTAAGGAGTTGTAATCGTACGTGCCGCCGGAAAAGATCTGGTTCATGGAGTCTTCGACACTGGAAAAGTCGCCGCCGAACTGAATCACTTGAGTGTTGAAGGCTTTGCTGAAGGTATCCGAGTACTCGCGCCGCCGTTCGTCCGGGTAGGTGAACGGATAGCCCTGAGCGGCGCCTATCTCGGTGCCCGCGATCTCGATGGAGAGCGGGCCGGTAGTCTTCGGGTTCAAGCCCCTATCGGGGGTTCCGGTCAAGTCGTCCCTGGTCCAGCTCGCGCGCAACTCATTCACCGTGGTCGCATGGGGCGTGCCGACCCACGAGGCTCTCAAGTAACGCGAATCCTCCCTCAAATTGCCGTTGTTCCCGAGCAGCGAGCCATCCGTGGACACGGCCTCGCTCTGCGCGCCGTTCGGCGAAAGCCATCTGGAGCCATTGCCCTCGAAGCTGAACGTGTTGCGGTCGCTCTTGCGGTAATCGATCTTAGCCAAGGCCACGCCGGAGTGCGAGGTGCGGGGCACAATCACATTCATGCGCGACTGAATGAACTTGGCGGCGTTCGCGCACTGGGTGAGCGTGGCCGTGCAATTCGACGGCAAAACGAAGGACCCCGTCGGGTCGGCGATAAGGGGATTGGTGATGCGGTTGTAGCCCTCGAAATGGCCGTCCAACAATTCGTAATTCGCGAAGAAGAACAGCTTGTTGCGGAAGATGGGGCCGCCAATGCTGAGGCCGCCCTGGTGCTGGTGTTCCGCGGGCTTGAACCCCGCGGCGTAGCGGTCGGCCGCCGCCAGCGACCCGTCGCGCCAGAAGTCGTACGCGTCTCCGTGATAGCCGCTTGCTCCGCTGCGCGTCGCCACATCGGCGATGCCGCTAAAAGCGCCGGGAAAGACGCCTGGATAACCGTTCGAGAGCACCTGCACCGCCTGGATTGCATCCTGCGAAATCCGGTCGGGAGCCACCGTGCCCGGATTGAAAGTATTGCCGGCCGTGACGCCGTCGATGAGGAGGTAAGGCGGGGACGTTGGACTCTGGAAAACGGGATTGAAAGCTCCTACCGGCGGCGCGAGAATAGTCACCGCATCCCAGCGCAGATCGCCCGAGGGAAGTTCGGCCAGCAGCCGCGGGCCGACCAGCTCGTTAACGCCCATTCTTGTGGTGTCCAGGACGGGCAGCACGGAACTGGCCTCGACGTGCGCGGCGGGTGCCTGAGGACTCAGGGGAATTCTAAAACTCAGCGGCTGGCCAAGCGGCACTTCGAAGGTCCCGGTTTCCCAATTGGCGAATCCCGTCCTGGTCAGTTTCAGGGTGTAGCCGTCCGCTGGAACCAGCCCGGAGATAGCGAATATGCCGTCGTCGCTGGTCATGAACGTGCGTTCGATGCCCATCTTCGCGTTCGTCAGGATCACCTTCGTATCGGGTATCCCTTCGCCGTAAGCGTCGACCACCGCCCCCTGCACCGATCCGAACCCCGGCGTCGACTGTGCCCACGCGCTGGCGCATCCCAAGACCGCCCACAGAAAAAGAGTAAGAGTGAATGTTCTTCGCATGGCTTTTAGGCGTCAAAAATAGGACCCGGATAACCGTAAAGATGGATTCGTCGTTGAACCGTTATGACCGATTCTAGCTCGCCGCGCGGCATTCCCGCTAGACTGTGCCGCCATCGCTACAATGTGGTCATGCGTTCACTGACAGCCTTACTCCTGGCATCCGCCGCGCTGGCTTGCGCCGAAGACCACCCCATGACGCTCCGGCAGGCGGTGGAGACGGCATTAAAACAGAACTCCGATATTATGTTATCCCGCCTCGATGAGGAAAAGGCGGCGCAAGCCGTGCGGGTGGCGAAGGACCCGTTCGTACCGCGCATCGTGGTCGGCAGCGGGCTGGCCTATACGAACGGATTTCCGATGAGCATCGAAGGCTCGGCGCCGACCGTCTTGCAGACGAACGCCGTTGCGTCTATTTTCAACCGCCCGCAGAGGCTGGCCGTCTCGCAGGCGAAAGAGGATGCGCGCGGCGCTTCCCTCTCCACCGAGGCCAAGCGCGCCGAGGTGGCGTTCCGCACGGCTTCGTTATATCTCGATGCCGGCCGCGCCGTTCGCATCGGGGAGCTGGCGCGGAAGGACGCCTCCAGTCTGCAGCAAGTGCTGGAAACCGTCCGCGCGCAGGTGCAGGAAGGCCGCGCGCTGCCGCTCGCCGAAAAGCAGGCGGCGTACAACGTGGCGCGCGCCGCCGCCCTGGCCGACGGATTGACGGACGATCGAGCCGCCGCGGAAACCTCGCTGGCCATAGCGCTCGGCCTTTCGGCGGAGGACCGCATCGTCCCGCTGGAAGAGGACGCGCCGGCCCTGGCGCTGCCGGATTCCGAGGAATTGGCCGTCCAGACCGCCCTCCAATCCAACCTCGATATCCGCCAACTGGACTCGCAGATCGCTTCCAAGGAACTCGAAATGCGCGGGCAGAAAGCCGCGCGACTGCCGCACGCCGACCTGGTTGCGCAATACGGAATGCTCGCCAAGTTCAATAACTACGAGCAGTACTTTCAGAGGTTCCAGCGGAACAACGGGCAACTCGGGGTGTCCTTGCAGTGGCCGCTATTTCCCGGTCCGGGAGTGAGCGCGCAGGCCGCGCGCGCCGCGGCCGACATTGCGCGCTTCAAAATCGAGCGCGGCAACACGCTCAACCGCATCCGCACCGACCTGCAAGCCTCGTTTCGGGAAGTGAAAAAGGCCGGGACCCTGGCCGAGGTCGCCCGCCTGGATCTGGACGTGGCGCGCGAGCAGCTCTCCGTGAACCTCGCGCAAATGCAGGAGGGGCGCGCCACCTTACGCCAGGTGGAAGAATCCCGCATCGTCGAGAACGACAAATGGATCGCCTTTTACGATGCGCAGTACGGCATTGAGCGGGCCCGCTGGAACGTGCTGCGGCTAACGGGGCAATTGACCGAGGCCATCGAGAAACTGCCGTAATGCGTGCGAGAGCGCTTGAATGCAAGCCGCACTCCTGCGCTGACGGCCTACAGCTTTTGACCGATCAACGCGTAATCCAATCCGCCGAAGAACGCGTCCCGAAAATCTTCCGGCAGCGATGCCAGCGCGGGCATCCCATCCACGGCCGGTGAGAGCTTCCGGAACTCGACCACTCCCAGGCCATGCTCCGCGAAATAGAACTCCAATAACTGGCGCGGGACCGGGCGGACGTGCGTCGGATCCAGGTAGAAGTAAGTGGCGAAGATCGCCAGACACTCGGGATTGGGAGTCTCGATGGCGATCACGCCGCCGCGCGCCAGGCGCGCAGCGCAAAGTTGGATCATCCGCGGCAAGCGTTCGGGCGGCAGATGCTCCACCAGGTGCGCGCAGAAGATGCCATCGAGCGACCCTTCCGGCAGATCTTCGAGGTAAGCGAAAAGGTCCGCCGCCCGCGCCTCCAAACCCTTATCGCGGCACAGGGCGACGCATTCCACATTCAGGTCAATGCCCACTGCGGGTATGCCTGCCTCCCGCATCAGCTCCAGGAACTCGCCGCGGCCGCAGCCAATGTCCAGCACCTCGCGCCTGCCGGCGAAGCGGTCGAGGTAGATGCGCTGGCCCGCTTTGACGCGCTCCTCGGGCCCACGGAAGCGCTCGGCGAAGCGCGTGTAGTCAAGCGGGGCGGCGTCCGCCGGTCCGGCGGCCACCGGCGGCGTCCAAACCGCCGGCGCGGCCCGCTGCCGGATGAGGCGCAACTCGGTATGGATGAGCCGTTCGTAATCCAGCTTAACGCGCTCCATGTCGGCCACAAGCTGGTTGCGAATGTCCAGACTGGCGCGCCCCAAGGCCGCCGTAAAGTCGGCGTGCTGCGCGCGCAGGGCGTCGCGATAATTGGCGTCCATCAGGTCCGCGCGGTAGGACGACGCCGATTGAAGGTCCGCCACGCTGCGCAGAAACTGAACCTCGTTCTGCGCCAGTTTATGCTCCCATCCCAGGCGCCACTCCGCCCAGTGCGCGCGCATGTCCTTCATCTCCGGCCAGTGTTCGCGAAACTCCTCCATTTCGCTCCCGAACCGGTCCAGCGCGTCGCGGGTCTCGACAGAAAGCCGGTCGAGGGCGCCAAGTTGGCTTTGCAAGTCCGATATGGCGCCCCCCGCCGCCGCCAGCGCGCGATTGGCGGCGGCCAGCGCCTCAATAGCGGCGTCTGCCACATCGATGGCCTTGCGATTGAAGATCGCCTGCTCGCGGACGTGCCAATCCAGCGTGCGCGCCACCAGCCGCTTCCACCCCTGCACCAGAGCATTGAGCGGACCGCCCCGCCGCGGATTCACCGTGCCGATGGCGGCGACCTTCGCCAGCGCGGCGTCGCGCGCGCGCACCAACGGTTCCAGGTCCGGAAGCGCCATGCCGGCCGCGCCCGCCGACGTCGAGGGGTGGCGGGCGCGTACGCGATCGCGCACTTCCCGCAGGATGGCGATCAGCTCAGCGCTTTCCACTCGGCCCCCCGCGGCCCCGGCGCCAGGAGGCCGTGACGATGGTGTTCAGCCCGCCGCGCGGCGCGAAATCGCCGGTCACGGTCGCGCTGACCGGGTTCGCGGCCTTCACCACGTCGCGCAGCACGCGGTTGACGATGTTCTCCTGGAAAATGCCCAGCCCGCGGTAAGCCAGCAGATACATCTTGAACGACTTCAACTCCAGGCATCGCTTGGCTGGGACGTACCGCAAAACGATTTTGCCGAAATCCGGAAGACCGGTCTTGGGGCACACGGAGGTGAACTCCGGCATGACGATCTCGATTTCGTAATCGCCGAATTGATTGGGCCAGGTTTCGATCTCCGGCAGCGGAGCCGCCACGCCGGCCCGCGCGTGTTCGTCCGTGTAAGCGCGTTTCATGCCAACACCTTCGAGAGCAGGTCGAGGAACAGGCCGACATCGGCCACCACGCCCACCGCCTGTCCCGTGCCGCGGTCGCTGACCTTGGTGGCAACCGCCGGGTTGATATCTACGCACACAATCCGAACCCAGCTCGGCAGCATATTGCCGGTGGCGATCGAGTGCAGCATGGACCCCAGGCAGAGCACCAGGCCGGCGCCCTTTAGCTGCGCGGCGTAGGCGTCCTGGGCGGCGTT
>Ga0182014_10008372_pt1 | contig 10599 bp, 9 predicted proteins | sample 612S2DmetaG_FD_120489 | JGI IMG/M metagenome (GOLD analysis project Ga0182014, IMG submission 120489) | Permafrost microbial communities from Stordalen Mire, Sweden - 612S2D metaG | ecosystem: Environmental > Terrestrial > Soil > Wetlands > Permafrost | place: Sweden: Stordalen | collected... | reverse complement strand
GATGGTTGTTGCCGGCTTGTCCTGCGACCTCCTTTTCCATCAGCCAGCGCGCGGCCTGGAAATCCAGCATGAAGATCTGCGCCTGCAGCAGCGAGGTCTGTACCCACTGGCCCTCGCCGGAGACGTCGCGCTCCAGCAGTGCGGTGAGAATCCCGATCGCGCAGAACAGGCCGGCGGTCAGATCCGCCACGGGGATGCCGACCCGCATCGGGCCCTGGCCCGGCGCGCCGGTGATCGACATCAGCCCGCCCATGCCTTGCGCGATCTGATCGAAGCCGGGGCGCTTGTGGTAGGGGCCGTCCTGGCCGAAACCGGAGATGCTGCCATAGACGATGCCCGGATTGATCTTGCGCAGGCTCTCGTAATCGATGCCGAGTTTTGTCTTCACGTCCGGGCGAAAATTCTCGACCACCACGTCAGCCTTCTTGGCGAGCCGCTGGAACACCTCGAGGCCGCGGGGGTCTTTCAGGTTCAGTGCCATCGCGCGCTTGTTGCGGTGCAAATTCTGGAAGTCGGAACCGTGGCGCGGGCCGCCCGGCTGTTCGCCGGCGGCGTCCTCCAGCAGGGCGTCGATCTTGATGACATTGGCGCCCCAGTCCGCGAGCTGCCGCACGCAGGTCGGCCCGGAGCGGACCCGGGTCAGATCGAGCACGGTGAAGCGGGAAAGAGCCTGCGAGGCGCGCGGGAAAGGCATTCAGTGAACTCCAGACAGATAGGCGGAATGGTGGGTGCCATTCGGTCGACCAGCTATACCTTAAATTCAATGGCGCGCGCGCCAAAGCCATTTAGGGCTTTCTTGTCGGCCTTATTGGCTGGTGCGGTGCAGCAGGGCCCAGACCGAGCTACGCTGCGGTCCATATCCTTGGGGAATCGAACCGGGGCGGGCTCGCTTATTTTGCCTTCTTCAGCTCGAGTTTGCCCCGAACAGATGGCTTGACAATCAACTCCAAGTCGAGTGCGGACAGCACGTCTAAGACCGTCTCAAATTTAGGGCCGATTTCCCCTCTAAAGGACCTGTAGAGGTTCGAGCGCTGCATTCCCGCCCTTTTTGAAAATCGCGCCATTCCCTGAGCTCGAATGGCTTGACCGATGGCTTTTACGACACGCACTCCGTTGCGGCTCGACAAGAGTTGATTCAGGTGTTTTGCGATTGCGTCGGGATTGTCACGAAGTCTGTTATTTGCGGGTTTCTTCTTTTTTCGAGGGTGACGATGGACCCACTTACGGCTTCGAACAGCCGAAAGGGTGCGTTTCAGTTTTTTGGCGATGAGTTCTGATTTTAGGCCGGATTCTATAAGCTTCTTCAGCTCGTCATCCTCTTCAGGCGTCCATGGCCGGGCGGAGCGTGAGCTTTTTTTCATTTGAAGGTAGCCTTCAACTCCGACTCTGGTTTTTTGAATTTGGGACCTTGGTCATTCTACTCGTAAGCCCATTATTTGACTATTTTAAGCAGTTGTTTTGACAGTTGATCAGAGGCGTCATGGCCCCGGGTCACCGCCAGTGATCTGCAGCGCCTTGACCCACCCCGTCTGATGACAGCGCTTGGTGAAGCATCCATTGCCGGAAAGGTGATCTTTGCGCTGCGCCTCGGCAATATAGGCCAGCTCTTTCCCCGTCGCGTAAGGCCGGTTGAACGGGATGAATTCGGTGCCATTGATTTGATTTCGCTGGTTCCTCTTGGAGAGAGCCCTCGATCCGGGCATTTGCCAATTGGCGGTTTTCGCCGTCCTAATCAACGACTGCTCCTGCCGTCTGCCGGCAACAAAGCGGATCTCACCGCCGTGTCAACTATCGACATCTTTCCGCCGGGCTGGTAGCCCCGCTCACAACGGCAGTGAGGTTGGGCCTTGATTGAAAAGCCAGTTGGTGGACGCGGCACGGGTGGCGCTCTGTCGAATGCCGCGGAGCCGAGCCGGGCGCGGAGGCTCTTTGCCGGGTGGTCCGCAAATTTTCTGCAGATGATCCTGGGAGTTACCCAGCAGGTCGCGTTGGTGCCGGTTTTCCTGCATTTCTGGAGCAGCGGGATGCTCGCCGCGTGGCTCGTCATCTACGCCGTCGGCAACCTTGTCCTGATCGCCGACGGCGGTCTGCAGTTTCGGGCCATCAACCGGTTTCTGGCTTTCAAATCCTGCGCCGATTGCGACGGCCGGACCGCGCGCTTCTACGCGGCGATGCTGCGGATCTATCTGGGGCTTGTCCTCCTGCTCATCATCGTGCTGCTGGCCGGCGCGCAGCTTGTTTCTCCCGCCACTGTGCTGGGGTTCGAAGGCATTTCGAACTTTGACGCGGCTTTCGTCGTGATGGTAGCCGGCACGCTACTGGCTCTGCCGGCCAATCTGGTGTCAGGCCTGTATCGCACGCGCGGGCTCTATGGTCGCGCGGTGCGACTGCAGAACTGGGGCGTGCTGGCCGCGCAGATCGGTCAACTGGTCGCGATCGCCGTGACCGGAAGCCTGCTGACCGTCACCGTCTCGTATGCGGCGGTGCAGGCGCTCACTGCGATCTATTTTCTGGCGATCGATGCTCCCCGGCTGTTTCCCTTCTTGCGCGGGCCGCGCGCGAAGCATTCGTGGTCCTGGATCATCGGTCAGTTTCGCAACGCGGCGCCGTTTGCGGTGGCGGGTGCCACGGACCTTGCGCTGCTCAATCTGCCTGTGCTGATGATCAGTGTTTTCGTGACCGATCGCGTGGCCGTGGCGCAATGGGGCCTCACCCGCATCATCGCGGGGCTGCTGCGGCAACTTTGCCTTCAGGCCACGCTTCCGCTGGCCGCCGAACTGGGCCACGATTACGCCGTCGGCCTGACGGAGCAGTTGCGCAGCCTCTATGCGCGTGGGTCGGCGTTCGTGACGGTGCAGGTGAGCGTCGTGGTCTCCGGGCTGTTGCCGTTTTGGCAGGATTTTTTCGCGCTCTGGACCCATGCCACGATTCCCTACGACCCGTGGCTTGCGGTTACCTTGCTAATCGGTGCCGGCCTGGTCGCGCCGTCGATCCTGGCGCTGAGCTTCGCCAATTACAGCAATCGCGGAAATCTCCTGGCGCGGGCCAAGGGACTTCAACTGGTCGTTTTCCTGATGCTCTCGGTGCTGCTGATCCCGCCGCTGGGACCGCTGGGTGCCGCGATCGCGGTCGTCGTGAGCGATCTTGCGATCCAGTTCGGCCTGCTCGGCGTCGTCATTATCGCGCAAACGCTTCAGCGGCCAGCTTTGCACATCGCCTTTCTGGCCGCGGCGATGGTCCTCGTGACGTCGGTAGGCTGGGGATTGGGAGCCGTCATCCGGGCATTGCTGCCGGGTACCGGACTGCTGCGATTTGCCGGCGAGTGTTCGCTCTGGCTGATCGTCGTCGCGCTGATTGCGAGCCCGATGGCGAAAGCGGGTTTTCGCAACCGGCTGATCGCCTCGATCCCGCGCTAGCTTCCCTCGTCACGCCTGCAGGCTGGCCTGGCGAATCAGATATTGCCCGTAGGCGGTCGCCTTCATCGGCTCGGCAAGCCGCAGCAGCTGCTCGGCGTCGATGAAACCCAGGGTGAAGGCGACTTCTTCCGGGCAGGCTATTTTCAGGCCCTGGCGCTTCTCCACGATGTGGATGAACTGCGAAGCTTCGAGCAGGGATTCGTGCGTGCCGGCGTCGAGCCATGCATAGCCGCGACCGAACCGCTCAACATGAAGCTCGCCGCGCTCGAGGTACCACTGGTTCAGATCGGTGATCTCGAGCTCGCCCCGTGCCGACGGCTTCATCTCGCGCACGACGTCGACCACGCGCTCATCGTAGAAATACAGGCCCGTGACGGCATAGTTCGACTTCGGCGCCAGCGGCTTTTCGACGATCCGCAGTGGACGATGGGAGGCGTCGAACTCGATGACGCCATAGCGCTCGGGATCGTCGACCCAGCATGCGAACACGGTTGCGCCGCGGGGTTGCCGCGCCGAGTCCCGCAACAAGGCGCGCAGATTGTCGCCGTAGAAGATATTGTCGCCGAGGATCAGCGCCGACGGTTTGCCGGCAAGAAACTGCCGGCCGATCAGGAACGCCTCGGCGATTCCGCCGGGGTAATCCTGGATCGCATAGGACAGCTCGATCCCCCACTGCCGGCCGTCGCCGAGCAGGCGCTTGAATTGCGAGATCTCTTCCGGCGTCGTGATGATCAGAAGCTCGCGGATCCCGGCCATCATCAGCGTGGTCAGCGAATAATAGATCAGCGGCTTGTCGTAGATCGGCAGCAGCTGCTTCGATGTCGCAAGCGTCAGCGGATAGAGCCGCGTGCCCCGGCCCCCGGCCAAAATGATGCCCCTGCGATCCATATCCGCGCTCTCTCGTGGCGTTAACGCCCCAATGTTCGACCGGCCTCGTTAGCATGCGCTATTCTACATCACAAAATGCTTTCGCCGCCGCTGCAGCCGGTTTTTCGCAGCCGCGGCCAGCGTTGCGCCGCGGGCGCCCTGAATTTGATTATTGTAGCGATATTTCAATAGCTTGCGTTGGTTGCATTGCGCCTTTCCAGGTGCTCCTATAGGAATGGCTTGCGGCGCGGGGCGACGACAGGATTTCCGCAATCGCCTGCCGTGCGCCGACAGCCACCCAGATCAAGTTGAACCGCGCATGATTTCGAACCGCGCCTATTGCACCTACTTCGATCACAACTACCTGCCGCGCGGGCTGGCTTTGTATCATTCGTTGCGGCGGCACGCGCCAGACTCGCGGCTCTGGGTGCTCTGCCTGAGCCAGCCTTGTTACCAGACCCTGATCGCACTAGCATTGCCCGGTCTGATCCCGCTCAGCCTCGCGGATTTTGAAGCTGCCGATCCCGAGCTCGCGGCTACCCGGTCGACTCGCAGCGCGATCGAATACTACTTCACGTGCACGCCGGCATGGATGCTGTTCGTTCTGAACAACGAGCCCGATGCGGAATGGGTAACCTATCTCGATAGCGATCTGTACTTCTTCGGTGCACCCGAAGCTATCTATGGAGAGCTGCAGGATGCCGCCGTCGCGATCATTCCGCATCGCTATCCGGCCAAGCTTGCAAGGATGAGGAAATTTGGAATCTATAACGTCGGATGGGTTGGCGCCCGGAACGATCCCGATGGGATTGCGGTCATCAATTGGTGGCGCGAAAAATGCCTCGAATGGTGTCACGACTATGTCGATGCGGGCCGCTTTGCCGATCAGGGATATCTCGACTCCTTTTCAAGCCGGTCATTGCGGGTGAAGGTGATCGAGAACGTCGGCGCCAACCTCGCGCCCTGGAATGTCGGCAACTACCGGATCGATTTTCGGGACGGTAAGGTCTGGATCGATAAGGTCCATCCTCTGATATTCTTCCACTTTCAGGGACTGAAAAAGGGAATCGGCTGCTTCATCTTCAACAGCCACCGCTCTTATCGCGCGCCCTTTTCGGCCGATATGCGCAATCACGTTTACAAGCCCTACATTGACGAATTGCTGGCAAACGAAAAAGTAGCCAATTCGGTTCTGCAGGCTCCTAACGCGAAGCCGCATCGTCGATCGGCAATCGTCGATGTAAGGCAGTATCTCAAGAGCATGGTCCGGAATATCAGTGTCCGCGTATTTCAGCTGCTGGACATCGTCACGGGGCGCGCGTTCATAGTATTGCGGGGTAAGGCGTACTAAGCGGCCGGCGTTCGGTCACCTGGTGTGGAAATTCCAATCCCTGCGCCCTTGTACCAATGATTCTCCAGTTCTTCTGAAAAGAAGACGAACCGGCGGCCATGGAGCATTGAGAATTCCGCAAGTTCAGAGGTGACGTGAGCATTGTCGCCAAGAACGATCGCGCGCGGGCTAAGCTTGCTTCTGACCAGTTCGTATTCTGCCCTCTCATAGTTGGCGCTATGGTCGCTGTCATTGATAAACAGATCTATCTTGTCCAACGCTTCAAGCGATTTGAGAGAATCTTCGTAAAGAATCGTCCCGAATTTTGCATATTCATCCTTGAGGAAATAGCCGGCGGATGGATTGATGTCAGTGCCGAAATACTTTCCCGGGTGGCCCTCAGACGCGTTGCGCTTGATTGCGGCGCATAAGACGATCGCTCCCATGCCCTGATCAACGCCGGTTTCCACCACGACTTCAGGTTTGGTGGCGCGCACGATCGCATACCACACCATTCGCCTGCCGACGCGCGGTTTGGGATCCGTGCTGTACCGATCCGGATGCTTCGGCAAGAGACCGGCGATGTGGTTGTTGAATTCGGCGTCTTCCTGAATTTCGCTCAGGTATTTTCGGATGACGTCCGGGCTCTTATTCAGGATGCTTGATAAACCCGCCAGAAAGTTTAACTGGCATCGTTGCGTCAGATTATATGTAAAGTTTCCGTCTTCTCGGGATTTGAAAAGCCAAGCAATCCAGTTTCGAGCGGTCGGCCAAATGTAGTGCCGCCATGTGGAAATCGTCCGGTTAGGGAAATTCAAGATAGGGAAGATCTGAAAGCGCATCAGCTTTCTCTTTAAGGCACGTAGTCCGTCCCGATCAGTCATAAAAAGTCTCGCAATGAGGCCGGTCATTTCCGGCCAATACCGGGAGGGCGTTACCGAATCTCGACACCGCCGACAAGGCTTGCTAGTTGTGTTGATTCTTGATCCGAATATTCGGCAAGTCAAGTTCTATGGGGATTGGGTGACTGATGTTGCCGCCATTTTGGGATTATCGACGCGAGTATGACGAATTGCGAGATGAGATTCTCGCCGCAGTCGATCGGGTTTTCAAATCCGGAAAGCTCATCCTTGGGCGCGAAGGTATCGCGTTCGAGCGGGATATGGCTGCGTACGTTGGCGTGACCGGAGGTGTCGGGGTCAACAGCGGAACGGACGCGATCTATATCGCGCTGGCGGCAGTCGGGACTACCGCAGGCGACGAAGTCATAACAGTGCCAAATACCGCGGTGCCGACGGTATCGGCGATCCAGATTCTCGGCGCCCGGCCGGTTCTGGTCGATATACGGGACGATGATTTCCTGATGGACGTCGAACAGGTCGAGGCGGCGATCACGCCGCGTACCAAGGCGATCGTTCCGGTGCACCTCTACGGACAATGCGCCGATCTGGATCCGCTGATGGCCATCGCCCGCAGGCACGGGCTCAAGGTCGTGGAGGATTGCGCGCAGTCGCAAGGCGCGCTGTACCGGGGCCGTCAGTCCGGAAGCATCGGTGATGCCTCGACCTTCTCGTTCTATCCGACCAAATTGCTCGGTGGGTACGGCGATGGCGGCATGGTGCTGAGCAACGATGATGCGGTGGTCAGGCTCGCCCGATCGTTGCGCTTCTACGGCATGGAGGAGACGTATTACGCGGAGCGGCACGGCTACAATTCGCGGCTGGACGAAGTTCAGGCGGCGATAGTTGCGCTGAAGCTTCCCCGGATCGAAGGCTGGATATCCCGCCGCCGGGAGATAGCCAGTCGATACAGGCTGGGCTTCTCAGGCAGCGGGCTGAGGATGCCAGGGGAGAACAGCTACGGTCGACACGTATACCACCTCTTTGTCGTCGAGACGGCAGGTGATCGCGACGCGACCTTGCAGCGCATCGAAGCGCGCGGTCTCAAGTGCGGCGTGCAATACAGATGGCCGATCCACCTGATGAGAGGCTATCAAGATCTTGGTTACCGGGCGGGTCAATTTCCCGTCGCCGAGGACAAGGCCCGGAAGATCTTTTCATTGCCGATGTATCCGCATTTGAAGGACGAGGAAGTCGACGAGATCATCGCAGTCGTGAGGTCGGAGATTTGACGGCTGATGGCCGTGGTAGCGCCGCTCTGACGACGGGCTGGCCCAGGTCAGGCGCCTTCTATCATGCGCAGAAGTTCGCGGGCGCGCTGATGGTAAGTATGCTGCGCCATCGTCCTGGCCTGGCCGGCGCGTGCGATCTCGGCGCGGCCGTCGTGGTCGACGAGGTAGCGGCCGATGGCTGTCAGGCAGTCGCCGATCGAGCGCCAGGCCACGACTTCACGATCCGGCTCGAACAACGTGGCTAGATTGTCCTTGAAATCGGTCAGCAGGAACGCCCCGATGCCGGTGGCCTCGAACAGCCGCATATTGCCGGCTTCCCGGCCGGCAATATCGATGTGCGAGTTGAGCGTGATGCGCGAGCGCCTCAGCACCTGATACATCTCCGTGCCCCAGACTTCGCCCTTGAAGCAGCGGTGAAGGGGCGAGGAGGCGGGGAGGGTCTGCGGGCGGCTGCCCCAGAGCTGGAGATCGTAGCGTTCGGCGACCTCCTCGAGCAGCGCGATCCGCTGCTGATGGTCGACCGAGACCGAGCCGACGAACGAAACCTCGATATCCGCCGCGGGGGCGGCGGGCAGCGCGTCGAGAATAGCCGGCTCGAACGCGAGATGGCAGACTTCCGACCGGACGCCGGCGGCCCGGAATGCATGCACAATTCGCGGCAGTTGCGAGATCATCAGGTCGTAGACGCTCCAGTCCTCGCCGCGCGGCGGTTCGATCCCGACCTGTCCGACCAGAACAGGCTTGCCGATCGCCTTGATGCGCCGAGCCAGGCGCGTGTCGACATGGAAGACATCCTGGTTGAGCACCAGATCGGGCCTGAATTCCTCGATCTGGGCGAGCAGGATGTCCTCGGCCTGCCGGTCGAGCCTGGGGCTCAATCCGACCTTGCGGGCGAGCGGCCTCAGCATCGGCTTGAACGGCGTCACGGCGCGCTGCAGCCACGCCGGGGGCGCCTTGCCGCTGGCAGCGCCGGGTGGCTCCGGGGCCTCGGTCGTCATGCCGTGTTCGCGTGCCCAGGCGGCCTGCAGCCAGGGATTGTTGACGTGGATCTCGGCCGCGGGGTGGCCCAGGGCGGCGAGGTTCCTTGAATAGAAATCGGCGAGGCCGAACAGGCTGGCATTCCGCGCCGCCATCTGGGCCGCGTAGGGCGCGTTCTCGAGCCCGGGGCGGCCTCGATAGAGCCAGGCCAGGAAGCGCGGGTAATCCGCGTTGAGTACTAGGATGCGCATGATCGTCTAGACCGCGATCCGGAAGCCGTAATTCTTGTCGATCCACGCCCGGTAGGCGCCGCTGGTCACGTCGCGCCACCAGTCTTCCTGATCGAGGTACCAGCCGATGGTCCGGCGCAGCCCGGTCTCGACGGAGACGCTGCATCGGGTGCCGAGTTCAGTCGCGAGCTTGGTGGCGTCGATCGCATAGCGGTGGTCGTGGCCCGGCCGGTCGGTCACGTAGGAGATCAGCGAGCGGCAGCCGGCTCCCGAGACCGCCGGACAGGAGGGAAAGCGCGCGGCGAGGGTTTTATCGGCGGCAAAAGCCTGGTCCAGCGTGTCGCAGATCAGGCCGACCACGTCGCGGTTGTTGCGTTCGTTACCGCCCCCGACATTGTAGGTTTCGCCGATGCGGCCCCGCTCGATCACGCTCATCAGCGCGTCGCAATGGTCGGAGACGTGCAACCAGTCGCGGACGTTGGAACCGTCGCCATAGACCGGCAGCGGCTTGCCTTCCAGCGCGTGGATGATCATCAGCGGAATCAGTTTTTCGGGGTGCTGGTAAGGCCCGTAATTGTTCGAACAATTGGTGATCAGGGCCGGCATTCCATAGGTGGGAACAAATGAGCGCACCAGATGGTCGCTCGCGGCCTTGCTCGCGGCGTAGGGTGAATTGGGGCGGTAGGGCGATGATTCCAGAAAGGCGGGATCATCGGGCTCAAGCGAGCCGTAGACCTCGTCGGTCGACACGTGCAGGAAACGCGCGTGCTCGATCGTGCCGGACGAACGCCACGCGTCCAGCGCCGTCTTGAGCAAGGTGAAGGTGCCGAGCACGTTGGTTTGCAGGAAGGCTTCGGGATCGACGATGGATCGATCGACATGGGATTCGGCGGCTAGGTGGGCGACGCGCGTGAATTTGTGGTCGTCGAACAGCTGGCGCATCAGCGCCGCATCGCGGATGTCGCCCCTGACGAACAGAAGGCTGCGGTCTGCGATCAGCGGTTCGAGGCTGCGAATGTTTGCGGCGTAGGTCATGGCGTCGACGACAACCAGCCGGTCCTGGGGTCGCGCCGCTCGCCATGCGTGCACGAGGTTTTGTCCGATGAAACCCGCGCCGCCGGTGATCAGAACGCTCTGCATCGGAGTTCCTTCGTTGCTTGACAGCCCAAGATGGTTGCTTTTATCAGAAAAGCGCTACGATCTCTAAACTTGGCGAATGCCGTTCGTCAGGACGCGCGGTCCTTTGGAAGTTATTCCGCCCGCGTCGAGGGTTAATCGGTCGGGTTTTGATCGTCAACTGCGAGGCACCTGGCTGCATTTGAGCCGGCTCCATGCTGTGCGACCTCCTTTTTCGATCAAAGTGCGCTTTCATTCGCTTCGAAGGTCGTGCGCGGAGTTACATACCAGAGCTGGAAGAGGAGTGCTGCGCAGTGCGTCGCCAACGTGATGGTCAGCGGCACATTGAGCAGGACTTGAGGAATGAGAGCGCCGGAAGTTAAGGGCAGCTCGAAAAATAGCGTCCCTTTCCTGAATTTGTGCGAGTCTAACCCGCACAATAAGATTCGGGGATGCAGATACGATGGGTCAATTTGGCTTTTTTGATGCGGACAAGCGGCTTGCGGTGATTTCCGCGAAGGGCGATCCGCT
>Ga0182014_10008369_pt1 | contig 10601 bp, 7 predicted proteins | sample 612S2DmetaG_FD_120489 | JGI IMG/M metagenome (GOLD analysis project Ga0182014, IMG submission 120489) | Permafrost microbial communities from Stordalen Mire, Sweden - 612S2D metaG | ecosystem: Environmental > Terrestrial > Soil > Wetlands > Permafrost | place: Sweden: Stordalen | collected... | reverse complement strand
ATGACGGCGGAGAACCATTACGACCAGCTCACCGACATTCTGAAAGAGCGCGGGATGGCGCGCTACAGCGAGTCGCATGAATCCGGCCGCGCCTTCATCGCCGATGGCATGGAGGTCAAGCGCGCCGCCGCCATCCCCATGAGCGCCATGTGGACCCAATTGCCCGGCGTGAACAACGAACAGTACGGGTATAACGCCGATATTCGGGAATCGGCTTCCGTGGCCCATATCTACGGCCAGAACCTGGTAGCCGCGGAATCCCTGACGGCCTCAAGCGGCGCGTGGAGCTGGTCGCCCGAGACGCTGAAGCCGACGGCCGATAAAGAGTTGGCCATGGGTCTGAACCGCTTTGTGATTCACACCTCGGTGCACCAGCCGGTGAACGATAAGATCCCCGGCCTGGGCCTGGGACCCTACGGCCAGTGGTTCACGCGGCATGAAACCTGGGCGGAGCTGGCCAAGCCCTGGACCACCTACCTGGCGCGCAGTTCCTACATGCTGCAACAGGGCAAGTTCACGGCGGACGTCGTGTATTTCTACGGCGAAGATTCGAACCTTACAGCGCTGTTCCGGGCCAGTTCGCCGGAAGTGCCCGCCGGCTATAATTTCGACTACGTCAATGCCGATGCGCTGACGCGCCTGCTGACCGTGCAGGACGGGCGCATCACCACTCCCAGCGGCATGAGCTACCGCGTGCTGGCGCTCGACGCCAATAGCCGGCACATGTCGCTGCCGGTTCTGAAGAAGATCCGCGATCTGGTGAATGCGGGAGCCGTGGTGGTGGGACCGAAGCCCACGGACAGCCCGAGCCTGAGCGACGACCAAGCGGAATTTCAGACCATTGCAGGCCAGGTCTTCGGTTCGGGAACGGGAGAACACGCTTACGGCAAGGGCAAGGTTTACGCGGGCCAGACGCTGGCTGAAGCGTTACTGGCGCTCGAAATCAAGCCCGATTTCGAATCCACCAAGCCGCACAACGATACGAACCTGTTGTTCGTGCATCGCAAGCTGCCGACGGGCGAAGTGTACTGGGTGGACAACCGCAACAACCGCGAGGAGAGCGTGGAGGCGACGTTCCGCGTGCAAGGGAAGGCCGCGGAACTGTGGCACGCCGATACGGGCAAGATAGAGCCGGCATCTTATCGGATCGCGGACGGACGCACCACGGTACCGCTCGATCTGGATGCCTGGGGAGCCGTGTTCGTGGTGTTCCGCAAGGCGGCCGCCACGCCATCGCGCACCTTGCGCAAGCGGAGCGAAACGGAAGTCGCCACCGTGGAAGGCGCGTGGAACGTCGGCTTCCAGCCGGACCGCGGGGCGCCGGCGAAAATCACGCTCGCCAAGCTGAGCTCGTGGAGCGACAACGCCGATGAAGGAGTGAAGTACTTCTCCGGCACGGGAACCTATACCAAGACCGTGCAGGCGCCGGCCGCCTGGTTCAAGACGGGAGCGCGGCTGTGGCTCGATCTGGGCGATGTGAAGAACCTGGCTCAGGTGTCCGTCAACGGCGCGGCTCTGGGCATCGTCTGGGAACCGCCGTTCCGGGTAGATGTGACCGGCGCCATGAAACCGGGGGCCAACGCGCTGGTGGTCAAGGTGACCAACCTGTGGGTGGACCGGCTGATCGGCGACCTGCAGCCCAACGTCACGAAGAAGTATACGTATACCGCGCAGCAGTTCTACCGGGCGGATTCGCCGTTATTGCCCTCCGGGCTGCTGGGGCCGGTGCGGCTGATCAGGATTCAATAAGGATCGGAGCCGCCGGGCGCGCGGTGTTTCCACATTTTCGGGCGCTCGGGCTTGGCTTACCGGCGGGCCCCGGAGAGGTTGTTGCCCAACCTCTTTACGATTGCCCTGGCCGCCATGACGCGGCCATGCGGCCGAAGCTGGGCAAAGACCAGCGGAAAGTCGCGCACTTGGGCCCGCCACACCGGCTCGCCGCCATCGGCAGGGACAATCCTGACGTGAATGTAGTGGCCCCCGGACATCATGCGTGAACCCAGGTTCTGGTAGAGGCTGGTCATCACAAAATCGGCTTGCTGCGGATCCGCAACCATCTGAACGGGCAACCCCCGACTGCTAATCTCGGCGGCGACGAAGCGGTCGAGATTCCATTCCATGGGCGCAATGTAGAGTTTGGCGCCCGGCGGGAGGCGGCCGGGAACGGGCTGCTGGGCGTTTAAAAGGCCCGCCAGCGCCAGACACAAAACGAAGGCCGCGAGCAGATGCCGCACAACACAAACTCCCCCGGAAGTCCCACGTAGGACTCCCGAACGTTTCGATCCAGGATCCCCGTGGCTTCCTGGTTACCGCCGATTATACACCAAACCAATCCAATTCGAGCCGTTTATCTTGTTTCTTGGGCCGGAGCGGCGGGAACGGGACTGGGAGCGGCGCCCGCGCAGCGATCCGGGTTTTCATCTGTGTTACTCTGAACGTTCCACGTGGCGCCAGCGTGTGTCAGCGAAGCGTTAGTCCTGCGTACCTACCCGCTAAAGGAGGCCGACCTTGTGGTCAGCTTTCTCACGCGGGACCAGGGGATGCTACGGGGCGTGGCCAAGCGGGCGCGGCGGTCGAAGAGTTCTTTCGGCGCGGGGCTGGAGCGGTTATCGCACGTGCGGATGGCGTATTTCCAGCGTGAAACGCGTGAGCTGGTAAACCTGGATTCCTGCGAATTGATCCATTCCCAATTCGGCTTGGTTTCCGATTACTGGGCGGGCGTCGCGCTCGATTACTTCGCGGAGGTCAGCGAGCAGTTGCTGCCGGCCGCGGAGCCGAACGAGAAGTTTTTCCGCCTCCTGGTGGCCGTGCTGGAGTCTCTTCGGCCGGCGGGCGGGGAGGGGGACGCGGGCAGAGTGTGGCGCGCCGTGGCGTATTTTTCGCTCTGGGCGGTGAAGCTTTCCGGATGGCTGCCGGAGTTGGATGTCTGTCTCGGTTGCGGGAGTGTTTTAGACGGTCCGGAACGGGCGTTTTTCAGCCGCGGACGGGCGGGCCTGATTTGCGGCCACTGCCGGCCGTCGCTGCTGGCGGGCGGCAGTTGGGAATTGAGCGCGGAATCGAGAGCCATCGCGGGGGATATGTTGCGTAAACCCGTGGCGCAGTTGGCGGCTGGGAATTGGAGCCAGGCGAAGGCGGCCGACTTGCGGAGGTTTCTGGTGCAGCAGATCGAATCGCACGCGGAACGCCGGCTGACGACCGCGGCCCTCATGGAGGAAGGGCTGGCGGCTTATTGATCGACCCATGCCATCATTTCAAGACATTGTTTTCAAGCTGAAGCAGTATTGGGCGGATCGCGGTTGCGTAATTCAGGAGCCTTATGACGTGGAGGTCGGGGCCGGCACCATGTGTCCGGAAACATTCCTCCGCGTACTCGGACCGAAGCCCTACCGCGTCGCCTACGTACAGCCCAGCCGGCGCCCGGCCGACGGCCGTTACGGCGACAATCCCAACCGGCTTTTCAAACACACCCAGCTCCAAGTGATTCTGAAGCCTTCGCCCGCCGATGTTATCGAGCAGTACCTGGGAAGCCTGGAGGCTATCGGCATCGATCTGCGCAAGCACGATATCAAGTTCGAGGAGGACAACTGGGAAGCGCCCACGCTGGGCGCCTGGGGCATCGGCTGGCAGGTGATGCTGGACGGCCTGGAGGTCACCCAGTTCACCTACTTCCAGCAGTGCGGCGGCATCGACCTGGATGTGGTTCCGGCCGAGCTGACGTACGGCTTGGAGCGGCTCACAGCTTTCCTCCAAGTGAAGGACAGCGTCTACGACATCGAATGGACCAAGGGCTTTTCCTACGGCGACGTACGCTACCTGGACGAGTTGCAGTACTCGGTCTACAACTTCGAAATGGCGGACATCGCGACGCTTTGGAAGCTCTTCGACTTGCATGAGGGCGAAGCGGCCCGGCTGATTGAGGCGTACGATCCGAAAGCGGCGGACAAAAGGCGTTTCCCGCTGCTGGCGGCATACGACCAGGTGCTCAAGTGCTCCAACCTCTTTAATACGCTCGATTCGCGGGGCGCCATCAGCGTGACGGAGCGCGTGGGCGTGATCCAGCGGGTGCGGAAACTGGCGGTGGGCGTGGCGCAGGCGTGGGCGGACCAGCAGGAGGCGGTGGTATGAGCTTGTGGGGCAGGTTGGAAACCTGCGGGCCGATTGGCAATCGGCCCGCGCGGCGGTTGACAACCGCCGCGCAGGTTGGCAACCTGCCCCACATGCCAGAGGCCCCACAATGACCCTTCCACTCTTGCTCGAAATCGGTACGGAAGAAATCCCCGATTGGATGATTCCGAGCGCGCTGGAGAGCTTGCGCCTGCTGTTTGAGAAGCTCGAAATCCCGCATGAATCGGTGGCCCTGGACGCCACGCCGCGGCGCCTGGTATTGCGGGCCGAAGGGTTGCCGGAGCGCCAGCCGGATTCCGAAGAGCGCGTGCTGGGCCCGGCGAAATCGGCGCCGCCGCAGGCCGTGGCCGGCTTCGCGCGCAAACAGGGCGTGAGCGTCGAGCGGCTCTCGACCGAGACCACCCCCAAGGGCGAATACTACGCGTTGGTCAAGAAGGTGAACGGGCGCCGAACCATAGACATCCTGGCGGGGGCTCTGCCCGCGGCCATCCTGGGAATTTACTTTCCGAAGACCATGTACTGGACCGGCAAGACAGGCCCGCGCTTCATACGGCCCATCCGCTGGATTGTGGCGCTGCTGGGCGAGGAGACCGTACCGTTCGAGATCGCCGGCGTGCGCGCGGGCAACGTCACTTGCGGACACCGGCGGCTGGGAGCGCGCGAGGTTGGCGTGACCGTGGCGAGTTATGGGGCGCGGCTGCGCGAGAGTTACGTGATTCTTTCGGCGGAGGAACGGCGCAACAAGATTTCGAGCGCGCTGGCGGCCATCCGCGTGAAGCCCGACCCGGCGCTGCTCGAAACTCTGGTCTACCTCACCGAGTACCCCACGCCGGTGACGGGAAGCTTCGACCCCCGGTTTCTGGAATTACCTGAGGAAGTGCTGATCACGGTGATGCGGCATCACCAGAAGTACTTCTCCGTGGAGGATGCCCAGGGCAAGCTTGCGCCGCAATTCGTGGCGGTGATGAACATCGACGCGGATGCCGAGGGCATTGTCCGGCGGGGCAACGAGCGCGTGCTGCGGGCGCGCTTCAACGACGCGCGCTTTTTCTGGGAGACCGACCAGAAGAAGAAGCTGGCGGAGCGGCTGCCGGATCTGGCGCACGTCACGTTTCAAGCCAAGCTGGGCTCGTATTTGCAGAAGACCGAACGCATGGTGGAGCTGGTGAAGCAACTCGGCGGCGACGCCCATGCCCGCCGCGCCGCGGAGCTGCTGAAGTGCGACCTGACCACCGAGCTGGTCAAAGAGTTTACCGAATTGCAAGGCGTGGTGGGCGGCCTCTACGCGCGCGCGCAAGGTGAGCCCGAACCCGTCTGGCAGGCCATCTACGACCATTACAAGCCCGAGAGCATGGAGGACGCCATCCCGCGCGGACGAACGGGCCAGATTGTGGCGCTGGCCGATAAGCTCGACACGCTAAGGGGCTGTTTCGGCGTGGGGCTGATTCCGACGGGCTCGCGCGACCCCTTCGCCCTGAGGCGCGCGGCGCAGGGGGTGGTGAAGATCGTCGTCGAAGGCAGAATGGAAATCGATTTATTGCCGTACCTGGGCGACAAGGCCTTCGGCGATTTTCTTCAAGACCGCACGCGGTATTACTTCAAGGACATTCGCGGCTTCAAGTACGACGAAGTCAACGCCGCGATGGCAGCCGGCTGGAGCCGCCTTCTCGATCTGGAAGCCCGCCTGGAGCGGATCCAGAACCTGCGCGCTTCGGCCGACTTCGAGCCGCTGGCCGCCAGTTTCAAGCGCATCAAGAATATCCTGGGACAGGCGGGTTTTGTGGGAGGTGAGCAGGCCATCGACGAATCCCTGCTCGAACCGGGACCCGAGAAGGACGTGTTCGAGGAATGCCGGCGGATTGCCGGCCAGCCCATCGAAAACGCAATTGCGAGGCTGCGGCCCAAGGTGGACCTGTTCTTCGACAAGGTGCTGGTAAACGCGCCGGACGCGCGCGTCCGGCAGAACCGTTTGACGCTGCTACACACGCTATTGGCGGAGTTTTCCTCGATAGCGGATTTTTCTGAAATCGTTACAAATTCATAGGAGCTAGGAGCAAAGCATGAAGAAGTTAGTCTACTTGTTCGGCAACGGAACCGCCGATGGCGACGGCAAGATGAAAGACGTTCTCGGCGGCAAAGGCGCCGGACTCGCCGAGATGTCCCGCGCAAAACTGCCGGTGCCTCCCGGTTTCACCATTTCCACCGAGGTTTGCAACATCTACTTCCAGAGCAACAACACCGTCCCGGCGGAGATCGACGGGCAGATGGTGGAAGCCCTCAAGACGCTGGAAGAACGCATGGGGCAGAAGCTCGGAGACGTCGACAACCCGCTGTTGGTCAGCGTGCGTTCCGGCGCCAAGTTTTCCATGCCGGGCATGATGGACACCATCCTGAACCTGGGGCTGAACGACAAGACCGTTCTGGCGCTCGAAGCCAAGAGCGGGAATCCGCGCTTCGCCTACGACTGCTACCGCCGCTTCATCCAGATGTACGGCAACGTGGTGCTGGAGGTTTCCAAGCACGATTTCGACGAAGTCTTCGACGGCCAGAAGAAAAAGGCCAAGGCGAAGCTCGACACCGAACTGACCGCCGAAGACCTGAAGCAGGTCATCGTGGGCTATAAGAAGCTGGTGGAGAAGAAGACCGGCAAGCCGTTCCCGCAGGACGCCATGACGCAGCTTAAGGGCGCGCGCGACGCGGTCTTCGGGTCGTGGTTCAACGACCGCGCCAAGTACTACCGCAAGATGAACCAGATTTCCGAATCCCTGGGCACCGCCGTCAACGTGCAGGCCATGGTCTTCGGCAACATGGGCGTAACCTCCGCCACCGGCGTGGGCTTCACGCGCAACCCTGCCACCGGCGAGAAGGCCTTCTACGGCGAGTTTCTGGAAAACGCGCAGGGCGAAGACGTGGTGGCCGGCATCCGCACCCCGCACCCCATCTCTGAGCTGCACGCCTGGAACCCCGCGGTCTACGACCAGCTCCGCGAAATCACCAACATGCTGGAGCAGCACTACCGCGACATTCAGGATTTCGAGTTCACCATTCAGGACGGCAAGCTCTACATGCTGCAGACCCGCAACGGCAAGCGCACGGGTCCGGCCGCGGTTCGCATCGCCGTGGAAATGGTTGGCGAGGGCCTGATCTCGAAGGAAGAGGCCATTCTCCGCGTCGAACCGCAGCAACTCGACCAGCTACTGCACCCGGTGCTCGATCCGGCCTCGAAGAAGACCCTCACACGGCTCGCTATCGGCCTGCCGGCTTCTCCCGGCGCGGCCGTCGGCCAAATCTCGTTCACGGCCAACGATGCCGTAGTGGCGTCCGAGAAGGCGCCGATCATCCTGGTCCGCAAAGAGACCGTTCCGGACGACATTCAGGGCATGGAAGTGGCGAAAGGCATCCTCACCTCGCGCGGCGGCATGACGAGCCACGCGGCGGTGGTCTGCCGCGGCATGGGCACTCCCTGCGTGGCCGGCGCGGAATCCATCACCGTGAGCGAAGCTAAGAAGGAAGTCAGCGTCACCGTAGGCGGCAAGGTTGTAACCCTCAAGGAAGGGGACTGGGTCTCGCTAGACGGCTCCACGGGCGAGGTTTTCGCCGGCAAGGCCAATACCCAGGACGCCGATCCGTCCTCCGGAGTGCTGGCCTCCTTTATGAAATGGTCCGACGAGTTCCGCGGCAAGTTCGGCGTGCGCGCCAATGCGGATATCCCGCGCGACGCCAAGGCGGCCCGCAAGTTCGGGGCGGAAGGCATCGGCCTCTGCCGCACCGAGCACATGTTCTTCGCCGAAGACCGCATCGAGCACATGCAGGCCATGATTCTGGCCGAGGGCGAAAAGGCCCGCCGCAAGGCCCTGCAGAAGCTCCTTCCCATGCAGCGCAAGGATTTCGCCGGCCTGTTCGAAGCCATGGACGGCTTCCCGGTGGTCATCCGCACGCTCGATCCGCCGCTGCATGAGTTCCTGCCCAAGCGCGAAGACCTCATGGTGGACGTCGCCATCCTGCCTTACGCCGACATCAAGAAGAAACGGGAGTTGGTGGCCAAGTATGTGAAGTTCGGCGCCGAGGTGAAGAATCTCAAGACCCTCATTCCCAGCCTGCTCAAGCGCGTCGAAGAACTGCATGAGTTCAACCCAATGCTCGGGCTCCGCGGCTGCCGTCTGGGCATCCTCTATCCCGAGATCACCGAGATGCAGGCGCGCGCCATCTTCGAGGCCGTTGTACAGGTGGCCAAGAAGGGCAAGAAGGTGATTCCCGAAGTCATGATTCCGCTCATCGGCGGCGTCAAGGAACTTGAGAACCAGGCGGAAATCGTCAAGCGCGTGGCCGACGAAGTTTTGGGCAAAGCCGGCCTGAAGGACCAGAAGTACATGGTCGGCACCATGATCGAGATTCCGCGCGCCGCGCTGACCGCGGACTCCGTAGCCAAAGTAGCCGAGTTCTTCAGCTTCGGCACCAACGACCTGACCCAGACCGCCATGGGCCTCTCGCGCGACGACTACACCAAATTCCAGAAGGTATACCAGGACAAGAAGATCTTCGACAACGACCCGTTCGCCGTCCTCGACCAGGAAGGCGTCGGCCAATTGGTGAAGATTGCCGTGGAGAAGGGCCGCAAGACCCGTCCCGATCTGGAAATCGGCATCTGCGGCGAGCACGGCGGCGAGCCGAGTTCGGTGCAGTTCTGCTACCGCGTGGGCATGAACTACGTTTCCTGCTCTCCGTACCGCGTACCCATCGCCCGTCTGGCCGCCGCGCAGGCCGCCATTTCCGGCGATAAGTCCGAAACCCAGCGCACCGCGTAATTCCCCCGTAGGGGTCGGGCATGCCCGACCCCTACCCGAACCCCACACCCCGCTCGACAGGGCAGCTGAACGGGCCGGCTGGCCGATGGCCGGGAGCCGCTTGCTGTACCATATAGGTAACGGGATCATTTCGCTCCACCTCACCATGCAGCCAACCACCGAGCCGTTGCGAGACACGGCCATGACTACGCTCTCGAACGGCGTGCGGGTCATCACCGAAGCCATGCCGCACGTCCGCTCCGTGTCCATTGGCGTTTGGATCTGCGCCGGCTCGCGCCGGGAAACGCCCGCACAGAACGGGCTTTCGCATTTCATCGAGCACATGCTGTTCAAGGGCACCGCCAGCCGTTCCGCCGAGGATATCGCGCGGTCGGTGGATTCCATCGGCGGCAACCTGGACGCTTTCACCGCCAAGGAAATGGTGTGCTACACCACCAAGGTGCTGGACGAGCACGTCTCGCGGGCCTTCGACGTGGTGGCCGACCTGGTGCTGCATCCGCGCTTCGACCAGGCGGATATCGAAAAAGAAAAGGGCGTCATTCTGGAAGAGATCAAGATGGAGGCGGACAGCCCGGACTCCATGGTCCATGAGATTTTCTCCTCCAACTTCTGGCGGGACCATCCCCTCGGCAAGCCGATTCTGGGCACCCGGGAGACCGTCAAGAGCTTCAACCGCCGCGCGATCGAGCGCTATTACGCGGCGGTCTACACGCCTTCCAACCTGGTGGTGACGGCGGCCGGGCATTTGACGCACGAAGGCATGGTGGACCTGGTGCGGCGGTATTTCGAATCGCTGCCGCAGGGCGCGCCGCCGCCGCCGGACAGCGCGCCGGCCACGCACGCGCGCATCGATCTGCGCAATAAGAAGGCGCTCGAACAGGTGCACTTGTGTTTGGGAGTGCCATCCTACCCGCTGCAGCACGAAGCGCGGTTCGCGTGTTATGTGCTCAATACGCTGCTGGGCGGAGGGATGAGTTCGCGCCTGTTCCAGAACATCCGCGAGCGCCAGGGGTTGGCGTACGCCGTCTTCTCCGAGCTGAGCCCCTACCGCGACACCGGCTGCCTTTCCATTTACGCGGGAACTTCGCGGCAGTCCGCCCGCAAGGTGGTGGCCTCGATCATGAACGAGTTCCGCCAGCTCAAGGAACAGCCCGTCGGCGAAGAAGAACTGCGCCGCGGCAAGGACTATCTCAAGGGATCGCTCATGCTGAGCCTGGAATCGAGCTCCAGCCGGATGGCGAACCTGGCGCGCCAGGAGATGTACTTCGGCCGGTTCTTCACGCTCGACGAAGTGGTGGCGAGTGTGGAAGCCGTGACCGCCGAAGCCATACAGTCTATCGCGCGGACCTTCTTCGACACCAAGCGCATCGCCCTGACCGTGCTGGGCAACCTGGAGAACCTCCGCATAGGCCGCGATGACCTGGCCTGCTGACCGCTAGGCTTCCACTTCCAACGTCAGCACGCCTTCGGCATCTCCGTTTTCGGCGATCCGGTTCATGAGCGTCGCGCCGTATTCGAAGCCTTTGTCGTAAGCCTGCAGGTTCAGCTTGCGCATGGCGGGCGGGACTGAATCTTCCACAGCCTGCCGGAGCGCATCGGGATCGAGCAGGTTGGTTACGGCGCCGAAGAAACCGACCATCACGATGTTCAGCACCACCTTGCGGCCCAGTT
>Ga0182014_10008366_pt1 | contig 10603 bp, 6 predicted proteins | sample 612S2DmetaG_FD_120489 | JGI IMG/M metagenome (GOLD analysis project Ga0182014, IMG submission 120489) | Permafrost microbial communities from Stordalen Mire, Sweden - 612S2D metaG | ecosystem: Environmental > Terrestrial > Soil > Wetlands > Permafrost | place: Sweden: Stordalen | collected... | reverse complement strand
CTCCCTTTCGCCATTATCCCAGAGCTATATCGAGTACGTTTTTCGGGGCCATGGTCAGTAGCGTTTCTACGCTCCGACGTCTGCATACAGCGGATCGAACCGTATCGCGACCTTATTATTGGCGAAAAAGTTCGTGTTAAGAGCGGCGTCATGCAGGGTATTCAGGGAACTTTGTAAGAAAGAGCAATGGCATGCGTTTCGTGCTGACAATTGAATCGATTAACCAGCATGCCGCTATCCATGTGGACGCTGAAGATCTGAAACCGATAGTCGCTTAATCGCAGGATGTTTTTCACGCTAAGCCCTGGAGGGCTAGGTGCATCCGGCAGGCCCATATGCAAGTAAGACGGTTGAGCAGTTGCCTCTTGCGGCATCGTATTGATTCAAGAGCCGTTACAACTGTATTTGTTCCAGGCATTAGCCTCCCCATTCGCTCCTATCTGTGACCATTCAAATTCAAGGCTCACCAGAAAATAAGCCGCAAGCAATTTGGCGCGTCAGGATCAACCTGCGCGCCCTGGTTGCGACGTCAATTCGCGGCCCCTTGGTGTGGCGTAGAGTCGCAGCGACCTTACTGTAAGTGAACAATGTCCCGTGCGGGCTGCCGATGCCCTGCAATTGGGATGGGAAGTGCGTGTAATATGCCAGTGGCACCTAAAACCTCAGTGAGGATAGACCAGATTCTCCAGGCGGCAGGCAAGCTGTTTGCGCGCCAGGGATATCACGCAACGAGCACCCGTGAGATAGCCCGCCTTGCCGGCGTGAGTGAAAACACGCTTTTCCGGCATTTCGATAATAAGGAAAAGCTCTTCTGGTCGTCCCTCCGCTCGTATTCCACAGGGCTGAAGTTTAGCCAGGATGTGCTGAAGGGGTTAACGCAATGCGACTCTCCAGAAGTGGTCTTGCCAAAGATTATCGAGATAGTCGCAAATATGGTCAACTACTGCCCGGAACTGATTCGGCTGGTTGCGGTCGCATTCGTCGAGCTGCACACGAAGAAGGACAAATTCTGCCAAGAGCAACTCTCGCCTGTTTTCTCGAAAATTAACCACTATTTGGAGATGAATATTAAAAGCGGGAAAATTCGTGATTTGGATTCCACCATGCTGACATCTGCATTGATTATGACCGGGTTGACGCATCCGGGGATATACAGCCTGATCGATGGCGACAAGCCCGTATATTCAAACAGTCTGGAAGCGCATCGTGAATATTCCAGATTTTGGCTGGATTTGATTGTCCCAAGGGTGCCAGCCTATCCTTCGCCCATTGCCCAGACAACAGGGGAGCATTCTGGATAAACTACATATGGCTAAGCTCCGAAAGAACGCTCCCGTCATTTTTGCAGGGCCCAAAGTTTGAAAACCGCAAGTGAAACGGAACATAAGGAATACAGGAGGAAAGAAATGTCTCCAGAATCAAAGCCTGCCCAACGATATAGGGCGCAACGTATCTGGCGGCGATCGATCGTATATTCTTTTGATCTGATCGCATTTGTCTTTTCTACCATTCTCGCCTTTGAGTTGCGATTTGACGGCGCATTGCCAGTTCAATACTTCCACCCGATGTTGGTGGCCTCGTGCATCTGGGCAGGAGCAAAGTTCGGATGCTTCATCGTTGGCGCGGTAGGCCGGAGAAGTTGGCAGCATACTTCAGTTTACGATGCAGAGCGGCTTGTTTTGGCTAATTCGGCAGGGTCGATACTGGGTGGATTGGTCATATTTCTTCTGATCGGGCCATGGGGCATTCCGCGTTCCGTGTACTTTCTCGATTGGCTGATTTGCTGCTTGCTGACTTTGGGGGGAAGGTTGACTATTCGCATGGTCACCACCGCGAAGAGCAGGGGCAAGGTCGAGGGTGAGCAGGCGAGGACACTCATTTATGGCGCCGGCGCAGCAGGTATGGCGTTGCTGCGGGAGTTACGGCAGAACCAAACCCTGAGGTGCGATGTTGTAGGCTTCGTCGATGACAATTCAAGCAAAGTTGGGCTCGTGCTTGATGGCAAGCAGGTGATGGGAACGGGAAATGACCTCAAAGAATTGGTGCAGAGGCACGCCATCAAAAGAGTGCTTATTGCGATTCCCTCCGCGACGGGACCGCAAATGGTGCGCATTCTGAAGTTTGTTACCGATGCCAAGGTGGAATACAAGATGGTGCCGAGTCTGGGGGAGCTTGTCCAGGGCACGGAACTGGGCAAGCAAATCCGAGAGGTCGCTGTAGAAGATTTGCTCGGCAGGAAGCCAGTGCAGCTTGACCTAGACCAGATTCGGGAGCGCATCCAGGGGCGGGTTGTCATGGTGACAGGTGCTGCGGGCTCGATCGGGTCGGAGATCTGCCGGCAGATCGCTCCCTTCCATCCGCTTGCCATTGTGGGTTTTGATCAGGCGGAGACTCCCCTTTTCCATTTTGACAGAGAGATGGCTGAACGCTTCCCCTACATAAACTTTCACCCTGAGATCGGCAGTATCACCAGCCGGGGCGCTCTGAAACGTGTGATGCAACACTATCACCCCTCGATTCTGTATCATACAGCCGCCTATAAGCATGTTCCGCTGATGGAAAAGCACGTCTTTGCTGCCGCCGAAACAAATATATTCGGGACCTGGAACGTCGCCCGTGCAGCAATTGAGCACGACGTCGACGATTTTGTCATGATTTCCACGGATAAGGCGGTTCGGCCGACCAGTATGATGGGCGCTACGAAGCGCATAGCAGAAATGCTGATCCGAGCACTCCAGATTGAGCACGGGACCAAGTTTGTTGCGGTACGCTTCGGCAATGTACTCGGGAGCAACGGGAGTGTTGTTCCAATCTTCAAGGAACAAATTGCCGCAGGCGGCCCGGTAACGGTCACTCACCCGGAAATGACCCGCTATTTTATGACCATTCCTGAGGCGGCCCAATTGGTTTTGCAAGCTTTCTCCATAGGCAAGGGCGGAGAGGTATTCGTCCTAGAAATGGGCCAGCCCGTCAAAATCGTGGATCTGGCCAAGAATCTGATTCTGCTCTCGGGACTCCGACCTGAACGAGACATCAAAATTCAATTTACCGGCCTTCGTCCAGGCGAGAAAATGTTTGAAGAACTGAATCTGCGGCATGAGCAACTAGTCCCAACTTCGCACGCTAAGATTAGAAGCTATGTCTGCCATCAGAATCACGATGCAATGCAAATCAAAGCGTCTTTGCAGCGCCTGCAAGTAATTGTTGATGGACAAGACGTCGTCAACCTCGTGCTGTTGCTCAAGGAATTGATCCCCGACTATAACCCCGGGGCAGAACTGTTGAAAACGGTCTTGGCTTTCAAGCCATACAATGCAGGTCCAGATAAGATCCCTGTTCGTCGTGAACAGGCCGATACTCCGCTGGTAGCCAAACTAACGCCGGCCGCCCTGTTGAATTAAAGTGTTCAAAGACCGCTTGGTACTGATCCGAGATCGGAGGCCAGAATGGATGTAGCAATTCTGAATCGCGGGGAGCATTATGCCTATGGGGATGCAGCCACCTCTTGAAGAGGCTCCCTCGTGTGCATTCCAAGCCAGCGAACTCTCTTCTGGGTTGCCTTTGGACGAATTCCAAGCTGATTGCAGACTGCGATTATCGTGGGTTGCACGGCATCTCACCAACCCGCAAATGCGGATCAACCTAATCACATTTCTAAAAGGTCAAAGGATGAGCGAAGTGGTGCTTGATAACCATGGGAGTTCTGACTCCAGGTCGCGATGGAACCGAGTCGGCGGTCTCCTGTTTACTTCGGTACTAGGAGTGTTCCTTTGCGGCGTTATTGCTGCCCAAAGTTGTGATGCCCAAGAATCAGCCCAGAGTGGTAGCGTCCAAGCAACTGCCCCGAGTAGTAATTCCGAGGGATACTCTCAAACATCTGCACCAAGCAGTGATGCCCAGACGCCTGGACAGAGTAGCAGCGGCCAAAAATCTGACCAAGCATCATCTGTTCAGAGTGCCAATGACCAAGCAACCACGCAGAGTAATAGCGCCCAGGCACCCTCTGCCCAAAGTACCAGCAACGCCCAAGGAGCAGGACCGCACGCCACGCCTGCAAAACCCGTTGTCGAAATCCATCAGGACGAGCCCCAAGAGATACAGCGGCCCAGTCCTTATGGGGATTTGCCCTCGCTGCATGATCTTTACACGCAGATTCCATCCTCTGGAGGCAAGCTGCGGCGCTTCGGTAGCGACGCTTTTCTTCTCGGCACAGGGAATGCGAATGAATTGCCAATGGATCTTCCCGTCGGTCCCGATTATGTGCTTGGAGTGGGAGACAACATTGTGGCCAACCTGTGGGGTGGCCACTCCGATCGCCTAAGCCTGACCATTGACCGCCAGGGGCAAATCGCGCTCCCAGAGGCAGGCACAATCACAATTGACGGCCTCACCATTGCCCAGGCGCAGAGTGCCATTCAAAAGGCGCTCAGTACACAGTTTCAGGGTGAGCATGTCGAAATTTCGCTGGGCCGGCTCCGCACAGTTCGCGTGTATGTAGTTGGTGACGTGCAACGGCCCGGCGCCTATGATGTCAGCTCTTTGTCCACGCCGCTGAGCGCCTTGTATGCCGCCGGTGGCCCGACCAGTCGCGGGTCACTGCGCATCCTGCGCCAGTACCGCGGCACACAACTGGTCCGAGAAATTGATCTTTATGACTTCTTGTTGCGAGGTGTCCGCTCGAACACTGACCGCCTGCTGCCGGGCGATACCATCATGGTGCCGGCGGTTGGTTCACAGGTTTCGGTGGAAGGGATGGTTCACCGCCCTGCGATCTATGAACTAAACGGCGAGCAAGGATTGAACCAAGTACTTGATCTCGCCGGGGGAGTGCTGGCTTCCGCGAGTTTGAAGCAGATCAATGTTGAACGAATTGAAGCCCACCAACGCCGCACCATGTTTAGTTTGCAGCTTCCGGACAACGCGGAAGGCGTGAAACAGAAGCTGGCCGATTTCCGGGTGCAAGGCGGGGATGACGTCGTAATATCGCAGATTTTGCCCTACAACGAGCAGGCCGTCTATCTTGAAGGGCATGTCTTTCGTCCAGGGAAGTACCCCTACCGGGATGGAATGACGCTCAATGATCTGTTGCATTCGTACCAGGACGTAATGCCGGAACCGGCCGATCACGCTGAACTCGTTCGTTTACAGCCGCCGGACTTCCGGCCAGAGACGATAAGCTTCAGTTTGCCCGACGTGCTGATCGGTAACGATTCCATCAAACTTCAACCGTTCGATTTCATCCGCATCTTCAGCCGGTATGAGATCGATTCGCCGAGGGTTTCTGTTGAGGGGGAAGTCCTTCGTCCCGGCGAGTTTCCAATGTCTCAAGGTATGACGCTGGCGGCGCTGGTGCGCATGGCGGGAGGGTTTAAGCGCAGTGCCTATCGAGATGAAGCCGACCTTTCCAGCTATGTAGTACAGAATGGGCAGAAAGTGCTGGTCAACCATAGCATCGTTGCAGTCGAGAAAGCGCTGGATGGCGACAATAGTGCGGATGTCGCGCTTAAGCCTGGCGATGTCGTCAGCATTCGGCGATTGGCTGGCTGGCAGGACATCGGTGCGTCGGTGACGATCAATGGTGAGGTCGAACACGCAGGAAGCTACGGAATTGAACAGGGAGAGCGCCTTAGCTCGGTTCTGAAGCGTGCTGGCGGGTTCCGAGAGGGTGCGTATCCGGCCGCCGCCGTATTGGAGCGCGTACAGGTTCGCGAACTAGGCGAACAAGCCCGCCAGGAGATGATTCATCGAATCGAAACTACACCTGTCGAATTTAAACCCGGGGCGATGTCGACGCAGGACCAGGCAGCCACCCAGCAATCACTCCAGCAGCAGCGAGAACATGTTCTCACAGTACTTCGCAACCAGCCCGCCAGCGGCCGGCTGGTGATCAACATTTCCCCGGACATCAGCAAATGGGAAAATACATCGGCGGATATTGAAATGCGTGCAGGCGACACGCTGGTCATTCCCAAGCGGCCGAATTTCGTAATGGTTAGCGGGCAGGTATATAACCCGACAGCGATAAGTTACGTCCCGGGTAGAGATCTCCACTGGTATTTGCAGAAGGCTGGCGGGGCGACAGCCTATGGCGACAAGAAACACCTTTATGTCTTGCGTGCCGATGGGTCAGTAGTAGCGCATGAGAATAGCTGGATTAACGGTAATTCCATGAACCTCCGACTGCGACCCGGCGATTCCGTGTTCGTGCCCGAGAAGGTCATGGGCGGTTCACGGGTCTGGCAAGACATATTAGGTATGGCGCAGATCATGTCAGCGGCAACCCTGCCTCTAGCTATTGGCGGAGTCCTCTGATGGCTCTTGCGCAAAAGGGCAACCGTCGATGAGGCTTCCCAAAGGCTTCCAAGCCCATCAATCCTTTGTTCAGAACGTCTCAATTACATTACCTATTACCCGCTGAAGAGAAACAGTTGAGGCCCCTCTGGCCAAAGCAGTCTATGAAGCCTTGGGCCTTGCCGAATCTCTGTTTAATTAGTTTTCTTGCTCCATAGGAGACGGAACATTGAGTACCGCGGAAGAACAGAATCAAATTGCAGACGGGGACGCAGCCGCTCCGATAGAGATTTCAATCGCCGAACTCGGCATGGTGATATGGCAGCGGCGACGCTGGCTGGCCGAGGTCGTAGGGGTCGGCACGCTAGTTGCGCTTGGCATCGCCTTGCTGATTCCAAATCTATACACGTCTACGGCCCAACTCATGCCTCCGGATCAGCAGGCGCTTTCAAGCACATCCATGCTCAGTGCGTTAGCAGGGACGGGAGCAATGATGCCAAGCCTGTCGGGAGGCTTGATGAATGCGAAAACTCCAGGTGGACTTCCGATCGGCATTCTTAGCAGTCGCACAGCCCAAGACGACATCATCAATCGCTTCGACTTGCGTCGCGTCTATCATTGCAAGCTGTATGCGGATACCCGCAAGACGCTTGCCAAGCGAAGCGTCATCGACGAGGACAAGAAGAGCGGGATCATCAGCATCAGCGTGCAGGACCGTGATCCCAACCGGGCGCGCGACATTGCCAAAGCGTATGTCGACGAGCTTGATAAGCTTCTTAGCACATTGAGCACTTCCTCGGCTCGTCGCGAACGGATGTTCCTTGAGGAAAGGTTGAAATCCATTAAGAGTGACTTGGACGCCAGTTCTGTTGCAATGAGCCAATTCTCCAGCCGCAACGCAACCTTGGATTATCAGAAGCAGGGTGAGGCGACCGTGGAGGCCGCTGCGAAGCTGCAGGGTGAGTTAATCTCGGCGCAGAGTGAGTTGTCCGGATTGAAAGCCGCGTATACCGATGAAAATATGCGAGTGCGGCAGGCTCGTGCGCGCGTCGGAGTGTTACAAGGCCAATTGCAAAAGATGGGGGGGGTGGGTGAGAATGCAGACGGTAGCGATCTCAAGGCTGGCCAATTTATGCCGTCCATCCGGAAGTTGCCACTGCTGGGCGTGACATACGCCGACCTGTCCCGCCGTGTCACCATGGAAGAGACCCTCTATGAGACTCTAACCAAGCAATACGAACTTGCCAAGATTCAGGAAGCAAAGGAAATACCACCCATCAAGGTACTGGATGAGCCGCAGGCGCCGGAGAGAAAGTCCTCTCCTCACAGGGCGATCATCGTCGCCCTTGGCTTTTTGCTTTCAGTTTTTGCGGGAATCCTCTGGATATTGGCCTCAGCATTCTGGGACCTGACTTACGGCCACCACCCGGTGAAAGCTGGCGGCCTTGCACCCTCCCGCGCGATGCGGGATGATTAACGATTTTCCATCGGCGCTGTGCATACCGCTCATTTGGCTGGTTGAGCGACAACCGACCTTAGTCCAATTCATTGTCCACAAGAAGAGGTTGGTGATCGATATCGAACAACCATTAACTGCAACGAGAGGCGCAATCCCCTCGCTGCGCGCCAATTTCGCCTGGACGTTTGCGGGCAATGTTCTCTATGGCGCATGTCAATGGGGCATGCTTTCGGTGCTGGCGAAGTTGGGAAATGCATCGATTGTCGGCCAGTTCACTCTTGGCCTGGCCGTTGCCGCGCCGGTGTTCATATTCACCAATCTACAGCTTCGCGCCGTGCAGGCTACGGATGTGAACGTGGAGCACGGCTTTGCTAACTACTTCACGTTGCGGCTGCTGGCAACGTTGCTCGGGCTGGTAGCGATCGTTGCCCTGTTGCCCTTTGCCGGGACCTCGTCCGCAGTGCGTCTCGTCATACTCCTGGTTTCAGTTTCCAAATGCGTCGAGTGCATGAGCGACGTGACGGCCGGCCTCTTGCAACGGGAAGAGCAGTTGAAGCGGGTCGCTATCAGCCTGATGATCCGCGGCATCGGCTCTGTCCTGATTTTTTCCCTCACCTTTGCTTACTTTCGCAATCTGGCCCTCTCAGTTGCTGCCATGAGCGGAGTTTGGCTGGCGGTGCTACTCTTTTACGATGTGCGCAATGTCAGGGCATTGATCGGTCGACATGTTCCATTCTTAACCTTTGACCGCCGCGAACTCCGGCGACTGACTATGCTGGGGCTTCCGCTGGGCTGGGTGGCCACTTTTGCAACGTTGAGCGTGAATACCCCCCGGTACTTCCTCCAGCATTACCTGGGACTGGCGGACCAGGGCATCTACGCATCGCTCGCATACCTGGTCGTCGCCATCAACCTGGTAGTGGCCGCGCTGAGCATTTCGGTCACCACGCGCCTCGCCCGCCTGTTTGCGGATGGCGATCACAGGCAGTTTGTGCGCCTGCTGACAAAGCTGTCCATGCTCGGCGGGTTGATCGCGGCAGTTGGCGTGCCCCTGACGTTTCTCGTGGGGCAACCGCTGCTCACCTTGCTTTACCGCCGCGAGTATGCGGATCACGTCGGCCTGCTGGCGCTCTTCGTAGGCATCGCGGGTCTTGGGACAATTGGAACATTTCTCTTCTGCGGTCTGACGGCGGCGCGCACCTTTCGAGCCCAGGTTCCGGTCTACTTCATAGCAATGCTTGTTGCCGCGGTTGGGTCAGGGCTGCTTGTTCCGCGAGATGGCATAATTGGCGCAGGGATTGCGCTGCTTCTCTCTGCAATGACCGTCGTATTGGGCGGCTTTTGGATGATGCGTGGGGTTCTTAGGATGGAGTTGTGATAGCGATGCCGAGAAAAGAAGCTGCGCTCAACGGGATCGCATTCTGTGGCCTTGCGATTTATCTTGTTCTTGGAGCCATTTCGTTCTATACCTTCGTGGAGCCGTCGTTGAATGGCACGAATGGGTGGCACTTCAATCCGGATGTGCAGAAGTACATGGATTTGGCGGATTCGATGCGGGAAAATGGAGCTCGCGAAGAAACGGCTGCGGTGATCTCGCTTGCCCGGAACATGATTATGCCTGCTTACGTCGGATTAGTGTTGCAGACGGCGGCCCATATTGCGATCTTCAATGTAGCTCTTTTCCTTCTCGCCCTGGGCATACTGGCGTGGACATTTTCACAGTTGAAATGGTACGTCTTTCTGCCCATAATCCTTTTATATCCAAATACCTATGAGGCATTGTGGACTTTAAACAAGGAGATATTTGTATTTCTTAGCGCGGTGGTCATGACGCGATGGTTCAAGACCAGGTCGTCTGCGTTAATGATCTTCATCATTCCGCTCAGCATGGTTTTGCGCTGGGAGCAGGCATTTGTTATTTTATACTTTTTGGTACTTCTTTGGCTCAAGGTATCTCCGAAGCGTGCAGTGGCAATATTGATCATTGGGATCAGCTTGGTATATCCATTTGCAATGGCTTCTGTTGATGTGGGGGGTGACGTAAGAGAGAGCAGCTCGTCTGCATTGTATGCACATATCAATAAGGTACAGAGCTATGGACTCTATTTCGCCCTTCTTGTCCCGAAGATCGTTATTGTGTTTTTATCCCAGGTCGTTCGATTCTGGACACCTTTTATTAACACAGAGCGGCTGCACGATCTCCATACCGGACTATTTGTTCTTTTTGAACAACTCAGTATATGCTTCGTTTTTATTGTGTCGTTATGTAAAAGGCTATGGGTGAAAGAGAATCCCGTTATCTATTTTGTTTTGGTATATGCGGTGATCTACCTCTCTGCACCTGAGAACTCGCCGCGATATCTCTATTTTCTCTTTGTTCTAATTGTGGCAGTCCTTTCCTCGCCTGAACTGCAGTCACTTCGGCTGCCGCAGTAGGCACTGACTTCGCCGAATCGTAAAGGCTCTGTGCTTTTATGAAGTGTCGTCAGGTGTGCCAAGTTACCGGCGGACGCAAAAGGCAGCCGGAATATCATCGAGGTTCGACGTACCTATGACCGCAAAAGTCGATTGTACTATTGTCACATTGGTAGGTTCGTACATCCCGGGCTATAAGTCCGGCGGACAACTTCGCAGTGTGGCAAACATAGTAGCGGCACTTGGGGAAGAATTCAGCTTTAAGATTCTTACCTTGGACCGGGATCTGGGAGACTCAATGCCATACCCCGGTGTCGCAAAAAATCGCTGGGTACGTGTTGGAAGCGCCGGTGTGATGTATCTGTCACCCGGGTGGGGCGGGCTCGTTCGGTTGACTGCGTTGCTTCGTTCGCTGAAAGCGGAGTCTGTGCTTTACCT
>Ga0182014_10008364_pt1 | contig 10604 bp, 15 predicted proteins | sample 612S2DmetaG_FD_120489 | JGI IMG/M metagenome (GOLD analysis project Ga0182014, IMG submission 120489) | Permafrost microbial communities from Stordalen Mire, Sweden - 612S2D metaG | ecosystem: Environmental > Terrestrial > Soil > Wetlands > Permafrost | place: Sweden: Stordalen | collected... | reverse complement strand
GTCGACCCGGCCGTTACAGCCCATGACGGCCCGGCACACTTCATTTGGCAAAATCGCCGCAAATCGGCGCCTTCTTCGCGCCGTGGTGACGTCCAACCTATCGCGTGTGACACCCCGTTACACCCCATATCCGGCGCGAGTGTTCACGAAATGTTCACAAGCGAGCGGTCTCACGGGCGCCCCGCGATCGACCCGCGGCCGCCTCCCCGTTCCTTGCTCGGTCCACCGCGCCATGCCATCGAACGAAGGGACAATCGACATGCCAAGCATCGTCTACACCGACCGCCGGAGATCGCCATGAACGCCGACGCTCCGACCCCGCTCGCCACGCTGCCCACCGTGCTGACCGTCGACGAGCTCACCCACGTGCTGCGCGTCGGCGAAGACAAGGTGCGCATCCTGGTCGCCTCCGGTGAGCTCCGCCGCTTGACCTACTCGCAGAAGCGCATCCTGGTCGCGCGACGCGAGGTCTTCGACTTTCTGGCCAGGTCGACCACAGCCGTGCCGACGGACCGCAAGTGCGGCAGCGACGACGGCCAACCGTCCTAATCACACTAACCGCATCTAACAGCCGGGGGAACATCATGAACGAGACCACCGAAACGGCCACCGCTCGCCTTCTCGGCGTCGCGGTCTGCCCGCCACAAGACTCCTACCACGACCACCGTCACGTCGAGGTCGTCACAGCGACCGTGAAGGGCAAGCGCGAGCGCATCGTCTTCGTCCATCCCGACACGGCAGAGCAGCGCGATCGCGCCGAAGCGGCCAAGCGTGAACTCCTGCCGCACCCCATGCCGCGCCTCGGATCGCGCGCGCGGATCCGCGCCGCCGTACGGATCGTCGAGGGCATCGCCGAGGCCTGCGGATGGCAGCTGCAGGCGCCCGATGCCGCCATTCTCGCCGCGCTCGCACAGCAGGCAGCCCCGGCGGCGGCCTGATGGCGCTCGCCGAGCTCGGCACCTTCGCTCTGCCGGCGCCGCTTCGCGCCGCCGGCTTCGCGACCCCCGAAGAGTGGCTGCAGGAGTGCCGGCGCGCGCTCGCCTCGGCGCTCGACGGTCACATCGTCATCGACGGCCAGCCGGTCCTGGCCGCCGGCGACTTCGACGCGCGGTTCTGGCACGTCGCTACGACTGCCGTGTCCTGGTCGACGCAGCGGCAGCTCGCGCCCGATCGCTGCGCGATCATGACGCAGATCGGCGACGTGCTCGAGCGGCTCGCTGCTGGCGATCCGCGGGCCGTCTCCTGGCACGAGAGGTACGACCGCCGCCGGCGGCCGGGCAAGGGGCGGCGCAGCGCCGAGCGTCTCATGCTGGCGCCGCTCGACTTCTCTTTCGTCGCGACGCTGCGCGAGGGGCGCGATGCTGTCTACTTCGGCACGGCCTGGGCGCTCGACGGCCTCGGCCGGCAGAGGGCCATGCGCAGGGCCGCCGGCGGCGGCCTCCTGCCCTTGCCGGGGCCCGGCGCCTGGATCACGGCCGAGATCCTCAGGTCGTCGAGGCCGATCGCGGCGGACTAGGCCATCCGTCACCGGCGCCCTGTACGCTGACGACCGACAGGGGCTCGCTCCGGGCGCGGAGCGGGCCCTCGTCGCGTCTCAGATCGGAAGGCCGCTCACGGGCCGCCAGGGCGCCCGCCATGCTCGCGGTGCGTGCGCTGGCGCAGGGCGTCGAGCTCGCGCTGCGCCAGTCGTTCCGCATAGAGTTCTCTGAGGTGCTCGAGGTGGCAGCTCAAGCACAGTCCGCTTCGGGCAACCCTGATCGGATGTAACCCACACGATGGGCACAGGTCAGGCGCCACCGGGCGCCCACAGGTCGGACAGGACTCCCGGCGTGTGTCGTCGTGGGTCAGACGGCGGGCGTGCAGCAGGGCCTCGCGCATCTCGGACGGCATGTGCTTGCCGCGGCGCTGGCCGATAACCTGGCCGGTGCGCGATCCCGGCCGTCGCAGGCTCACGTCGAAACGGGCGGCGGCGCGTTCGACCGACTTGCGCGTGCGGTCCATGGCGACGGCCAGAGCCTCAGCGCCGAGAGTGGCATTGGCTCTCAGGTAGCGAAGCTCCGTCGATGACCAGGGCCGGGGTGCCATCGAGAAACACCCTGACGAATTACCCGGAAGTTTCTGAGTCGTCTTAGGAGGACTCACGCGGTGCCGCGGGGCGAGTGTCTTTGCCGGCGCGAGGGCCCCGAGGCCAACGAAGGCCCTCGCGCCTAGACCGCTATCGGCTCGGGATGATGAACCGAGCTTCTGCGGTGCCTGTGCATCGCGCCGAGGCCGGCACGCGACGCGCAGCTGTTATGCGTCGAAGTTCTCGATCACGCACCAGGCCAGGGGCTGCCTGACCACAAAGGCGAAGCGCCCTTCGGTGAGCAACTGGACCTGGTTTCGCACGAAGAAGTCGGCGTGCGACTGCGAGACCGCGACGTAGATATCGCCACGGATGAAGCCGCTGAGCGACGAGGTGGCACCCACGAGCGGCTGTCCGAGGGGCGCAGCCGATGTGATGATCGTCGCCAGGCCACCGGGGGTCAGAGGCGCGTTCGGATCGAAGACGGGCCGGCCCTCGGTGTCTTTGAGCTCGCGCAGCTGCAGAGCGTCGCTCGGGTGCAGGAGCAGTACGTTCGGCGTGTAGAAGGTCATGGTGGCCGCCTGGATCGCCTCGATCGCGGCCGAGATGGCGTCGAGCTGCGGCTGCGAGCCGACGGCGGCCTTCGTCACACTCAGGACGTTCGGCGCGTTGAGGATCCCGGTCAGGTGCGTGCCTGGGTCGGGAGCGCCCAGCGAACCGTTGCCGGCGATCATGCCGGTCTGGAGGCGACTCTTGACCATGAACAGCAACCGGGCCTGGAGCAGATCCTCGAGCACGGCCGCGTCGTCGAGTGCCTGGCGCGTCGCCGGGATGCGCCGCACGTAGGTCGTCCTCGGCTCGAAGTTCACCTGGGGCTCGGGGGCGGCGACCCCTTCCGATGTCTCGGCGGCGGCGCCGACCTCGATCGTCTCGAACATGTACTCGGCGTTGTCGAAGGGGATCGGCACCCAGCTGATGAGCTCGACGAGACTGAGTGGCGGCTGCGGGTAGGCCTCGAGTCCGGGCGCTCGCCAGGTCTCCTCGGGGTAGTCGTTGGTGGTCGTCACGGCGGCGCGGAACTCGTGAGGCGCCACCAGCGCAAACTGCCGGGAACGGCCGAGGGCGCGGAAGTCGCCGCCGCTGCCGCTGTCCCAGTTCATGAGGTCGTGGATAGCGGCCGTCGGCCGCCAGGGCGATGATCTGCGGGTCATGGTCGCCTCCGTTAGGGCCGAACCGACTGCACGCTGGCGCTCTTCCTGCTCGGCCATGAGGTGGTGCTCAAGATCGTTCGAGGCCATGATGCGGGCCCACTCGGGACCGTCCAGCCTTATGCCTCCAGGCTTGTGGGCCGCCTGGCCGGAGAGCCGCGAACTGACTTCACCCTGCCGGCGTATTTCCTTCTCGCCTTTGCGCAGGTTCTCGAGGGCGACGCCGAGAGGGTCGCGTGGCTGGTCTTTCATCGTGGCCTCCCGGGGCCGTCGGTGGTCTCGTCGTCGGGAACGTCGCCGTGCATCGCCACGCGCCCGATCTCGACGGCCGCGCAGGCCTTCGCGCTCTCGACGCGCCGCGCGATCTTGGCCGAGACGCCGATATCTGTCGGCGATGCCGAGGAAGCCTGGTCGGCGCGTTCCTGGTCTGTCATCTTGGCTCCTCCGTCGAGCCGCGGTTGTTGCGGCCCGATGGTCACACGTCCGTCACGCAAAAGAGGTCTACTGAGCCTGCGCAGCCTCGTCGGTGGCCGAAAATGTGACCCGCACCGCCGCTTCGGGCGCGAAGAAGTGTTCGAGGGCGGCCGCCAGGTCATCGCCGAGCTCGTCGCACAGAGCGGCGACCTCGGGCCGCGCCACGGCGGCGACGCGGCGGAACTTTTCGGCCAGCACGTGAGCTTCGGCGAGCGACTCCAACACAGCCTCGTCGGGACTGTCCGGCAGGGCGAAATCACCGTCGCTCAGGGCGGCCAGGGCGGCGCCGACCTTCGCCGGCGTCTCTCGACCGCCGATGAGGGAGCAGACGAGGGCCCGGAAGTTGGCGATCGAGGCGCGGCGGCCGCGAGATCTACAGGCGTCGCCGCACCAGCGTCGCCGACGGCCGCTGCCGGGCGGCTGGGCGATCGGTGCGCCGCAGGCGAGACAATTCTGCGCGACGGTCATGGCTGACCTCCCGGCTCTGAGGTGTCCTGGAGGGCGGCGCGCGTCGGGAAGTAGCGCGCCAGCACACTCCCGATCTCCTCTGAGGCCTTCGCGCAGCGCCAGGCCAGGCGCCCGCGCGCCCTCGACCCACAGACCGCCAGGCGACCGACGTCGGCCTTCGTGTCGCGCACCACGGCCACGACCGCCTCGTCGGGGTCGGACGGCAAGTTGAGCGCCTCGAGCGGCAGCTCGACCTCGGGCAGGATCACGGGCCAGGAAGGCGGCCCGGTGAGGGCCTCCATGACGTCGGATCGCCGGCGACGGGCCTCGTGCTTCTTGCGGCAGCTGTCGCCGCAGAAGCGCCTGGGCCTCCCGCCGTGAATGGGCTGGCGCAGCGGCTCATCGCACTCCATGCAGGTGTCAAACAACCTCGACCACCGTCCCGTCGTCACCGACCTCGATCACGGTCTCGCCGTGGGCGGTTCGCACTCGCACCGCCTCGGCGTCCATCGCGGCGAGCTCCTCGTCGGCGGCGCGATCAATCTCGCGGCGCAGCTGGCCCAACATGCTCGTGCCCGCCAGCTTTAGCAGGTCGAGCCGGATCCGGGACTCGGGGCTGAGGCCAAACCGCTGCGAGAGCCGGTCGATCAGCAGTGCGGCGTCGCGCTCCTGGCGCAGGAAGGGTGACGGGGTCGGCAGGATCTCGCGCTGGATGCGGTGGCCGGCCTCATCGAAGACCGCCGGCCGCTCGATCACCATGCCGTACTTACGGATGTACATGCCGGCCTCGCGGTGGCGGATCACAGCCACGCAGAGCGCCTCGATCGTCGGCAGGTCGGCGGCCCGCAGCATGCCCTGGTTGGCGATCTCCTGCAGCAGGACCTGCCAGAGATCCTTGACCGCCTTGCGGCTCGGCAGGGCCTTCGGCAGGGGGATAGTCGTCGCCTGATGCGGCGTGATGGCGCCGCTCCACTCGGGAGCGATCGCCACGGTCTTCTTGTGGTGGTGCTGCGTTCCGCGGCGCGGCGAACTGGGGTCCGTTCTGCCCTTCATCCGACCATCCTGGCCCACGCGTCACGCGTTTCGTCGGGAGGGCCGTGGAATTACCGGAAACCGGAGCATTTTGCGCCACGCCTAAAAACCAAATTCGTGGTGACGGCCCGCGTTGTGGGTGCCCGGTACGCGAGGTTGCGGCGGGGAGCGGCGCCAGGAGACCCCCTTATGGGTCGCAGGAGGCTCCACGCCTTGGGTTGTTGTCCGAGACTCCCGAAACCACGAGGTTTCCGGCGGTGGATGGTGGCCTTCTCACCTGAAGGCCACCATCCTGCGTTGAGGCCACCATCCCACCGTTCGTCGACGTCGCTGCGGGCAGGCGGGGACGCGGAGAGATCGTCCGAGACGAACGGCGAGGGATAGGTCAGAATGGTGACCCTCGAGACCGGGGGTCGAAGTGGCTGCCAAGGACAAGATCATCGGACGCAAAGAACACGTCGGGTCGCGGAAGATCAGGGCATCCATTGAGAGATGCCTCGCTGAACTGAGTGAGGGTCAGTTCGGCGAACGGACCGTCAAAGAGTTGCTGATAGACCTTCGCGAGTTGGGCAGGAAGGTCGCTGGTGAGAGGGCGACCGCGCCCGGCCGCGCCGTCGCCGACTTCGTCGAGGTCTGCGACTTCGTCGCCCACGGCAACCGCGATCGCGGTCACACAGCGAGGTTCATCAGAGACCAGGCAGAGTCCCTGGCCGATGCCATTGCGCGCGGGCAGCATGAACCTTTGTCCGAGTGGGGTGTGGTCGACCCGGTGGGCGGCGAGCAAGTCGTCGGAGCGATGCTCGGGGTGGCCTGGATGTACCTCAGGGGCTTCGACCCGACCCCATCACAGGACACGGTCAATCCGCTCCTGGAGTGGCAGCACGAGATCGCGCTGTGCATGATCTCGCTTCTGCAGGACTCGTTCATCGAGTTGGAGAGCAAGAAAGGGATCGCGTCTCTGCACGTTGTGTCTCACGAGGGCTTCTATCGGCTCTACTGTCGGCTGTACGGCTCAAAAATCAACGCCGAGGCTCAGGCCAGGACGGGCGGCAGCGGGCAGGTGATCGTTGAGTTTCCGGTGATCATCACGGGAGCTCCTGACATCGACGGCGTGCTGCCGCCAACGACGTCGGAGTGGCACGAATTGCCTGCTGCGCCGCCCGATCCGCCGATCATCGAAGCCTACCGGGCCAATGACGGTCGGCTGCACGTGAGAATCATCGAGACGGCCTGACGCCAGCCGGGCAATCGCGATCTCGACGTGGTAGACGTCGCCGCCGATCGCCTTGCCCATCGGCTCCGCGCCCGCGACGCTGGTCTAGCAGGCCGTCAGGCTGCCGTCTCGGCGCGCCTCGGACGGGTCGATTGGCTCGAGGCAGAAGCGCACCCCTAGCCCCCGGGCCAGCCGCATGAGTGTGCGATACGTCGGGTTGGCTCGGCCCTGCTCGATTCGGCTGATCTCGCTCTGTCCCACGCCTGTCTCTGCGGAGAGCTGCTCTTGAGACTTCCGCAGCTCCAGGCGACGCTCCGCGATCTGGCGCGCGAGGCGGTAGTAGTCCTCGAACGCGTGAAGCTCCCGGATTGCGTCAGGCCCCTCCGTTTCAGCCTCTTCGGCCACCCGACGTGAGAACTCGCTGTACGATGCCATGTGCTTACCCCTTTTCCGCTCCGGCACAATCGCATGTACCTGCTCGTCTCTTCATGTTGTATATCCCATATCGTCCGGGAAACGCAACATCATTAATCGCGCTCCGCAACCTCAGGGTCGGCGCCTGAACTCGGCCAGGTACTTGCGCGCCTTGGCGATCTGCTTCTGCTCGTATGCTGCGCTCGTGTGCTTGCCCTTATCGTAGCCACTCAAGATCAGGATCTTGTTTGAGCCGTAGTCGTAGAAGTACTCGCGGAGCAGGATCCGCCCCGGCTCTTTGGCCCCGATCCGCACGCGAGGCCTTCCGTACCGGGCTAGGATGTCGTCCGCGTTCTGACGTAGCCGGAGCTCGTAGAGGCCCCGGCCGAGCGCCTTGCCGAACTCGGTACCGCACACGTCCTTGCCCAGGGCGGCCAGAACTACCCTGTTCGCGGCGTCGAGCGCACGGCGCTGGGTTGGAGTCAGAGCATTGACGAACGACTCGAAGGGTACGGGCAGGCCGGGCACCTCGTAGATCTGCAGGTCGTACATGGCCCCCCCGGTAGCTATCCCGGCAGTCTACTACTCATTGAGCCCGTCCCGCGGCCGGCAGGGGCACAGGCGCTGCAGGTTGTCGTTGCTGACTGCCGGCCAGCTTGTGCGCGCGTCCAGGCAGCCCGTCACCGCTCGCGCCACTCTGGCGGCATGTACGGGCACGTGCCGGCGTCCAGGACGCAGGTCGCGACCGCGTCGGGGCCGGTCGCCAGGCTGGCGCACTCGCGGCACAGCAGCGGCGGCTCCGGCCCCTCACGGCGGATGACGGCCAGCGAATCGGTCAGCCACTGCAAGCGATCCGATGATCGCCCCTGCCACATGATCGCCAGTTCCTCGGCCACGATCTGTCGCTGGCGTGTCGTGAGATTCGCCGCCTCGGCGTCGTCTTCGAGCCGATAGGAGCACTCGAGGGCCGCGAGACTGTCGGCAAGCGAGACAATCAACCAGGGCGCCCCGAGAGCGGAGCCGCTGGCAAACACAGCGCTCCGCGCGACCGCCGGAGTCCACCCGGTCAGCGTGGACAGTTCGGCCGTGAGACCCGAAACGACGACCGCTGACAGCCTGTGGCGTCCGTCGACAAGACGAATCCGCCTATCGAAGACGATGTCGCCGGGCAGCCCGCGGGTCTCCCGGAGAACGTCCGCGAGGCGCGCCACCCGCTCTGTGCACGTCGGAGACCGCGCGTTCCACGGATGCATCGTGTCTAGCCACCGCTGAGCGCGCGCCGGTGAGACGACCTCCAGGCTCGCTGTGACGCCCGGATAGATGCGCCGAAAGCGCGACGGCGCGGCGACTGAGGCCATGACGTCGGCTCAGCCACCGGAGCCGCCGGCCGTCGGCTCGGCGTCCTCGTCGGGTGCGATGTCAGCGATCGGGCACGGCACCTTGACGGCGCGCAAGTCGCGGCGCAGCTGGCGCAGCCGCTCCTGCAACGGCAGGCGGCTGACGTCTGTCGCCATGACGGAGTCCCAGCCGAGCTCGCGGATGCGCTCGACGCTGGCCGCCTCCAGGAGAAGAAGTGTTTGGCCGAGGATGGCGTCGAGCGGGAACAGCTGCTCCGCCCACAGCGCCAGCTCGGGGTCGACAGGCTTCGGCGGCCGCTGCTTGGCGAGCCACTCCGCCGTGTTGCGCTCGTCCTCGAGGCGCTGCAGGCCGAGCATGTCGTCGGGATCGACGGGCGGGCGAGTGGTGACGATGGTCATGGCATCTCCTTCGGTGTGGGTTTGAGCGGTAGGTTCAGGACTTGCTCGAGCTCGGCCCGCATCGCCGGCAGGCCGACGGATCGAAGATGGTCGTTCCAGTCGCCGGCGCCAACGGGCAGCGTCAGCCGGTACGGCCGCGCCCCGACGGCGTGCAGGGCGGCGAAGGCGCTGCGCCCGTGGCGCTCGGCGTCGGGCTCGTACCAGTCGAGCGCCACGAAGACGACGCGGCCGGCCAGGTGAGCGGCCAGCCACGTCCGCAGCGCGTGGCCGCAGAGAGCTATCGTCGGCAGGCCGCAGGCGGCGATCGACAGCGCCGTAATCGGGCCCTCGACGACGACCAGGACGTCGGCCCCGATCGCGCAGGCCGGCGCCGCAAAGACGCCGGCAGACTTGCGGCCGGCGCTGCGCGACTTCGGCGCGCCGGCGTCGATGTAGCGGCCCTCGGCGGCCACGAGGCGGCCGGCGGCGTCCTGCACCGGGAACACGACGGCCGGACGGCCGTACCAGTCAGCGGCGAAGCGCACGCGGGCCTCGACGGCCGTAAGCAGCACGATCCCGCGCGACCAGAGGTAGTCGGCGCCGGCGGCTCCGGCTGGCGCACCTATGGCCACAGTCGCCGCCCACAGGCGCTTGAGCGTCTCGCGCTTCGCTGCCGATTCGGCGATCTCGGCGGCCGAGGGCTCGCGCGGCGGCGTAGCGCGGCGGTGACGAGGCCGCGGCGGATCCTCGTCGCGGCCGTGTTTGCGGTCTTCGAGGAAGCCGTGACGGCCGCAGCGCACGCAGTTCCAGCCGCCCGTTGACCACACCCGGAGCTTGCGGTGCAGGTTGTCGCGCCGGCGCCCAGGGCGCTCGTCGTGGCAGAACGGGCAGAGATAGTCCGCGTGGTCGCCCCTGAGAAGCGGCTGCGGATCGAAGCGCTCCAGGTCGGCCGAGCCGAGGGCGGTTTCGGCGGTGCAAACGCTCACTGCGTCGCCGCCAGTTTCGCGGTCCGCTTGGAACCCTTGGAACCCTTGGAAGCCTCAAACCGAAAGTAGCTACGTGAAAACGTGTTGCAGAAACTTTCCGAAAGAAGGGTTCCAAGGGTTCCGCCAGGCTCAACAATGGCTTCCTCGAGGGTCACAGCTGGGGCCCTTCCGAGCCGTCGGCGAGCCGAAAACCGCGATACACCTTGCGCCGCGTGACTGGTTCGAGCCGCGACGAAGTCTTGAGGCCGCGTTCTGACAGGCGCGCAGAGAAGGCGCGTTGCGACAAGACATTCTCGCCGGTCGCCTTCGCCCAGGTGACATACCTCTCGTACAGCCATCCGGCCGGAACGGTGCCGTCCGGGTCGTCGATCACGTGCTCTGCGAGAAACTCGGCGAGCGGATCCATCTCGAGCTGGTAGGACGCGGTCGCGCTGCGCACCTCATCAGGAACGGCCAGGCCCTCGGTGCGCCAACGCAGGCAGCCGGCCACCATCCAGGCGAGGATGCCGGGCAGCTCGTCGCGCAGCTTGGTCGTGAGATCGTGGTCCTGCTCGGCTTCGGGGATCACGACGTCGAAGGGCACCAGGCGGATGCGCCGCCAGATCCCCCTGTCGGTCCCGACGATGTTCGGCTTGTGGTTGGTCGACAGCGTCAGTTTGAAGCGGGGCACGAACTCGAACTCGTCGTGGAACAGGAAGCGCGCCGTCACGGGCTCAGAGCCGGTGACCTGCTTGACGAGCGACTCCTCGAGGCGGTGGGCCGATCCGGTCTCGGACGCGGTCACCAGGCGCGCGCCGGCCAGGCGGGCGAGGTCACCGCTGCTACTGTCGCGGCGCTTGCTCATGAAGGTCGCCGCCGCCGCGTGCATGGCGTAAGTGCCGATCACGGCGCGGGCGGTCTCGGTGGTCACCGACTTGCCGTTTGCGCCGGTTCCCCAGGGGATCGCGATGCACTGCTCACTGGTGTGGCCCGTCAGACAGTAGCCGAGCCAGGTCTCCCAGAAAGACACGAGGCCCGGGCGTCCGTCCG
>Ga0182014_10008363_pt1 | contig 10606 bp, 4 predicted proteins | sample 612S2DmetaG_FD_120489 | JGI IMG/M metagenome (GOLD analysis project Ga0182014, IMG submission 120489) | Permafrost microbial communities from Stordalen Mire, Sweden - 612S2D metaG | ecosystem: Environmental > Terrestrial > Soil > Wetlands > Permafrost | place: Sweden: Stordalen | collected... | reverse complement strand
TTCGAGTGTTCATGACAAGCTCTCCGTGGGGAAAAGCATCTCGTGGCCTATTCTACCTCTGATGCTGTTGTTCCTCCACTACCCCCTCGTAAACCGCCGTCGCCGCCTTGGCCATCATCTCCATCGTGTGGTGAGAAGGAAGGAGCGGCAGTTTCTTCAGGCGGCAGACCCGGCGAAGGAAGAAGATTGTCACACCTCCCCATACTTCCCATCAAAATACTCCCTAGCCACGTCAGGATAAGCCTTCGCAAACGTGGTCATCGCTCGCAGTGCCTTGCCGCCATTCTTCTCGCAAAACTCTCGAAACGAAAGCTTCCTTTGGAACTTCGGCTGGTTGGCCCAACGGGCAAGATGCGTGTAGATTGGACGGCACAAGGGCGATGCCAGACGACAGTTCTGGTGCCGCATGACGTATCCAATCACTTCTGCCTTCCACAAGACCTGTAGCCGACGGAACACGGAGGCGATGTCTCGCCAGTCCTGGCTGTCGAAACCGCACAGGACATAACCTTTTGCCCCCTTGGTTGGCAGATGCTTCCGCAACACTGCCAACCCTTTTTTGGTGGTCACAGCATCTTCGATGCGGTCAAAAGCGAAGATAACCTCCCCACCGAATGGAGCCTTGGCAAGCAACTTGGCAATGGTTGGCGTCAACAGCCGGATGTCGAGTCCTTGCTTGAATTCGAACGTTTTCCCGTCCCGTTCGCAGGTTTTACTGAGGTTCGCCAGCAGCGTCTCGCAATCCTTGTAGGCCAGGATGTTATCGTCCAACAGGCACACCCTTTTTTTCTGCGGCGTGTAGAACTCCCGCAACGGTGAAGCCTGGATTGCCTTCCGACAGTTGCGGTTGATACAAAATTTGCACCGACGAAAACATCCACGGGTCAGGTAGCCAACCGAGTAGTCATTGTAGTATCGAAGGTTCGGCCCAGTTCGACCTTGCAGCCACCCACCGTAGAGGTCGTAATCGGGCGGGCTGTGTTCGACTTCTTTCGGTAGTGGTGGGGCCTTATCGAAGAAGAAGCCGGTGCCGCCATAGCGAACATTGGGCAGCGTCAGAATCTTCGGCGAGATGGTCTTGGCCGTGTCGGTGAACACGCAGCAGATGTAGACCGTATCGAAGTTCCCAGCATGACCATAATCAGGCAGAAGCGAAACAGCATCTCCTCGCCCCTTGTGGAAGGCCGACAACTTCATGGCGGCCAGATTGGGAAATCGGTGCTTCCCATCGGCCAGCAATTCGGCGTCGATAATCCCAACCGAAGTCATAGCGAGCGGAGGTATTCGAGATACGGCTTGGTGTTTTCTCGCTTGGGTTGGCGGACTTTCTTTCGCTGCTGGGTGACCGTCCGGAGAACCGCCTTGCAGAATGTCATCACCTCGTCCACCTCAGCCGACCAGAGCAACTCCCGTTGCCACTCGATGGAGCCGATGGTTTCCGCCACATTCTTGAGGCGTCGGTGTAGCAGTTGCACCTGATGCTCTGAGTCTACGTCCATCTCTCTCGTTGCGGCCGTTTCCTGCTCGTCATCGTCGTCGAGCATGAACTCGGAATAGATGCCGAATTTGATTTTGGCCTCGGTGATGGTCAGTTGCGAGATGTCCTCTTCCGTGGCCGACTCGAAGAGCCGAATTGCCTCCCATGCGGTTTGGCGTGGAATGTTGTACTTGGCTAGCCAGCGGAGCCATTGCCTCTTGGGTTTAGTCTTCTGCTGGACAATCGAGAGAGCATGTCCAACTCGGTGGGTTTCGACGGCCGTCCGACGACCTAACTGCTGAATCTTGTCGAGGCCATCCAGGGCATACCGAGCAAGTTCGTCAAGCCGCCAAGTATCATTTGGGCGAAGCATGGCATAACCTCGCTGGGGAAGATGGTTGGGTTCACTCGGGGGTTATTTCGTCCGGTTACCGGACATTTTAACGCAACGTTGACGCCCACGTGATCCCTCGTTTCGTTAGTTTTTTGTGAGAGGTGATTTCCGGCGGTGGCTCCCCTTCCAAGCAGGCGGGACCCGGCACTACAAGTTTTGTAATGGGCGAGACGACCTTCAGGCCGTTTGACGCCCGAGGGGAAGCCGCATTAGAAATTTCTAATGTCCGCAGCGGCGAGGTGGGCTGGTCGGCCCAGCAAAAAGCCCCACTGCCAGTCGGGGATGGCTGGCGGTGGGGCTGGAACAGAGAAGAGGCCACGCCTCCCATGATAATAACCCGGCCAAGGAAAAGACACGAACTTTCCCGGCTGCCGTTTCCTCCCTGCTGGTTTGCCTCGGCTCGGTGGCCGCCCAGTGGCCGTTCCGCCGCCGACACGCATTACAAAATTTGGAATAGCCGCTGGCCGCCACGGCTTCTCCTTATATATTGGGCGGTTTCGATGGCGTCCTCGCCCCGCTACTGGCTGGTCGGACGGAGATTGGACGCCGGTTCTGGTAGGCTGTTAGCGGCTGCGGTGCCGACTTTTGGCGGCAAAACCTGCGTATTTCGCCGGTGTTGACCTCTATCGGCTGGGGGAATTGCAGCCACCCCCACGGAGAAGTAAAATCGGGGCTTCCTAAGACAGGGTTGGGCTTATCGGGGGAGCGGGCATGACGCTCATCACATCTTCGGTGCCAGAACAGGGCCAGTTGGTCACGGTTCGGCAACGCCGCTACGTCGTGACGGAAGTGGCGAAAAGCACGCTGCCCAACCGACCGTTGAAGGTTTCGGGCAACGGGGCTCAACACCTCATCACGTTGTCCTCGGTCGAAGACGACGCCCTTGGCGAGGAATTACAGGTCATCTGGGAGATCGAACCGGGGGCCAGGGTCGAAGAGAAGGTGGCCCTGCCGGAACCGACCGGGTTCGATGATCCCGAGAGGCTTGACGCCTTTCTCGACGCAGTTCGCTGGGGTGCCGCCTCAACGGCCGACGTGAAATCGGTCCAGTCGCCGTTCCGCTCGGGCATCGACATTGAGGATTACCAGCTTGATCCCGTTGTCCGGGCGATCCAGATGCCAAGGGTCAACCTGCTGATTGCCGATGATGTCGGCCTTGGCAAAACAATCGAAGCGGGGATGGTCGAACTGGAACTGGTGATCCGCAATCGAGCCCGCCGAATCATGATCGTCTGCCCAGCCGCCCTCCAAATCCAGTGGCGGGATCAAATGCGGGACAAGTTCGGCTTGGACTTCCGCATCGTGGACAGCAACTTGATGAGAGAGTTGCGGCGGAAGCGGGGCATCCACGTCAATCCCTGGATGCACTTCCCTCGGCTCATCACCTCCATCGACTTCATCAAGCGAGAACGACCGCTGCGATTGTTCAAGGAAACCCTGCCCAACGAGGGCGAGTCCATCTATCCCCGCCGCTACGATATCTTGGTCTTGGACGAGGCCCACAACTGTGCCCCATCGAGTCGTGGAAAATATGCCACCGATTCGCTTCGCACCCAAGCCTTGCGGATAATGGCCCCGCACTTCGAGCACAAGCTGTTTCTCACCGCCACACCCCACAATGGCTACCAAGAGAGCTTCTCGGCCTTGCTGGAGCTATTGGACGACCAGCGGTTCGCTCGGGGCACGATGCCCGACCGCAAGCAGCTTGGGGCGGTGATGGTTCGCCGTCTCAAATCGGAACTGCCCAAGAAGTTCGACGGTTCCGACCGTTTTCCTAAGCGGGTGATCGAACCCATCGAAGTCCCATACACCGCCGAGGAAAAGGCTGTTCACGCCGCTCTGAAGAAGTACACCAAGTTGCGTCATCAAAACGTTGCGGACAACACGGAGAAGATGGCCACCGAGTTCGTGTTGTTGACGTTGAAAAAGCGGCTCTTCTCTAGCCCGGCTGCCTTTGCGACCACCTTGGAACAACATGAACGATCCCTGCGGACTGCCAAGCGGCGAACGGCCACAGTCAAGCCGACCATTGGCATTCTCCAACGGCAGATCGACAAGGTAGACGAGGAATACGCCGACGATACGGCGTATGAAGAAGCCACCGATGATGCAGTGGCGGCGGCAACTCGGTTGTTCCGGGAGCCGACTGGCGAAGAGGCAGCCCTCCTGAAGCAAATGCGGGACTGGGCGAATACGGCTAAGGCCCGTGGGGACAGCAAATCCACAAAGTTGGTCAAATGGCTCAAGGATACCATCCGTCCCAACGGCAAATGGTCGGACAATCGGGTAATCATGTTCACGGAGTACCGGGCCTCGCAGAATTCCTTGCAGACCATCTTGGCTACGGAGGGTCTTTCTGGCAATGGTCGTCTGATGACCATGTTCGGCGGCATGGAGTCCGATAAGCGAGAAGCGGTGAAGGCGGCATTCCAGACTGCTCCCGACAAGAGCCCCGTTCGCATCCTGTTGGCCACGGACGCCGCCTCGGAAGGTCTCGACCTACAAAACTTTTGCCATCGCTTGATCCATTACGAAATTCCCTGGAACCCCAACCGCATGGAACAGCGGAATGGCCGTATCGACCGGCACGGGCAGCAGCACAATCCGTTGGTCTTCCATTTCGTTGGCGAGGGCTACAAGCAGCGGGAGAAGTTGGACGCCGATGTGCCCGTGGGGGAATTGGAGGGCGACCTGGAATTTTTGATGCGGGCCGTTCGCAAGGTGGAGGCGATCCGGGAAGACCTCGGCAAGGTGGGGCCGGTGATCGCCGACCAAGTTCAGGAGGCGATGCTGGGCCGCCGTGCTCGGCTGGACACCGCTCGGGCCGAAAAGGATGCCGAACCCGCCCGCAGGATGTTAAAGATCGAGCGAGACATCCAAAAAGACATCCAGCGGCTTCGGGAACAACTTGATGACACGAGACGAGAATTGCGGTTGTCACCGGAGAACATCCAAAAGGTCGTTGAGGTTGGCCTGCGACTAGCCAATCAGCCTGCACTGATCGAAACCAAAGTCGAACGCAAGAAGGAAAACGGTGAGCCGTACAAGATTCCAGCTTTTCGTTTGCCAGCCCTATCCGGTAGTTGGGCACTTTGCACCGAAGGTCTCGCCCATCCTCATACTCAAGAGATTCGGCCCATCGTATTCAACTACAATCTGTCCCAGGAGCATGATGATGTCGTGCTGGCCCACCTGAACCACCGGCTCGTGATGATGTGCCTGCGGCTATTGCGGGCCGAAGTCTGGTCTACCGAGGGCAAGAAACGACTGCACCGCATCACAACTCGTCTGGTCCCTGACACGGCATTGCATGATCCCGCCATGATTGCCCACGCCCGGTTGGTCGTCATCGGCGGCGACAGCCAACGGCTCCACGAAGAAATCATCACGGCAGGCGGCTCGTTGCGTGAAGGGCGGTTGGCCCGTATGAATGTCGGTCAGGTTCAAGACGCCCTGGCAGCGATGAGGGCAGACGAACCGTCCGTTGCGATGAAGGAATCACTGCTGGGGCTGTATCCCAAACACGCCGATGCCCTGCGTGCAGCCCTGGAAGCACGGATGAATGACCGTACCTCCGGCCTGCAAAAGGCCCTGGCTGAACGGGCGGAAAAGGAAGCAGCCGACATCCGGGCCATCTTGACCGAGTTGGAGCGGACGATTAGGGACAAGCTCGATGATCCCGAACTGAAGCAGATGACCTTCGAGGGATGGGCAGACGATGAGCGGCTCCAGTTGGAACGCAACATGACCGCCTTGCGGGCAAGGGTTCGGGAGATTCCTGGCGAGATCGAAAAGGAAACCAAGGCCATCAAGCGGCGGTTTGCCGGTCCGCAGCCCAGGATGTTCCCAGTTTCCGTGACGTTCTTGGTGCCGGAAAGGTTGGCGACGGGGTAATACTTACTGGCGACAGGGAAAGGCCACACCTATGAAGAAAATCGCCACATTCATTGCACCGATTCATCGTGCCACCGTTCACGAGACACTTGGGCGAGGTGATAAGCTCGACGAGTTCCTGTGGTTGACCAACGATGCTGACCTAATACGATCAAGGATGCCTGCTCGGTTGGTCCAAAGAATCGGCACGCATGAACGGGATGCGACATGTGGTGCAGGTCTAGTTGCTTACGCTGAGTTCTCTGATGAGCGTTACCCATCAAGCATGGCCACGGCTGAGGCTCTCATTGCTGTGCAGCTTCTTAAACTGCATGTTTTCGTTAACATGCTTTGGTGCGTGAAGGATAATGCTTTAGGGGTGGAAAACGGGTTCTTGGATAGCCCCGACATAATATCCAGCCGCATCTGGAGCATGAATTGTACGCTGGCAGACGGCACCGACTGTGTTACCACCTTCAGCCGAGATGAACTCAGGACTGCCAGGACGCTCTATCACAAGTTCACAGATATGACGGAGTGGAGCGGGAATGAACTCAATGAAGCCCTCATGCGAGAAGTAGTTGAACCGGACTCTATTCCACTGAACCGTGCCATCTTCTTTATTGGTGCGGCCCGATCAAGCAGTCAACTGAGCGTGAAGATCGCCAACTACTGTAGTGCTCTCGAATCCTTGCTTATTACCTCCCCGACTGAGCTAACTTACCGGCTGTGCCAAAGAGTGGCTTGGCTGCTTGGCGAATCGACCGAAGAGCGTTACGAACTATTCCAACAACTGAAAGACGCCTACGACTTCAGATCCAAGGTAGTTCACGGCAGCTACACCTCGGCAAAGAAGTTACGCAACGACTTGCTACCTTCGGTGCGGGCGTGCGATACCATTCTCCGTGGCGTTCTCGGTCAAGTCCTTGAAGATGAAGTTCTCCGTGCCTACATTCTCGGCCGTACCAAAAACTCGGACAGCTTTGAGGATCGTCTGGCTCGGATCACGCTTGGGGCAGACCCATTGAGCAAAGCGGAATAGTGATTATGTCTATCGCCCGTCACCACGCTGAATGGCTTTCCCTGATCGAAGTCTCCGGCCCGTTCTTGAGTATGCCGGTGCTGATGCGGGTGTTTCCGCAGGGGCTCATTGCCCACGACTCCGACCTGCATCGCAACCTACGCATGGCCCACGAAGAGTGGGAAACTGCCGTCAGTGGCGGTGGCAAGCAGGGAGGTGGAGGAAAGGCGGTGGCAACAGCGGGCGGCTTTGGCCCCGATCCCGACCGCAGACTGCACCGTGAGTGGGTGAGGTTCGTCCTGCGGGAAGTGCTGGGACTTCCTGATGAGGTGATTGTCGAAGGCCAGAAGATTCCGCAGACGCTCCACCATGAAGTACGTGAACACGACGAAGACCTCCGCCCCGGTCTGGTGATCGTCAATCCTCCGGCTCGAAAGGATGCGGGCAAGGCCCGACTGCTGGTTCAGGTGTACCCGGCCAGCCAGGACTTGGAGCATCCGGTGCAGGGCCGAACCTGGAAAGCATCGCCCGACACAAGGATGATGGAACTGCTGCACGCCACCAACGTGCGGCTGGGCCTTGTCACCAACGGCGAACGATGGATGTTGGTGGACGCACCCCGCAACGAAACCACGGGCTATGCCTCTTGGTACTCTACGCTTTGGCTGGAAGAACCGATCACCCTGCGAGCATTCCGCAGTCTGCTATGTGCCGATCAGTTCTTCAACGTTGCCGACAGCGACACTCTGGAAGCGTTGCTGGCCGAGAGTGTTCAGAACCAGCAGGACGTTACCGACCAGCTTGGTTATCAGGTTCGCCGTGCGGTCGCAGTCCTTATCGAATCGCTCGATCAGGCCGATCAAGATCATGGCCGCCAACTCCTGGGCAACATTCCAGAGACCGAGCTTTACGAGGCGGCTTTGACCGTGATGATGCGACTGGTGTTCCTCTTCTGTGCCGAGGAACGGGGCCTGATGCTGCTGGACGACGAAATCTACGCCGACAACTATGCCGTATCCACGCTCCAGGCACAACTTCGGGAAACCGCCGACCAGCACGGTGAGGAAATCCTTGAACGGCGGCACGACGCATGGTGCCGTTTGCTCTGCACCTTCCGGGCAGTCTACGGCGGCATCGAACATGACCGGCTCAAAATGCCTGCCTATGGTGGACGGCTCTTCAACCCCGACCGCTTTGCCTTTCTCGAAGGCCGGAAACAAGGGACAACCTGGAAGGATATGCCCGCCGATCCGCTGCCGGTCAACAATCGCACCGTGTTACACCTGTTGGAAGCGTTGCAGTACCTTGAGGTCAAAGTGCCGGGCGGGGGAAAGGCCGAATCACGACGATTGAGCTTCCGTGCGTTGGACATCGAACAGATCGGTCACGTCTATGAGGGCCTACTGGATCATACGGCCAAGCGGGCGACGGAGCCGGTGCTGGGGCTGTTGGGAACGAAGGACAAGGAGTCGGAAATCCCGTTGATGAAATTGGAGGAGTTGCAGGCCAAGGACAAGGCGGAACTTTCGGAGTTCTTGCATGACGAAACGGGCAAGTCCGAAAAAGCACTGGAGAAAGCTCTGGCTGTGGAGTTGGATGCGGCAGCGGTTAGCCAGTTCCAAGCAGCCTGCGGCAATGACGCCAAGCTATGGTCCCGTGTGACGCCGTTTGCCGGACTGGTTCGCAACGATACCTTCGGCCATCCGGTGGTCATCCCCAAGGGCAGTGTCTACGTCACGGCAGGCACCGACCGCCGCTCTTCGGGCACACACTACACACCGACCAGCCTAACCGACCCCATTGTTCACTACACGCTGGAGCCACTAGTCTACGTTGGTCCTGCTGACGGAAGGCCGAAGGAAGAATGGAAGCTGTGTTCTTCCAAGGAACTGCTCGATCTGAAAATTTGCGACATGGCCTGTGGCTCCGGGGCCTTCCTGGTGCAGGCGTGCCGCTACATGGCCGAACGGCTGGTCGAGTCCTGGGAAACTGCCGACAAGCTGCATCCTGATGCTCCAGGCATAACACCCTTTGGCGAAGTCTCCACGGGCAAGCCCGGCGAGATGTTGATCCCCAAGGACACCGCCGAACGGATGATTTACGCCCGCAGGATGGTAGCCCAGCGGTGCCTGTACGGGGTGGACAAGAACCCGTTGGCGGCGGAAATGGCGAAATTGAGCCTGTGGCTCTTGACGCTGCAAAAGGACAAGCCCTTTACGTTCCTCGACCACGCCATCCGATCCGGCGATTCGTTGGTGGGCATTGCCAAAACGCACCAGTTGACCAGCTTCTCCTTAGACGACAATGGTCCCGACATGCCGATGTTCACCGATGCCATCCAAAAGCGGCTCGATGCGGTACGGCTGTTGCGACGGCAGATTGCCGAACTGGCCGACAATTCGGCGGAAGATGTCGAGCACAAATCGTTCATGCTGCAAGATGCCGAGCAGCAGACCCAGTGGCTCATCTATGCCGCCAATTTCCTACTAGCCGCCTGCTGGGAAGCCACTTCCGAAACCGACAGGGCAGAACGGCTGAAGCAGGCTCTTGTCCAGGTTGAATACAACCCCAAGGATTTGCCCGTCGAAGCACTTGCGGCGGAAGGCAAACAGCGGTTGCAAAAGGCGGGATGCCCCAAACCGTTTCACTGGCCGTTGGAGTTCCCCGAAGTGTTCATGCAAAGAGGTGGTTTTGATGCGATTGTGGGGAATCCACCCTTTGTCGGTGGTCGTCGGATTCGCAATACGCTTGGTGGTGATTACCTGCGATGGCTCATCAACGAGCTTTGCCCCGGCGGAAGCGGAAATGCCGACCTTTGTGCATTTTTCTTTCGACGAGCAGACTCTCTTTTGCAGGATTCTGGCGGTTTAGGGCTTCTTGCCACCAACACAATTGCTCAAGGCGACACGAAGTCCACCGGACTCGATGCCATTACCAAGCAATCGTCCATTTTCAGAGCGGTGTCTAGTCGTGTGTGGCCGGGAACTGCCAATGTTTTCGTGTCGGAGGTATGGATTTACAAGAAGGAATGGAACGGACGATGTTATCTCGACGATGTTTCTGTTCCATCGATAACATCGGCTCTCACGATTCTAAGCGGCCTGATACAGAAGCCGCACCTGCTTGTTGCCAATTCAAACTTGTCTTTTATGGGATCAGTGGTGCTCGGTGTTGGTTTTACCTTGCCGCCTGATGAAGCCAAATCGCTGATTAAAGCAGATGGTCGGAATGCCGATATCTTGCTCCCATTTCTCAACGGGCAAGATCTGAACTCACGGCCAGACCAATCGCCAAGTCGCTGGATAATCAACTTTCGTGACTGGCCCCTTGACCATGCGAGTGTGCCTACCGCTTACGATGATAAGGTGGCGGCGGATTACTCAGAGTGTTTGGACATTGTACGACGGCTTGTGAAACCCCTGCGAGATAAGAGCAATCGAAAGGTCTATCGTGAGCGGTGGTGGCAGTATGCCGAGAAGCAAACAAGGCTGTACGACGCTATTGAGGGCCTTGAGCGTGTATTGGTTGTCGCCGCCACTAGCCGTACATTGGCTTTCGCGTTTGTTCCGACACAAATGGTCTTCTCGCACGCCCTCTATGTTTTTGCTGTATCACAACCACGATATTTGGCTCTGTTGCAAAGTGCCTTCCACGAAACGTGGTGTCGGGAACTTGCATCGTCAATGAAAAATGATCTTCGATACGCAAACACCGATGTGTTTGAGAATTTTCCCTTTCCCCACAATCTCGATAGACTGGATTCACCTGGGAATGGGTACAGTTCGCATCGTTCCCGTATTATGCAGTCTCGAAGCGAGGGATTGACCGACACATACAACCG
>Ga0182014_10008361_pt1 | contig 10609 bp, 14 predicted proteins | sample 612S2DmetaG_FD_120489 | JGI IMG/M metagenome (GOLD analysis project Ga0182014, IMG submission 120489) | Permafrost microbial communities from Stordalen Mire, Sweden - 612S2D metaG | ecosystem: Environmental > Terrestrial > Soil > Wetlands > Permafrost | place: Sweden: Stordalen | collected... | reverse complement strand
TGCCGCACGGTCGCATCGCCCGCGTGATTTTCTGCGTTGAGAAAGATTGTATGGTGCTCCTGCATGGCTTCATGAGGAAAACGCAGAAAACACCTGAGCAGGAGATCGATCTGGCGCTGAAACGGAAAATGGGGACGGAATCATGAAAAAGGAGAATATCGGATCGACCTTCGACAGTTGGCTTCGCGAGGAAGGCCTCTATGAAAAAGTTAGCGCCACCGCGATCAAACGGGTGGTTGCCCGCCAGGTTGCGGCTGCCATGCAGCAAAAAGGCCTGACCAAGGTCGAGATGGCGCGCCGGATGCGCACGAGCCGAGCCGCGCTTGACCGGCTGCTTGATCCCGAGAACGATGCCGTGACCTTGGGCACTCTTCAAAAAGCCGCGGCCGTTGTCGGTCGCCAAGTTCGGCTGGAACTCGTCTAAGCGCCTCTCCAGCGATACACGATCGGCCCGGTCGGTTTCTGTGCCAATAAACGCCCGAGCGCTCCTAATTCTGTAGAGTTTGTGATAGACTAAGTCCGTTAAACTAGGTTCATACAGCCGTTATGAAAACAGTGAACATTCACCAAGCCAAGACTCAGCTCTCGAAACTGATCGAAGAAGCTTCGAAGGGTGAGTCGTTCATTATTGCCAAGGCTGGCAAACCGGTCGTGAGGGTCACTGCCCTCAGCGCTCCCACCAGTGCGCAAGTGCGCCGGCTGGGTTTCATGGCGGGGCAGATCTCTGTGCCGGACGATTTTGACCGCATGGGCCAGGAGGAGATCGAGCGAATCTTCGGCGAGGAAACGCTCGGCGGTGGCGCATGAAACTGCTGCTGGATACGCATCTTCTCTTGTGGGCGGCCGGTGAACCGCGGCGGCTTTCAAAACCAGCTCGAATTTTGATCGGCAATCCGGACAGCGAGCTTCTCTTCAGCGCGGCTAGTTTGTGGGAAGTTGCGATTAAGCGCCGCTTGGGCCGGGAGGATTTCAAGGTGGATGCGCGGCTGCTGCGGCGCGGCCTATTGGACAACGGCTACAGCGAGCTGCCCATCATCAGCGATCACGTCGTTGCCACCGAGAGCTTGCCGCCGCTTCATCGGGATCCTTTTGACAGAATCTTAGTGGCGCAGGCGACGGTTGAGGGTGTAACGCTGTTGACCATCGATTCCTTGGTATCGCAGTACGCGGGGCCAATCAGGACAGTGTAGAAATCCGCCTGCGTTGAGAAGATTGTAGGGTGCTCCTGCATGGCTCGCTTTCCAAACATCGCGAGGAACGCCCGCGGCGCAGCCGCCAAAGCGATCGAAGACCGCGCGCTGCACGCTTTCTCGGTATGAACCTGTTATGCGCGGACGGCTAGCTATCCCAACGGCGCGTACTGGGTGACGCTGGTCCTGCAGTGAAGTGGGCTGGCGAAGTTCAGTTCAAGCCCTGAGTATCCGCAAGCCACAGCTTCCCTTGTGCTAACCTGCAATTCTGTAACTTCGTTAGGCCCCATGGAAGCAGCGCGCGAGATTCGCATCGGCACCGCCGGCTGGTCCTATCGCGATTGGGATGGGATTTTCTATCCGCCCGGAATGCAGCGCAGAAAACAGCATGCGCTGGAATTTCTGGCGCAGTGCTTTGATGTGGTCGAGATCAACACTTCTTTTTATGGACACATCAAGCCGGAACTGGTCAAGCTGTGGGTGCGCAAGGTCGCGGTCAATCCCAGGTTTATGTTCACCGCAAAACTGCACCGGTCGTTCACTCATTCTCCCATCGCGGTGATGGAGCCGACATCGGCCGCGACCATCAAGCCCAATGATGAAGACGAACGCCTGGCGCGTGAAGGCTTGGATGCGTTGGCAGCAACCGGAAAGCTGGGCGCTCTGCTGATTCAGTTTCCGGTTTCGTTCAAGAACACATCATTGAACCGCGAATACCTCGAATCGCTGTTGCGCCAGTTCATCGAGTTTCCCCGCGTGGTGGAAGTGCGTCACGAAAGCTGGAATAATCCCGAGACCCTCAGCTACTTCATGGAAAGGAATGTCGCGTTCTGCAATATCGACCAGCCGCTGATTGGGCGCTCGCTCGGAGCCACGGAACATGTCACCTCGCCCGTCGGATACGTGCGGTTGCACGGCCGGAATTACAACCAATGGTTTGAAGCGGAGAATGGCGCAGATCGCTACAACTATCTATACAGCGAGACAGAATTAGCGGGATGGAAAGAGAAGATCGAGCGCATCGCGCATAAAGCCGAGGTCACCTACGTGGTCGCCAACAATCATTTCGAAGCGAAGGCCGGAGTGAATGCGCTGCAGTTGAAGCACGCCTTGAGCAGAGAGCGGGTGAAGGCCACAGAGACGCTGTTGCAGCATTATCCCGAACTCAAGAATATTTCCGATCCGCTGCCAGAAGATAACGAGGGGTCGCCTCTGCTATCGATGTCATCTTGAAAGACCGGCTGCTGCCCGTGTGGGGCGGACGCCCTCGTCCGCCAAGCGCCGCGTAATTCCCCGCTGTCATTTCGGGCAATTTTCCACTGTCATTTCGAGCAATTACCCACTGTCATTTCGAGCAATTACCCACTGTCATTTCGGGCAATTACCCACTGTCATTTCGAGCGCAGCAGGATCATCCGCGAATGCGGATGGTCCTGCGGAGTCGAGAAACCTGCTTTTCGCTCGCGCCGGCGTACAATTTGATTGGAGAATGACGGTGCCAAGAAAGGTACGAATCAATTTCGCGCTGAAAACCCCTACGGAGTTGAAGGACCAGGCTGTAGAGGCGCTACAAAATCGTCTCGCGGGCGTCAGCTAACGTCGTGAATCGCCAATGGATTTCAGAAATTGACAGGTGACCCGAGTAACCCGTCGTTGCGACAAGCCCCTGGCTCGACCGAGCGTAAGCTTTCGTCCGTTGTGGAACAGGTTCCACAGCGCGTAATAAAGGCGGTTCAGGAAGTCCAGAAGCCGCGCCAACTCTTGAATATTCGTCTTGGCTGCAAAAATACTCGCGCCGTCTCGATCCCGGTGGGCAAAAACCTTGTTGCGTAATTTCTCATAGCTGCCCTGAAAGGTCTTTCGTCGAGCATTCATGCGGCTTCTAATGCGTTTGAGGTCGGTCGCCGACGGGACACAAGCCCTGTCCATAAAATCACGAAGCAGCGGTCCCGTAATCCTCCTTTGCGCACGCTTCTCCAAGGCAGTCTTGGAGAAGATGGAGGGTTTCTTTTCAGCGAGTGTAAGCAGGCGCTCGACTGAGTGGGTCCGTCTGTCTTTGTCAAAGATCCGCCCCAGCACTATTAAGGAGTTTGCATGCAATGCACGAGCGCATGCAACCCAGAAGTCGCCATACTGGTTGAAGACGTCGTACACATGCCGGTTATTGCGCGCAATACGATGCATTGTGACCCATATTGAAAAGCACGACACAGCCTCGTTAACTTCGTCGCCGAAAGTTTCTAACTCGGTCAGGAATTCTGTTTCCGGATCGATCATCTGATTCAGGTTTGGCTTTCGCACGAGCAAGGACGCTCGCGCCTACACTTTTACGGCATCTTCTGTGCGCGCCGCGTAGTGGCTCTCCACGTACTCATCCAGAATCTTGATGAAATCGGCGACGATGTGATCGCCCTTTAGCGTGGTGAACAAGCGGCCATCGACGTAGACCGGGGCTTTCGGTTCTTCGAAGGTGCCGGGCAGCGAAATGCCCAGGCTGGCGTGTTTCGATTCGCCGGGGCCGTTGACTATGCATCCCATCACCGCGACTTTCATTTCCTCTACGCCGGTGTACCGGTCTTTCCAAGTTGGCATTTGCTCGCGCAGGTATGATTGAATCTGCTGGGCCATTTCCTGGAAGAAGGTGCTCGTCGTGCGGCCGCATCCGGGGCAGGCCGTGACCTGCGGGGTGAAGCTGCGGATTCCGAGCGATTGCAGAATTTGCTGGGCGACGCGAACTTCTTCGGTGCGATCGCCGCCGGGCGCAGGCGTAAGTGAAACGCGGATGGTATCGCCGATGCCCTCCTGCAGCAAAACTCCCAGCGCGGCGCTGGATGCGACTACGCCTTTGGCTCCCATGCCGGCTTCGGTGAGGCCGAGGTGCAGTGGATAGTTGCAACGCGCGGCCAGCGAGCGGTAAACGTCGATCAAATCCTGCACGCCGCTGACTTTCGCGCTGAGAATAATCTGGTCGGGACGCAAGCCGTATTTTTCGGCGAGTGCGGCCGAATTAAGCGCGCTCACGACCATGGCTTCCATTGTGACTTCGCGGGCGTCTTTCGGTTCGGCGAGGCGCGAGTTCTCGTCCATCATGCGGGTGAGTAAAGCTTGATCGAGCGAGCCCCAGTTCACGCCGATGCGAACCGGCTTCTGATTCTCGGCCGCGACTTCGATCATGGTGCGGAAGTTGGCATCGTCCTTTCGGCCGATGCCGACGTTGCCGGGATTAATGCGGTACTTGGCCAGGGCACGCGCGCACTCGGGATATTTCTTGAGCAACTGATGTCCGTTGTAATGAAAATCGCCGATGATCGGGACGCGCACACCCTGACTGTCGAGTTGCTCGACAATGGGGGCGACGGCAGCAGCGGCCTCGTCGTTGTTGACGGTGACGCGAACCAGTTCGGAGCCTGCCCGCGCCAGCGCCGCGACTTGCTGGACGGTCGAGGGAATGTCCGCCGTGTCGGTATTAGTCATGGACTGAACCACAACCGGCGCATCGCTGCCCACGCGGACGCCATCGATCGAACAAGTAACGGTTTTCCTGCGCTGAATGTTAGCCATGTTTGTACTAGTTTAGACGATTTCCTTGGAAGTAAGAAGGCCGACCTACCCAAACAACTCGCTGTGGGAACCCAATCGGACAAGCTGCAATACTTCGGCGTTTGGTTTGCGGTAAATCAGAAGAAGATCAGGTTTGAGATGGCATTCGCGGCAGTCTCGCCATTCACCCTCAAGAGCATGGTCGCGGTTCTTCTCCGGCAGCGGCTTGTCCTCGGCAAGAAGCGAAATCGTCGTGAACACCAGCGCATCCAGATCGCGTCTATGCTGTCCGGATTTCTCCCGCTTGAAATCGCGCTTGAAGACGTTGGTACGGTCAATCGTCCGCATTCAAGTCGGCCATCAAATCGGAGACATTGCGGAACGACCGTACTTTGCCGCCGCGAGCCTCCCGCATAGCCGCAACCGTTGTTGCATTAGGCACCTTTACGTCGAAGGGAAGGGCCTTTTCAGCGGCAACTCGCGTTAGCAGCACACGGACTGCGTCCGATACCGAGAGGCCCATGCTGGCTAGCGTCTTCGCCGCTTTCGTCTTGATCCGCTTGTCGATGCGGACGTGAACCATCTCTGTAACCGGCATTTGGGACGTCCTCTGTCTGAGATACATTGTATCTCAACCGGCGATTCGAAGCAACGCTATCGAAGGGAGAGTCATGCCGCTCCCGGTCCGCCATACTTCGACCGGCGGCGCGGGTTGGCATGCCTCTAATCCTGAATTCGCTTCTTGTGATGCCAATCGCGCTTCAAGGTCTTAATCAAGAGATATCCTGCTCCGGAGCCGGCAAGTGCGCCTGCCATATTGGTTGTATTGCGGGTGTTCGCTGCCACGTCGATTGCTACTCCCGCCCAGAAACCGATCGCTGGTTTGGTGAAAGCACCAATCACCATGGGCGGGGCGAAACCAGTCACGCTCCAGGCAACCGGGTCGCGCTCCGGTGCAGCTTGTACAGCGGGTGCATCGGGCAATTCCGTTCCCCAGCACAAAGACGAGATGACGAAGACTAAAATTGCCGCAATACTTTTCATGGTTCCCCTCTCCGATGTGTTCCCCGCTGCTACAGCAGGACGACCGTTTGTCATCCCCTTTAATCTTTTTGTTTGTGAGGGAGAAACCAGAGAAGCTGGACGAACCTGCAACTCTCCCGGTCGAATTGCAAGGACTGGGCCGATTGATTTGTAAATGAGATCAGCTAAGTGGCAGACAATAGGGAAGATAGTGCAAATGTCATTTCAGCGGGTGTGGCGGCGTGTGCGGAGAAGTGCAACAAAGTCGTAAAGCGGTTCCAGTGCTGCCCACGAGTACGCCTGGTACGACGGTATTGTCGGAAGACCCGCAATCGGAAGACCTGCAAAAAGAGCGGTGCTGCCGCTCCCCGCACCAGCGGGGCGCTCGCGCCAGCATTCGGATTACGGCAGTCTTTGCATCATTCCCGGCAAGGTTTTCGCCAGATCGTTATAGATCACCATGACTGCGAAGAGGACCAGAAACACAAATGCGGCCTGGTAGATCCGCTCTTTGATTTGCAGGCTGATATCGCGCCGCATGAGGCTTTCGACAAAGAGCAACAGGATTACTCCGCCATCGAGGATGGGAATGGGCAACAAGTTGAAAATGCCAAGATTCAAGCTGATTGCGGCGGTCAGAGCCATCAGCGGAGTCCAGCCCTTTTCGGTGGCTGCTTCTCCGGCGGCTCGGCCGATTCCGATTGGCCCCTCGATGGTCCGGATCGAGATCTTGCGCTGAATCATTTTCTGCACCAGTTCCAGGATCAGCAGCGACCCTTCCTTGTTCTGCTCGATCGACTTGCGGAAGGCAGCGCCAAAAGGCAGGGAGCTTACTTTCATCGGCATGCTGCCAAGTCCCACCCGATAACGCTTTTCCTGCTGGCCGGGGACATCGGTCAAAATCGGCCGCATCGTAAAGCTCTTCTCCTGGCCATCTCGCCGGACCGTGATTTCGATCGGCTTGTCCTGGGTTCGCTTCAGGGTTTCGATTAAGGCCTCGACCGCAGGGATGGTTTGGCCGTCGACGCTTAGAATTTCATCGCCGACTTTGATTCCAGCCTTTTCCGCCGGCATGCCTGCTTCGAGATCGGTAACCGTAAAGCTGGGCTCTTTGGCAACCCATCCCGCGGATCCCATCTGATTTATGCCGTACGCTTCGGGCACGATGGTTTTGGTGAAAGACTTATCGCCGCGTTCGATGGTGACGTCAAGAGGCTGATTCGGGCTCAGAGCTTCTTTCGGGTCGACTTGCTTCCAGGTAGGATTCTCAATCCCGTCCAGGCGGGCGATGCGATCGCCAATCTGAATGCCAGCTTTTGCCGCCGGAGTGTCAGGCAACACCCAGCCGATGACCGCGGGTTCGTCCAGAACTGCCGGATACTCGTAATGCACCATGTAGACGAAGGTCATCAAGCCAATGGCGAGCAGAATATTCATCGACGGCCCGGCGATGGCGATTAGAAAACGATGCCAGCGCGGATGCGAAAGGAACTCCCCAGGATCGCCCGTGCGCTCATCCATGGGATTCTCGCCGCTCATTTTCACGTAGCCGCCGAGCGGAATGGCGCTGACCCGGTAATCGGTATCGCCGCGGCGGAAGCCCAGCAGCCGCTTGCCAAATCCAATGGAAAAAACCTCGACTCGCACGCCCAGTAATTTCGCGACCGCGTAGTGGCCGAACTCATGGATCAGAATCATGAATCCCAGCACCACCGCAACCGCGAGCACCGATATAAAAAATGACGACATAGGTTTCGATTATTCCCCTTGAAAAGTGGAAGAAGCCGATCGTGATGCCGCGGGATAGCCCATCTGCTCTACTTTTTCATGGGCGATCCGGCGAGCCTTGGCGTCCGCTCCAAGCACCTTACTTATAGATTCCAATCTCCCCACTTCGGTTTCTGCAAGAACCATTCTTATTATGTCAGGAATCTCGGCAAAACGGATACACCCATCGAGAAATGCGGCTACCGCGACCTCGTCGGCGGCGTTCAGTGCAACCGTTTTTGCACCTCCAGCCTCCGCTGCTTCATAGGCTAAACCCAGGCAAGGGAATTTTCCTACGTCCGGAGGCAAGAATTCGAGATGTCGTAAGTCCATGACCGGGAAGCGCATATCCGACTCAATGCGCTCCGGATAAGTCAGCGCATAGAGGATGGGCAGCCGCATATCGGTCACCGAGAACTGAGCAAGTATGCTGCCATCCACGAATTCGACCATCGAATGAATGGTGGATTGGGGATGCACGATTACTTGCACTCGCTCGGGCGGCAGGTTGAACAAACGGCAGGCTTCGATGACCTCGAAACCCTTGTTCATCAGGGTGGCGGAATCGATGGTGATCCGGCGGCCCATCTTCCACGTGGGATGGTTCAAAGCCTGTTCGACCGTGATCGAGGAAAATTGTGACTTGGGAGTGTGTAGAAATGGCCCTCCGGATGCCGTCAACCAGATTCGCTCGACCTCTTCCATGCGTCCGCCGCGCAAACACTGATGAACTGCGTTGTGTTCGCTGTCGATCGGCAACAAGGGCTTGCCCTGACGGCGTGCTTCGGCGGTGATCAGTTCTCCCGCAGCCACTAAACACTCTTTGTTCGCAAGCCCAACCGTTTTGCCGGCGCGTACGGCTTCGTAAGTGGCTTCAAGCCCGGCCACGCCCACGATGGCGCTGACCACGAAGTCTGTTTCCGGGTGCGTCGCGACCTGTACGCTTCCAGCCGGGCCGTGAACCACTTCGACTCCGCCGACTCCCGCAGCCCCTAAGCGGGCGCGAAGGATTTCCGCGTCTGCCTCAGCAGCGACCGAGACAAGCTTGGGCCTCCACTGTTTCGCCTGTTCGAACGCGGCATCCACATTCCGGCCCGCGGCCAGCGCAACAATTTCAAAGCGCTCGGGATAGGATTCAACCACGCTCAGCGTGCTGCGGCCAATGGAGCCAGTCGAACCCAGGATGGAGATTCTTTTCATTGAGTGCTGTGTCCTGTGTGATCGGCCATCACTTCGCACCCGCTAAGACCGTGGCATAACGGTCGATCCAGCGACGCTGCGCCGCGGTTTCTGGAATGGCAACACCACGCGCGGCGCTGAGGGTTTTAACCGCCGCTTCCGGAGTCAAGCCTTTCATTACGAGTAGGCCTGCAGCTATGAGTCCGGTCCGGCCAATTCCCTGGCGACAATGCACTACGACGTTTCTGCCCGACGAGAGATCGGCATCCAGTTTTTCCAGAGCTGCAGCCGCTTTTGCGTTCGAATCTGGAATCTCTCGATCCGGGATTGGAAACGACTCGAATCGCATGCCTCGTGCCTTTACGAGACGTGCCTCCTTGCTGAGCCCGAGATCCTCCTCCTCTTGGGAAGTGAGCAGGGAAAGCACGGTATCGACTCCTTCACGCCGCCAGCCGGCAATCTCATCTTCAAGCCAGTCGTCGCCGCGTGGACGTGCCGCCAACGCCAGTTTTCCTGGCCACGGTCCGTCAACCCAATAGAGTTTTGTCGACATACTTCAGTCGTTCCCTTTCACTACGATTTCGCGCGGCAGATTGTCGACGTCCACACCCCGCTTGCGCAGAACATAAATTCGGTGATGTCCGTCGAGTATAGTTCCATCGGGCCTCGTCTTCAGGCAGTCCTTCTGCCCCGGTTCCAATGAATGCTTGAGAACGTCAGTGCCAAGAGATTCGATTCTAGTAAGTTTAGCAGGGCTGAGCGAGGTTTCCGGGTGAAGTGCTTTAAGCGGCGGATAGGGGTGACGCGTCGACATCTGCGATTGATTTCTATTGCATCACCCGCCAAGCCGCATAGTACCACAGCACCGGAGCCGCAAAGAGCAGCGCATCGATGCGATCCAGCATGCCTCCGTGGCCCGGCAGAATGGTTCCTGAATCTTTCACTCCGGCTCCGCGTTTGATCAACGACTCCACCAGATCGCCTAACTGCGCGGCGACATTGAGGGCCGCGGAAAGCAGAAGCGCAGGCCCGAGGGGCGGCTTCTGCAAGGCGAAGAAACCACCGCGCCGTTCGATGAGATGCGCATGCAGCAGGGCTGTGCTGATGGGCAAAGCGTAGTTGTACAGCAGCATTCCCACCACCAGGCTCGCCAGCAGAGATGCCAGCGCTCCCTCCCAGGTTTTCTTGGGGCTGATGCGCGGCGACATAAGATGTCGGCCCAGGGAACGTCCAACGAAGTAGGCGAAAATGTCTCCTGCCCACACCAACAGCAGCAAATACAGAAGCAGGAATGCCCCGGACCACTGCTCCCGCAGTTGCACCAGAAATCCGAGCGGCAAGGCGACGTACCCAAATGCAAAAACAGAAACCATTGCCGCCGGAAACGCGCTGCTGAGGTTAACTCGCCCCATGGCAACTGTGAGAAAAACAAACGGAGCAATCGCGGCGGCGAATCCCGTACTGTAAATGAAGATCGCGGTCGAGAGCAGAGGCTTGTCGTTGCCCGGATTAATGGCCAGCAGCAGGAAAAATAGCCCGACAAAAATGTAGGTTGGCCAGCCCAGGGGACGAATGCCATACGCCTCGGCCAGCTTGAGCAATTCCTGTACGGTGAGCAGCGCCACCAAAGCCGCAACCAGCGCCAGCACCGGCACGGGCGCGCGCAACACCAGCAGCAGGACAATCGGAATCAAAACTACCGCGGTGAGGATTCGTTTGAGCAGATGCAAGGGCCTCAGCTCCGGCCCGTCTTTGCGGTGTGTAATACGGAACCGTGTGGCGCGGCCGCCCCCGCCCGCGGAACTTTCAAACTATCGGCATGGGACCTTTGCGGGTCCGAACCATCGCCAGCCAAGCCGCCGTAGCGCCGCTCACGTTTCTGATATTCTGCAATGCCCTCCAGCAGGTGC
>Ga0182014_10008360_pt1 | contig 10609 bp, 7 predicted proteins | sample 612S2DmetaG_FD_120489 | JGI IMG/M metagenome (GOLD analysis project Ga0182014, IMG submission 120489) | Permafrost microbial communities from Stordalen Mire, Sweden - 612S2D metaG | ecosystem: Environmental > Terrestrial > Soil > Wetlands > Permafrost | place: Sweden: Stordalen | collected... | reverse complement strand
TGTGCGCTCAAGGTAGTGGCGCCGCACGAGCTGATCGACGAGCAGGCTGGCCGCCGACTCGCCGATGCCCAGCTGGCGACCGAGCTGGCAGACGGCGATGCCCGAGTTGCGCTCCACGGCAACAAGAGCCTTGAACTGCGCCATCGTCAGGTCGAGCCGCAGCAGGGTCGGCAGGCCGAGCTGATGCAGGCCGGCGTAGACGGTCCGCAGGTCTTCGACGATGTTCTCGACGCGAGGGTCTCGATCGTTCATGTGTCCTTGGCCGGCGAAGGACGGCCGGCGGCGCGGGGCCGGCAGGCCGCCCGGGGTGAGCGGAACGCTCGCCAAGTCTAGGCGAGACCTATGTTGATGGTCAATCTAATTGGTGATGCAAAACCAACGTGAGCCCGGGAGCGCCGGCGGTGCCTACCGCTGTGCCCGCGCGCCGTCCTTGAGGAACTGGCTGTAGGTGCGCGAGAAGTACAACGGGCCGGTGCCGTCATTGCGGCCGACGTAGTAGAGGTAGTTCACTTTGGCGGGCGCCGCCGCGGCAGAGAGCGTCGCCAGGCCGGGGTTGTCGATAGGCGTCGGCGGTAGACCGTAGTGCAGGTACGTGTTGTACGGCGAGGCGACCTTGAGGTCGTTGTAGGAGAGCACGTCCTTGTGCCTGCCCAGGGCAAAAAGGACGGTGGCGTCGATCTGCAGCTTCATGCCCTGCTTGAGCCTGTTCCAGATCACGGCGGCGATCTTGGCGCGATCGCCGGCGGCCCGTGCCTCGCGCTCGATGATCGAGGCGATGATCACGACGTCGTAGGGCGTGAGATGCGCTTTGGCCGCGCGCGCCAGGTCGATCTGCGAGAGGTTCGCCCGAAAGGCGGCGAGCTGGAGGCCGATGAACTGGCGCGGCGTCACGGTGGGCAGCACGTCGTAGGTGGCGGGGAAGAGGAGCCCCTGCAGCGTCTGCCCGCTCCTGTAGCCGCTGACGGGCGCCGTGCCGGGGTAGTGTCGCGAGAGCGTCAGATACTGGCCGGCCGAGAAGCCGGGGATCGCGCCGGCCAGACGAGCGGCTGTCTGGGCGATCGTGAAACCCTCGGGAATCGTGACCTTGATGGTGCGTGGTTTGACGCCGGCGACGAGCGCCGCCGTCAGCGCCTGGTACGGCTCGTTGACGTGCAGGACATACGTACCGGCCTTGAGCCGGGAGCCGCGGCCGTCGAGACGCGCCCGAATGACGAACGCCAGCGAATGCGGCACGACGCCGCGCTGGGCGAGGATGTCGGCCACGGTCGAGAGACCCGAGCCCGGCGGAATGGTCACCGTCACCTGGCCGCCCTCGGGGCCGGTGTGGAACAGGTAGGCGGTCGCCGCGACGCCGAACGCGAGAAGCGCGATCGCCAGCACGAACGCAACGACGACGGCGCGCCGTCGTCGCACCCTCGCCCGGTTCTGTCTGGGCCTGCCGTTCTGATGTGACCTGTCACTACGGGGCGACCTGTCGCTGCGGGGTGACGTGTCGCCGCGGGGTGACCTGTCGCTGCGGTGTGAGGTGTCGGGCGTCATGTCCTCGTGGCGGTCGGGGCCGCGCGCTTGCGCACCCTGGATCATTGTATATAAACTAGGTCAACTTACTTGTAAAAGCCGCGCCCGAATGCTAGTCCGACGGGCGGCGGGTGAAGTACCATCACGGTCACGACGCGTTCCTGCGAGTGCGAAGTGACGATAGCACATCGGCGCCGCGTCCCCGGCGGGCGGCGCTCGTACGTTCACTGCGGCGAAGGAGCCCCGATGAAGATCTGCTGGCATCGCTCTCCCATTCACCACCTCGCGCTGTGGGCGGTGGCCGCGTGCCTGGCCGTCGGGCTTGTGGGCGGTCTGTCGGTGGCCGTGGCCGCCACGCCCAGCCCCTCATCGTCGGCCGGACAGGCCAAGCTCATCCTGCACGTCGGCTGGACGCGCGAGCCCGATAACCTCAACCCGTTCGTCGGCTACTCGGCGACCGACTACGAGATCTGGCATCTGCAGTACGACCTGCTCACCGGCTACGACGCCGCCACCCTGCAACCCAGGCCTGAGTTCGCGCAGAGCTGGTCGCACTCACCCGACGGCCTGGTGTGGACCTTCAAGATCCGCCCCGGCATGACCTGGCAGGACGGCCAGCCGGCGACCGCCCACGACGTCGCCTTTACCTTCAACTACATCATCAAGAACCAGATGTCGTCGTTTACCGGCTACACCGACGGCATCAGCAAGGTGGTGGCGCCCAACGACACCACGGCCATCTTCTACTGCTCGCGGCCCAAGGCCAACATGCTGGGCATGTGGGTGCCCATCCTGCCGGCCCACGTGTGGAGCAAGATCAACCCCAAGCTCGCCGGCACCACCTATCCCAACAACCTGCCGATCGTCGGCAGCGGGCCCTTTCAGGTGGTCGAATGGAAGCACGGCTCGTTCATTCGTCTCGTGGCCAACCCGCACTACTGGGCCGGCCGGCCCAAGGTCGACGAAGTCATCTTTGAGACCTACCAGAACGCCGACACGATGGCGCAAGACCTGAAGACGGGCGCGCTCGCCGCCGCCTGGGGCATTCCCCCGGCCGAGGTGCAGAGCCTGAACAGCCCCAGCGTGAAATCGATCTCCTACACGTCCATCGGCTTCGACCAGCTCACCTTCAACTGCGCGCCGGCGCCGGCCACCGGCAACCCGGTCCTGCGCGACCCGGCGTTTCGTCAGGCGCTCAACTACGCCATCGACAAGCAGACGATCGCCACCATCGCCTACAACGGCCAGGTGAACCCGGCGACCAGCATGATCCCCGCCGGGCTCTACCCCGCCAGCCTCGACTACCACTGGCAGCCCAGCGCGGCCCAGCAGTACCCGTTCGATCTGGCCAAGGCCAGCGCCGCGCTCACGGCCGCCGGCTACCCGCTCAAGAACGGGGTGCGCGTCGACAAGCAGGGCAAGCCCATCAAGCTGCGTCTGCTGGCCCGCGCCGAGTCGATCATGAGCCAGGCCAGCGGCAAGCTGATCACCGGCTGGTTCAAGCAGCTCGGCCTCGACATCAACTTCCAGACCGTCACCGAGGACACGCTGAGCGGTCAGGTCTACAACACCGTCAAGGGCAGGACCGAGCCCAGCTACGACATGTTCCTTTGGGGCTGGGTCGGCGACGCCGACCCCAACTTCCTCGTCTCGATCCTGACCAGCGACGAGATCGGCATGTGGAACCAGTCGGCCTGGACGAGCCCTGCCTACGACAAGCTCTTTCAGCTGCAGGGCCAGCAGCTCGACCCGCAGCAGCGCAAACAGACGATCTGGAAGATGCAGCAGATCGTCTACGACCAGACGCCGTTCATCCCGCTGATCTACAACCGCGACCAGGAGGCCTACAACACCGCCGACTGGACGGGCTGGGTCAGCTCGCCGGCCAGCCACGGCGGCGTCATTCTCTGCGGAGAGGACCAGACCGACTCCTACCGCCTGGTGCATCCCGTAGGCGCGACGACCACGAGCACTTCGGGCTCGCGGCTGTGGATCGTCTGGATCGTCGTCGCGGCCGTCGTTGTGGCGCTCGCGGCCTTCCTGGTCGCGCGCTCGCGCGGCCGCCACGCCGAGGAGCTCTGAGACCGCGGCCGGCGGGCGATACCGCCTTGTCTGAGACCGGCCGGGCGGCCGGCGAGGCCAGTGCCTCGCCGGCCGCCGCCGACGGCCCGGGTTTTCCGCGAGAGTCCGGGCTGCTGGCCGGCCTGCCGGCTCCCGACCGCTTCCTGACCGTCGACGAGCTCGAGGCCTCGACCGATCGCCAGCTCGCCGATCTGCCCGGCGTGTGCTCCTGGGTCTGCGGCCACGACGCCGACGGTCGCGAGATGCGCTGCCTCGAGGCCGGCGACGGTCCGCGCCGGCCGCTGCTGCTGGGCCACGTGCACCCGGAGGAGCCCGTCGGCACGCTTCTGCTCGAGCCCGAGCTGCCCTATGTCGACACGCTGGGCGACGGCATCTACGGCGCCGTCACCGTGGCGGCCGAGATCGACTACCTGACCAGCCAGCTCGGCGGCTCAGAGGTGCCGGTCTCGGCCGGCTGTGACGCCGACGAGTACGCGATGAAGCGCTGGGGCAGCCACGTCGTGCTGGCCGAAGTACCCTGCTTCACCAGCGACCAGGTGGCTGACACCACCCCGGCCGGCCTGACCCGCGGCGAGGCCAAGCTCGCCGGTATCGCCCGCGAAGAAGAGCTCGTGGCCTGGCTGCGGCCGCGCTACGAGCAGGCACGCGGTCTGCTCGAGGCCGGCTCGCCCTGGCAGCGCGCCGTGTCCGGCTACCTGGCCGACGCCGCCCGCGACCTGCCCGCCGAGACCCAGCAGGCGCGCAGCGAGCCGGCTTTTGGCGGCGAGGCCACCGTGGCCCAGTGCTTCGACTCGCTCTACAACCGCGAACTGCTGGCGCTCTGCCGCCGCGGACAGTTCGGGCGCATGGTAGCCGTCGAGGCCGGTCGCGACGCGCGTCTGGCGGCCCTGGCCGGCGAGGTCGACGCGCGCCTGGGCGAGCGCCTGGCCGCCGTCGTCCAGGCCGCCGCCTTGCGCCCCGTGGCCATCCGCTCCCGCCTGCAGATGCAGCTCGGTGCGCTGCTCGCCTCGATGGCGTACGTCGCCGGGCGGCGGGCGGCGGCGCGGTCGTAAGAGTTCGGGGCCTCCGCCGGCGACCCGAGCCTACGAGCTGGTCGCCGAAAACCAGCCCGCCTGCTGCATGGCCCGCGCGGCGGCGCGCGCGCTGCGGGCGTCGCCGCGGGCCACCGAGACCGAGACGTTGTCGCCCACAGCGGCGGCGATCTCGGCCACGTCGCGGTGGGTGTGGCCGGGACACAGAAGTATGGACTGCACGCCGTCCTCTCCGACCAGATCGCGGCACACCTGCAGCGACTGCTCCTGGTCTTTCACGACGACGGCGAAGAGCCTGTAGAGCCCGGTGTCGACCAACGCGCGATGCTGCTCGGGGTCGGCGTCGGGAGCGTGGGCGATAAATGCGGCTGTGAACGGCATGACGATCCTTTCGTCGGGGGCGTTCTACCTTTGGCGCGGCCCTTGCCCGTGGCGCGGGCCGTGGTCGCCAACCGGTGCGAGTAAAACACTACGGTGATGGTGATAATTAATTCACAATGACCGGGGCTCAGCGCTACCGGTAGCAGTATGACGGAGGGTATCGCATGAATCGCAGAATCGTTGACTATCTGGTGAGCTCGGCCGGCCTTCTCATTGCGGTCGTGCTTCTGGCTGTCGGTGGCCTGGCAATCTGGGGTCACGTATTCATCGACCACCAGGTCCATAACCAGCTCGCCGCCCAGAAGATCTTCTTTCCGCCCAAGGGCAGCCCGGCGATCGCCGGAGCGCAGTTCGCCGCCATGGGCAAGTACGCCGGTCAGCAGCTGACCACCGGCGCCCAGGCCGAGACCTACGCGAACCACTTCATCGCCGTGCACCTAAGTGAGGTCGCCGGCGGCAAGACCTACTCCCAGGTGAGCGCCGCGGCGCTGGCCGACCCCACGAACGCCACGCTGAAGACCCAGGAGGCCACCCTGTTCCAGGGCACAACCCTGCGCGGCATGCTGCTCAATGCCTACGCCTTCGGCACGATCGCGACCATCGCCGGTATCGCGGCGATCGTGAGCTTCGTCGGAGCCGCCATTCTGCTCGTGCTGTCCGGCATCGGCTTCGCCCACGGACGTCGCGTCTCTATTGAAGCGGCGCGCACGACCGCGGTCGCCGCGACAGACCAGGCCGACCAGCTCAAGGCGGCCTGACCGGGCGCCGTCCGCGCCGACAGACACCAGACAGACCTGGCGAGGGGCGCCGCAAGGCGCCCCTCGCGCTGCTGGTGCGTGCCGCCTGCCGAAAGCCCGAGAACATCGGGGCGACGCCCCCCATGCCGCCGTGTGAATGCCTGGCTCTGGGCCGCCATGCCGCGGTGTGAACGGCTTGGCCCGCGGCCGCGGGCGCCCGGCGCCGTAACACAGTCTTAACCGCCGCTGCGCGCACTCTGCCAAGCGGCGTGGTAGAACGGGCTCCGGCACCGCCGCCTCTGGACATGGCGGAGACCGCGGCTTACCGCGGGCGGGGGCTTCGTGTACTGTCCGCCGCCCCATTCGTCGCTGGACCTGGATGGAGGGCCATGGCCGGCACGCCGATGGGAGACAGCCCTGATCGTTCCGGCGCAGCGCGATCGGGCCTAGCAGCGCAGCCGGGCTCCGCAGCGCGGCCGGGCTCCGCGGCGCGGTCGGGCCTAGCAGCGCGGCCGGGCTCCGCGGCGCGGCCGCCACTGAGCGCCTGGGGACGAGGGCCACGTCGGGCTGTGTTTGCGCTGGGCGAGACGCTGCGGCCCCATCGCTGGGCCGTGCTGCTCTTTTGCGTCCTTGCGGAGGGCGCCGTCCTGGGGGTCCTTGTGACATTGCGCACCGAGGACGCCGCGCTGGGGATCGCCGTCTCCTTCATGGCGCTGACCGCCGTTGTGGCCGGAACGCTGGCCGGGGCCGAGGTCGGCGTTCTCGCCGCCCTGGCCGGCGGCGCCGTCTTCTTTGTCACGGTGGCCGACTTCGGCGCCGACGTGTCGCCCTTGGCGACGGCGATCTCGACGGCGATCTGGGTCGCGGCGGCACTGGTTTCCGGGATCATCGCCGAAGCGCTGCGCGAGCAGGTCGCCAGACGAGAAGAGGCGGCGATGGCCCTGACTCATGCTCGCGCGGCCAGCGAGACGGCGGAGCATCTGCTGGCGGCGACGGCCTCGTTTCGCGGCGGCGAGAACCTGCGAGCGGTGGCCGACGACATCTGCCGGACGGCGCTCGACTTCTTTGCTTGCGAGTCGGCCGCCCTGCTTCTCGTCGAAGGCACGACGCTGCACACGCTGGCGGCCGCTCCGCACGCAGCGGCCGCTCCGCCTGTGGCGGCGGCTCAGAATGCGCCGGCCTCAGCGGCTTCGGCGGGCGCGGTCCGGTTCTCGCTGGTCGACCACCCTGGTCTGGCAGGGCTCGTCGCCCTCGAGCGCCCGGCCTTCTTTGCCGACACCTCGCCGACCGGTGTCCTGGGCCGGGAGATCGCGCAAGCGTTCGCCTGTCTTGCGCCCGGTCGCTCCGCCGCCTTCGTGCCGGTCCGCCCCGGCGAGGAGCCGCTGGCTCTGCTGGTCCTCGGCTGGAACCAGGCGACGGAGCAGCCCGACGACGAGCGCCTGGCCGTCATGCAGCGCTTCTCCGACCAGGCCGCGATCGCGTTGCTCGAGGCACGCCGCGCGCAGGCCCGCGCCGAGGCGGCCACGCTGCACGCCACTCTGGAGGCGGCGCTCTTGCCGGCAATGCCCATCGATCACCCTGCCCTGGAGATCGTCACCGCCTATCGGCCGGGCGAGGACCGCCTTCTGCTGGGCGGCGACTTCTACGATGTTCTGGCTCTGCCCGATGGGCGGCTCGCCCTCATTCTGGGCGACGTGACCGGCCACGGACCCCAGGCGGCGGCGCTCGGCGCCCGGCTGCGGGCCGGGTGGCAGGCGCTCACGCTGAGTGGCGCCGGCGCTCCGGCGATCATGAGCAGCCTCGAGAAGGTGGTGGCCATGCAGGGCAGCCCCGAGGTGTTTGCCACCGTCGTGCTGGCCTGGATCGATCCCGCCTCAGGCAGTGCGGCTCTCCTGTGCGCCGGTCACCCTCCGCCGCTCCTTCTGGACGGAGGCGTCCACCGCGTCCCCGTGCGGCCGTATCTGCCCCTGGGCGTCGGCAAGGGTGGCAGTCCCCGGCCGGCGACGTTCAAACTGCCGAGCGCCTGGACGCTTTTCTTCTACACGGATGGTTTGATCGAGGGTCGGGCGGCCCCGGGATCGCCTGAGCGCTACGGCGAAGACGGGCTCATGCGACGGCTCCGCCACGACCCGGCCGAGCGCTTCGACGCGGCGGCGCTCGAGAACGTGCTCGCCCAGATCGAGATCGCCAACGGCGCCGCCTTCGACGACGATGTGGCCGTGGTGGCCGTCTCGGCAAAGCAGACAGACGAGGCGCTCGCGACTGCCTGAAGACGACGCCCGGGAGTCGCCGGCCGTCAGGCGGCGGTCGGACAGCCGGTCGGCGGGTGCGGTCGTTTTACCGCGGGTGCGGTCGTTTTGCGCCGCCGCGGCCGCCCCGCGCCGCCGCCGCCGTCCGGCGCTCGCTCCTTGGTATACTGACTCTTCGGACAGCACCATCAGCCGCAGGGGGTCAGCCGCGCATGGCCGAGAAGATCGAGTTCGTGACCAATTACTCCGACCAGTCGACCGACAACGGCTTTCAGTTCGAGTTCAGGTGCAACCGCTATGGCAACGGCTACAAGACGCCGTTCAAGCCGTGGTCGCTGGGCTCGGTGAGCCAGGTGGCCGACGGCGCCGGCAGCATGCTCGGAGGCCTGTTCAGCCGCGCTGCCGACGTCACCCAGCGAGCCAAGTCGGCCGCTTGGGAGAAGGCCCGCGACAAGGCGCTGGTCGCCGCGGTGACCGAGATGAAGCCCGATTTCGCGCAGTGCCCGCGCTGCAGCTCCTGGGTCTGCCGCCAGCAGTGCTGGAACGACAAGCGCGGCCTGTGCAAGCGCTGCGCCCCCGATCTGGGCGTCGAGATGTCGGCGGCGCAGTCCGACCGCTCGGTCCAGGAGGTGTGGGCGCGCGCCGAGATGAGCGCCGAAGACAAAAAGCTGGCCGCCGGCGACTGGCGCGAGACGATCGTCGCGTCGTGCCCCAAGTGCGGCGCGCCGCAAGAGGTCAATGCCAAGTTCTGTCCGGAGTGCGGCGCCGACCTGAAAGCCGGCGCCGTCTGCGCGCAGTGTGGCGCGAAACTGCAGCCCGGCGCCAAGTTCTGCCAGGAGTGCGGCACGCACACCGCGTAGCGCCGGCGACAGCCCTGCAAAGCAAAGAGCCCCGCCGGGGCGGCACCAACGGTGCCGCCCCGGCGGGGCTCGACTACGACCCGGCAGCGCCGCCGGCGGCGGCTGTACGCCGCCGCCGCGGAGCTGCTCAGCGCACGGTCAGCAGGTTCGTGGCCGCCTTTGCCGACGAGTTCGCGGCGCCGTCCCAGGCGGTCACGAAGAACCGGTACTTGCCCCGCGGGAGCTTGCAGCGGAAGCGCAGCGAGTCGAGCTTGCCCGACTTGTACCAGGGTTTCGGCATCAGAGTGAGCTTACGGTGGCCGCTCAGGGTCTTGACGGTGATGACGGCCAGGCACGAGCCGTACGACGGCTTGGGGTCGACGAGCTTGAACTTGAGGGTCGCGTAGGCGCCCCTCCGCGCCGTGGCGCTGTGCGGCGCCTTGGCTGATGGCCGGCGCGTGTCGATCCCCAGCGTGAAGCTCTGCGGGCTCTCGGCGTTATTGGCGTTGTCGATGGAGCGCAGAAGGAAGGTGTGCGAGCCGTCGTTGGAGTGGTTCGCCGGCGCCGGCACCGTGAACACGGTGTTGGGGCCCCAGACCACCCAGCCGTGGTTATCGAGGTTGAGCCCGGTCTGGGCGACTCCCGAACCGCCGTTGTCTGTGGCGGTAAACCGGAACGTGCAGGGCTTCTTGTTCCAGTAGTTCAGCTCCTGCGTGTGGGCCGGGATCAGCGTGGTGGTCGGCGGCGTCGTGTCGATCGGTGCCGAAGCGGACGTGAAGGCCTTGAGGCAGACATTGGCCTGCGCGAAGCCGCCGATGCTGGTCAGGTCGGTCCATGTCGTGCCGTCGGTGCTTACGTAGCTCTCGCCTGCCGCTGCGGTGGCGGCGCTCGAATAATCGGATTCGGGACATTCGACGGGGATGGGATAGTTGTAGCCCGGTGTTGTGAGCTGCACGGCCACGACGAACGGCTGGCCGGCCGTGAGCTGTGCGGGTGAGCTCAGGGCCACGGTGTTGTAGCCGGCCGAGACGGTTCCCGAGCCTTCGGGGGTCATCGGCGACCCTAAGCCTGCGCTGACGTAGACGGCGTACGTGGTCCCGGGCGTGGCGGCGTAAAAGCCCACGGCGGCGAGCTGGCTGTTGGCCGCTGCCGTGAAGTCGTTGGCGCACCAGTCGGTGGGTGTGCCGTCGCCGTAGCTGACGACCCAGCCGAGGGGGTCGTACTGATAGTTGACGCCGTAGTTGTTGGCCGACTCGGCATCGTCGAACGAGACGTTCAGCTGATAGGCGAAGTTGGTGTCGTAGTAGGAGACGTAGAAGTAGCCGGCAGCGCCCCAGCTCGGCCCCCAGCTGTTGCGCACAATGAACGCGCCGGGGCCGGGAGGCGTGGTGGCGAAATTGGTAACAGCGTAGTTGTCGTCCCAGCCGACGATGTCGACGGCGTGGTCCTGCTGGCCGGCCGCGCCGGTGGAGTAGTAGGCGGCGCTGGCCGGGTTGTAGTCCGGGCCGCCGAAGCTCATGTCGTCGGCGGCGTACAAGCTGGTGTACACGGCCCCGTGGTTGACGATCGCGTCTTTGATGGCGTCGTTGTCGAGAGCGCCTGTGCGCGGGGCAATGTAGAGCGCGTCCTGCACGTGCTTGGCGTCGGTGAGGCCCGGTGGTGTGTACGAATCATCGAAGGCGTCCTGGCTGGCGGCGACCGGTCCGCCCCAGCGGGCCAGATACGCGGTGGACATCGGTGCGTTGCCGCCTGAGTTGCAGGCATTGGCGGCG
>Ga0182014_10008357_pt1 | contig 10613 bp, 7 predicted proteins | sample 612S2DmetaG_FD_120489 | JGI IMG/M metagenome (GOLD analysis project Ga0182014, IMG submission 120489) | Permafrost microbial communities from Stordalen Mire, Sweden - 612S2D metaG | ecosystem: Environmental > Terrestrial > Soil > Wetlands > Permafrost | place: Sweden: Stordalen | collected... | reverse complement strand
GCGCAGGAGTTCTGTGGTTTTGTGCTCAAGACGAGCCATAAGCGCATCCACCACTTTGCGAACAACCTGGCGCGCGGTTTCCTTGGTCTTCTCAGGGATGGCGGAGCGCAGAGAGATCAGGTCGGCAACGAGATGCACATCGGCTTCCAGCGTGGCCAGAAACTCCGGCTCCAGCATCAGCGATTTGAGGTTCAAGCGCTCGAAGGCGTCTCTCTGAATGATCTGCACGACCGAGGTTGGGAAAAACTCGCGAATGTCGCCCAGCCAGCGCGCTACGCGCGGCGAAGATGCACCGAGACCGCCGCGCGACTTGGTCTGCTCCGGAGCGTTGTAAAGAGCCGAGAGCGCCGCGCTCAGTCTCTGATCCGACTCGCAGAGATCGGATTGGCCGGCCTCGCCGAGCGCGAGTTGCCAGCGGCGCTTGCGTTCATTCGGGTTCATGACTGACCTCCGATACCGAGAATCCGATAGAGCAAAGGTAGCGCCTCGGAGAACGGACCATCCTCGGCAGTGCCGTGCGCCGCGGTCATTCCTGAATCCTGCATAGGCCCTTTCGCAATGCTCTCCATCAAGCGGCGGCGCGCGATACTATCGAAGCCTGTAAAGCTGCGCCGCAACAACGGCAACGACGCAATGAAGTCTTCTTCTCGGAGTTCGCACAGCCAAGTATCGACCAGTTGCAGCAGAGAGTGATCTTGAAGAATAATCTCAGAGCCGCCGCTGAGAAAGCATTCAAGAAAGGCTCCGGCGTTCTCCAACTCCTGCCCGCTGGTGTGGCGCGAGAAGGCCGCGGCCACAGTGGGCAATTCCCAGGCGCGAAGTTCGTGCAAGCGGCGCAGGCTCAAACCGGCCACGGGCGCGGCGACCTGATCGTCTTCGACCATGAGCGCAAGTTGATGCCGCCACGAATGCGAGAGTGCTTCATCGGCAAAGAGGCCGAGCGCTTCATCATAACCGCGCATGGCCTGCACGCGCGCCGCTGCCGCCTCGCGATCAAGGCTGTGCGAGCCGACGCGGACTCCCGCGTTTACCTCGATGCTCATTGCAAGGATCAGCGCGCGCAGAGCTTCTTCAGGTAATTTGCGCGCGGCTCCATAGCGAAGAACGCGCACCAGCGGCGCAATGGCATTCATCAGATCGGTAATGTCGCTGGCATGGATGGCCGCAGCTTGCAGGCGCTCGATGCACTGCGTGGCTGCATCGGGAAGGTCGGCGACCAAAGCGGCACGGATCATCTCGGCCAGCGCGGTGACGGAGTTCGATGCCTGTGCGCGTTCCAGCGTCCAATTGCCAGCGGACTGCTCGATGGTGACGCCATGAATGAGCGCCTCGGCAAGCGCGACAGAAAGCTCCGGAACCCAGCGCAGCATCCACACTTCGCGAAAGGTTCCGCGGCCGCTTTCGGCTTCAACCAAACGCCCCCACGGAACTTGAATCAGTGTCAGGCGATGCAGGAGCGTAGACTTCAACAGACCGGCCTCGGTGCGAAGATCGAGGCGTAGCTCGCGATCAAGACCCTCCGGCTTGAGGCGCGTCTTCTTTTGCCAGAGTGTGAGATCGCGGGCCAACGGCATCTGCGGCACATGCTCATCGATTTCGCCGACGCGCTCGCCAATATAGAGCTTGCGCTGAATCAATGCTAGCGCGACCTCATCTCCATAACAGAGCGTGGCCAGCGATGCTTCACGCATCTCGGCGAGGCCTGGCATTTGGATACCGCGCAATGCAGCCAGCCCCAGGGCGAGCCTTGCGGCCTCAATCGCAGAAGCAGTCGGTGCGGGATAGCCTTCGCTGCGTAGCAGGGCCGTGGTCTTTGCCTGCCATACAGCGGCAAAACTCTCAGGAGCCGGCGTCTCGCTGGCAGCATAAAGCGACCACAAGTGACGATACCATCCAGGCGAGAGTACACCTGCTCCATAACCGGAACGAAAGCTCAAACGGCTGTCGGTCCAGGGAACCCAAGTAGCTTCAACCTTGATCCTGGGAAGATCTTTCGTCATTGCCTTGTCGTCGACAATTTTAGATGGAGCGCGCAAGGCGCTGAGGTGCCATGCTCCGCAGATCACGGCGATGTTGCCCTCGTGCTCTTTGAGCGCCTGACGAATATGAGTGCGCATGAAGGCTTCACGCTGCGTGTGCCGCATAGTCTCTGTCTCGCTCATTGCGCCGGTTTCAGTTTGATAGGCGCGCGCTTCTGTCATGGCCTCTTCAATGGCGGCAAATACGGAGAGCGCGTGCTGGCCGGCATCTGCTGGCTGGCCTCCAGTTTGTTCTATGAGCGTATTCCAGAAGGCTTCTCCATCTTCATATCCGGCGGCTTCGGCGAGCAGGTCGAGGGGGTCGGAACTGTGCGCTGTATCAGACTTTTCACCGTCTTCATGTTTGGAAAGAGCCAGTGAGACGCCTGCCGGCCAATCGATGAAACGTACCGGACGATGCCGATCAGAAGCCCAGCGCAAAGCCTGCCACTCAGGAGAAAACTCCGCGAAGGGATAGAAGGATGCGGCTGTTGAATCTTCACTTGCGTAGAGCAGCAGAGCCACCGGCGGCACCATGCCTTCCTCGGCGGCATAAGGAATGAGCGCATCCGCTTCGGGCGGCCCTTCGACCAGAACGCAGGCGGGGTCCAGCGCGTCGAGCGCCTGCCGCAACAGCGCGGAGGAGCCTGGCCCGTGATGCCTGATGCCCAGCAGATGAAGGCGCTCGTCCAAGGCTAAAGAACCTCTCGAATCGCAGTGTAAAGATCGCTCCATCCATCGCGCGTACGCACCACGCTTTCCAGATACTCTTGCAGGGCGACGGTGTCTTGCACAGGATCTTTCACGACTGCGCCGACAAGATTGCTGGCCAGACTCACGGCGTCCATCTCTCCATCGCCGAAGTGCGCCGCAGAGGCCCATGCACTGACGCCAACCGAGATAGCCTCTGCCGTAGAGAGAGAACCGGTCGAGGTCTTGAGCTTGATTTTGCCGTTGAGCGTCTTGCCTTCGCGCAGTTCGCGGAAGAGCGTTACGATGCGCACGATTTCTTGATCCGCGGGACGAATCGGCGGCAGGCTCAAGTTGGTTCCAATCTCGCGCACACGCTTCAACACGATTCCGGTTTCTTCTTCGAGCGTTGCCGGCGAGGGAAGAACAACGACGTTGAAGCGCCGCTTGAGCGCGGAGGAGAGATCGTTGACTCCCTTGTCACGATTGTTGGCCGTGGCAATCACATTGAAGCCGCGTCGGGCCTCAACGGCTGTATCCAGTTCTGGAATGGGCAGTGTTTTTTCGGAGAGAACCGTGATCAGCGTGTCCTGCACGTCCGATCCCATGCGCGTCAGCTCTTCAAAGCGCACCAGCGTTCCCTCTTCCATGGCGCGCGTCAAAGGCGTCTTCACCAGTGCTTCGCGCGATGGGCCTTTGGCCAGCAGTAGCGCATAGTTCCATCCGTAGCGAATTTGATTTTCATCCGTGCCAGCAGTGCATTGAATCATGCGCTGCGAAGAGCCAGAGATGGCCGCCGCAAGATGCTCGGAGACCCACGACTTCGCAGTACCGGGCAGGCCGAGCAGCAACAGAGCGCGGTCGGTTGCCAGTGTTGCCACAGCCGTCTCAATCAGCCTGCGATTGCCCACATATTTGGCGCTGATCGTGGTTCCGTCCGCGGCCTTTCCGCCCAGGATATAGGTCACGACGGCCTGCGGAGACAGGCGCCAGTTGGCCGGTCGTGGCCGGTCGTCGCCCTGGCTCAGTGCCTTCAGTTCGTCAGCATAGATCTCTTCAGCGCTCAGGCGCAGTCTTTCATTACTCATGGTGTCCAACTTTCTCCAGTGAATCCAAAATATCCAGCAAAGACAACGCGGTCAGGGTGAGGGGCGCATCCAGCGATGCGAACTGATTGCGCAGGCGATCGCGTAACGGACTTGGACAAACCGCAGCCAGCAATTCCATCCACTCTGGCCCAGCCTTCTTTTCGTCCAGCAAATTGGCAAGCCAGCGCGAGGAGCGAAGAACCGTCTCCATCAGCGCCTCCGGCACAGGTGCTTCCAACGAACGATGCAGCCAACTCCATGCAGCATACGATGCAGGAGGTTTGCCGGCGTAAGGCCGAACCAGAATCTCAGCCCAGCGCAACCGCTCATCTGTGGGCATCAAACCGAGATCCTGCACACCGCACAAACTCATCTGCTCCCACGCATCCTTGAGCCGGCTGCTGACGATTTGCTCAAGCAGATCCAGCCGTCTGTCCTGCGTGGCCATCAAAGCCAGCGCCAGCATCAGCTTCTCGTCCTTCTCGGCAGCATCGATCATCGCCGCCTCGTTCATGTCGAGGGCTAGCGCCAGTTCGCTGCAACTGACTTCACTGAAGGCGTTGCGAATCCATAGCCTGGCTTCATGCTCTTTCACCGTCGCAGGCAACTCCAGCGTCAGAGTCGCGCGTTTTTTCAGCAGCCCAGAGGTCGAACGGTGCATTCTTTCCATGCACGCCTTGAGCGCCGGATGATCGGCGTCTCGGCCTGTAATGCGCGCCAAAAATCTCTGCGCCAGCGAGCGCACACGCGGCGCGCGATCCTTCGCCAACCCCTCCAGAAACGTCTGATCGCCGCTGTTCAGGCCGGTTTCGAGAGCTGTCAGCACCCGCACCCGCGCATCGGCATTCTCTTGGGCCCAATTTGCCTCAACGAGAGTCCGCGCCGCCGCTGCATCTTCTTTGCGGCGATCCATGATGAACCGCGCTCGCTGCGCCAGCGGAGCTTGCGACCAGTTCGTCTCATCCAACGCATCCGCAAAAAAATAGTTTTGCTGTGCGGCAGTCGAATCGTTTTGCTGCGCGGCCCAATGCTGCGCGGTCAAGCCAAGCTGCTCGGCATATGCGCGCACAAAGCCATCAATCCTGGGAAGATCGAATGGATGAGGCCGCACCTTCAACCGTCCGAAGGCCCATGCCAGCGCAAGTTCCAAATCGTCTGAAGTTTTCTTCTCCTTCAAAATCCGGATTAGAGTGCGCCTCATACGATTGGGAAGGATATTGCGCTCGTCGTGAATGCTTGGTTCCGTATTGAAGTTTGCCGGAGGCAGCGGTCGCTCGAAGCGCAGCGCCTGTGCGGTCAGGCTCAACGCATTGAGCGTGCCGGTCGTCGTATCGCCGCGCTCCAGCTCTGCCAGGCCGATTGCAAAGTTGATCGGCTGGCGGTTTGTGCCGGCCAGCAACGCGGGTAGGGCTTGCGCCTTCAATGTGGTTGCGTTCATGCGCTCACCCATCGGCCCAACTCGGTTTGCGCCCAGCTCAGCGTAAGAGAGTACCCGTTCCACAGCCCGATTGCATCCAGTGTATCGAGACTCAAAAGGGGAGTTGCCAGTGAGAATTGAGCAGGCGACAGAGGAAGCGCCAACGGTTCCGCCGTCTCCGTGCTGTCACAAACAAAAAGCTGCGTACCGTGCCGCCGCACTCTTGCGCCACGGATGCAAAGAGGAAACACGTCGATCCAGGGCAGCAACTGCATGGCCTGTTCGTAGCTTCGATATGCATCGCTCAGGCTCTGTTCAGGAATCTCCAAACCATCGTCCGAAGCAACGGCACCGCTCAACGACCGAGCGATCTGGGCACGCATAGGAATCGCGGATGGATAGAAGACCAGTTCCGCTTCAACGCGATCACCGACGCTGTAACCGCTCGATGCCGCGCCGGTTGCGACAGGAACGAAATCGATCAGCACGGCAAAGCGCGGCGCATCCTGCTCCGTCTCGCGCCATAGCCATGTCTCCAGCCTCCGTAGGCGATCCGGTTGCACTTCGCTCAGCGTCGCCACTACGTGCCACGTTGCTTGCACCCGCAACGCATTTAAGTCCGCCAAAAGCGCCTCGCGGCTGATCGACCATCCAATCGCTTGACGCACATCGGCCTTGAGTCCCGCAGGCAGCGCTTCCGCGTCTTCGCTCTGGCGGCGATACGCTGCGGAGAGCAATCGAATCTGACCAAGTTCTTGAATTGTCGCCGTCGGACGCACCGCTTCGGGCAAGCTGAACAGACGCGACGGCAGGCTTTCCAGGCGCGCGGCAAGGCCAGAGCTCTTGGCATCCACCAGCCGCTGCGCAATCAACTTGCATGCCTGCGCGGAATGGGCCGCAAAGCCAGCCAGACCACGGTCTACTTGATCAGAGATCCACAGATCCAGATCGTCAAAACCGGCCAGAATTGCATCCTCCCGTTCCTGGCGATTGCGCTCTCGTGCCACCGCCGCGCGGGCTTCAGCTTTGGGATCGGTTTTTGCTTCCGGATCGCCGGAACCGGCTGCTTCGATGGATGCCTTGGAACCGCCTTCGCTGGGCGTTGCCACCGTTGGGCCTCGCCGTCGCGACAGCCAATCGTTTACCCAGACAGGAACCGCTGCCACGCCGAAACTGAGCTTGCCGTCAGCACGCAGCCACATCAGTGCAAGCGAGTGCTTGCAGGGAAATTTACGGCTGGGGCAAGTGCATTTATACCCCGCATCAATTTCTGATACAACCACGCGGTAGGGCGTTGATCCCGACCCCTGGCACTCCCCCCAGATCAGGCCCGCATCATTCGATGCCAAGGCAGGCCAACTTCCCGCCTTCAGCAGCTTCCGCGCCGCATCCAAGGAGGGCTGATCGGGCGCCAGCGCTTCCACATTCTCCAGACTCAGTGCCATGATCAGCCTTACTCATTAATCTACCTCATGCCCCGCCGGATTTCCGCAGCCGAACTTTGCATTCACAATGCACGAATACATTGAGATTCACTAAACTGCGATCATGCCAACGGCTTGCCATTGCCGCTTGGCGTTAAGATAAGAGGCGGAGGCAGCTTTCATGCTCATAGTCCACGTGCATGTACACGTCAAGCCCGAGTTGGGGGAGGAGTTCAGCCGGGCTACCGTCGAAAACGCCCGCGCCAGCATTCAAGAACCAGGCATTGTGCGCTTTGACGTCGTGCAGCAGCAGGACGATGCGACGCGCTTCGTGCTGATCGAAATCTATCGCGATACGGAGGCGGCGGCTGCACATAAGCAGACTGCTCACTACGCCAAGTGGCGCGATGCGGTTGCACCCATGATGGCCGAGCCACGCGCGAGCCTGAAGTACGAAGCCGTCTTCCCCGATTTACAAAGCTGAACAAGGCTGAAACCATGCGCTTCGAGTTTGCTACCGCAACCCGCATTATCTTTGGCGAAGGCACAGCCGCTACGCTGCCCGATCTGGTGCGCAGCTTCGGCGCGCGCCCGCTGGTGGTCACCGGCTCATCCCGCGAGCGCGCGGTGTGGCTGGTCTCGGCGCTCTCGGCGGAAATCCTTTCCGTGCCCGGCGAGCCTACGGTCGATCTGGTCCGCAACGGCGCGCGGCGCGTATGCGAAGCAGGTTGCGATGTCGTGGTTGCCGTGGGCGGCGGCAGCGTGATCGACGCCGGAAAGGCGATTGCCTCAATCGCAACCAACGGCGGCGAACCGCTGGATTTTCTTGAGGTGGTGGGGAAAGGGCGCGCCCTCTCAGCTGCGCCGCTGCCCTTCATTGCTGTGCCGACCACCGCCGGGACCGGTAGTGAGGTGACGCGCAATGCCGTACTCGCTTCTCCAGAGCATGGTGTGAAGGCGAGTTTGCGCAGCCCTATGATGCTGCCGAAAGTCGCACTGGTCGATCCCGAGCTGACTTACGCGCTGCCGCCTGCGATCACAGCCAACACCGGACTGGACGCGTTGACGCAGTTGATTGAGCCGTATGTGAGCGCGCGCGCCAATCCGATCGCCGACGCTCTTTGCGTCCAGGGGATCAGCCGCGCCGCCGGTGCGCTGGGCCGGGTCTATCGCGACGGTGCGGATCACGAGGCGCGCCGCGAGATGGCGCTGGCAAGCCTCTTCGGAGGTCTGGCGCTGGCCAATGCCGGGCTAGGCGTGGTGCATGGTTTTGCCGCGCCGCTGGGAGGTGAGTGGAATGCGCCGCATGGAGCGATCTGCGCCGCGCTGCTGCCGCACGGCATGGCCGCCAACATAGCCGCCTTGCGGGCACGCGCGCCGCTGCATCCGTCGCTGGAACGCTACGCAGCCGTTGCACGCCTGCTGACCGGCCGCAAGCAAGCGACCGCCGAAGACGGCGTCGAATGGGTGCGCACGCTTTGCGCCGAATTCAACGTTCCCGCGTTGCGCACATGGGGAATCGCGCAAGCCGATCTGCCCGGCGTGGTGGAAAAGGCAGCCCGCGCCAGCAGTATGCAGGCCAATCCGCTTCCGCTCACTGGCGAGGAACTGCTGGGTGCGGTTTCGGCAGCATGGTAACGGGTATCCATTCGAAGCAAACGTCCGAATAGGCATTTTGAGGACAAGGTCATAACCGTACACCCGATAGAACCGGAATCTCTTCCAATGCAGAGATTGATCCATAAATAGCCGACCTATCCTTCTCGATCCGATCATTACGCTGCGGCTGACGTCAGAGTTCGGCGGCATCTACTGACGACTCAATTATGTTTGTGTGCCAGAATTTGCACGAGCCGGCGTTATTTCACCGCACTCGGATCCATCAATGCTCCTACAAACAGCAGCGCCCCAGTGGCGTTCTCCCGCACCAGAAATACAAATGGCCGGTTGAGAACTACGTGAAAAGAATCCGGTGCCATAATGAGGCCAAGAGGAATCATGCCAATGACAGTCTCTGCATCAGCATGAATCCCGTGCTTGTCGGCGGTGAAGTCAATTGTCTGCCCAATATCAGTTACTTGCGCCACTGGTACCTCGAACGAACCCTTCGGGCCGAAGCGCATGTCGCGTCGTACCACGCCTTCCAGATTCTCGAAGATATCCTTGACGCCCATCGCCTTCAGCGTGTCCTCAAGGTGCATTGTCGCGCGGATCGTAAAGATGGGCATTGTTACAGAACCAAGCGAGGGCTTCATTAATCTCAGCGCATCGGGTTCGGCGGCCAGAATCTCCTCCAATTCGTGAATTCTCATCCCCTCACGCGGCAGCACTGCAATCATTGAAACGCGGCCACAAGGCAGCGTCACTGCCTCAAAGCGATCGGTCTTCAGGTACTCCAGCTTTTCGAGAACGCTATCCACGCGCTGGGCTGTCAGGCTCTGGCCCGCCTCTGTGTGAAACTCTCCAGGATGAGGTTCACTTTGCATGAACAGCTCTTCCCACGTCTGACGAAGATGCGTCCCTGATGAAAGCCAGACTTGGTTCAGCGGCGAGACCTCGGGAATTCTGCCGGTCTGACCACGGCTCGTCCGCAGATCAACTGCCGTTGGCTGCCGGTCGCCAACATCCGCTAATTCCATACCAAACTGCGCTTTTGCGCTCTGTACAAACCAGCGTTCAAGAAGCGGAGGCGCATTCTTCTTCGAGCGATAGAGAAGCCGGTTTGTAATCCAAAGCGATTCACCCTCCCACGGCTGCTCCTTCGGCTGCTTCGCGCCTGGTGGCAATTGCTTCACCTTGGGCGGCTCCATCACCGCCAGAATCATTTTGCTGGGGATACCGGGCTGTATGCCGCTTTCCCAGCCAAAGACCTGCTGAAGCTGTTCCCGTGTTTCCTTACGCCAACTGTTGGTCTCGATTGCGCCCAACAGAATCGTCAGCGAAAGCGGCGCAACCACCGCATTCTTCTCCGGGGCGGCCGCATGACTCTCCGCTAGCAGCCTGAGCCCGAACTTGTCGTTGCCGCGCATAAATTGCTGCAATGACTCTCCGGGCTGGACCTGCGCCGTCGCCGATGGTTGCAAGGCGAACGGAAACAGAAGCGTTGTAACAAGCAAAATGGCTTTTTGTTGCATGACAAGAGCATACCGCACCTTCTTCGATTGACGCAGGAAGTGTTCTGCGAGCAAATTGAGGTCAAACTCGATATCGGCGGACTGCCGGCGGGCGGCTTGGATCAAACATCTTCGCCTGTACTTGAGTTCCCTTGGCGGTTAGTAGGAAAAGAGTCACAGGCGATTGCTGGCAAAGCAGAGACTTCGACCGGCTTCGCCATTACTTTCCTCGAATGGTCGAATGGCAAGCATCGGCGACCTGTAACGTAAAATGGCAACCAAGGCTATTTCAACCATGCGCAGACTCCGGTATTGCTTTGCTCTTCTTCTAACTGTAGCGAGCGCCCCTCTTCATGCCAACTGGGGCAGCACCGCTGGCGGAAGCGTCGCCACAGGCAGCTTTCACGCCTTCGGCACCGCCCAAATCGAGATGCAGCGTGAAGACCTTCACATTCGCCTTTTTCGCGACCGCGCCAAGGTTGAGATCGATTACGTCTTCCATAACACCGGCCCCGCTGTCGATGTTCGCGCCGGGTTTCCAAGCCTTGGCGTCCAACTCGAAGATGTGAAGCACCGGGAGATTGAGAACTACACCATCACTGCGGATGACCAGCCAGTCTCGTTCAGAACGGAATCCGGCGATCCAGCTCCGTTTAAGCACCTCTACGACGCCAAGTTCCGCGAGATGGGTGAACTCGACGATTATCCACCGGAGAAGCGTCCCGAATTGCTAGAGTGGTTTGCCTCCTCGGTACATTTTGAAGCGGGCCAAAGCAGGCGCGTGCACATCCGTTACGACTCGCTCTACGCATACTGTGGTGGCGGGTACTCCGACGATGGGGACGATTGCGACGACAGATTCG
>Ga0182014_10008356_pt1 | contig 10614 bp, 5 predicted proteins | sample 612S2DmetaG_FD_120489 | JGI IMG/M metagenome (GOLD analysis project Ga0182014, IMG submission 120489) | Permafrost microbial communities from Stordalen Mire, Sweden - 612S2D metaG | ecosystem: Environmental > Terrestrial > Soil > Wetlands > Permafrost | place: Sweden: Stordalen | collected... | reverse complement strand
GGAGTCGGGCGGCGGCCTTCGATCCCGCGAACCAAGCGAAGAGCGACTCCACGACCAACAAGCCTGATCGAAAAACAGCCAGGTGTGTCAAAAACCGAATTGTATAAAAGAGGCTAAAGAGTAACCGATGGCAAACATCCACGAGCCAAAAACAAACATCGAGGCGAAGGTAACCATTCAAGCAGAGCTTGACAAGATTATGGAGGACTTCAGCAGGTCCATCAGCAGATGCCATGAGACTGCCGAGTTCCTGATGAGCGGATCAGAGCGGCAGCACAACGGGGCCAAGAAGTTAAAACTGAGGCCGGGTTGCTCCGATCTTTGAGGGGGTTCCAACCGGGCGATCCGCGCCAAGACAGTCTCGGGACAGGGGGCAAGGGCTCGTCCTTCCCGAAACTTGTTTTTCAGCAGCCTGCTAGATCTCGACCACGAATTATCCTCGTCGAAAGATGATCATGCCCGGCCAGGCAGACAGCTCGTAGGTATACAGCCAACGTCTTCGGCGGATTGATGTCAAACTCGTGCGGCGGCGAAGCGATGGCGGTTATGCGAGCGTCCGATCTTTGGGGGTCGCTCCCTGGTTCATCGAACCGCGCTTCGTTGTCACGTGAAATACGTTTGCCACCGGCCTCCCGGGAATTATCTTTTGGGAGCAAAACACATACGGTTCTGTAATTCCGTTGACGGTTGCGGTTGCAAGGGCAACTCGCTGCTTGCGCCCATCCTTTACGAAATTTTGCCTGCAATTGCTGTTCTGGAGCGCGAGCGGGTGCCCTTTTTCGAAAAGTGAGCAATTTTGAACATTCCGCCTCAAGCCTTTTCATTAAAATTCCGGCGAAGAGGGCTTTTCACGGAGGCGATCCGACCACGGACTCCCCTACCGTGTTGTGCGTCGACGAACCTTCCGCAAGTGTTCGAGCTTATGAATTCCGTGCTGGCTGCGCCTCTCGGAAACCGACGCTCAAATGGAGTTGCCCGAGATCCCTGTTGGCAGTATGACCTCGAATCCCAAGTTGCGTGATAACCAAGCGCAGCAATCGGAGCTAAAAAAGGAGATTCCGATTGACAGCTGACATAGACAAGCATTCAAACATCAGTCCTGACCATCAACTCCCGGCTTTTGATCCGGCACGTCCTCGACATAAAGTAGTGCGGGCCGTTCTATGGAGTCTGCTGCTACTGGTCTTCGCGCTTGCATTTGTGCTGGTATTACGCCGCCACGAGGAAGGGAAGAAAGTCGCGCCCGCGCCGGCGAAGATTACGGTTACAACCGCGACGGCTCAAAAGGGCGACCTCGGCGTCTACCTGGACGCCATCGGTACGGTCACCCCGGTCTATACCGATTCGATTACGAGCCAAGTGAATGGCTTGGTCGTCGCCGTGCACTATAAGGAGGGTCAGCTGGTACGCGAGGGCGATCCGCTGATCGACATCGATTCGCGTCCATACCGCGCGACTCTTTTGCAGGCGCAAGGCGCGCTTGAGCGCGACGAGAACATGCTCGCACAAGCACGGATGGACCTGGAGCGCTACCGTGCGGCATGGGCCCGCAACGCGATTGCAAAGCAAATCCTGGATGACCAAGAAAAGCTTGTGCTGCAGTACCAGGGCACGGTGAAGAACGACCAGGGAGCGGTGCAATACGACCAGCTTCAGGTCGACTACTGCCACATCACTGCACCCATTGCCGGGCGGGTGGGTTTACGGCTGGTGGATCCGGGCAACGTGGTGCAGTCTGCTGGAGCCGTAACGCTGGCCGTGATCACGCAGTTGAGGCCCATCACCGTAATTTTCACCATCCCGGAAGACAATCTCGGCCAAGTCCAAGCTCGCCTGCGCGCGAAGGCTACGCTCAACGTCGATGCCTTTGATCGCACGGCGCAGACGAAAATCGCAAGCGGAAAGCTGCTGACGCTCGACAACCAGATTGACACTACGACGGGGACGGTCAAAGCGCGATCCGTCTTCGACAATAAGAATGATGGGCTCTTCCCAAACCAGTTTGTTAACACGCGGCTGCTGGTGAATACGTTGCAGGGGGCGACGCTGATTCCAGCCTCGGCCATTCAACAAAATGGCCAGGCATCGTTCGTGTATGTGATTCAAAACAATATCGCTCATCTGCGCAGCATAAAGCCGGGAGTTACCGACGGCGGGGTAACGCAGGTGGACGGCATCAATCCTGGAGACGTCGTGGCCAACAGCAGCTTCGATAAGCTGCAGGACAACTCCGCGGTCGTCGTTTCGACCAAACCTGCCCCGGCCGGCACCAACGGGAGCAGCGCCCCGTGAGTCCCTCCCGTCCGTTTATCTTGCGACCGGTAGCCACCTCTTTGCTGATGGCTGCAATCCTGTTGGTTGGTCTGGTTGGCTATACACAACTGCCGGTCTCCGCCTTGCCGGAAGTCGACTATCCGACCATTCAGGTACTCACATTTTATCCAGGAGCCAGCCCGACGGTGATGGCGACGACGGTGACGGCGCCGCTGGAGCGCCAATTCGGCCAACTGCAGGGCTTGAGCCAGATGACCTCCACCAGTTCCGGAGGCACTTCCGTCATCGTGTTGCAGTTTAATCTCACGCTGGCTATCGATGTAGCCGAGGAAGAGGTGCAGTCCGCCATCAATGCGTCGCAGAGTCTTTTGCCATCCATTCTGCCCTCGCCGCCGATCTACAGTAAGACGAATCCAGCCGATGCCCCGGTGCTTACCCTGGCCATTACCTCAAGTTCCATGCCGCTTTCCCAGGTCGAGGATCTTGTCGACACGCGCCTTGCGCCTAAGATCTCGCAGCTCAGCGGGGTCGGCCTGGTAACCATCAGCGGCGGCCAAAAACCCGCGGTGCGCATTCAAGCCAACCCAACGGCGCTGTCATCCTACGGCGTCAACCTGGAAGACCTGCGCGCTGCGCTGACCCAGGCCAGTGTGAACGCCGCCAAAGGGAACTTCGATGGGCCGCGCCAGGATTACCAGATCGACGCCAACGATCAACTGGTCACCAGCGACGACTATCGGAAGGTTGTCGTTGCCTACCGTAACGGCGCGCCGGTGATGCTGACCGACGTGGCACACATCGTGAATGGCGTAGAGAACAATAATCAGGCGGCGTGGATGAATCAGACCCCCGCGGTCATCTTGAATGTTCAACGCCAGCCCGGGGCCAACACCATCAGCGTGGTCAAAAGCATCAAGCGGCTCATGCCGCAACTGGAGGCCAACCTTCCCACCGGGATTCAGGTGACCACGCTTACCGATCTTACGACCGCCATCGAGGCATCGGTCGCCGACGTCGAGTTCGAATTGCTGTTGACGGTCGCACTCGTCGTGCTGGTCATCTTCCTCTTCTTGCGGAGTCTCTACGCCACCATTATCCCGAGCGTGGCTGTGCCGCTGTCGCTGGTCGGCACCTTCGCGGCGATGTACGTCCTTGGTTACAGTCTGGATAACCTGTCGCTGATGGCGCTGACCATCTCCACCGGTTTCGTCGTGGACGATGCCATCGTGATGATCGAAAACATTTCGAGGTACATCGAAGCGGGCGATCCACCGATGGAAGCGGCGCTCAAGGGCGCGGAGCAAATTGGCTTCACCATTCTCTCGCTGACCGTGTCGCTCATCGCCGTACTGATTCCGCTGTTATTCATGGGCGACGTGGTGGGGCGCCTGTTTCGCGAATTTGCCGTGACCCTTGCCGTCACCATCGTCGTTTCGGCAGTGGTCTCGCTTACGCTCACGCCCATGATGAGTGCGCGAATCTTGCGGCGCCAACCAAAAGAGCAGCAGGGGCGCGTCTATAGGGCTACCGAGCGTGCTTTCGAGCGGATGATCGCGTTCTATGGCCGCACGCTAAAGTTTGTCCTTGGATACCAGACGGTTACGCTGTTGGTCGCCGTGGCCACACTGCTGCTTACCGTGTTCCTTTACATGGTGATCCCAAAAGGGTTCTTCCCGGTACAGGACACGGGCGTCATCCAGGGCATATCGCAGGCGCCGCCGAGGATTGGCTCAAAGGCCATGGCGGAGAAGCAGCAGGAGCTTGCCAAGATAGTTCTGGATGACCCGGCCGTCGAAAGCCTCTCGTCGTTTATCGGCGCCGATGGTACGAATACGACGACCAATAGCGGCAGAATATCGATCAATCTGAAGCCACTCGCACAGCGCAAGATCAATGCCTCGGACGTCATCCGCCGGCTCAAGTCAAAACTGGACCAGGTTCAGGGAATTGAGCTGTTTATGCAACCCGTGCAGAACATTACCGTGGACGACCGGGTGAGCCGCACCCAATACCAGTACACGCTCGAAGATCCCGACGCGAATGAGCTGAACGACTGGACCAACCGTTTCGTCGAACGGCTGAAGCAGTTGCCGGAACTTGAAGATGTCGCCACCGATCAGCAAATGGGCGGGCTTGCCGTATCTCTGGTCATTGACCGGGTCACCGCCTCGCGGCTGGGCATTGCGATTTCGACGATCGATAACACCCTCTATGACGCCTTCGGCCAGCGGCAAATCAGCACGATGTATACCCAGGTCAACCAATACCACGTAATTCTCGAGAGTCAGCCGCAGTTTCAACTGGACCCCGACAAGCTGAACCATCTCTACCTTCAGTCCAATGCGTCCGCGGGCGCAACCGGTACAGGGGCTTCTGCCTCATTCGCGTCCTCCGGATCATCCTCCGCGGGGTCGAATGCGCTGGCAACCTCCGCGCTCTACACGCCATCGGCAAACACCCTTACTCCTCCTGCCAACGCGCTTTCGGCGGGCGCCTCCTCGACCTCGAGCAAGGGAGCAAACTCGGCGGGCGCTCCCAGTTCGGCCATGAGCAAGGCCGTGCCGCTGAGCACTTTTTCCCACTTCGAGAAGACAACCGAGGCGCTGGCCATTACCCACCAGGGCCAGTTTCCGGCGATCACGGTGTCGTTCAATCTCGCGCCGAATGCCGCGCTGGGCAACGCCATTACGGCGGTCAACAAAGTGCAGAAAGACATGCATATGCCTGCCAGCCTGCAGGCGGGTTTTCAGGGCACCGCGGCATCCTTCACGAATTCGCTGGCCAATGAGCCGTTGCTCATTCTTGCCGCGCTGGTCACGGTGTACATCGTGCTTGGTATTTTGTACGAGAGCTTTATCCACCCGATCACGATTTTGTCCACGCTGCCGTCAGCGGGCGTTGGCGCTTTCCTCGCACTGCTTATCTTTCACCAGGATTTGAGCGTGGTGGCGATCATCGGCATTGTCCTGCTGATCGGCATCGTGAAAAAGAACGGCATTATGATGGTCGACTTCGCGCTGGAAGGCGAGCGGAAGCACGGAAAGAACGCGACGGATGCGATTTACGAGGCGTGTCTGCTCCGCTTCCGTCCCATCATGATGACCACCATGGCCGCGCTGCTGGCGGGGCTGCCGCTGGCGCTCGGAACCGGTTTCGGCTCTGAGTTGCGCCGGCCGCTGGGCATCGCCATGGTAGGCGGACTGCTGCTGAGCCAGGTGCTTACGCTTTACACCACGCCCGTCATCTACATCTTTTTTGACAACCTGGCGCACCGCTTTGCGCACAAATCGACCCAGCCGGAGACCGGAGGCGAAGAACTGGCAGGGCCCGCATGAACATCTCCGTACCCTTCATTCGCCGGCCGGTGGCTACGACGCTGCTCACCGTGGCGATTGCCCTTGCCGGGGCGATTGCGTTTGAGGTGCTGCCGGTGTCGCCCCTGCCGCAGGTCGACTTTCCGACTATTTCCGTCAGTGCAGGTTTGCCGGGAGCCAGCGCCCAAATCATGGCTTCCTCCGTCGCCACTCCCCTGGAGCGGCAGTTCGGCCATATTGCAGGCGTGACCGAGATGACCTCCGCCAGCACGCTCGGCAGCACATCCGTCACTATTCAATTTGACCTCAGCCGCGACATTGATGGCGCGGCGCGCGATGTGGAGGCCGCCATCAATGCCGCGCGAACCTATCTGCCCGCAAACCTGCCGGGCAATCCGACCTATCGCAAGGTCAATCCCGCCGATTCGCCGATCATGATCCTCGGCCTTACATCGGACAAATACGGTCCCGATAAACTGTATGACGAAGCCTCCACCGTCATCGAGCAGAAGTTGTCGCAGATCCAGGGCGTAGGGCAGGTCGCTGCCGGAGGTGGTGCGTTGCCGTCCGTGCGTGTGGACGCAAATCCCACGCAATTGGCCAGCTACGGACTTACCCTGGCGAATTTGCAGTCCGTGCTGAGCCTGCAGAACGCCGATCTGGCCAAAGGCCAGATCACGGATGGCATGGTGACCGCGGACATCCTTGCCAACGACCAGATCTCGCACGCCAACGACTACAAGCCGCTTGTCGTCGGGTATAACCACGGCGCGGCGATTCGCCTGTCCGACGTGGCTCTGGTGACAGACTCCGTACAGAACGTTCGTGCCGCCGGCTATTTGAATGGCAAGCGCGCGGTTATGCTCATCATCTTCCGCCAGCCCGGCGCCAACATCATTGATACGGTCGACCGCATACGGGCACAACTTCCGTTTATCCAGGCAACCATTCCGCTGGGCATCGATGTCACCATCGTTCTGGACCGCACTACCACGATCCGCGCCTCCGTCGGTGACGTCGAAAGGTCGCTGCTCATCTCGATCGGGCTCGTCATTGTCGTGGTGTTCGTCTTCCTGCGCAGCGGCCGCGCCACCCTCATTCCCGCTGTCGCGGTGCCGGTCTCGCTCATCGGTACGTTCGCCGTGATGTATCTGTTCGGATACAGCCTCGACAACCTCTCGCTGATGGCCCTGACCATTTCCACCGGATTTGTGGTGGATGATGCGATCGTGGTGATGGAGAATATCTCGCGCCATCTGGAAAATGGCATGCAGCCTTTTGCGGCAGCGCTGAAGGGCGCGGAAGAAATCGGTTTCACCGTCTTCACCATCAGCATTTCACTCATTGCCGTCTTCATCCCTCTTCTGCTGATGGGTGGAATCGTTGGCCGTCTCTTCCGCGAGTTCGCCGTCACCCTTTCGACGGCGGTTCTCGTGTCCATGATCATCTCGCTGACCACGACGCCGATGATGTGCGCCTACCTGTTAAGAAACCCACGCGCGGAAAAGCACGGCCGCATCTACATGGCCACCGAAAAGTTCTTTGACTGGGTGCTGTCGTTGTATCGCGGCAGCCTGCGGTGGGTGCTGGATAATCCGACCCTTACCCTCATCGTGCTCGCCCTTACCATTGTGCTCAATGTCGTGCTGGTCATCAAGATACCGAAAGGCTTTTTCCCGCAGCAGGATACAGGCGCGATTTCCGGCGGAGTACAAGGGCCGCAGGATTCGTCCTTCGCCGCGATGAACGCTTCCATTCAGCAGATCGTCGGCGTGATCAAGAACGACCCCGCGGTTGCCAACGTAATTGGGTCTACTGGCGGCAATAGCGCGGCCAATACCGGCTCCCTCTACGTTGCTCTCAAGCCGCTCGCGGAACGCAAGGTCAGTGCGGTTCAGATCATCAGCCGCCTGCGCCCCCAATTGAACAGTCTGCCCGTGGCCTCTGCGTTCCTCCAAGCCTCGCAAGATCTGCGCATCGGCGGCCGCTCCAGTAATGCGATGTATCAGTACACTCTCCAATCCGACAACGTGCAGGATCTTACCAAGTGGGGACCGATCCTGCTGGCTGAGATGCGGCGCTTGCCCGGCCTGCAGGACGTGAACTCGGACCAGCAGAATGGCGGCCTTGAGAAGCTGATGAACTATGACCGCGTTACCGCGGCACAACTCGGCCTTACCGTGCAGTCGCTGGACTCGGCTTTGTACAGCGCATTCGGCCAGTCGGAGGTGTCCATCATCTACACGCAGTTGAATCAGTATTACGTGGTATTGGAAGTCGCTCCTGAGTATTGGCAAAGCCCGGAAGGATTGAAAGACATCTACCTCCAAAACTCCAGCGGCGGCACTATTCCGTTGCTCACGATGGCCAAGAGCCAAACCAACACTACCCCGCTAGCTGTCAACCATACGGGCCTGTTTCCCTCGGTCACCGTGTCATTCAACCTCGCGCCGGACGTCTCTTTGAGCGATGCCACTTTGCGCATCCGCCAGATGCAACAGCGGCTTGGCGCGCCTTCCACGATGCAAGGCTTTTTTGCCGGCACGCTGCAGGCCTACCAGCAGTCCCTGAGCACCGAGCCGGTGCTGATTCTGACGGCGCTGCTGGCGGTCTACATCGTTCTCGGCATTTTGTATGAAAGCCTGGTGCATCCGCTGACGATCATCTCGACTTTGCCATCGGCGAGCGTAGGCGCCATGCTCGCTTTGCTGATCTTCAAAGTGGATTTGAACATCATCTCCATCATCGGCATTGTGCTGCTGATCGGAATCGTAAAGAAGAACGCCATCATGATGATCGATTTCGCTCTTCAGGCAGAGCGCCAGGAGGGAAAAAGCACGGCCGACTCGATTTTTGAAGCGTGCATGTTGCGCTTCCGTCCGATCCTGATGACGACCATGGCTGCGTTATTGGGCGCTCTGCCGTTAGCGCTGGGGACGGGCACGGGGTATGAGCTCCGCCGGCCCCTTGGCATCACGATCGTGGGAGGGCTGCTCTTGAGTCAGATGCTCACGCTCTATACCACGCCGGTCCTCTATTTGGCGTTCGACCGGCTGAGGCTGCGGATGCAGGGAAAGCAGCGCGGCATCCTTGACCATGGGGCCGGACCAGCTCCCAGCACTGCGGATTAATTGGAGCCATCATGGAGTCGATCAGATTATGACTACTTTCCATTGCAGAGCCACCCTGTGCGTCGCCGTGACCCTTTGCCTTCTGGCAGGATGCGTGGTCGGCCCAAAGTACCACAGACCATCAACGGACTCGCCTGCGGCATACAAGGAACTAACCCCCGCCGATTTCAAGGAGACAGCAGGCTGGAAAGTAGCGAAGCCGAAAGATGATGCGCTTCGCGGTAAATGGTGGGAGATCTTCAACGATCCCCAGTTGAATGCGCTCGAAGAGAAGGTCAATGTTTCAAACCAGAACATCGCAGCCGCGGCGGCAAGTTTTTTTGCCGCTCGCGCCCTGGTCAAGGAAGCTCGATCACAACTTTTCCCCACGGTGACGGCCAATCCGGCCATTACCGCGCAGCGGCCGTCTGCCACATTGTCCAGTGGCGGAGGATCGGGCTCTGGCTCCGGAACAGGAACCAAGTCCAACCCTTCCTCGACAACTACGTTTACAGACTACACGCTGCCTTTTGATGCCACCTGGCAGCCGGACCTGTTCGGCCGTATCCGGAACACCGTGAGATCGGCTGCCTACGGAGCACAGGCCAGCGCGGCGGATCTCGAGAACACGCGCCTCACGGTCCAGGCCGAAGTTGCCGTGGATTACTTTCAACTTCGCGGGCAGGATGCGCTGAAGCAGTTATTGGATGCAACGGTAATCGCTTTTCAACAGTCTCTCGATCTGACAAGGGCTCTCTACGAGACGGGCATCGACTCGGAGGAAGCCGTAGCGCAAGCCGAGACTCAACTCGAAGCCACGCAAGCGCAGGATGCCGCTCTGGGCATCCAACGGGCGCAATTTGAACATGCCATCGCGATGCTGACCGGCCAACCGGCAACGACGTTTTCAATTCCGGTTGACCCTCTCAAATCAAGCCCTCCCGCGATTCCCTTCGGCGTACCCTCCGAGCTGCTTGAGCGGCGACCCGATATCGCCGCGGCAGAGCGCCTGGTCGCTCAGGCGAACGCACAGATTGGCATCGCGAGAGCAGCCTACTTCCCGACGGTTACATTAAGCGCGGTGGCGGGATTCGAAAGCACATCGATTGGCAATTGGTTCGTCTGGCCGAGCCGCTTTTTTTCGATCGGACCGGCGGCGGCGGAAACCCTATTTGACGCGGGGTTGCGCCGGGCCACGGTCCTGCAATTCAGGGCACAGTACGACGCCACGGTGGCCAACTATCGGCAGGCGATCTTAATCGCTTTTCAACAGGTGGAAGACAACCTCGCCTCGCTGCGGATACTATCCGTGGAAATTCAACATCAGGACGCGGCGGTCAAATCGGCGGAAAGAACCCTCGCGCTGGCCATGGATCGCTACAAATTAGGAATCGATCCTTACCTGAACGTGATTACCGCGCAGACTTCATTGCTATCCAACCAGCAAACTGCGGTAACTCTGCGAATTCAGCAGATGACGGCCAGCGCCGGGTTGATCGAAGCGCTCGGCGGGGGCTGGGACGTCTCGCAGCTCCCATCGCCGGCGCAACTGGTCACTAAAACGCCATAACTTAAAACTGACTCCTGAGGATACGCCGGATCATCATCATCCAACGCGTCGCTATCGCAAAACCAGGGATGATGTATCCCGGAGCCAGAGCACTCCAATCGACGCGACCACCAGGGAGCGGCGACCTTGAACGAAACGAAAAAGGACATAGCATCCCTGGTTTTGCCGTAGTCAGCATGAAACTAAGAAACTTGGACCAATCTGAGATCTTCTCCGAAAAGCGAAGCGATAAGCCGCGAGCATGCTTACTTGCCTTTCGAAATCGGTTTCTGCAGGCCGTGCGTCCTTAGTTCCTAGCAGGCTGCTGAAAAACAAGTTTCGGGAAGGACAAGCCCCCAACATCTTG
>Ga0182014_10008353_pt1 | contig 10616 bp, 4 predicted proteins | sample 612S2DmetaG_FD_120489 | JGI IMG/M metagenome (GOLD analysis project Ga0182014, IMG submission 120489) | Permafrost microbial communities from Stordalen Mire, Sweden - 612S2D metaG | ecosystem: Environmental > Terrestrial > Soil > Wetlands > Permafrost | place: Sweden: Stordalen | collected... | reverse complement strand
TTCACCAAGGAAAACACTACAGGTACATTTGTTTAGACACCCGGTTGCGCTTCAGTGTTCCCTGCTGCGGTACTGAAGTGTCACTTCTCGTTAGCAGAGGAATCCACTTCGTCAACTGCGGTTCCCCGACTTTTTGCAGCACTACACAACTGCTGTAGTAGATGTAGTGCCACCCGATTTGCTACTAGATTTTGGACGCCCATTCATGGCTGCGGATAGCAAAGATTACACAACTTCTTTAGGCTCAGGAACTTTTTGTGGAGTTGGGTTCACAAAAAGGAAAAGCTCGTGCGGTCACGCTGGTCGGCGCGGGAGAGTTCGCGGGTATTGGAAAATATAAAATGTCAAAGCAGGTCGCGTGATCCATATCACAATTCGCCCGCACTAAATTCGGCTCTTCCGCAGAATGTGTGGGTAGCTGAGGCTGCAGAAGCGGATATGGATGCGGCTTCGCCGCGTTCGATTGCATGAGTTTTCCGAGGCATGGCGATCTCTCCCCCCGATGTACCAAGCAAAACCCGGGAACAGCCCACAAGCCTGTTCCCGGTGCTCATCGGTAAGGATGAGTCGCAGCCGGTTATTCCTTGACAGGGTGCGCTCCCGCAGAGCCTGTCTCCGCTTCACCGGCTGAGAAGAAGAATAGCCGATCCCGTCTGTTTCGATAGGCTTTTGTTATCGAGACAAAACAATCGAAGGGCGGAGATCGGCTATTCAACTTCACGTTATGACCATCCTGAATAAAGTGCAACATTTTGCCGGCTTCGTATACCGCGAGGTGAGGATGTTGGAGTCGGCGATCGAAGTCCGAGTGGCAGCCCATGCTGGCCAACGCGGACGCTGTTCGCAGTGCCAGCGGCCCGCGCCGGGCTACGATCGACAGCCCGAGCGGCGCTGGCAGTTCGTGCCCCTGTGGGGGATTCCGGTGTGGTTCATCTATGCGCCGCGGCGGGTCCAGTGCCCGGAGCACGGCGTGGTGGTCGAGCACATTCCATGGAGCGACGGCAAGCGGCCAGTAACTCTGGCCATGATGGGATTTCTCGCCACATGGGCGCGGCGATTGAGTTGGCGCGAAACCGCTCAAGCCTTTCATACGAGTTGGGAAGCGGTCTATCGCTCGGTCCAGTGGTGCGTCGAATGGGGCCTGGAGCACCGCATCCTCGAAGGCATCGAGGCCATCGGCGTCGACGAGATCCACTGCGGCCACGGCATGAAGGCCGACAACTTCCTCACCCTGATCTATCAGATCGATGCTGGCTGCAAGCGGCTGCTGTGGATCGGCAAGCGGCGCACCGAGAAAACGCTCAGGCAGGGCTTGAAGACGCTTGGTCCCGACGTGGTCAAAGGCCTGCGCTTCGTATGCAGCGATATGTGGCGGCCCTACCTCAACGTTCTCGCCGCCGAGGCGGGACAGGCGCTGCACATCCTGGATCGCTTTCATATCGTTCAGCACATGAACCAGGCCGTCGATGAAGTGCGCCGCGCCGAAGGATCCCGCTTGAAGGCCAAGAGTAAGGACGAGGCCAAGCAGCTAAAGAATATGCGCTGGTCGCTGCTGCGCAAGGGAAGCCGGGTGCGCGGCAAGGCGCGCAACAAACTCAACGCGCTCATCAACAGCAAACTGGAGACGGCCAGGGCGTGGGAGTTGAAGGAAGCCTTCCAGCATTTTTGGAAGTACAAATCGCCGACCTGGGCGGGAGGATTCCTCGATGCATGGTGCGAGCGAGCCATGCGCAGCCGCTTGGAACCGATGCGGAAAGTGGCGCGCATGTTGCGTAACCATGAGGAACTTCTGCTCAACTGGTTTCGCGCCAAAGGCCAGCTTTCAAGCGGTTCAGTCGAGGGCCTCAACAACAAATGCCGTGTGGTGACCAGACGGGCCTACGGGTTCCGCACCTTCAACGCCACGGAAGTGGCCCTCTATCACACACTTGGCCGACTGCCGGAACCGGATTCCACCCACAGATTCTGCTGAGGAGGCCTAAATTCTGGGACGCCTTGGATTCAGAGGTTCGCAACGAACGTGATCCTGCTTTTCTTCGAGTTACTACTCCTTGTCGAGTGTGGTTACCAACGAACCAAAGGCCGCAGCCCCTTTCCCGTGCTGAAGAGCAACTAGAATGGATTGTCATCATGAAGCTCGGAACTTTGGTCGGTGTCCACGGCGACCGTGCCGTCGCCGTCGCCTGGGTGGCGCGGATTCGCTGGTCTGGCACGCCGGTCGTCCCAGTAGGGTGAAGCTGTCGATGACGATTGCGGTATGGTGGTGTTTAAGCTTGTCCTTATCTGTCCACGTCCGATAACGGCGTAGGAAAGCCTTTCTCGACTTTGTACAATTCCGCGAGGAGATGCTCGCGCCGGACGGGCTTGTTGCGAATTGGGAGTTCAACCGGCTTCAGACGACAGGCAGCCGTGCCTCTTTATTAAGCTCCGGTTTGAAGGAACGCTTGTTCCTTCAAGCCCGATCAACTATGCTCATGTGGTTAACCCATGAGCTTTCTTGATGGATACGAACAGCGCGCTCTGACTTTGCCGGATGCCCATGGCCTCCAGCCGGTCGGCCTGGTATTGGGGCAGGGTCCCAACGCCCTTGAAGTCGCTATAGCCAGGTCGCCAGTTAAGCCTACGAGCGCCGCTTTGCGCTCAGTCTGGAGGGCTCGGCTCGGTGGCCGGGCGACCCCGCTCCTCTTGGTGGCACTCTACGGCGACAAAGCGGCCATCAGCGGCCCGGTAGGGGACCAGCCGCCTACGTTCATCGGCCTGGAGCCAGCGAAGGTTGAACGGGTGTGTTCGGCGGCTCTCCTTGAACCAGACCGTCACGCGGCCTTGAGGTTCCTGGCCTCTGCCATCCCAGAGCTTGAATCGTCCGCCTCGGGGCTCAGAAATGAAGGGCTCTTTGCAACGCACGAACTCATCAACGGCGTCCCTACACGTGATGATTGGGGTCACGCAGTTCAAGCCGGGGTTCCGCTTCTGCGGCTCAGGGACCGTGAACTCTTGCGAAGTCTGGACTTCACGCTGGAACAAACGCCGGGCCGTGAATACGTACTCCGAGCAGCCAACACCCGAGTGGCCTTGGCCTTGTTGCTGGACCGCAACGAGTCTCCAGACATGCCGAGTCCACTTTTCTCGGGGGTCTCCCCAATCTCCCAGGCCCTGGCGAAGGCCGACACCGAAAACCTAGACTATGTGATTGTGATCTCCGGCCCTCAGCTTCGTCTTTATCCGGCCCGCACCGGAGTGGGCACGGGACAGCGTGGCCGGTCAGAGACATTTGCCGAAGTTCATCTGGACCTTCTCTCGGAGAGCCAGGCCGGCTATCTGTGGCTGCTGTTCTCTGCCGGCGCCTTGCAAAAGAACGGTTCCGTTGGCCAGATTCTCGAAAGCTCATCTCGTTATGCCGTCGAACTCGGCGCCCGGCTGCGTGAGCGCATCTACGTTGAAGTGGTACCGCCACTGGCCCAGGCTCTTATGCTGGCCCGGAACGTACAGCGCCCTACTGCATCCGCACTACGCGAGACCTACCAGATGGCACTGGTGGTCCTTTTCCGCCTTCTCTTCATTGCCTACGCGGAAGACAAGGAGTTGTTGCCCTACCGGACAAACGATCTTTACCGCGCCCGTTCCCTCAAGCAGAAGGCAAATGACCTCACCAAGCACCTGCGTGAGGAAAGAGCTTTCTCAGTCGATACGACGGCTCATTGGGAAGAGGTCGAGCGCCTCTTCCGGGCAGTGGACCGCGGAAACCCAGAGTGGGGTGTCCCCCAATACAATGGCGGTCTTTTCACAGTGGACGCGGCCGTGTCGCCGGTCGGGGCAGCAATCGCCCAAATCAGGCTGGCCGATCACGTCTTCGGCCCCATTCTTGCGGCGCTCTTGGTGGACCGTACTACCGATGGATGGGGGCCGGTCGATTTCCGCAGCTTAGGAGTTCGGGAATTCGGCACCATATATGAGGGGCTCCTCGAAAATGAGCTGGCAATCGCCGAGACCGACCTAACGACGGAGGTCAAGGATAAGCAGGAGCAGTACAGACCGGCTCGGCCCAAAGATGAAGTCAGAGTGCGGCGGGGGCAAGCCTTCCTACACAGTACCTCCGGCACCCGCAAATCAACGGGGTCGTACTTCACCAAGCACTTTGCTGTCGAGCACCTGCTTGAGCAAGGGCTTGAGCCCGCACTCGTCGAGCACCTGGTACGACTTGATGCGCTTCCAGATCGGCAAGCCGGTGAATCGTTCTTTGACTTTCGAGTTGCGGACATCACCATGGGATCAGCCCACTTCCTGGTTGCTGCGGTAGACCGCATCGAGAGAGCATTCTCTGGCTATCTCGCGAAGCGCAGGCTCCCCGAAGTCATGGATGAGTTGCAGCGTCTCCGACAGTCCGCAATCGATTCCCTCGCTTCGGCGGGAGGCGCGGTCGAAATCGAGGATACACAGTTGCTGCGTCGCCAGATTGCCCGCAGGTGCATCTACGGGGTCGATCTGAACCCCATAGCGGTTGAGTTGGCCAGACTGGCGCTATGGATACACACTTTTGTGCCGGGCTTGCCGCTTTCCTTTTTGGATCACAACCTCGTGCCTGGGAACTCCCTCGTCGGCATTGCCACCCTGGAAGAAGCCAGCGAGGAGCTTAGAAAGCTGTTGGAACTTCCCCTGTTTGTTGCAAGGGCAGACGAAATCTTGGGGCCAGCACGAGACGCATTGCTGCGATTGGCCCGGTCCTCCGATGCAAACGCCGCAGAGATCGCAGCAGCCCGAGCAGCATCGAGCGAGGCAAGACGACAAGTGGCGCCAGCGGCGGCGTTGTTCGATGTCCTGGCCGCTTCCCGGATATCTCAGGAGGTGCGCGATGGGTTTGCGCAGCACGGGACGCATTGGCTGACAAATACCGCCGAGATTCCGAATAGCGGAGCACACGGGTCGGCAGTTAAGGCACTGGAAGCCATTCCGCCATTTCACTTTCCCATCGCGTTCCCGGAGGTATTCCTTCGCGACCGTCCCGGCTTCGACCTGATCCTCGGGAATCCCCCATGGGAGGAAGCAACAGTAGAGGAAGACCGCTTCTGGACCCGGCATCATCCGGGATTCCACTCTCTCCAGCAACAGGACCAGGAAGCCCTCAAGCGGAAGCTGCGCCGTGACCGGCCTGACTTGCTACACGAGATGCAGCAGGAGATTGAACAGGCAGATCTACTCCGCTCAATCCTCGTAACGGGACCGTTTCCTGGCATGGGAACCGGCGACCCGGACCTGTACAAGGCTGCGAGCTGGCGGTTCTGGAGCCTGGTGAGGGCAGAAAGTGGTCGGGTGAGCGTCGTGTTGCCTCGCTCAGCATTTGCGGCGAAGGGCAGCACAGAGTTTCGTAAGACCCTGTTGTCGGCTGCTGAGATCACAGACCTGACTCAACTGCTCAACAAGCAGAATTGGGTTTTCCCGGATGTCCATCCTCAATACACGTTCGTATTGGCCTCGTGGAGGAGGTCAGCACCTTCTCCTGATGCATCCATCCCGGTACGCGGCCCTTACTCAAGTCTAGGCAAATTTAACTTAGGGGTCGTTCAGCCAGCGGTTCTCTTCCCGGTAGCAGGAATTCTTTCGTGGACCGATTCCGCTTCTCTTCCTTTGCTGCCTTCTGACGAATCGGCTGAAGTATTTGCGCAGCTTAGAAAGGCTCCCCGTCTCGATCATGACGATGGTTCTGGATGGCGAGCTCGTCCACATGCTGAACTGCACGCAACAAACGACAAGAAGTTGATGACGTTCACGGCGGAACCTCCTCGCGGGTACTGGCCGGTCTTCAAAGGAGAGTCCTTCGACCTTTGGGAACAGGACACCGGCGCGTACTATGCATGGGCCGATCCAAAGAAGGTCATTCCAGAACTGCAAAAGAGCCGCTTGCGATCAGCCAAACTAGCCCGTTCCGCATTCCACGGCATGAGCGCTGATAGCCTCCGTGACCCTGGCTCGTTACCCTGCCATGATGTGAGGATCGCCTTCCGAGACGTGACCAGGGCCACGGATACACGCACAGTACGTACGGCTCTTCTCCCGGCCGAGGTGTTTATCACGAACGCTGCGCCGTATTTCGTATGGCATAGGGGTGATCATAGGGACCAGGCGTACTTGTTAGGGGTGTTGTCCTCGCTGTGCCTGGACTGGTATGCGCGACGGTTCGTCGAGATTCACCTGAACTATCATGTCCTCAACCCATTCCCTATCCCTCGACCAGCGCGCACGAGCACCCTGTGGAAGGCCGCCGTGACACTGGCGGGCCGGTTGGCCTCTACGGGTCCGCGATTCGCGAAATGGGCTCAATCTCTCCACGTGAAGTGCGGCCCCATCGAAGAGGATGAGAAGAACGACATGATTCATGAACTCGATGCAGTTGTGGCTCATCTGTACGGGCTGCGTGAAGATCAATTCCGTCACATTTTCGAGACCTTCCATGATGGCTGGGATTATGCTCAGCAAATGGAGTCAACGATCGAACACTTCCGGCTATGGCAGACGAGACTTTAGGAACACAGCAATCGCAAACACCTGCGCTACCGGCCAAGGCCGAGTTTGTCGATAATATCGACCTCAGCATGGCGCAGGCGCTCTGTGCCCATATGGACTGGTTGCACACAACGTACGCTCAACCCATCGAACTCTGCGTAGCGACGGGATACTTCAACCCAGAAGGCTTTGCGATTCTTGCGGAGCGGTTGAAGCGACTCAAGCAGGTGAGGCTTTTGATTGGCGCAGAGCCCGTTCCACCCCCGACCAAGCCGGTGCGTATGCCGGGAGATCCCCGAGGTGATCGCTTTGAGCAGCGTCTGGTCAACAACGCTCTTTCTTTGCAGACGCAAGGCTTGGAGCGTGATCGCGACTTGATGGAGTTCGAGGAACAGACAGACAAGGCGGTAGGCTCCCTCCTCGACTTCATCGACTCCGGCAAGCTGGAGGTTCGACGTTACGAGAAGTCGTTCCTGCACGGCAAAGCATTTCTCTTTGCAACAGAAAATGAGGGAGTGATTGCCGGCTCATCCAACTTCACAGCGGCGGGTCTCACTCGAAATCTGGAATTGAACCTGGGCCGCTACGACCCGACCCCGGTTGGGATGGTGAAGCAGTGGTACGAGAAACTGTGGGCAGACGCAGTTCCATACGACTTGGCAAAGGTCTACGCGGAACGCTATGAACCCCACCTTCCGTACTTGATCTTCCTTCGTGTGCTGTGGGAGCGGTACAAGGACGACATGGAAGACGAGCGCCGCCTTGAGGGTGAACGCATCCGTCTCACGACGTTCCAAAACGACGGAATCGCGCGAGCTGAACGCATCCTCGATCGGTACAACGGTGTTCTCTTGGCGGATGGCGTGGGCCTGGGGAAGACTTTCGTCGGCGGTGAGATTCTGCGCCGTGTCATCGAGGAGAATCGCCAGCGAGCCGTCCTCATTGCTCCCGCAGCGTTGAGAGACGGCACCTGGGAACGATTCATGGATCGTCACCAACTTTACTTCGAAGTGTTGAGCTACGAACAGCTCGCCGGCGACACGCAGATCGGAACGGGGCCACACAGCCACCTAAAGCACGACCCCAAGGAATACTCACTCGTGATCGTGGATGAGGCCCAGGCATTCCGCAATCCCGGCACCGACCGGGCACGTGCTCTCCGGAGACTTCTACAGGGTGCCCCGCCCAAGAAGCTGGTTCTGATGTCCGCGACTCCGGTGAACAATTCCCTGTGGGATCTCTACTATCTGATCACGTACTTTGCCAAGCAGGATGCGGCGTTCGCGGATATTGGCATCCGATCATTGAAGGGCCGTTTCAGCGATGCCATGAAGATCGACCCGGACGATCTGACGCCAGACGTTCTGTTCGATGTTCTGGACGTGACGACGGTCAGGAGGACGCGGCACTTTGTCCAGCGGTACTACCCCAATGATCGCGTGATTGGCCCGGAGGGAAAAGAGATTCCGATTCGATTCCCCGAACCACATGTGAGGGCAGTTGAATACTCCCTGGACGAAGTGCTTCCCGGATTCTTTGATGAGTTAAAGGATGCATTGGCACCAGATCCTCCGGCACTGCCAAAACTGACTCTAGCTCGGTATGAAACAAGCCGGCATCTCAAAGGCGCATCGGGACCAACTCTTCAGGAAGCCGCACTTACAGGGCTTATTCGCTCGGGACTCTTAAAGAGATTTGAGTCTTCATCCCATGCTTTTGGCCGCACTTTGAAAAAGATGGTAAAGGGCTGTGAGGTATTTCTCCAGGGTCTGGCAGGTGGTGTTGTCCTTACCGCTGAAGGTATTGACGAATGGCAGCAGACTGACAACGACGAAATCCTTGAGCGATTGGAAGCGCTTGGTGCATCCAGCCCGGCGAGTGCTTACGATGTTGAACGATTGGCGAACGATGTACGAGCCGACATGGAGTTGTTGGCCGGGTATGCTGCCAGTGCAGTTCAGGTGACGAGGGAAAACGACCCAAAGCTGGCTTCGCTCACCGAAGAGCTACTGGGGATTCTTGAATCTGCTGAACACGATGGCCTGGAGGACAGTGATCGAAGGAACAAGCGGAAGGTCATCATCTTCTCCTTCTTTGCTGATACTACTGTCTGGATTTGCGAATACCTAGAAAACCTCTTCGCGACTGACCTTCGCTTTGCGATTTACCGCGGACGACTCGCCTGCGTATTCGGCGACGAAGGGTACAGCGGGATTTCACGCGAGCAGGCAGTATATGGTTTCGCTCCCGAGTCCTCTGAGGCTCCAGCGGGACGACGGGACGACTTGTATGACGTGCTAGTCACGACCGACGTATTGGCCGAAGGCATGAATCTGCAACAGTGCCGCAACATCATCAACTACGACCTCCCATGGAATCCGATGCGTCTGGTGCAGCGCCATGGCAGAGTGGACCGGATTGGCAGCCCTCATAAGGACGTGTACCTCCGGTGCTTCTTCCCCGATGTTCGTCTTGATGCGCTCCTCACCCTGGAGACGAACATCAGAAGCAAGCTCAGCCGGGCGGCGGCCACGATTGGCATAGAGAATGAGGTCATCCCTGGAGCGTCTACCAGCGAGATTGTATTCGCGGATGAACGCGCGGAGATTGAGCGCCTGCGCAGCGAGGATGCGACACTTTTCGTGAATGGGGGAGAAGATCCGTCGGCCCATTCTGGGGAGGAGTACAGGCAGGAATTGCGCAAGGGCCTAGAAAAGTATGGGGATCAGATTGTCAAGCTTCCGTGGGGTAGCGGTTCTGCCTTCCAAGGAGGACGGCAGGCTGGCCACTTCTTCTGTGCCTATGTTGGGGATCGCCTGTTCCTGCGCTTCATCCCGGCGGCTGGCGGAGCCACCATCAAAGACACTCTCGGCTGTTTGCGTTTAATCGCCTGTACCGAGCTGACTCCCGTGGCAGAGTCGGGCGTACAGCTTCAGCCGGCCTACTCTGCGTGGCAAGTTGCACGGGCGGATATTTACCAGGAATGGCAAGCGGCAACCGATCCCGCAAATTTGCAGCCGAAGATCAAGCCGTCGCTCCGTGCAGCGGCCATCCAGCTTCGCTCAGCACCTCCTCCTGGCGTCACGATCGATGAACTGAACCGCTTGGTTGAAGCCGTTGAAGCTCCGTGGGGTACTCGTATTGAGAGTCAGATTAGAAGCGCCATTGCATCTCTGGAGGGACAGGCAGCTTCCATCGCGATTGCGGAGGTCGTCAAGAAGCTCGGGTTGGAGCCGTTCAAGGCGCCGGAGCCGCTTCCCCCCATCGACATCACTGATGTCCGTCTCGTGTGCTGGATGAAAGTGGATGCAACGACACCTTCCACATGTCGGGACCAAGACCATGGGGTTCAGTGACACGGAACTGGAGATAGGTGAACTGAGATTGTCCAATGCCGCAACTGGCTTACCCAGCCGCCCGAAGCCGAGGCCAATAAAATCTCAGCGAAGGGAGTTACTAGGAGATGTCAGAGCAGGTGCATCGGTTACCTAACAATTTGGATGAGATCTGGGAAGAATTGATCGTCTCGATCCTCGCGGTCAATAATCGTTCTCTTGAAAAGACCTACGCCCTTCTTCCTCTTCTCCGTAAGGCAGGCATTGTCGATCCGGCGAATCTGACCAGGTGGGATGTAGAGGAAGTTGTTGCCCGGCTCAAGACTGCTGGCCTCGATTGGGGCTCATACATGACGAGGCTCTTTGCTCGGCGATTTGTCTCCTTAGGGGAAGTAACTAAGTCGAATGGAATTGCCACGTGCGGCAAAATACTCCTGGGCAACGATCCCGATACGATTCGTAATCTTCTGTTACTGGTGAACGGCATTGGACCGAAAGTCATGCAGAATTTCTTCCTCCTTCGAGGAATTTCAGAGAAGGCATAGTGTAGCCGCCGCAGCGCAAGCCAAGCCTTCTCCGGAGAGTTTCAGATTCTGTTGGCAACCGCCTCCGAGTCACGCGGGATCATTCATAGCCGGATTTCAGCGAACAATCCGCTTCGGTTCCTTGAGGTTATGGATGAAGGCAAAATACGCCACGATCACGCGAAATGTTTTGGAGTGAGTGACTCCTCCGAGGACCTCTGCTCCGACTCTATCCAGTTCGTCGAGAATTTTGTACGTC
>Ga0182014_10008350_pt1 | contig 10616 bp, 15 predicted proteins | sample 612S2DmetaG_FD_120489 | JGI IMG/M metagenome (GOLD analysis project Ga0182014, IMG submission 120489) | Permafrost microbial communities from Stordalen Mire, Sweden - 612S2D metaG | ecosystem: Environmental > Terrestrial > Soil > Wetlands > Permafrost | place: Sweden: Stordalen | collected... | reverse complement strand
GGCCAAGTTGAGCAAGAAGCCGGTGAAATCGGCAGGGAAACGCCGCTAGTTTGCGAGCTCCTGGTTTGCAACCTATGCGGTGAAGCAAACGGAGGTGGCGAATGGCGTGGATAAGAGTTTGCCTGGGCGGGCTGGCGCTGACAGCGCTGGCGATTCCGGCAAAGGCACAGGCGGCGCCGGATTCGGTGGCCCCGACAATCACTCTCCAGTCGAATACTGAATTAGCGTCGCAGGCTAAGGCATTGATGGAGAGAGCCAGGGAGGCGCCGACGGGCGTTGCTTCCGTGACGCTCAATAGCTATCCGGGACACACTGTGATGCTGGTGGCGAGGGCGAAGACCGGTCCAGCGGAGATTCATGCGAACTGGAACGACGTGATGTTCGTGCTGGATGGAGAGGCGACGGAGGTCACCGGCGGGACGATGGTTGGCGGCACACTGGATGCGGCGACGGGAGAGACGCGGGGGACGAGCGTGGAAGGTGGGACTCGCACGCCGATTGCCAAGGGCGATGTGGTTCATATTCCGCCGGGCACGCCGCACTGGGCGGTGCTTGCTCCCGGGAAGACGCTGGTCGTTTGTGTCGTGAAGGTCGCGGCGGCGGGTCCCGCGGCTTCGAAATAAGGCTTTTGCGTGGCTTGCGGCAGCATCTGATGTGGTTGGAGGACAACCATGGTAGTTGCGGTGTTGCTGGGGTCGGTACGCAGCGAGCGGTTGGGAGACCGCGTGGCGAAGTGGGCGATGGCGCGGCTAAAGGCGCGGGGGCATAAGGCGGTGCTGGTGGACGTGCAGGCGCTGGAGTTGCCGATTCTGGACAAGATGTGGAAGGAGATCAAGACGAAGCCTTCGGCGAAGTACGCGAAACTGCACGCGAAGCTGGCGCCGCTGGCAAAGCTGTATGCGCGGGCGGACGGCTTCTGCATTGTGAGCGCGGAGTACAACCACAGCATTCCGCCGGGGCTGACAAACCTGATCGATTATTTTCTGGAGGAGTATTTCTTCCGGCCGTCGGCGGTTGTGTGCTACTCGGCGACGCCGTTCGGCGGGGTGAGGGCGGCGATGCAATTGCGGGCGCTGCTGGCGGAGGCAGGGATGCCATCCATCCCGACGATTTGGCCGATTCCATCGGCGGGGAGCGCGCTGAGCAAAGACGGACTTGCGCTGACGCAGGAGCTGGTGGAGCGGTCGGGGAAGTTTTGGGATGAGTTTGAGTGGTATATGCGGGCGTTCAAGGCGGAGCGGGCGAAGGGCGTGCCGTATTAAATACAGTTGTTAGTTGTTAGTTGTCAGTTGTCAGTTGTCAGGCGTCAGGCGTCAGACGGCGATGGTGTGGCGCGCCTGAGCGCGGTTGAGGAAGAGAGCTCCGAGGGCGAGCAGGGCCATCAGAGCGAACCAGGTGATGAAGGTGCCGCGGCGGAGCGCGTTTTCCTGTTGCTGAACCAGGGTGAGCGAGCGGCCGACGAGGATGAAGCCGGGGTTGGGACCGTTGACGTGAAAAGCGACGGCGGCGATGCGGAGGCCGGGGCGAGGCTGCCAGGTGAAATTGTCGACTGGGTGGGTGCGGAGGTAGCTGAAGACTCCGGCGGGCGGCGCAGGAACTGATTGATCCAGATGGCCGGTGGCACCGACGGGTTCTCCCTGATCGTTGTAGTAGATGGCAAACGGTTCGAGGCTTCGCGCGATGTCGATATGGACGGGCGGAAGAACATCTTCGAGCCGCTTGCCTACTACGATCTGCGAGGCGTAGTTCTTTGCCATCTGGATCTGCGGCTGGTCGGCTCCGCGACGGAGGAGTTGCTGCATAGTGATGGCAGCGGCACCGCCCATCAGGGTGAGCACGACGCAGAGGGTGATGGCGTGGAAGAAGATGGGGCGGCGCATGGCTTCATCGCGGGTCATGAGGATGTGCTCCTTGACGGCGGATATGCAGAGATCGGCAAAAAGTTGGGCCCAGAAGAGGGACGGGCGGTGTTGCCGTTCGGCGTGGGCGTCGCGGACGGTTTGGAGCATCTGGTCCTGGTAGAGCAGACGCAGGCGGGATGGATAGAGCCGGAGGGCGTGGCGATACAGCGCGAAGAGGATTGGGTTGGGTCGGCTCATGCGCGGACTCCCCGGGCGGCGGTGCGGGAACGGGCGGTGCGCAGCGAGGCGGCGAGCCGGGAGGTCTCGGCCGCCAGGACGCGGTGGCCGAGGTGGGTGAGGCGGTAGTAGCGGCGGCGGGCGTCGTCGGTGAGGCCGGTCTCCTCGACCAGGGCGTCGCGGATGAGGCGGTCGAGCGTGCCGTAAAGGGTGCCGGGGCCGAGGCTGATTCCGCCGCCGGCTGGAAGGGCGGCCTCCTTCATGATCGCGTAGCCGTGCTTTTCGCCATCGGCAAGGGCGAGCAGGATGGCGAAGACGGTGGGGGTGAGTGGAAGCCAGGCTTCGGGCGGCTGGAGTGTGGCGGCCATGCAGGAGAATATATATCCGTTACGGATATATCGTCAACGGATATTTGTGATGGGTGCTCAAGACAAATACGGAGATTCTGACTCTGCGAGTCAGAATGACGATCCCCGTGTGATTGCGGGGCTGGATTGGGATTATTGGCAGAAGGCGAGCAGGAGGAAGAGGCAGAGCCAAAGGGCGCCCATGGAGTGCCAGTACCAGGCGGCGCAATCGACCATGATCTGGCGGTCTTCGACCTTCTTGAAGGCATACAGGCCGATCAGTGCAGCGATCAGGCCGGCGACGCCCACCGCGAGGTGTATGGCGTGGGCGACGGTCATGATGTAGAAGGAGTGGCTGCTGGGGTTGGAGCGGAAGAAGACGTGCTCCGCGGCGAGCTGGCGCCATGCGACGGCCTGACCGGAGAGAAAAAGCAGGCCGAGGATGAGGGTGGCGACCAGCCAGGGCAGAGCCCGGCGCGAGGTGGGCTTGCCCAGGCCGAACCACTCTTCCATGGCGTCGATCTGGTGGAACATGTGGCGGCGCGCGATTTCGACGGTGACCGTGCTGAGCAGCAGGACCAGCGTGTTGAGCCAGAGAATGCGCGGCACGGGGGTGGGCAGCCACTCGTTGACGTAGTGGCTGTAGGCGTCGAAGTGTGGGGAGGTCTGGGAGACGAAGAAGACGCTGACGATCCCGATGAAGAACATGACGACGGCGCCGAGCGCGAAGAAGAGGCCCAGGCGATAGGTGGTCAGGCGTTCGCCGGGGCGGTGCTGGCGGCCGGGAGATTCGTTCCAGTTGTCGTTGTCGCCGCCGCCGCCGGTGCGCTTCAGGTCGCGGCCGTTGGGCGGGCGCCGGCCGTGGCCGCCGTCGTTCTCTTCGCTGCGGCGGGGACGGCGTTCGAGATCGGGAGGTGTGACGATTGCCGGCATCCTGTCACCTTCACAGAGCAGCAGTAGGACATTGACCCAGAAGCGATCGTACCCTGTGGTCTTCCCCCGGGGGAGACCACGCCAACCTTTACACCCGCGGTGGACCTGCTCCAGCGCACTCGATGGGTCGAGCTTACTAGGATTCCGGGCCGGGCACCACTGCGGAGAAAAGTTGGCGAGTGGAAACAATACGGCGCCCCACGGCTCCGCTGTCTGATGGGATGCGGGCGTTGGGCTTTGGGATGCGAGGGGGCTTAAGGCAAACCACTCCGTGGCCGGAGGATAGACGCCGGCTGGCTATGGCCCCGCTTGGAGAGGCAGCTGGGGGTTCGGCGGAGGCGCCTTGATATATTCGGCGGGGATTTCGATTGCGCCGATGCGGCCGGTGGGTTCCTCGTCCACTGCCGCGCGCAGGAAGAAGTTGTCGGCGGCGCTGATGGGTATGGCGAGGGTCTGGTCCAGGGTGAAGCCCGAGACCTGGATGGCTTCAACGTCGGCGGCGCTCAAATCGAAGTGCGTGGTGGTGGCATAGGAGTTGGCGGCGATGCCGTCGTCGCGATAGACGATGGCGATGGTCCTGAGTTCGTCGTGGTATAGGCCGGAGGCTGTCCGCACGAAGTGGAAGTCCTGCGGGTCGATCCAGTAGTGAATGCGGAAGTTGCGATAGGGGGCGTCGCGAAAAGGAGGGGTGAGGAAGTTGCCGGTAGGAAGATCGTCGTCGCGCTTCGTTTTCACCTTCTCCGGCGCAGGGGTGACGACGACGGTGAAATGTACCTGGAAGGGGGTGACGCTGCCGAAGGCTATGGCGGCCTGAATCTGCGCCTGGTGGGGGCCGAAGTCGCCTTTGGGAGAGATTGAGATGAGTTTTCGCTGGGGCACAGGCTGCGCATGGGGGCCAATAGTTGTGGAGACGTTTGGTGTCGCGCTGGTAAGTGCCGCGGAGCCGAAGTTCGGGTTGGGATTGCGCTCAGGCGCGGAGCGGGCGAAGTAGCCCTGGCGGTACATAAGCGTCGGCTCCACGTCGTCCGCCCAGCCGGTGATGAGTTGAACCCAGCGCAAGGTGAAGGGTGGCTGGGCATGTCCCGCGACGTCGAGGTGAATGCGGCGATAGGCGCCGTTCCAGTCGGAATTGGTGGGGCGGTAGGAGATGGTGTAGTAGTGCGAGCCGGTGGCGGTGACCTGGGCGATGGCCTTGCTGGGGTCGGTGCAGCGGAAGGACCTGCCGCCGGCGGCAGTGACCATATCGCTGAGGTCGGAGGCCGCGAAGGCAGCTGCAGCATCCTTGGGCGAGTTGACTTGCGGCTCCATTTCATCCTGGGTAAATCCGCCGTCGACGGAGGCTGGGGTGAAGGGACGAATCCGGGCGACGGCCGGGGGCGGGCCTCCGCATCCGCCGAGCATGATGCTGGAGAGGGCGACCCGGCTGAGCCGCCGGACGTCGGTGGTGCGGTTGAGGCTGCCGACCATGCTGGCGACACCAGCAAAGGAAAGGGACTCGTCGGGAAAATCTTTGGCGAGCTCCTCGGTGGGCGTCCTGCCACCGATCCAGATCAGGTTGATGCGTCCGGGAATGCCGGCGAGATAGGCTGCGAGGCGTTGCGTAGGAGTGCCGACGGCCTGGACGAAGCTTGCCGGTTGAAAGCCAAGCGGAGGCCAGATGCGATGGCTGTTGACTGCGCCGAGCAGGACCTTGCGGTCGGCGGTGAAGCCCTGCACGAGATGCATGCCCTGCCAGTCCACCCGGAAGATAGCGGTCGGCGCGGTGAGCTCGGCGGTCTGGAAATACTCCCGCAACTGGTCGCGGATAAACGGACCATAGCCACCGAGGACAATAACCGTCATGGCTCCGCTGCTGGTGACGGCCGGCTGGACGGCGAAGGTGTCGGGCGGGAGCGCCTCGGTTTGCATGGTGGACGGATTGGGCGGCGCGACATCGTACTCAGTAAAACTGTCGATCGTCTGAGGGACGCCGTCCTCAGTAAGGGCAAAGTCAGACGGCTTCAAACCGGCGGCGGGATGGTTGTGCCCGTCGCTGACCACGACGTCGAGAATGACGAGGCGAGTGGTGACGTGGATGGTGGGGAGGGATTCGGCGGAATCGGGCGAAGTGGCGGGCGACTGCGGTCCAACAGCCGCCGGGGCCTCGGCGGGCGCCGGGACGTGACTCTGAGCGGGTGCCTGGACGGGGGTCCGGACGGGGGTCTGGACGGGGGTCTGGGGTGCGGCCGCGCGCAGCGATGCGAAGGCGAAGACTGCGAGCAGAAGGCCAATGCGTCCGCGATCCATAGCGACTCCCTCGCGCCGACGAGTTCCTACACGCAAGAATACACTCCCGGCGAACTGCTAAGACGGGGCAAGGGACTGCGAAGACGGAGCAGGGGATAGTCCGGATTTCGCGTGCGGTCCGGACAGCCGCGGCCTGGCTCGGATATGCTGTTGAAGCGGCGAGACAGTTTTCGGACCGGAGCCGCCGACTGCCCCAAGAAGGAGGACCCGGGATGTTTCGCATGCTATTGCACTGGATACTGAACGCGGCGGCGCTGTGGCTGGTGTCGCGCTACGTGAGCGGCTTTGTGGTCGATGGATGGAAGTCCGCGCTGATCGCGGTGGTGGTGATCGGGCTGTTCAACGCGACCTTCGGGCTGCTGCTGAAGATCATTACGCTGCCGCTGGGGATATTGACCTTCGGACTTTTCTTCCTGGTGATCAACGCGGTGGTGCTGAAGTTTGCCAGCGACTTTGTTCCCGGCTTCGACGTGTTGACGTGGAAAGCAGCCCTGCTGGGAGCGCTGGCGCTGGCGGTGCTGCATTTGCTGATAGGCTTCCTGTTTCCCAAGCGGAGACCGCGGCAGGACTGGGCGCGGGATTAGAAGGAATTGAAACCGGCGATTGCGGCGATTCGGAGCGGGACTGATCCGGTGGGCAAACTGCCGGAGGCGGCGTTCCATCGCTGGCTGGAGACTCCGCTAGGCTGCCCGAAGTGCGATGTGAGCTATAACCTGGTGGTGGATTGGGAGTGGGCGAGCGGCCGGTGGTTCGAGGAGGAGTCGCGGGGGCCGATCCGGATGCTGAAGAAGGCGATCCAGATGGGGCACGGGTCGGGGCACCGGGTGACGCACTATGAGACGAGTGGGGTGGTGGTAAGGAGTTTTGTGGTGGAGGTGACCGGCAGCAGGGGCTAAGAAGGTGGCGAAGGAGAGCCCGGGGCTAAAGCCCTTCGTTTAACCGGCCGACTACCGCAGGCTGAAGCCCGCTGCTAATCCGAAAACTAAAGGCAAAGGGCCGCAACGCGGTTCAGTTGCGGGGCTGGTTGTTTGGGGGTAGGTCGGCGGCGACTTCGAGGCCGAAGCGCGCGAGTTCGCGCTTCTGCAGGTTGTAGTCGACGAAGAAGCCGATGCCGATGGCCAGGGGAATGAGGCCGGCAGCAGAGACGGCGAGGACTTCGCGGACCTGAACGATTTCGGAGAGTAGCCAGCCGAAGAGGGTGAGGCCGCAGCCGGCGGAGACGAGGGCGACTCCTGTGCGGCGGGCATTGCCGAGGCTGCGCAGGGGGTCCTTGGTCTTTGCTGCTTCTTCACGGTCGTCCTTGGTGGGGCGCAGAACGAGATCAATCTGTTCCGCAGTCATGCCGCGCTGCACCATGGCCATACGCTCCTCGGCCTGGATACGGCGTTTCTGAACTGACCCTATCATCTGTACAATTCCCGCGATGGCCAACCATGCAAAGACCGCGACTGGAACGATGTATGGACCCCAAGCTTCGTTGATCATGATTTCCTCCCTTTCCTGCCCGCGTTAGACTGGCGGGGTTGCGCAGAGTTTCACTCGGCCGCGTGAAACTTTCGCGGCGGTGTTCGGTCTAATCCTCCTTGCCTACCGACCTCAGCTTCGAAGAGATTGTGCGGGAACATCAGGCGATGGTGTTCCGCACGCTGCTGCGGCTGACGGGAAGCCGCGAGCATCTCGACGACCTGGCGCAGGATGTTTTTCTGCGGCTGTACCGTGCGCTGCCAAGCTTTCGCGGAGAGGCGCTGGTGACGACGTATCTGTACCGGATTGCGGTGAACGTGGCACAGGATGAGTGGAAGCGGAGGCGGCGGGAGGAGCAGTCGCTGGTGTCGATTTCGGATGAGACGAGCGGATGGGAAGACCGGCTGCAACATCCGGGCCGCAACGCGGAAGAGTTGCTGGAGGAGAGCGAGTTTCAGGAGTTGGTGGAGGGGCAGCTGCAGCGGCTGAGCCAGGTGGAGCGAGCGGTGCTGGTGCTCTATCATCAGGAGGAGCGGACGTACGAGCAGATTGCGCTGGCGCTGGGGTTGCCCATTGGGACGGTGCGGACCCATCTGCATCGCGGGCGGAAAAAGCTGCGCGAAGGAATAGGGTCGGCACGCGTTGAGGGGCGGTTTACACCGGGAAGGAGGGCCGAATGCGAGACGAACGCATGAGCGAGGTGGATTCGATGGAGGAGCGGCTGACGCGCGCGCTGGAGCGGAAGCCCAAGGTGGATGTGCCCGCCGGCTTTGCGGCGCGGGTGGCGGGGCAGGTGCCGGTGCGGAGGGCATTCGCGGTTCCGGCCGCGCGCTATGGGTTGCTGGCGGCGCGGATTGGCATGGGCGTGCTGCTGCTTGCGCTGGTGGTGGTGGCGATGCGCTTCCCAGGTCGCACAATGTTCGGGGTGGCGCTGGAGTGGATATTGTGCGCGGAGTTGGCTGGACTGGCGATATGGCTGGGCGGGATGTGGAAGCCGGTGCGGAGCTAGCTGACTCTGAGGCCGGTTAGTGCGATTGTGGCAACGCTTCAGGCGTTCGCGGCGACTTCAATCTGCTGGGTCTGGAAGGCGGCCGGTGGAAGGGGCTTACCTTCCTCGTGGAGGAGTTCCACATACAGCTCGATGCCCTCGCGAACCAGACGCTCTGCCTCTTCGCGGGTGTCGGCGGAGACGAGGACAATGGGGAGGTCGGGCACGTATGCGGCCCAGCCGCCATTGCTCTCCTGCTCGAAGACGGCGGTGTAGGCAATTTTCATTCTGCCGATCCTCCAATCAGGTCACGGTATTTCATTTGGGTTCTTTCATTGAGGCGGCTTTGTGGTCGCGGACGAGGTTCAGGAAGAGCTGGTGGACGCGGGAGTCGTTGGAGAGCTCGGGGTGGAAGGTGGCGGCCATGAGGTGGCCGGAACGGACCAGGGTGGGGAAGCCGTCGCGGGTGGCGAGGGTTTCGACGCCGGGGCCGGTGAGGCGGATGCGCGGCGCGCGGATGAAGACCATCTCCAGCGGGCCGCCGGGCAGGGAGGTGGGAGCGGTGAGGATGGTGGAATCGATCTGACGGCCGTAGGCGTTGCGCTCGACCGTGATGTCGAGGGCGGCGAGGGAGCGCTGCGGCGGGTGTTCAACGTGGGTGGCGAGCAGGATGGCGCCGGCGCAGGTGCCGAAGGTGGGGATGGTTCGAACCCAGGTCTGGAGGATCGAGAAGAAGCCATTGCGCTCGAGGAATTTGAGCATGGTGGTGGATTCGCCGCCGGGCATGATGAGGCCGTCGAGGCCGTCGAGATCCTGCGGAAGCCGGACGAGTCGCGGCGTCGCACCCAGTGCAGTGAGGGTTTTGACGTGCGCGTCGTAGGCGCCCTGAAGGGCGAGGACGCCGACGATGAGAGGCTGAGTCTGCGTCATCCCAGGCTGCTGTTTGCGTTCTTTCACTGTTGCGATGATACGAGGTTTCGGGCACGCAGCGGGAAGCGCCCGGTGCGCAAGGACCGATCCCGGCGGAATCCGAAGCGGCTGCGCCAGCGTTGACTGGAGGCGGGCCAGCGAACTGCGTTTCTGTAACTACAGAAGTGCGGTACAATAATGGCAGGCATGACGCTATTTGAGTGGGACGAGGCGAAGGCCGAGAGCAATTTGCGGAAGCACGGGATCAGCTTCGATGATGCTATCGAAGTGTTCTATGACCCGAATGCAGTGTTCGAGCTGGATCGAGTTGTTGATGGCGAACTGCGGTGGCAGGCGATAGGTATGGCCGAAGATCTAGTGATGCTACAGGTTGCTCATACGGTTATCGAACGGGATGTGGATGAGGTGTTTCGAATTGTTTCGGCACGGAGAGCGACCAGGAAGGAGCGCAGACTTTATGGGTAAAATTGTTAGAAGAGTTTGGGGGGAGTCGCGACTGACTGAGGAGCGGAAGCGCGAGTTGGCTGAGTTGGCGAAGCGGCCGGATAGCGAGATCGACTTTTCGGATATTCCGGAGGCGACGGAAGAGTTCTGGAAGAATGCGGTGCGAAATCCGTTCTATAAGCCGGTGAAGAAGCAGGTGACGGTGCGGATCGATGCGGATATTCTGGCGTGGCTGCGGCAGCAGGGGAATGAGGGGTATCAGTCGCGGCTGAATGCGACGCTGCGCAAGGTGATGCTGGAGGATTTGCAGGAGAAGCGGAAGCGGGCGTGAGCGCGACGCGCGTGCGCTGCACGCGGCACCTACCAGCCGCGGGTTTGCAGCAGGTCCTGCTCGGCAATGGCGGCGGCGGCGAGGCCTTTCATGGTTCCGGTGACGGATTCGCTGGCTTCGGCGACGATCTTGGGGTCGTTGAAGTGGGTGGTGGCGATGACGATGGCGCGGGCGCGGGAGACGGCTTCCTCGCGCTCGATGGGATTGTTCTCAACGTCGAGCGGGGTGGCGCGCTCCTTCATGAAGATGCCGGAGCCGACGAAGACGGATTCGGCGCCGAGCTGCATCATCAGGGCAGCGTCGGCGGGCGTGGCGATGCCGCCGGCGGAGAAGTTGGGCACGGGCAGCGAGCCTGTTTTGGCGACCATGCGAACCAGTTCGTAGGGGGCCTGAAGTTCCTTGGCGGCGTGGTAGAGCTCCTGGTCGCCGAGCACGGTGAGGGCGCGGATCTCGCCGACGATCTGGCGCATGTGCCGGACGGCGTGGACCACGTCGCCGGTGCCGGCCTCGCCCTTGGTGCGGATCATGGCGGCGCCTTCGGCGATGCGGCGGAGGGCTTCGCCGAGGTTGCGCGCGCCGCAGACGAACGGCGTGGTGAAGGCGTGCTTGTCGATGTGGTGGGTCTCGTCGGCCGGGGTAAGGACCTCGGACTCGTCGATGAAGTCGACGCCGATCTGCTGCAGGATCTGGGCCTCGACGAAGTGGCCGATGCGGGCCTTGGCCATGACCGGAATGGTGACGGCGCCCATGATCTGGCGGATGAGTTTGGGGCTGGCCATGCGGGCGACGCCGCCTTCGGCGCGGATCATGGCGGG
>Ga0182014_10008347_pt1 | contig 10619 bp, 6 predicted proteins | sample 612S2DmetaG_FD_120489 | JGI IMG/M metagenome (GOLD analysis project Ga0182014, IMG submission 120489) | Permafrost microbial communities from Stordalen Mire, Sweden - 612S2D metaG | ecosystem: Environmental > Terrestrial > Soil > Wetlands > Permafrost | place: Sweden: Stordalen | collected... | reverse complement strand
GCCCGACACGCTCTCGCTGCTGTCGCCGCCCACGGTGACCTGGCTTTTCCCGCCCACCTGCAAGGTCTGGTCCATGCCCACCGAGAGGCTCAGGTTGTGCTGGACGGTCTCCTTGAGGTCGCGCCCGACGGTCTCGGCCTGGTCCTGGCCGACGGTTTCCGTACGGTCCTTGCCGATACTGATGGTCTCGTTCTGGCCGACCGATTCCGTCCGGTCATGGCCGATGGCGCTGGTCTCGTCATTCCCCACCTTCTTCCTGCGGTCGTGGCCCACCGAATGGCTCTCGTCCTGCTCCACCTCGAGGCGCTGGTCCTTCTCGGCATGCAGCCAGACTTCCTCGGCCCCCTTCCGGTCCTCGAAGCGCAGGGCGTTGGCGTTGGCGTGGGTGCCCTGGGGGCTGGAGCGGGTGAGGATGCCGCTCTGGGTCTTCTGGTTGGGCAGTTCCCAGGGGGGCATCTGGTGTTCGTTGTAGACCGAGCCGGTGATGATGGGGCGGTCGGGATCCCCTTCCAGGAATTCCACCAGGACTTCCTGGCCGACCCGAGGCAGGGTGATGAAGCCGAAGTTGCTGCCGGCCCAGGGCATGGCCACGCGGAGCCAGCACATGCTCTGGTCGCTCGCCCCGGCCGACCGGTCCCAGTGGAATTTGGCCCGGACACGGCCATATTTGTCGCAGTAGATCTCCTCCCCCTGCGGGCCCACCACGATGGCGGTCTGCGGACCGGGCATGATGGGCCGGGGGGTCGAGCGCGGCGGCCGGAACCGGACCGACTTGCGCATGCAGGTGAATTCGTTGCCGTAGATCTCCCTGGCCTGCTCGTCGAAATAGTTGTTGGCGCCCTTGTGCTGGATCCAAGTGGCGATGAAATGGGCGTTGTCGCCCTGGTAGGCATAGTGGTTCTCCAGCGTGAAGGACTGGCCGCAGGCGAGGCTGCGCACGGTTCCGTTCCCCTGGAAATTCATGGACTCTGCATCCAGGGCTTCCATCTGAACCTGGGCCTGGTCATCGCCGGCGGAGTGGTCCGGGAAGGCATAGGCCCCCGGGTATTCATAAACCTCCATTTCCGGCAGGGAGCCCATCTGCCGCTGGGTATTGACGTACGCCTCTAGGGGGAGCGTGGGGTTCTTGAAATCGAAGGTCTTCAACCTCACCTTGTTCGCCACCAGGGTCCGCACGGCCTCCATGCGGTGGATGGCGTCCTCGGCCTCGGAGCCGGGGCTGTCGTTGAACTCGACGTCGGGCTGGAGGGGGTCCGGGTGGAGGTTGCGGGAATCCTCGCTCACCACCAGGACGTGGCGGTCTTGATGGAAGGCGAAGTGGTAGAGCCAGCCGATCTCTTCCATGAGCCGGCTGACGAAGGCGAAGTCCGACTCGTGGTACTGCATGCAGAGGGTGAGGGCCTTCCTGCTGCTGGCCTGCAGTTCATAGTTGGCCAGGTGCTTGTAGTCGTCGAAGACCATCCTGAGGATGTCCTCCACCTTCTTCTCCTGGAACACCCGGCAGTTGAGCCGTCTGCGCAGGAATTCCGTCCACGGGCCTAGCCGCATCTGGTAGTAGGCGACGCCCTCCACCACCCCGGTATGGGCGAAGGAGGTGACGTGGCCGTGGAAGTAGCGGTCGCCGCCCTGGGCCTTGAGAGTCACAGTGACCGGCTGGCCCATGAGTGACTTGAGCTCCAGGTCGGCCTTGGGAGAGAAGAGGCGCAGGTCGAAGCAGAAGGGCGCGGAGAGGGACTCCTGGCCGGTGAAGGTGTCCACGAACAGGATGTCCTTGCCCAGGGGGGTGTCGACCTGGAAGAGGCGGTTTTCCTGGCTATGGATGGTGCGAAGCTGGGCCATGCTGCCTCATGCGGGCGGGATCCGGGGGATGCCGGCCTACATGCTCTTGTTGGCCGTCTGGTCCCAGCCGAAGGAGACCTGGCCGGAGCCGCCGCCCTTATCTCCCTGCTTGAAGTAGGTCGTCTTCAACTTGCCGAAGTTGAGGACGATGGTCTCGGTTGGGAATTCGTTGCCGGCATTGGGGTCGGCGCCCGAACTCAAATTTGAGATCAGGACATTCTCCAGCTTGATCTCCAGGTACTTGAACTTGTCCCCGCCGGCCCGGCACAGTTCGAGGGTGGCGTCCTTGATGTGGGTGCCTTTGGCGCAGGCCTCGAAGAGCTTTGCCGTGGCCTTGTCGATGAGGTGGGTGACGGTTATGTCCTGGAAGCTCACCTTGCCGGCGGCGGAGCCGCCCGCGGTGCTGTGCGAGGCCGAACTGGCCTGGCCCAGCCCCATCTGGTAGGAAAGGATCTCGATCCAATCCTTGTGCTTGTCGTCCGTGCATTCGCCGGGAATGCCGTCCACTTTCAGATAGCCTTCAAAAGCCATGGAACCCTCCTATGCGAGGAAACTGGGGAACGGTTGCGAAGGTCAGCGTGCGCCCTTGGGCAGTTCGGCCACCAGGCGGAGCGAGACGGTCAGCTCGTCCAGCTGGAAGTGGGGCCGGAGGAAGGCGATGGAGCGGTAGACGCCGGGCTTGCCTGGGACCTCCTGAACCTCGATGGTGGCCTCCCGCAGGGGATAGCGGGCCTTGGTCTGCTGGTCGGCGGTGTCGTCCAGGACCACGTACTGGGCCACCCAGGTATTGAGGAATTCCTCGATGGTGCCCCGGGAGGCGAATCTGCCGACCTTGTCCCGCATGATGCTCTTGAGGTAGTGGGCGATGCGGGAAACGGCGAAGATGTAGGGCAGCTGCGAGGAGAGCCGGGCGTTGGCGTTGGCGGCGTCATTGGCGTAGGACTTGGGCTTCTGCACCGCCTGGGCGCTGAAGAAGGCCGCATAGTCCGTGTTCTTGCAGTGAACCAAGGGGATGAAGCCCAGGTCCGCCAGGAGCTTTTCGTTGCGGTCGGTGACGGCCACCTCGGTGGGGCACTTCAGGGCGACCTCCCCGTCGTCCGTGGTGAAGGTGTGGGTGGGCAGGTTCTCCACCAGCCCGCCGCCCTCCACGCCGCGGATGGCGGCCAGCCACCCGTAGTTGGCGAAGGCGTCGGTGAGGCGGGCGGCGAAAGCATAGGCGGCGTTGGTCCACAAATACTTGCCGTGGTCCGTGCCGTCCACTTCCTCCTGGAAGTTGAACACCTCGATGGGCTGGGAATCCGGACCGTAGGGCAGCCGCCCGAGCACATGCGGCAGGCAGAGGCCCACGTAGCGGGAGTCCTCGGAATCCCGGAAGGACTTCCATTTCGCGTATTCCACCGTATCGAAGATCTTGGCCAGGTTCCTCGGCTTGCCGATGTCGGTGAAGCTCTCCAGCCCGAACATGCCGGCGCCGGCCGCGCTGATGAAGGGGGCGTGGGCGGCCGCGGCCACGTGGCTCACCTGGTCCAGCAGGTACATGTCCTCGGGATGCCGGGTGAACTCGAAGTCGCCCACCATCCCCGCGAAGGGGGAGCCGCCGAAGGTCCCGTACTCCTCCTCGTAGATCTGCTTGAACAGGGCGCTCTGGTCGAAGTCGGAGGACGTCCGGAAGTCCTTCACCAGGTCCTTCTTGCTGGCATTGAAAACCTTGATCTTGAGGGAGGGCGAGGTCTCGGACTGGTCGGTCAGGTACTTGAGCCCCCTCCAGCTGGCCTCGAGCTGCTGGAACTCGGGGGCATGCAGGATGGAGCTGAGCTGGGCGGACATCAGCGCGTCCAGCTGGGCGATGCGCGCATCCAGGCTGGCCGCCAGGTCCTTGGAGATGGTGACGGTCCCGTCCAGGATCTGGTCCACCAGCTCCCGGATGAGATCGCGGGCGCCGGCGCGCTCCTGGTCAGAAGTGGCGACCTTGCTCGCGTCGATGATGGAATCCAGCAGGCTGGTCCCCTCGGCGGCGGCCGATGCGGCCGCGGCGGCAGGCAGGGCGGATGGATTGAGTTCGGCCATCACTTGCCTCCTTCATCTTGGGCTTTACGGCCCTGGGCGATGCTCCGGAGCTTTTCCGTATCCCTGACCACGTCGTCCAGCAGCGCCTCCAGCTTGTCGTTGCCGGCCAGCTTGTTGCGCAGATCGGACAGGCGCTTGCGCGCGTCCAGCAGGGTCTTCAGCGGGGCGACCTGCTCGACGACGTTTTCGGGCTCGAAATCCTCCAGCTTCTTGAACTGCAACTCCACGCCCAGCTGGGTGCCGTCGTCCTTGAGCCGGTTGTCCACCTGCATCTGCACCCGGGGGCTCATCCCCTTGAGGACTTCGTTGAAGTTGTCCCGGTCGATGTTGATGAACTTGCGTTCCTTCACCTTGGGGAGCGGATCCTTCGGCTGGCCGCTGAAATCGCCGAGCACCCCCATCACGAAGGGGAGCTCCTTGGTCTCGATGGCCCCGCCCACTTCCACGTCATAGGTGATCTGAACGCGTGGAGGACGGTTCCGTGACAGTTTCTGTTGAGTACTTTCTCTCACCATACGACCTCCTGGGATGGGCGGACGGACGCTCAGGAACTAGAGAGGAGCAGCTGACGGACAGTTTCACCAACATATCGCTTCAAGTCCACCATCTTATACGTTGGACTGGTGAGAAATCTATCGAGCTGGATGGAAATCTCGGGATAAAGGGGGTGGAGGTGCAGCGCGCCGGTCCCCGACTGCAGATTTAAGTTATTCCATTGCAGCCGTTTGCCGCCCAGCATGGCGGCGCCGGCCAGGGCGGAGGGACGGCCCGGGTGCATGAACAGGCAGGGGGCGCCATCCATCGGGTGGAGCAGGGCATTCTGCCCCCAGGGGCACTGGGAGGAGGAGTCCACCAGGAGGGCCAGGAGGTCCATCCAAACACTGGCATGGAGCATGGATCTGCCCGGCTCCAGGCTGAGGGGGAGGACGAGGAATTTCTTCTCCTCCTCCCTTCCCTCCGGGCCCTGCCCGCGGGAAAAGAGCAGGTGCAGGACCGTCCTCCTCAAGGCGGTGGCGGGAGAGGTCTCGCTGACGGCCCGACCCAGTTCGAGCACTGCTTCTTCATTTATAAATTTATTGTAAATCTCTCCCAGCAGATCCGGTTCGAGCAGGTCCATTCCCTTGTCCGACGCCTGGTCCGCCAGGTAGTCCCGCAGTTCGGGCAGTCCTGCCGGATCCTCCCGGGCCCGGAGGAGCAGGTTCCGCAGACGGGAGCAGAGCAGTTCGGCCCCCAGCAGCAGGAGGGGGCCATACCGGGCGGCCTCGCCCCCCGGCAGCACCAGGCCGCCCAGGAGGGGGTAGCGCCGGCCCGCGGCGTCATGGCTGGGCAGGAGCACGCCGACGAAGACTTCCGGGCCGGTGGGAGACTGCCACAGGAGATCGATGGCTGGGATGGCATCAAAATGTTGCTTCCATTCATGGTTTCCGGCCATGACCGTCATCACGCCCTGGATCAGGCGGTCCAGGTCCTTCACCGTCGGGTGGGATGCCTGGACGGCCAAGAAATCCGTCATGCTCGGCACCTTCCCGAAGATGGTGAAAGCTCGCTTGGACTTGCCTGCGGAGCGGGAGAACAGCATGGCTCGCCTACTGGGTGATGCGGTCCGGAAGCTGCAGCCTCCTCAGCTTAAGCAGCAGTCTCGGGTCGCTGCCCGATACGCTCCGGAAGTTGAGGCGGAAAGGAAAGGGATATTCCGTGAGGTCTCCGGTCTCCTTCAGGGGGGCTCCCTTGAAATTCCGGGGCACGGAGAACTTCCAGGCGAGTTCGGTCCCGAAGGACGACGGCTTCTCTTCGCGCTTCTCCAGCATCCGGAGCAGGCCCATCCGTCCCGGGAACTTGAGGATCTGGGGCGCGACCCCGCTGTTGGAAACCACCTGCACCGTGGCCTCCGGACTCCCCGGGCCCGGCCAGGTGAACTGTTTCCATTCCTCCTGCTGGTTCCGGTAGACGAGCTTCTGCCCATCCAGGACGAAGTCGGTTTCCGAGATCCCGGGGATCGGGTTCGGCCGCAGTTCGAAGATGGAGCCCTCGCCTCCGCGCAAGGCCGCCTCGGCGGCCACCATCAGCTGGTTGACGGTGGCCAGGAACCGGCCGCTGAAGTGCACGTTCTGCGCTCCCGGGAGGGGCGCGTAGTGGCCGTTCTGTTTCTCTACCAGGCCGGCCAGATCCTTGTCCATGAAATCGGCCAGGGGGCCGTCCGGCCTCAGGAACCGCTGGATGTCCGCGAAGGTCGCGTCATTGGTGCTATCCGAGAACGGGTATTTGCTCGCGAGGTCCTTCCAGGGCGGCATGACCTTGCTGCCCCAGAGCGAATTCAGGTCCCGGGCGGCGCCCTGCAGGGCAGTGGCCATGCTCTTTTCCAGCGGGCCGACCAGCATGGGCCGCACCATGCTCCGGGACGGCTCCTCGAGCTGGGGCAGCAGCGTCCCGTCCACATACTCCCTGGCCTCGGCGAGCGGGGAGCCGGAACCGGACATGGTGCTCTGGACCAGGGATTTCTGCTGGCTGTCCCCCTGGCTGGCATCAAGCCGTTCCTTGGCCTTCTTGAGCGCGCTGAAGTAGCCGTCCAGGAGCGAGGGGGCACCCCCCGACGAAGCCATGAGCTTGGCCAATCCCGGGAACCGGTGGCCGGGACGGTTCGGATCCTCGTTCTTGTCCTCGGCCTCACTGTTGGCGTTCACGAGCTTCTTGCCCTTGTCGATCCCCTTGTTCAGCCAGGATTTCACCAGGCTCGGCTTGTCGATGTAGGTCTCCTTCACGGCCCGCAGCAGGATCAGCCGGATGGGGGAATGCCGGGTGTCGGAAAGGCGCCCCAGGGCATCGGCCGCGCCCTTGACGTCCCGGGATTCGGCGATCTGCATCCCGCCCAGGAATTTCTGCCACTGCTGGTCGAATTCGGCCTTGTAGAGCGTGGTCAGGCGCTCCCGGTTGGCGTCGCGGCCGCCTTCCATGGTGGCCGTGCTCCCCGAACCGCAGGAGAGCACCCAGTCCTGGCTCACCAGGGTGCCGTCCAGCGCTTTCTCCAGGTTCTCCTGGAAGGTGCTCCAGCCCTCCAGCGTGAAGCAGCCGGGCAGCTGGCTGGCGCCCTTCACCAGGTCGGACGGATCGTCGGCCAGGATGCTCTTCGCGGTCAGATCGGGGGACTTCGCGGACGCGGCCGCCTTGAGGTCGGCATAGGCCCGCTGGAGGGGGTCCAGGGCCTGCCTTTCTCCCGCCAGCTTGACGCAGACGGACTGGGCGAGCGTTTCATCGATGGTGATGGTCGGGTAGTCGGGATCCTTGCAGCGTTCCGCGAACCCGGCCACCAGCTCGCCGGACAATTGCTGGATCGCCGGCGGGATGGCATTGGAGTCGGTGGCCAGCGACGGCTTCCAATAGACCGGGAGCTGGTGCGCGAGCTCGTCGGCGTCCATGTGGCTCCGGTCCGCCAGCATTTTGTAGAGCTTCAGGGCATTGTACAGGCCCGGCGGCGGCGCGGAGGGAGGCGGTGGCGGCGGGGCGGCCGTGACCACCTGCTTCGCGCCCCGCTTCTTGGCCTGGGGGAGACGCGCCGGTGCGGGTGACGGCGCGGGAGGGGCCGCCGCGGCCGTATTCAAGCCGGCCCGCAGGGTGCTCTCAAGGCTGGCCTTGACCGGGGCGAGCAGCAGGGTGCTCATCTTCCGGTAATAGGCGGCGCGAAGGGCGGCTTCCAGGTCGTTGCCCACGTACAGCCCCCAGCGGTGGGAAAGCGGCGGGTGGCCGAGCCGGTTGGCCGTGAGCGGCGCCAGGCTCAGCTGGAGCGCAAGCGCCGAGCGGAGCTGGTTCTCCAGCCCCTCGCGCTGGGCGAAGGACGCGGCCGTGGCGCTGCCGTCCAGGGCCCCGTTGATCAGGCCCCGGTTGCGGGCGCAGGAGTATGTGAAGAGGGACATGAAGACCAGCACGACCGCCAGGCCGGCGGCCAACTGGAGCGTGCGGGCGGGGCTGTGGGTTCCCGAGACCTGCCGGACGATCAGGGACTGGTCCGGGAACAGGCTGGAGCGGAAGAAGCCCTGGATGAAATGGCTGCGCTGGCCCGGAGGGGCCTGCGGCGGCACCCCCTTGCCGTTCAGCGCGAACGCCGTCGCGACCTCCTGCCCCAGCATCCAGGCCGGGCCGCCTTCCCGCAGGGCGCTGCTGAAGTGCAGCCCGCGGATGAGGGGGCGGTAATGATAGGGATCCTTCTCCACCAGCACTTCGACGAAGGCGCAGATGGCGGTCTTCAGGGCCCGGAATTCGGCGGGGAACAGCTGGAAGGCGGCACGGTCGCTCCGGTTGGGATGGGTCAGCATCCGGTCCTGGCCAATCTGCACCAGGCCTTCCCAGAGGAGGTCCAGGTGTTGTCCGAGCACTTCCGGAAGCTGGAACCCTTCGGCGAACTGCCGGTGGTTCATGATGGCGCCCCAGGTCTGGTTGCGCTCTTCATCCGTCATGGGCTCGAAGAAGTCCGAGAATCCGGGCACCAGGTCCATCTTGGTGACCATCAGGAAGACCGGCACCTTCACCTTGAACTCCGCCTCGAGCTGGTTCAGCCGCTGACGGATCTGCCTGGCGTAGGTTTCGAAGGCGGGGGTATTGTAATTCAGCAGTTCGGTGACACTGACGGTGACGATCAGGCCGTTGAGCGGGGCCTGGGGCCGGAACTTGTACAGCAGCTTGATGAATTCCCGCCACTCCGGCAGGTCGTCGGTTTCCGTGGCGTAGCGTCCGGCCGTGTCCAGCAGCACCCCTTCGGTGGTGAAGAACCAGTCGCAGTTCTTGGTCCCGCCCACCCCCTGGACCATGGGCTTGCCCCTGGCGGCGAGGGGAAAGGACAGGCCCGAACGCAGGATGGCGGTCGTCTTCCCGGCCGAAGGAGCCCCGATCACCAGGTACCACGGGAGTTCATACAGAGCCTCCCGGCCGCTGGCCTTCCCGACCCTGGACTGCTTGAGGGTGTCGAGGGCGGTCAGGAACCCTTGGCGCAGGATGGCCACCTCGGCCCGCAGGTCGGGGGACGCCGACACCATGGCCTTGTCTGCGTCCTTGCGGATGCTTTCCTCGAAGCCCGTGGCGTTCCGGGCGGCCATCATCCGGAAGATGAAGATGATCAGCCCGAGGACCACCGTCAGCATGGCGGTCCAGGCGATCCTCGCGAACAGGCCCGTCATTCCCAGCCACGGCCCCAGGAGCCAGATCACGGCCAGGGCGATGATCCAGACCAGGATGAAGTAGATCAGGGAACTCTTGTACCAAGGCTTTGACATGGTTCAGTCCTTGAAGTTGGCCTGCTGCCCGATCAGAGGTACCGATATATTGAACAGAATGGGTCTTTGGATTCGCATTTTAGGCTGATTCCATGGCCATACAAGGTCTTTCCCAATGGCCGCCCGGGTCTCCTCCATGCCGCGCTCATTCCGCTCCGGGGCGGACCTGGCGTGGGCGGCGTCACGGGAAGCGTCGAGGATCCTCGGGGGGAGTCTGGGGCGGCGCCGGCTGGGAAGTCGAGCCGTCCTGCCGGGCCTGCATTTCCCGCAGCTGCCTGCGCAGGAACTCGACCTCCTCCTGGATGGTCATGCCCGGCGCCTGGGGCGCGGCCTCGCTCGCCTCGGCCGCCCTCGGCGGGGCGGGAGGGAGGCGCATGGCCCAGCCGGGATCCTCCTTCGGCGCGGGAGCCGAGAACGTCCCGGGACCGCCCGGGTCCACCCGGGGCGGGGTGGCGGGGGGCTGGAAGGAAGGTGCCCGGGACTCGGGAGCGGTGCGGCCCCCCCGCTCCCGCGGGTACATCACCGTTTCGGAGAAGGTCTGCGGGGCGGGCTTCTTGGCGGGGAGGCATTTCCGGATGAGGGCGCCGAAAAAGGATCCCTGCCGCTCGGGCTCCGCCAGCGGAGCCGGCGGAACGGGCGCGGCCGGAGGCCCGGACGCGGCGCGCGCCGCCCGGCCTTTGGGCCACATCACGGTGCCTTCGGCCTCCTCGGGCGCCGGTGGCTGCGAGGCGGGCGGGGCGGACGGGGCGGACGGGGTGAACGGGGCCGGAGGCCTGGACGCGGCCCGCGCCGCCTGGCCCTTGGGCCACATCACGGTGCCTTCGGGCTGCTCGGGCGCCGGTGGCGGCGGGGCGAGCGGGGCCGGAGGCCTGGACGCGGCCCGCGCCGCCTGGCCTTTGGGCCACATCACGGTCCCTTCATGCTGCTCGGGCGCCTGCGGGGGCGTGCCGGGCTTCGGGGCGGCCATCCCGCCGGCGCGCCCCCGGGGCCACATGACGGTCCCATGAAAGGTTGCGGAGGGCGTCTCCTTCCTGGATTTGCGGAACCGCAGCAGCGCCCATATGGAGATCCCGATGAAAACCAGGATGCCCGCCACGATCAACAGAAGAACCCAATCGATCCCACCACTCTTGGGCATGAAGGCTCCTAGCTCAGGTGATCTGGAGATCCACTTCCCCATCCCGCAAGGCGATATGCACGCGCCCGATGGCCTTCCCTTCGGCCATGCGGGCGAGCACCTCCGCCGACAGCGGGGCGAGGATGGCCTGGCCGAGAATGCTCTCGGCGTTCCGGGCGCCGCTCTCGGCCTCGGTGCAGCGCGCCCGGATCAGTTCGAGCAGGTCCTCGTCATAGCTGAGCTCGGCCCCGAAATTGGCCCGGTAGCGCTGCTGGATCTTCCGCAGTTTCAGGCCGATGACCCGCTTGAGGGCGGCGTCCTCCAGGGCGAAGAAG
>Ga0182014_10008345_pt1 | contig 10620 bp, 11 predicted proteins | sample 612S2DmetaG_FD_120489 | JGI IMG/M metagenome (GOLD analysis project Ga0182014, IMG submission 120489) | Permafrost microbial communities from Stordalen Mire, Sweden - 612S2D metaG | ecosystem: Environmental > Terrestrial > Soil > Wetlands > Permafrost | place: Sweden: Stordalen | collected... | reverse complement strand
ATGATAGCTCTGTTAATCCATTCCTTCTCTTTAACAAGAAGGTCAAGTAGTAATGCAGTGATATCCTTACTTCTGTCTTTCGCTGCTAAATCAAGATAACCTAGCATTTCATCTAACGTTAGATTCTCTTTAATTTTCTTGATGAGATAGTTAAAAATGTCAACCTTATCATATTTAATAGAAAGATTGATATAACCGATGATAGATGATTTGGAAATCTGTATTGAATGAATAGGAAATTCAACACGAGATTTTACTCCATCGAGAGATCCTGTTTTGATAAAATCGACTATCTCATCACCATATTTATGACCATGTTCCTCAGCATATTTCTCTATATATCTTCTTTTCCAACTGAGCTCTCTCTTCTTACTACTGGTTAATCGTTCAGTATGAGGGAAATCTTGGTTGTACTTTTCCTTCCAAAAGTTATCATCATTACATATAGAAGAGTAACTCTTATCAACACTACAGTAGCTAAGAAGATCTTTTAATTCCCTAACATTGAGAAGAAAGAGTCGTTTAACCTCTCTTGGGACATCATTCTTCAAGGAGAACGATGTCGGTATTCTGGTTATCCCTTGTTCCATTTAACAAATAGTATAAAATTATATTGATAAAACATAATTTTATCAATAGTATCAAATTAAAATGGAGGAGAGACTCAGACTCATTGCGAAACAAATACCTGAAGGTAATAGATTGTTCGTTATTTCAGATGAGACAACAGTATCTCTCATTAATGGATATCTCAATGACAATTATGGCGACAACATCGATATAATACCAATGATAGAAGGATGTTATTTAAGTGATAGATCTCCTCGATATACCTTTCTCACTCTTAATCCTATATCCATTCTCCATAATAATGATAAACTTACTATAAGAAGCTTTCCCGGAGAACGAGGTAATACTTTCGTCATAATTAATGCAGAGAATCTTACTATTATTAACTCCTTCATAGACAATCTCAAAACAAATAATAACAAGAAGATAGAAGGATACATATTATACACTTCGTCTGAATATCGAGACTATAATTATTCTAAAGGAGTTAGCATCAATAATTCTCTTACCTTCTCCGATCTTATTGGTCTTGATAATGAAAGAGAATTAATAATCAATGACATTGATAAATACTTCGCTAATATTAGTAAGTTTCGATCTATTGGAGCGAATAAGGGTCTTAATTATATTTTATATGGAACACCTGGAATAGGTAAGACTTCTTTCGTTAAAGCATTGGCTCATCATTATCATGCTAATCTCTTTGTATGTTCATCTGATATGCTTAGTAGGAATGATGTATCATCAAGATTGAATCCAGTATTAGGAGGATATTGTATTGTTCTTATCGATGATGTCAATTTAAGATCATATCTCGATGAATTTTTACATGCTATGTATGATAATGGTAATGAGAATGTTATTCGTATCTTCGTTAGTAATCAATTAGGCAATGTTAACTCTGATTCATTCAAGACAAGATGTCGACGTGTTCTTGAATTTAAACCACCTAATAACGATAATATGACTACTATGATATCCCGTATTTTCGATATAGATGAGAAGAGTTCCAAGAGATTATCGAAACTACTTACATTAAAGGAGAAAGAGAGATATGATAATTATTGCCAAGCGAAAGAAGAGGCGATAAAACAAGCACAAGAGAATCTCAAGGAAGGAGAAAGTATTAATAAAGATAAAATAAAAGTTAAACCGTACGTACCACTTGGATATCGAGAAATAAACTTCTTTCTATCAGAGTTTATTGGAATGGATGATCCAATCAAAAGAGCAACAGAGAAGTTGAACTCATGGTTATTAGATCGAAGTAAGATAGTCCTATCCGATACTTCTACACAGGCTAACTGTGAGACAATGTAGATATATTAAAATAAATAAATAGTAATAAAGAATAAGTCTAAATACTTATTCTTTGTAATATAATGGATAATATGATATACGAGGAGTTTGCTAGATTGGCTAACATTGATATTAAGGATATCAAAGAGAATATTGAATCAGTACCAAAACAAGAGGGAGGAAGAATATTCTACTATAAATCGAATACTAAATGTTTATTATTTGAGATTAACCTCATCGGAAGTAGTCTTGATGATGTTCATTATCTGTTTATTTACTACGATGGGTCTGTGATATACTCTGCTAATGGAGTATTATGTTATAGATCCTGTCGTGATACAGTATTCGATGAGTTATCTCTTTCTCCAGAGAGGAAATTTAATAAAGAAGACGAAAAGAGAATATCAACTATATTAGATTCGAATAGAGATGGCCATGGTATCATTGTTACTACTCTGCATAGAACTGTTAAATATGATTTTATACTCAGCCCAAATAAGAAAGATATTACTATACTACTACCAGTAAATAATAATGGTTGTAATATAATATAAAAATTATTCATTGTTTGTCCTCGTACATAAACGTAGTAATGGTCAGTGATTCATCAGATATTACCACCATCACTTCTTGTGAAAAAGAGACATTTTATATATTTAATACAATTAAATATATAATAAAGAATAAAGACATTATACAAATAATGGATACTCTCAGTGTAATACCAGACAATGTCTTTTCAGTAATATTTGAGTATATCTATCGTATAGAAGATGTCCTCTCACTGCTATCATGTAATAAACACTTGAGATATATGACAAAGAAATATCTCAAGTGTTTGCTGATTAATAGACCTATATCAATTAAATTCTTCTCTTTGTTTAAAGTTTTATGGGTAAAAGAAGTTAATCTTACTAATGACGATATCGCATTTATCGATAAAAGAATTTTTACTTTCGAACGTTTTGATACAATATATTTACACAATATCACATCAAAGGATTGTATTGATGCTCTTATTAATACGATAAATAGTCTGGATAATCTAGATACTATCTTACGTGATATGAATATCAAGAGTTCTGATATGTTATTGTCGATTAAGAGTGGATATTGTAATTTGGAATCTCTTGGATGGAAGGTGGATGGAAGAAAAGTAAATATCGATGAACTGGGTATATTCTATGCTATATTAAATAAATATAAACCTCACACAATCTCGTGGAAATTTAGAGAGAACATATTGAACATTTCGATTGGCTCTGTATAAAATATGAAGATATTAAGGAGATGATCCTTCTTGATGGTGTCCAAGAATATAGTAAAGCAAATCAACAACATCATACTTGGATTTGCCAAAGAGATTGTTGTATTTGCGGAGTACCTAGAGAAATTATCGATCTCAATAACTATCTTGATGTGATCTGTAACAATTTAATACATATAGTTATTAATTCCTCCCCTAGAATTTGGAATATGATAATAAGTATGACTAATGCTCTTTTTACCTATCCGTTTGCTGAGATATTCTTAGGAAATACGGCAAGAGACAGCATACAAACGCCGTTTCTCGGAAAATCTTCTACCATAAAATTCTATACCACCGATATGTCTGATTTTGTGATACATCATTCACCTATATATCTAGATCCTAAACCTGACGACTGGATTTGCATTAATAAAAGTCCTGAAGGCTGCATTAATAAAGATAAAGTAAATCTCATTCTTATCTCATCGAAGGAAGATAGGATGAAAGCCATTATTGATATGATCTCTTTCGATGATTACTGAATAAAAACATTGTATGATATAATGTTTTTAAATTGGAGTACTTCGATATAGCATAGCAAGACAGAAACATATCAAGAATATTATACATAATGCAAGGGATATTATTCCACATGATAATGTTATTACATAATCCTCTCTGATACTATCTAATGATCCATTCAGTATTATAAAGTTATCTGAAGTATTTTCTGTCTCACATTCCAATGTTCCTTTTCTTTTCAAACAATCGGTGAAATCTCCGATATTGTATCTTATGGTAGGATCATTTGACATTGACCATTCTCCATATAATTCGTCTATAGCACCAAAAGTTTCATTTAAATTATATGTGACACAATAAAGTATTCGAGATACATTTCGATCGAAGTCAAATTCCGATTGAGCCTGTACTAATTTATGCTGTACATGGTAATCATTAATGATACAAGTGCCTTCCTGACCGTCAGTATAATTTCCGTAACGGTGTGACAATATCAATAATGCTATTGATAATCCGAGAAATAAGCCAGAAGTAAGAGAGAAGTAAACAAGTTTGAATGAGAACATTTAATAATACCAACTATTATTGGTATTATTTTCTATCATTATCGCTTTTTTAATCATATCAAGTGGGTATACTTCATCAAGAGAAGTAAACAAGTTTGAATGAGAACATTTAATAATACCAATAATAGTTGGTATTATTTTCTATCATTATCGCTTTTTTAATCATATCAAGCGAGTATACTTCATCAAGAAAAACAGAAATATATCAACGTGACAAAGAAAAGAAGAAAGAAGGAAAAAGAGAGAAGTAAGAAGAGAGCATACATCCCTCTGTAGTAGTTCTTATTCGATGATTCGTTCAATAAAATATAATTGTCACTAATGTAATTCGTAGAATAATCTGAAATACAACTTGGTGTTCCTCTTCTTATGCAAGTAACGAGATCTCCTATACTATGGTACATCGGCGTCATACTATTGTCGATTGCTCCTAAATTGTAATATGTAAACACTGATGTATCATTATTACTACCACTACTACCACTACTATCATATGAGACTATCTCTGGAGCGTAATTAACGCAGTATACTCTACTAGAAGTATTATAACACTTAGTAATTACACAAACTCCTTCTTCTTCGAGAAGAGATTTACCATATTGCATCGATAGAAGACCAAATGCTAAGAATATTCCAAAGAATAGACCGACAAAAAGGGAAACAAGAATAAATCTAGGTACTTGCATTTGGATAACTGATTTCTCGATTATAAGGATATATTTAATCATTATTAAATGGCTGTTAGATTGAAGATTGTTAGTGATCTCTTGATTAATGAGTCATCAAATCATTCTGATGATAAGATAGTAATGAACAGAGTCTGGGCGATGCCTAATAAGAATACATTTGAAATTAAACCTATCGCAGAATTACTTAATAGGTATATTAAGGGAAAGGATCAAGTAGTAGTCGATGCTTTTGCTCGCGATTCAACTTATGGGACTATTACTAACGATATTAATCCGTCAACTAAAGCTCAATATCATATGGACGCTGTTGATTTTCTTACACAATTGGTTAACAACAATGTAAAGGCAAAAATTATACTATGTGACCCGCCATATAGTCCGAGACAAATCACAGAGTGTTATAAGACTATTGGTAGGATAGTAACAACTTCTGATACACAAAATGCCAAGCTATATTCACAATGTAAAGAATTATATGCCAAAATATTAGAGAAAGGAGGTATCGCCATATCATTTGGTTGGAATTCAGGAGGACTGGGTAAGAAGAATGGTTGTCGTATTATTGAAATACTTTTAGTTGCTCATGGTAGTGCACACAATGATACAATTGTCACCGTTGAAATTAAGGATTGAGTGTCACTAATGTCTCTAAATACAGAAGACATTAGTTTTTATATATTACATATTATACAACATGGCGTTTGTGGACATCACAAAATCAAATACCGTAACAGTTATGAATAACTACTGAGAAAAAGACTCTCTATTCTGCTTTCAATGACTATCCTTGTCTGCCATTCTCGATAAGCAGGACTCTCGAGAAATACCGGTAAAACATTTGTATTCAAATATTTCAGGACTAATGATTCCAATTCATCCATTGGTATTATTCCAGCATTGCTCTCAATCAACCAATCATTATCATCGTATTTTGTATCGTTAATTATTTTAAATCTTTCTATTAATGAACGAGGAACATAACTTATGTGAAGATAACTATCATCACTAAGATATTTCTGATAAATCTTCATAGCGGTACTAACTTTAACGAATGGTATCTTAATTAACTTATATTTCCTTATTTCGAGGAAAAGGCGAAAGGAAAAGAGATCCTCATATTCATAACTACTACTATGTCCATTGTTAGCATAGTCATTAGAAGAGATTTTACCTAAAATCTTGTTGACAAATTTAGATAATCTATTTTTGTGCTTAAATTTGTCCCTTCGAGGCTTGAAGAAGGAATCGACTGCCTGGATCAAAGAACGATCCATATTTTCAAATTGTTGTAATTCCATTTTATTGTCCCCCGCCCATATTATACATTATATATTATATCAAAATTGTGATATAATATTGTTTTTAAATTGTGATAATTACAATAGTAAAGACATCAAGAATCACCTCTTTACTTTTCTCTGTCATAAGTGATATATTTTCTGGAAGAACTACTTTATATAATATTTCTTTTTGTTCTTTGGTAAGATAAATTATAAGAGATCTGTTTACCGGGAAGATTTTATGTTTATCTTGTATTAGATGGAGAAGAGATGTAAAGAAGAGAGGATTAGTTTTACTGGATAATAATTCAATCGTAAAGTAGTCTGTTCTATTAAGAAGAAAGGTAAGGAAATCATCAATGAGAGCAAGATTAAATGTCTTCAACGATTTGTCATGATGTACAACATCAGATTTTACAACAAAATGTTTAATATTTAATCTAAGACCTCGAATGTAATGTTTATTATCTGAAGTTATATTTACGTTCCAATGGAGAGTGGTGAGAGGACCACCAAATATATGAGAAGAAAAAGTTGAAAATATTCCCATATCATTTATAATAGCGAGAGAATATAACATGTTGTCGTTTATTTGATTAATTACAAATGATTTCACAGAATCATGATTTGATCTTTTCCTTCCAATTCTCACCTTATCAGTTCGAAGGTGAAAATCGTCTGAAATGTATTTTATATTTTGGTACATATCGAGAAAAAGTTTATTAATTGCCGATGTACTAGCATCTGTTTCTGCTGGTATTTCTGGAAGAAATATTCCATTAACTCTCGATAAAATGTCACTTAATTCCACCCTAACACCAAGACTAACAGTAATATCTTCAATCGATAATATTAATTCATCACATCTTAATTTGGGATACTTAATGAGAATGTTGATAGGAAAAGATTCATATAAATGACACCCAGATGACAAACGTTTATTAACCAATCTATTCAATATCTTACATGTATTCGAGAGGGAAAATAGATCTTGAAGAGTATCTAATATACTGATGATATTAGATAGAAGATCTTCTTTCAAACAATATATCATATCTTCCTCCATTTAATATTAAGAAGAGATGTTTATAAGCATATATTTAAAAACTATGTATTCTGTACACAGTTTTTTTAATGGGATCTAACAATTATTCCTTCCACTTCATATACATTCATCATGTATACCAAATACATGTATCTTTCTTGCTTCGTAACATAAAATTTAATATACTTTGTCGATCTCATTACATTCTTTTTTACTTTACATATCAATGGACATAATTTGAGATAAATTACTTATTTTAACTTTTCAATGAGATCTTCCATTTATTCCTGATTTCAACATATCAGAGATCTTTGTTCTTTCTGATATATTTTAGTTTTTAAATTATGATCATCGGTATCTACGATCTTGAATACCGAAAGTCATTAACTGGCGTTCTATCTCATCTACCATAGCAAACATAGCTGTGTCGTTATCACCTATTGAATCTCTTGCGCATTTAGGACTACAGTAACAGGATTGGAATCCACCATTAGGTAAAGCTCGACGAAAAGCATAACATCTCTTGTATATCTTGAGGTTGCACATCGAACAAGATCCTGTGAACCAGTCTATATTCTCTTCTGTTTCAAGAAGTCCATCTTCTTCAGTATAATTCTCGAAATCTACCGATGTAAATAGTCTTGGACCACCCCATTTATCTTCGAATGATATTCCTTGAGAGAGAACAGAACCAGCAAAAGGGTTACAAGGACCCAATATCCTAAAAAGATCGAGATTACTCGATAGGTTATATAATTCTCTGTTCTTAAAAACCGGTAATAGTAATGTAAGTTTCTCTTCTACTGACAACAATGTATATTGTTCTCTTAATATATCAGCCGACTTCCTAGCATCAGCAATAGAAATACCAAACTCCAATAGTCCATTAGTCAATAATCTTACTGCTTCTTCATCGCTAGGTAATTGATATTTACCACTAGGTAAATGTGGAAGAATTAACTCGTCATCATAAGGTAAGGTAGATTCATCATCTACCGATATTCCCTTATTTAAAAGATCATTAGGGGATATTGGTGCATTAACACTATTTTCTTCATTATATTTACCCTTAATATATTGGGAAGAATCCCCCGATATCATAGCATCAATAAGTGCCTTTGCATCCTCCACTTCAGCTTCACCCGAGATAGAAGGAATTGGTTCAAATCCTAATGATAAATTAGATAAGTTCTCCTCTAATTTACCAACGCTTACATTTTCATTTAAAATTCTTCTATTACGACCGATACTTCCGTTGGTGAAATCTTTCACCCACACTGGTTTGTCAGCATAATCATTAACTTCTCTCAATCGATTCTTAAGAAAATCTTCAACATTACCATTACGAAATCCTTCGTTTATATCTTGTTCATTAATAATAGCCAATAAATCTTTGTAGAAGGTCTTATTCTGTTGACCAAAGAAACGAATTAATCTTTGACAAGCAAGTAGTATTTCGGGTGAAGAATCATTATTGATCAAATCGATGAAATACTCTTTCACAGAAGGGTACATATCAACAATAGTCTTAAGTATCTCATCACTCGCTCCTGTCATTGTCCATATATAAGTTAAAGTTGGAAATTGGAGTTCCATCACATTACTATCTTGCCATTTCTTAATGATAATATCGAATGATTTTCTTGCATTATTGATGGTGGCTTGTGAAAGGAAAAGGAGAAGAAGTTTATCACTGTTTGCTATGTCTAACTTATTTACTGGTAAAAATGGTAGAAAGAAATTGAGACTATCTACATCATCATTTCTTACAGCATTAACAATGCTCTGAATGAGAAGAGTACCCTCATTATTTGTCTTAGCACTAGAGATATTTCCTTCCATTTTTAGAAAAGCGAAATAATTTAATCTTTATAAGATATTATGTTATCAAATATCTTATATTGTTTGTGAAAACAAACTCTTCTATTCTGAAGAGTTTTTAATCTCTACTGTTTATTGCTGAGAATTATCTTACAAAATTCATCTCGAAACCATGCAGAAAGAGCAGACCAATGTGTATCTTCATTATTTATTACACTACTAACTTCTACAAAATGTATAATATCTCTATTCATCTTTCTCCCAACCTTAGTATGTTTATCCAAAGCATACTCTGGAACACCCAAGATATCTCCACTAAGTTGATCTCTCCTCCAAAATATATCAACGAATTTCATCATAACCGGATCCTTCATTATGGTAATTTCAACACCATTACTAATCTCTGGAAGAAAGTCATTACACCATAGCATGATTACATGGTTCATCAATAATCTCGTTTTATCTTGCCATTTCCAATTCGAACTCATAGCAATCTCAGTCATTATCATAATAAAAAATTTCCATTTATTATCAATACCAATAACACTTATGAAACTAGTCCAAATTAATCCTTGTGAATTACTAAACTTCTTTTTCTTGTTATCTCTCGTAACAAGATAACCATTACAAGTCCTCGTAGTGAACGTTAATGCTTTACTCCAATATAAACAAGCACCCTTATCTTTCGATTTCAATCCTTCTATTAATCTATTCATCGCTTCGGATGGACCTCCAATTGAATCAAGAAGACTATTACAAAATGTAGGATTCAGTTCTGGTGCTATTATAGTCGACCAATCATTAATACGACATTTCTTAACAGTAGAAAGTAAATATGCGGTAGTCGCCATTGCAAAAGCATCATCTCTCGATGTAAGAGAAAGATTATATATTTTGACGATTAACCAAGGATCTGCTGGACCTATATCTTCCACTGCCATTACCATACAACGATTCCATGTATTTGATCTAGCTGATTTTGCACCAGTCCAAAACATTTCGAGAGACCACTGCATTGCTTCTAAGGGATAACCCCTTCGTACTGCTTTCTGAAAACTAGAAGAACACTCATCATAAGGGAAGTTAGAATAGCTCTTTGACATGATCCAATCTGGTCGAGTATTATCCCAGTTCTCTGGTACTAAAGGAAGCGGAAGTCTTTCTACATTAAGATCTCTATGTGAGAGTAAATACTTCTCTAATGATTCTTTATTAGGAGAAACGATCTTCAATGTTAATATTGATAATTCTTTTGTGATTGAGTCCATTTAGACATCGAAATTAGTCGATTAATATAATATATACCATCAAATATATATTATTCTCATGACAACGATTATAAGACTGCTCATTGTGTCTTTTGATTCAGCATTTTAGCGTAATCTCCCAAAAGTCCCGATAATTGGATCTGTACACCATTACCTAGTGATAAATTAGTGAATCCCTCAATATTTTGTTCCTTCGATTTATCTGGGGATGGACTATCACATTCTCCTTTTCTTCTCTTTTGTCTTCTTGCTTCAAGGGAAGAAGCAGAGACATTCTCATCCTTTTGTAGATCGGGGATCTCTTCAGGGAT
>Ga0182014_10008342_pt1 | contig 10621 bp, 9 predicted proteins | sample 612S2DmetaG_FD_120489 | JGI IMG/M metagenome (GOLD analysis project Ga0182014, IMG submission 120489) | Permafrost microbial communities from Stordalen Mire, Sweden - 612S2D metaG | ecosystem: Environmental > Terrestrial > Soil > Wetlands > Permafrost | place: Sweden: Stordalen | collected... | reverse complement strand
GATGACGGAGAAGGCGCAGGATTTTCTGGCCATCTTCGATCTGGAGCGGATTCAGAACGAACTGGCCTGCAACCTGCCTTATGGCCAACAGCGGCGAGTGGAAATTGCGCGCGCCCTGGCATCGGACCCGCAGCTGTTGCTCCTCGACGAGCCGGCGGCTGGAATGAATCCCTCCGAGATCGTCAACCTGATGGAACTGATTCACTTTATCCGCGACCGTTTCCAGTTGACCATCCTCTTGATCGAACACCAGATGCGGGTCGTGATGGGCATCTGCGAGCACATCACGGTCATGGACTTCGGTGAGGTTATCGCGCGGGGAAACCCGAAGGAAATTCAGGAGAACCCGAAGGTCATCGAGGCCTATTTAGGCAAGGGAGCCGTCAGTGCTACTTGATGTGAAGGATCTGAACGTTTATTACGGCGCGATTCACGCGCTTCAGGGAATCTCCTTTACCGTCAGCGAAGGGGAGATCGTTACTCTCATTGGCGCCAACGGGGCCGGCAAGTCTACCACCTTGCGCACCATCTCCGGCTTGCTCCGTCCCCGCCGCGGCTCGGTCGGCTTCAAGGACGAGGACATCACCATGACGCCGGCGGAGCAAATCGTCCGGCGCGGTATTGTGCACGTCCCGGAAGGACGTAAGATTTTTGCTCCCATGACAGTGCGTGAAAACCTGGAGATGGGCGCCTACACACGTACCGATCCGACGGAAATCCAGCAGAGCATGGAACGCGCGTTCGCCAGCTTCCCGCGTCTCAAGGAACGCCTCAACCAGCTCGGCGGAACCCTGTCCGGCGGTGAGCAGCAGATGCTGGCCATGGCGCGCGCGATGATGAGCCGTCCTATCCTCCTGCTCATGGACGAGCCGTCCATGGGCCTCAGCCCGATCATGACAGAAGAGATTTTCCGCATCATTCAAGAGATCAACTCCCATGGAACCAGCATCCTTCTGGTAGAGCAGAATGCCCTGATGGCCTTGCAGATTGCCAATCGGGCCTACGTGCTGGAGACGGGAACCATTGTCCTGGAAGGCTCGGCCAAGGAGCTGCGTGAGAGCCCCCGTGTGCGCGAGGCCTACCTCGGCGCGCATTGAAGAACGGGCTCCGGTAAAGTCATGTTGCGTTTATATGCCGTTTCGGAACGAGTTCTCCGGAGCGGCATTTCCGCGCATGGGGCTAAGGCGAAACCAGGGATGATCGATCCCGGCCCCAGAGTCACTCCCATCGACGCGACCATCAGTAGACCCCAGTACACCCCAACAGACGCAAAGACGGCGTCTGTCGGGGACCCCGAAGAGCGGCGACCTTGAACGAAACGAAAAAGGACCTAGCATTGCTGGTTTTGCCGTAACCCATCTGTCCGTGGCTCTTGACGCGCTCATCCCTTCGGCTGGCGACAGAAAACGGGTTGGCGGGGAGTGCGCGACCCTACCCACACTTCGATTGTGGGTGGATATCCGCGAGCGGCGTGCGCGCTGATGGAGAATCGTGGGCTGATGGAGATAGAGATAGAAGATCGGAAGCGGCCATCACCGCTAGCGGACCATTACGATGCGAATCTCCGGTAATTCGAGGTAGTACAAGAGTATCCCCGAGGCTGCCATCGATAAGCAGGAGAGCGAGACGTAGGGGCCATTGAACACCATTTCGCCGTTGAGCATGCGAGTCGCGTGCGGCCAGAGCATCATCAGACGGCTGATGATGTTGAACCCGTGAGCGAACGAGAGCAGGTGCCAGGGCCAGACGTCGGTATTGTGCCGCACAATGAGCTGCAAATCGCCCACCACAACCAACATGAGGAGCAGAAGAGGCAGCCACCATTCCTGGGAATTCGGCGCAAACGATGCTGCCGGAAACAACATGATCGGGATCACTTGAAGAATCAAAACGGCGACAATAATCCCACGGCGGGCAATCATCCGTTGCGACATAATGGCGTTCTCCTGCGCTATGGTTCCACTCAAGTTATAAAGTTCCCTGCAGCAGGCTGTCAAGCACTGTTGGAGCGTATGTGGGCGCGTTCTTGAGGCGCGAGACCGGTGCTCGCCGGCAACGGGTCGGTCAACGGGTCAGCGGAATTGCCGAGGGTACAAGGGGGTTGGGACAAAGCTTTGGCGGCGTGCCGCGAGCTATCACAAAGAAGCGTGACAAAAGTCACTGCCGGGTCGCGATCCCCTTGGCATAAAAATCCGTCGTTGAACAATCCAATGCGCCGCCCTACTTCCCCGAAGTCCGGTTCTAGTCTAAGCTGGCTAGACCCGACTGTTGCGGTGCGCAGAATGGGGATTTCGACAAGGGGTAAAAGGAGACGGAGTGAAAAAACTGTTGCTCTTGACTGGAATTCTATGCCTGTGTACGTATGCTGCTTTTGCTGCGGACACCATCAAAATTGGACTGCTGGCACCTATAACAGGCTCCTATGCGAGTGAGGGCCAGGGGATGAAACAGGTGCTCGAGCTGCTAACGGCGGACATCAACGCCAAAGGGGGCATCCAGGGGAAAAAGGTCACTTTAATCACGGAAGACGACGGCAGCGATCCGCGCACCGCGGCCTTGGCGGCGCAGCGGCTTATTTCGCAGGGTGTAGTTGCCGTGATCGGCACCTACGGTTCTTCCGTAACCGAGCCGACGCAGGGCATCTTTGACGAGTCCGGGATTGTGCAGATTGCCAACGGCGCGACCGCCATACGGCTGACGGAAAAAGGATTAAAGATGTTCTTCCGCACCTGTCCTCGCGATGACGAGCAGGCCAAGGTGGCGGCCCAGACCATCGCAAAATTAGGCTACAAGAAGATCGCCATCCTCCACGACAACTCCACCTATGCCAAGGGCCTGGCCGAGGAGACCAGAGGCCTTTTGCAGAAGCAGCCGGGCGCGCGGATTGTTTTCTTCGACGCGCTTACTCCCGGCGAGCGCGACTACAGCACGATTCTGACCAAGCTGAAGCAGGCTCAGCCCGACGTGGTTTTCTTTACCGGCTACTATAACGAGGCAGGTCTGCTGCTGCGACAGAAGAAGGAGATGGGCTTCAACGTTCCGTTCATCGGCGGCGATGCCACCAACAATACCGACCTGGTCAAAATTGCGGGCGTAGCGGCGGCTGCGGGATTCTATTTCATCAGCGCGCCTCTGCCGCAGGATCTGCCAACCGCGAAGGCCTTCATCGAGCAGTTCAAAAAGAAGTATGGCGCGGCTCCGAACTCAATTTACCCGGTTCTGGCCGGTGACGGTTTCAACGTGGTTGTGGCTGCGCTCAACGGCACCAAGGGCGGGAATTCGGCGCAGGTGGGAGCCTATCTGCACAATAACCTGAAGGACTTCCAGGGACTCACCGGGAAGATTTCCTTCAATGCCAAGGGCGACCGCGTGGGCGAGGTCTATAAAGCGTACAAGGTCGATGCCAAGGGCAATTTCATCATGCAGTAACCTAAGTTTGCATGGGATACGCCGGGACTCTCCGGCGTATTCCGCGCGAGCCTTTTCACCATAGATTCAGCGTGCGGCCGGCCAGGAATTTGCCGTCGAATGATTCAGAAGTCGAAGTCCGCATTGAATGACGCCATGATGCCATGATGCCATGATGCCCCGTCAGCCGTACGGTCGCTCTGTTTAGCATCCCGTTCAATTTTCTTATTTTTTCGGGGTGCCGTTTTGCGTCCGCATGGCAGACATTTTCGCGGGGTCCCCGGCGCGCACCGTGGTGGCGCGTGGCGGGGTGGAGACCTCGCATCCGGCCGATGCACGGCGGCTTCCAATGCGGAGCCGCGGGCGGCCGGGAATTTTTGTATAGGTTGAGGGCGCTGCACCAACCCTCTCTGAGGAGCCATCATGCTTAGAGCGTTGTTTATCGGGCTATCGGAGAACCAGTCTTTGCGTCGTTTTGCAGAGCGGTCTCGGTTGGGGCTTACGATGTCTCGCCGATTCGTCGCCGGAACGACGATCGAAGAGCTGATCCAGGCGGCGGAGACCGTGAACCGGCTTGGTATTCACGCCAGCGTCGATAATCTTGGCGAAAATGTCACTACTCGCGAGGAGGCAGTGGCCAGCGCCAGGCTTTATCACCAGTTGCTGGACGAAATCGAGCGTCGCCAGCTCGATGTCAATGTGAGCCTCAAGCTGACGCACATGGGCCTCGATGTCGACGAGAAGCTTGCCCGGCAAGTGGTGGCCGAGCTGGTCGAGCACGCGGCCGGAATCCAAAACTTCATCCGCGTGGATATGGAGGGTTCGGCCTACACCCAACGCACACTCGATTTGGTGCGCGAACTGCATCGCCGGCCCGGTTGTGCCGGCCGCGTAGGCACTGTGTTGCAGGCCTATATGCACCGCACCATGGACGATGCCAAGCTCCTGGTTTCAGAAGGCGTCCGCATACGCTTGTGCAAGGGCGCCTACCAGGAACCGCCGGAGATCGCCTTCCAGCCGAAGCCAGAGGTGGACGCGAACTACGTCAGGGTGGCCAAGTACCTGCTGAAAAGCGGTGTTTTTCACGGCTTGGCGACTCACGATCAGGCGATTATCACCCAAATCAAGCACTGGGCGAAGGCCGAGGGCATTGCGCCTGGCGCGTTTGAGTTTCAGATGCTGCACGGCATCCGGCGCGACTTGCAGGAGCAACTGGCGCGAGAGGGATGGGGCATGCGGGTTTATATTCCATTCGGAACCGAGTGGTATCCGTACTTGATGCGGCGGCTCGCCGAGCGTCCGGCCAATGTCTGGTTTATTGCCAAGAACCTGCTCCGCGGATGAGGTGGAGTTCCCGGCGACGGACGCTTTTGCCGTTGCTGGGGCGAACCCTTGTGGAGTAGCGTAAGTCGGGGTCGAGGAATAAAGTTAGAGCGGAGACGTTAATTCATAATTCGTAATTCCGGACACAATCGCGGAGAACGCCAGACCGGTTTTGCGAAGGGCATATACCATAAAGGCTTATCACTCGGGGTATAGCTGCTCTGAAACCGCTCTGGAATCAGCCGAACGACAGGTCCGACACTGCACCAGGAGGCAATCATCATGATCATCGGTGTTCCTAAAGAATTGAAAGACCACGAAAGCCGCGTAGGTATAACCCCCGCGGGCGTAAAGGCCCTGGTGGAAGCCGGGCACAAAGTATTGCTGGAGACGAAGGCGGGCGAACTCTCGGCTTTGCCGGATGCCGAATATCGCGCGGCGGGCGCGGAGATCGTGGACTCGAACGTCCAAGTATGGGCGAAAGCCGACATGATCGTTAAGGTGAAGGAGCCCATCGAGCGGGAAATTCCTCTCTTCCGCGAAGGCTTGCTGTTGTTCACCTACCTGCACCTTGCCCCTTTGCCGGAGCTGACCGATGCCCTGCTGAAAAAAAAGGTCACCGGCATTGCTTATGAAACCGTCAAGGACAAAAACGGCGCTTTGCCGCTGCTGATTCCGATGTCGGAGGTCGCCGGCCGCATGGCCGTGCAGGTCGGCGCCACCTATCTGGAGAAGGAAAGGGGAGGCCGGGGAGTGCTGCTCGGCGGTGTACCGGGCGTGCCGCCGGGAACGGTCTGCATCATCGGCGGCGGTATTGTGGGCACCAACGCCGCCAAGATTGCCGTGGGCACCGGCGCCAGGGTCACGCTGGTCGACCTGAACCTGGACCGCTTGCGCGAGCTGGACGACATCTTCTCTGGGCGGCTGTTTACTTTGGCCTCGAACTCGCTGAACGTCACCAGGGCGGTGCAGGAAGCCGACCTGGTCATCGGGGGCGTGCTGATTCCGGGCGCGGCGGCTCCCAAGATCGTCACCCGCGAGATGGTGAAGGGCATGAAGAAGGGAGCGGTGATCGTCGATGTGGCCATCGACCAGGGCGGCTGCGTCGAGACCGCGCGGCCAACCACCCACAGTAACCCCTCGTACGTGGAGCATGACGTGGTTCACTACTGCGTCACCAACATGCCGGCGGCCGTGCCGCACACCTCGACGCTGGCGCTAACCAACGCGACGCTGCCTTATGTGCTGCGCTTGGCCAAGTACGGCGAACAGGCCATGACCGACGCCGATATTGGCGGCGGCGTCAACACCTATCGCGGTTTTCTCACCTACGCCGCTGTTGCCGAGTCGCAGAAAAAGACTTGGAAGCCGGTCGAAGAGCTGGTGGGAGCGTAGTTCAATCGAGCATGGGGGCAAATCGGGGCAACTGCCTTGATTTGCCTTTTTTTTGCGTCAGGGCAATCTTGGCCGCTCGCTTTTTGCGGCCATGCTCCAACCTGTCGAACCGCCGCCCTGGTTACAAACTTTTGGGACGCTACCCCAGGGACTGCTAACCCTGCCAGGGCGACAGCGATGGGAGCGGATGGTTTTGCCAACGCCAGCAGCGGCGTTATCCTGCCAATGCCTGCTCGGGCTTGAGGCCGGCCAGGCGCATGGTGCGCGTGAGTTTGAGCGTATACTCGCGCACTGCCTGCTGGGTTTGCCCGGCCGGCCAACCGTGCTCCCGGGCAAGATAGGAGCCCACCAGCGGCGCGGCGGCAATTGCCGAATTCCAACTGAACCATTGCAGCCCAATCCTGCGGGCCAGGACGTCTTCGATGGAGGCAGCCATTTCGTGACGAATGCTGTAGACGATCTCCGCCTGGATGCCGGAAGCACCTGCCACGATGGGCGCCGCCAGCTGGCTGTCGGTGCGCGCGAGTTCGAGAACTTCGACCGCATGGGTGCCGAATTTTTCGCTGAGGTGTTGGGCGGTGTCCGGGGAGATGTGGAATTTCGGAACCAGGGTGTGCCAAAAAGTTGCTTCGTACCCCTCGGCGCCGGCTAACGGGAAATGCTGTGTTTTACAGGGTGAAACGGCGCTTTTCAAAGATTGCTGAACCGCATTCACCGCATCCTCGGCCATCGCCCGGTAAGTGGTCCACTTGCCGCCGAGAACGCTGATGAGTCCACTATCCTGATTCACTTCCACCTCGTGATCGCGGATCAACTTCTTGGTATTGCGCGCATCTCCCGGACTGACCAACGGTCTTAATCCCGCGATCGCGCTCACCACCTGATCGATGCTAAACGGCCGCCTCAAATAACGGTTCAGATGCCTGAGCAAGTACTCCACTTCTTCCTGTTTCACCGCCAGTTCATCATCCAGCGTCGCTTCGTCATCGGTGGTTCCAACCAGAAGCCTGCCCAGCCACGGGATGGCAAAGATCACGCGCCCGTCATCGGTTTTAGGAATGAGCATCGCGTCCCGGCGGAAGGCCGCGTCCAGGGGAAGCAGAATGTGGATTCCCTTGCTCAGACGGAGCCGCGGGTGTATGCCGGGATTTGCGAGTTCCCGGACGCCATCCGAGAATGGACCGGTGGCATTGACGAAAACCTGGGCGCGCACGGTGAAGCACTCCTGAGACAGCCGGTCTTCCACGTGGGCTTCCGCCAGCTTGCCGTCCTTGGTTTTCGCAAAACCGGCGACGCGCGCATAATTGAGCGCGGCACCGCCGTTCTCGACGAAGGTTTTGAGCAGCGCGATACCGTACCTGGCGTCGTCGAACTGTCCGTCCGTATAGGCGACAGTCCCCACCAGCCCCGAGGTGTTCAGCATCGGCAGTCGCGCCGTGGACTCCTGGACCGAAAGGAAACGGCTGGGGGAAAGCATGCCCCGCCCGGAAATCCAGTCATAGAGCTTCAGGCCGGCCCTGAAATAAAAGGCGTCGCGGTGGCTGAAGCAGGGCACGAGGAGTTCCAGGGGACACGCCAGAAACGGAGCATTGTTCAACATCAGCTTGCGTTCGCGCAAGGCGCGCCTGACGACGCGATATTGACCGAGATCGCAATCCGCAACCGACTGCTGCAGGTATCGGACGCCGCCATGCACCAGCTTGGTGGAAGCGCTCGAGGTTGCCGAGACGAAGTCGGCGGCGTCCAGCAAAACCGTTCGTAAGCCGCGAAGTTCCGCGTCGAGCGCGCACCCCGCTCCCGTTGCCCCGCCACCGATCACGCAGACATCGAAGGTCGTGCGCTTGCTATGTTCCAGTGTCTCGGAGCGGCTTTTCATGCTGGATTCCCCTTTTTTCGTCGCCAGTGCTTTGCCTGAGCACGCGGGCCGCGAAGCTTCGCTATCTGGACAAAAGCAAAAGCCGCCCACGAGAAGCGGCTTGCATGGTTGAATTCGAATTCCATGCAGGAGGCTTCTTGTGGGCGGCTTCTCTAGTCTCTGCCGCGATGCTGTAATCAAGTTTACCTTCGAGCTGGCAGGCGTCGTCTGTGATATGCATCACCTGCCGGCATGCGCCAAACTCATGCCCGTATTCGCCGCCCGCGCCGGCTCGGGACGGTGAACCCCGGTAGGTCGGCAGAGCGGTTTCAGAATAGGCGTGCCGCGGAATCGGGCTTCATGAGTATGCCTTTCGCGAAACCGTTGTAGCCAGCACCCCGTTGCAGGCGGCCCAATCGATGGCTGTTCGCGGACGCGGCGCCGTGCTGCGCCAGTTGGAAGCGGCGCCGCGGATTTCCCATTGTGAGATGCGCACCGGGCCGGGTCTCGGCAAGGATTCGGAGAGCGTCTCGTCATGATGGGTCGCCAAGGGTATGGCTTGGGCTCACCGCGGATTCGGCTGGCGCGGTTGCTCAGGGAGATACCGTTTGCGGTTTCCGCCGGACGGGGTATGATCAAAACGCGAAATCTCAAGCTACCGGATTGGAAATGCTGGCGCGTTGCGGAGCCGCAACGCTAAACCGGGACATGCCCCGCCGGGACAGGTGAAGTGGTGAAGACTCTCGAATCGCTTCTCGAACAGAGTCGCATTATTCCGGCGGTGCGCGACCCGGAACTATTGTCGAAGGCGACGGCGGCGGCGAGCAAAATTATTTATCTGCTGTGTGGAACGCCGGAGAACATTGGCGAAATGGCTGCGCAGGCAAGTGCTTGTGGCAAAGTGCCAATTGTAAATCTGGACCTTGTCTCCGGGTTTGCCCGCGACGCGGCCGCCATTGAATTTTTGTCGCGTCGGGGCATACGGGGAATTATTTCCACGCACCAAGTCCCGCTTCGCGCCGCCCGCGGCTTGGGACTGTTTGCCATACAACGCACCTTTCTCCTGGATTCGGCCGCGCTGCAAAGTTCCTTGCGTTCCATCGCGCAAACCCGTCTCGATGCCATCGAGGTGCTGCCTGCGATCGTGGCTCCCTATCTGGTGCGCGAGTTAAATCGTGAACACTCCACGCTGCCGGTCATTGCCGGAGGCTTAGTACAATCGCTCCGTCAGATTCAGGATTTGATAGACCAGGGCGTGAATTCGGTTTCCGTCGGGAATCCCGACTACTGGCTGGTGTGAAAACCCGCAGGGCGCGAACGCATTGGAACCCGCGGTGAAGCCCGCCAAAGTGCCGCGCAACGCTGTCGATAAGAGTCGATAAGGTTGGCGCATTTCCCGATCCGCGCGATATGCTAGGAACGATTGTGGGAGGCGGCTATTTGCCTCCGCTACGATAGAAGACATAAGACAGACGACAATTTTTTATCAGGAGGGACATGGTATGAGACGGTTTGCAGTGATCACGGCCCTGATCGCCGGGTTTTTTTTCTCCATGCCGGCTACCGCTTTTTCTCAGGCCATCGAGAATGAGTTCTATCTCATCACCCCTGTATCCAAGGATGTCCATGATCCGATGCTGAAGGCGTTCGCGGCGTATGCGAAGAAGAAATGGAATGTGGACTTGAAGACCAGCGCCATGCCGCAAGGCACGCCGGTGGCCTATGGCCAGATCGTGGAATGGAAGGGCAGACCACAGGCGGACGTCTTCTGGGGCGGCGAGGGAATCCTTTTCGACAGGCTGGCCAAACAAGGGCTGCTGGATAAACTACAGGTTCCGGACAAGACGTGGCGCGAGATTCCCGCCTCGATCGGTAAGCCCGTCGGCCTGCCGCTCAAGGACCCGAAAAAATTCTGGGTCGGAACCATGCTGGAACCGTATGGGATTATTTATCAGCCCAAACTTCTCAAGCGTCTCGGGGTGCAGATTAAAGATTGGGATGACCTGCTCAACCCTAAATTAAAAGGTCAAATCGCACAGTGCACTCCCGACCGATCCAGCAGCAGCCATGCTTCCTATGAAGTCATTCTCGAAACCGATGGCTGGGAAAAGGGCTGGGCCTGGCTGACGAAGCTTTCGGCGAACACGGGAATTTTTACCGCCCGCTCCCGCGACGTGCCGAATGTAGTATCCAAGGGAGAATTCGCGGTGGGCTTTGCGGTCCCCAGCTATATGGCCTTTGCCGAGGTCCTGAATGGTTATGACATCGCGTTTGTCTATCCCAAGAATGCCTATGTGACGCCCGAACCCATGGCTGTGTTGAAAGGTGCGCCTCACCCGAAGGCCGCCCATGCTTTCATCGAATTCCTGTTAAGCGAAGAAGGCCAGAAGCTGGTCTCCTCCATGGGTGTCTATCCGATTACCGCCAAGTACAAGGTGCAGGGTCCCGCCGGCTCCAATCAGGAAAAGGCGGTGGCTTTCACCGGTGGGATTCGGTCCTTTTTCGATATTCCGGTCGGTAATGTTTATGACGATAAGGTTGCCGGCCCGCGCGACGAAGCAGTGAATGCTTATTTCCGCAAGGAAATCGCGGAGAAACATAAGGACATCGTTAAGAGATAACTGCATGCGCATCCAACTG
>Ga0182014_10008341_pt1 | contig 10623 bp, 12 predicted proteins | sample 612S2DmetaG_FD_120489 | JGI IMG/M metagenome (GOLD analysis project Ga0182014, IMG submission 120489) | Permafrost microbial communities from Stordalen Mire, Sweden - 612S2D metaG | ecosystem: Environmental > Terrestrial > Soil > Wetlands > Permafrost | place: Sweden: Stordalen | collected... | reverse complement strand
TCGGCGTGCCAATATGGAGGACGAAATTCCGCAAGGGTTTCGCTGACTAAGCTCTCACCCAAAACGCCCTGTTCATATGAGTGGGTTTTCATTTTGCAATTTCGTTTGCTCAATTTTCGACGATTGCGACTTTAAGCATTAGGTTTGACAGATGTTTGGTCTTTTTCGGCGTCAGCCAGAGAGGGTTTGAGAAAGGTTAGCCGCGCGACGCACGCGTGTTTGGAATGAACGAAGAAGTATTCGGGCGAGGTGATGTCGCTCACTGGTGAGAATGTAGGAACTGCTTCCCTCGGACTATTGCTTTGGACCATCATGCTCAGACGGTGCCGTTGCAGTTCGATCATGGCCGCTCTTTCTCCAGCGGCAAGATGGACGGCAGAGAATGGATGGCTCGCGGCCATTACGCGCATGCGCTGTTGGTTCGGCCGCATAACGATTCCGGATGAGGCTATTTCTTGAGTGGAGTCCGGTTGGGCGTCGTGCATCGCGGACGTGCTAAAGGAACTCGACAGTCTAGATCGTTTTGACGGACCGGAGAAAGGCTAGCCTTGGATTGCTCAGAAGCACGGGGATTCAAATCAGCGGAGGTTTGGAAGCTTTCTTGGCTTCGTTTGTGCCACGTTCAGGACACGTTAGGCCATCACAAACTCCTCACGCACTGGCGCAATGACTGCTGCTTTCTGGAATTATTAAGTCGGGCCCGGCTCCCCGAGTTCGGTCACGGCAGTTTCATCGTCATGGGCACCAACGGCCAACACGCCGACGCTATCTGGGCCAGCAGGTTGCTGCGCTGCCCTGCTCCCTTCCTAATCTGGTCACGCGCGACCATGCGCCGTCGCGCAGCATTCCCAGCCAAGGCGCGGACAGATAGCGCATCTTTGAGGCAAGTTGCCCCGCTTGCTTGCAACGGTAGGCGAACTCCTCCGCCAGCTCGGTATCGAAAAACACAACTGCATCGCCGACACCCACGCCGTTCTTTGTGGCACCAAAGCAGAGCTACGGATGGATGATAAACGTTTTGGGCGGTGGGTGCTGGCGTGTTTTTCCGGAAAAGGCTCCGGCGGGCCTGTGGACGACTCCGCAGGACCTAGCACGGTTTGCCGTAGCGGTTCAGAAAGCCGCTGCTGGAACGCTCACAGAAGGAATCTCCCCGGCTATCGCGCACGAATATACCTACCTATGCGCAAGCGATCCCGCCCCAAACCCTCCCGCCCTCACTCCAACACCAGGAAACCGTCCCGCCAGCCCCGCTCCTACACCCCGCTCTCCGACGCCCTGAGCCAACCCCTCACCTTCACCGACACCGAACTGGCCGAAGGCATCCAGCAGCACTCGCTGGCCGGCTTGCTCGCTGCAGCCATCAGCCGCAAGCGCCGTTGCGACGGGGAGCCTTTGTCCAACCTGCTCTGTGCCCTGTTGGTCTGGCCCTTGTTGAAGGTCAAATCCCTCCACTGCTTCTGCGCCGAGTTGTGCCCGATTCTGGCCGGCCAGGTCAGCGTGCTCTACGATTTCCTGGGTCGTGAGGACATCAATTGGCGGGGCCTGGCCAGCGAACTGGCCCGCAGAGTCTATCAGGCCAACGACCTGGGGCCGCGGTCCCAACGCGCCTTCTTCGTCGACGACACCAGCCAAGCTCGCGCCGGGCGCAAGGTCGAAGGCACCAGTTGCTATACTGAACCGACGAAGCTCGTCTTCGGCGGGAGAACGTACCTCTCTCCAGCACAGAAGTCACCTGTCTGAACTCGTTTTTCCAGTCAATTCCCGTAATGTTCTGCAGAACATTACGGGAAACACTCCCTTTGCTCCAGCGGAGGATAGGCAACGCTGGGAAGCGACCCGAGCGCCGATTTGGAGCCTTGCGAACCGAGGAGGCCGGGCAGGTCTGAACGACCCGCCCGGCCAACTCCTACGGGGGCAAGTTCAAAGCGATAAATCCCAGGGGGTCTGGGGGACAGCGTCCCCCAGGGCCAGACGCTTCCAGGCGGTTTCTGGAGACTCCGACACCTCAAGCCATCACTTTCCTCACCATCAAATATGATGCGCACCACGCCCATGAGCCAGAACAGCGAAGTTGGGCCGGGAAGGAGCAGGCGGAAAAGGCCTAATCCGGCATACCGGATTGCTACGCATTTGGCGCGAAACATGCTCGCATTTGGGCGGGGACCTTCGACTCTTGATTTTCCCTATTCAAAAGCGAACTGGCGGCACCAACTCACAAAGCTCCCGGAGACTTATTCCTAAACCAGGGGGTTTTTCAAATTTGCCCATAACGCCAGTCCACAATCTACACTAGAAGTTCTCAACCCCCTTTGGCATGGCGTCGTCAGCAAGCTCCGCGACCTCCTGCCACATTCCGGATTTCAGTGCTTCCACCGGCGTCATGCCGTCTTTTTGGCATGGAATGGTCAGCCACTCGATAAATCGCTCACTCCCCAGCCGGGTGCGCAGGGCCGAAATGGTGTTGAATTGAACCGCTCTTAATAACCGTTCGCTTGAACTCATGCATCTTAGTTTGGCGTCGTTTGTATAAGCCAAAGCTAAGAATTTACCTTGGGTGCCAGCGGGTTGGTAATCAGAAAGTGGCAGGGTGAAAATTTCGTGACGTCGTTGAGCGACATTCCGTTCGTCGACGGTATCCCGCGCATCGAACCGGATTACGCCGACCCGATCTACCTTGCCAAACACGGCGCCTTCATCGCCGCGCTGGGAAAGCGTTATGACGGCACTCCGGGCATGGAATTCCTCGACATCGGTTCCTACGGCATCTGGGACGAGTGACATTCGACCCATCCGGCGCCCGTCGCCGTGCGCAAGCAGACCGTGGACATGTACTTGCAGGCCTTCCCGAAGACTCCCCTCCGGCGGCGGCGGCGGGCGGTTTAACACCCCCTGCCAGCGTTCGTTGAAGGCCATGGAACCGAATCCGGCTACGCAGCCCTGCCGTTTGGATCCGGTGGAGGTTTCGGAATGGATTTACGCTCACCCCTCCTTTCGGATGCGGGATGTTCATGAGTGCCATCCGAACGGAGCCCCCCGGCAGCAGAACTGGGCATTTTGAGGGTGTGCAATTCCGCGCTTGCACAATTCCTCAAATAAGTTGAGGATATGTGCATGAAGAAAAAGGATCCTTTTGCCGCTCTGATGACGGTGGCGCAAGACCAGCAAGGTTACTTTACCACCAAGCAGGCGATTGAGGCCGGTTACGCGGACAACACGCACCCTTATCACGTCCATGCAGGCAATTGGGAGCGAGTGTACCGGGGTATCTACCGGATGGCGCATTTTCCGCCCCCAGAGGATGGGGAAATGATGGCCTGTCTGCTCTGGTCGCGGGGGCGTGATGAAAAGCCGGTGGCCGCGATGTCGCACCAAACCGCCCTTAGCCTTTTCGAGCTGGGCGATTTCAACCCGGCCAAAGTTCACATGAGCGTGCCAAAAACATTCCGGCGAAACAGCCCGACTCCCAAAGCGGTCGTGCTCCACCGCACAACACTGGCACCCGCGGAGGTCACGCAACTGCGCGGCCTGACGGTATGCCGCCCGCTACGGGCGCTGTGCGACCTGGCCAACGCAAACCCGGATGCCGCCGCCGATCTCCGCCCCATCGCGGTCGAGGCGCGGCGGCGCGGTCTTATCACCGAGCGCGAACTTTCAGGCATGAAAGAGCGGAAGGATGCGCGGAAAATCGTCGCCGCCCTGTTGCCATGAGTCGTTACCAAACGCCCCAAGACCGGTTGTTCGAGTTTGCTTATTATGTCACCGTAGTCTTGTTTCATGCGGAAGGTTTCACCATGTGTTGTCTTCGGCATGCGATTTAGCGTGGTCCAAGACAATCTGTGTTTCCCCACGACGGAGCAAGTCCAACGGACGCTTCTTACGCAGTGACTCGCGTCGTGCGAAGAAATAGAGGATGACACGCCATCGGTCACGACTGTCAAGAATCCGTAAAACCTCCTCAGTGCCCGGCAGCACTCTTTTTCCGCGGAATTGCCACCGGGCCAGCACGATCCTCCTCCCCTCGTTCCAACCAACCAGCATCCCGGCCCGCCAACGTCTCCGCACTGCCGAACGCGAGATCCACAGCAACCGTCCTGCCTCAGCGACAGAAATTCCGCCGCCCCGCCAACGTTTGATTCGTTCTCTCACGATACGTCCTCGCTCGATGGCTGCCAAATAGCGAGGATCGAGATTCCACGCGGAACCGATTGCTTCGATTGAGCTGCTTTTACTTGACTTCATGAACCTCGAAAACGACGACCGCGATCAACACAATCCAGCAGACGATCGAAAAGATGTAGGCCGCGCGGCTGAACGGTGTATTTGCGAGATGGTCGAGTCGTTCGTCGTAATGCCGGAATGCCTTGTCTCGGCGAATTGGCAGGATCACCAACGAAGCGGGGATGAGAACGATGGTTTTGACAATCGCTCGCAAACGCCTGGATTGCAGTTTTGTCGCGAATTTCGAGGTCATAAGCTGCCTGCGCTTCTTTGCATTGTGACGCGGTTTGCTGCATGCACCATCTGGGCGTCCCTCGAATTCGCCCATTTCAGCCCTGGCCCAAAACTGTTTAATCTCTTTGGCAGTGACGTACCAGGTATTGTCGATTTTGAAGCAGTGGATCCGAGGCGGCTCGCCATTCGGCCCTGGCCGGCGCCAACGCCAGCCCGTTACTCGACTCTTTCCAACCAGGGTCAGCCAGTAAATGTATTCTATTCCGGCGGCGGTCTTCAACGTTGAATCTTCGTATGACTGACGCAAGTGGCCGGAGCTACGGGAGGGCATGGCATACGTCGAGCACCGCACGCCGCCGTTGCAAGGCGGCCGCAGCCTTTAAGTCTGGATGCGAATGTCCGACATGGAGGGCCAGGACTGGTTGCTGGAGGATGTTCTCAAGTTCGCGGCCGCAAAAATCGGCGCGCCGGCCAAGCATTGAAATGCGAATTCTGCCATGCTCAGGCAACTGAGGGATGGAGAGACATTTGGTGTTGAGCGGCATGAGCAACACCGACACCTCGGGCTAATCCCAAAGCCATTGTAATGCCCAGTCCGCAGGGGGACCGCTTCACACCGCCGCGCTCCGTCAGCAAAAGTACCGGGAACGATCCATCATACCCTGCACCAAGTGCAAGCCAACCTGGAATCGGCGTCTCGCGCTCGCAGCCATTCGTTCCAGGCGGCAGACCTGGAACTGATCGCCGACTTGCACTCACTTGATGGACGACGGCGGACGGCCCAGCCTGCCGCCGAGCAGCGGTTCCATGATCACGACAGCCAAGCCACGGGCGGCGGCCAGTTTCAGTACAACCACATGGACACGGAAAACCAGGCGGGCAGGCGTCCGAACATCGATGCCAATGGTTTGAAGCCAGTTGGCTTGCGACCAGTGCCCTAAAAAGCATCGGCGCTTGTGTTAGTATTGAACTACTAGTGTTCCACCACCAAGTACTGGAACAACGTGTCGGCACACAATACCCTTCTTCTGGATCAGGTAGTGCAAACAAGCCAACACACTGGTGGATCACGTAGTGGTTCAGAATTGCCCCGCCCGCTCAACAGGAATGGCTCGTGCTACTTCTGGGTAGCAAACTTGCCGCGATAGTAATTCGCCGAAGAAATCTACTCCACCCGACTGTTTTCCCATGTGCAAAAAATGTCAGGAATCAGGAATGCGGCCTTTCCTGAATTAATTTAGTCCTAGAACGCCTAATTTAGCTGTATGTTCCTACAAACAAGCATCTTACGCATCACGGTGTAGCACTCGTACTATGTTGAATAATGGCAAGTACATCGCGATGAATCGTTTATTCATGATGGATTTTGCGGGTTTTGTGGTTGGGGCAGATAAGCCGGAGGCAATCCCGTGGCGGCGTATTGCTGGATGATTTTTTGGAGCAATGGCGCCATGCCTGAAGGCGGCGGCGGCGCCGGTGAACCGGTCGCGGTTCTGGGCGCACGCAGACCCTCGGCGTTTTTCTTTTTGTCCACGGGAAAAATGCGGCAGAGGATGGCGCCGGTTTTGGGATCGGCCAGATGGACCGTGCTCAAGTCCCAGGAAGCGTAACGCAGCCAGAGTTCTGGCAAGTGGCCGAAGAGGGACCCGGTACTCGCCCGGCAGGATCGCGACGCCGAATGGCTCCGATGGTCCCTGCGGCTTTCATCGCTCGCACCCGGTCACGAGCACGGCTGAGGGTGGCAACCGGGGACGTCGCCGCCCCGTCATTCGAATCGCTGCCCTCCGGTGAGACAAAGACCCTGGCGGCAAATTGGACCCGCGTTAATTTCGTCCGGGATGCGGCGGGGGCCCTGGAGGGCAGACCCCGCGCATTGCGCTCCAACTCCGATTCACACTCACTGGCTTCGCCGCGATGCACCAGCGGATAGGCGGTGTTCGTCGCGATCCGGGCGTACTCCGCCTTGGCGAGGTCACTCTTGCCCTCGGCGGCATAGCTCTGAGCGCTGCGTAGGTCGGAATAACTCCGCAGGCTGGGGGGCGCGTTGGGCGAATCTATTATCTGACGAACGAATTTCAAACAGCGCTAACAGCCGGAGAGCTTAGTTCACCATTGGCAGGTTTTGAGGCGTCAGGCTTAAGCCAGAGCAGCCTTTTTCCTGCACACTTTCCATTCTTTGCGTATTTTTCGAATAGTTCCGGTGACTTCATGATTTCGACACGAAACGCGGCATATTTCAGGCCCAACGCCATCGCGGCACCACTTATTGAACCGTCAGACTTGATTAACGCCGCCCGGATCCTGTTGCAACGTTCTTTGTCATCAGCGGAGAACTCGTCTGTAATAGGTACCAACTCAAGCTCCGCCGCTGCTACATCGACCTTAGCCTGCAATGCAGCTTTTTCAGCCTCAGCCTTCTCCGCTGCCATCTTTGCGTCTTCTACGTTGAGCCTAGCTGCGATTTCACGAGGCTTCTTGAGGTCTTCAAGTTGCTTCTCGGTCAGCTGCTCATCGAGACGGTGATTGGCAGGCAGCATGTCGTTAATTACCTCCTCCGTATAAAACGGGTCCGAGCGCATCACACTCAAAATTGACGTGAGAATGCTTCTCGCCACGTCGTTGTCCATAATTACGGAGTAGCAATAATCAAAACTGTGCAGTCCGGTACCAGCCCACTGCAAAAGTGCATCAACGTTCTTTACGGCTTGCCACTTCGCACCAATGCCAGTCCTGCGCGGACAATTCTTCGGCGGCAGCCTGTTTGGCCGGGTGGCTACTTCTTCGTCTGTGCCAAGGCCGAAAGCCTTGCGCCATCCCCTATTCCAAAACAGCCCGCTGTTGTAGTATATCTCCGCTCGCAGCTTCCTCCCAGCGTAAGTTTCGGCGTCCCAAGAATCGAAGTTTTCGTCGCTTAGCAGTTTCTTTCCATCGAGAGGATTGACCTTATCCGACAGAAATGCGAGCAAGTGGCCAACCACTGGGTACACCAGTTCGTCTTTCGGTCTGCCAGTTTTCGTATCACCGCGGCACGCTCTGGCGCGCGCGATCTTTTCGATGTAGTTCGCAACTTCAAGTGTGTCGCCTCGGCGCCAGCCCATGAGCACTTGTTTAATAAAACCAGCGCACCCACGACCACCCTGCGTTGTGTAAGAGGAATCGAGCACGGCTTGATACTCATTGATCTCATTGTTGATAATAAACGCACGATTGCGTTCGTCTCGCGCTTTTATGTATTTGTCGGACAGTGGCACCTGCCTAATTTTGCTTGGGATAGTGTACCCGAGAAGAGCAAACCCGTTTTTAATTGCAGCGCAGTTCAGCTGGATTGACATTGCGGATGCTTCGGAATGAGGGTACTTAACGCGGCAAGGCACAGCAACCTTCTCAAACCCAATCAACTGCCCGTCTTCATTTAGGATGGCTAGGCGCTTCATTTGGACTTTTGGGACCGGCTCTTTCGGTGGTGCGGTACCTTCTTTTTCAGCCTTGGCACAGTCAGTTTTCCATGTAATCATTTCCCTTTTGTGGTCGTAGTTTACCCACCCGAGAATTATTTCGTCGGTCCATTGGTCCGGGCGTATTTCCGAAAAGTCGGCCATGAGGTGCCCCATGATGTTGAGGTACGTGCGAGCATGAGAAGAACCAATCGGGTCTTTCCTTTGGTTGAGAAAACTGTCTGCGATCTTGAAGTTGTAGAAGTTGCAGAGCGCTTCCTCAAACGATTGTACGGTGAGAGCATCTCCCTTGTACCCTATGACGACAGCTGTGCGAACGAACTCCTTCAGCGGGCATTTTATCTTTGAGTCACGGACTGCCGCAAGGAAATCGTCCATATCGTGGTCGGAAACTCCGGCTTTTTTGTAGAGGTCCATGCGCTCCAGTAAGAGTTTAATATCGGCAGCAGAATAGCCACGGACGGCAAACAATTCATCGGCAATCGCTTGTTGCTCGTCATTTGTTCTGCGCGGGCCAGTGGGAACAAGCAGTGATCCTTTTGTGTTCAATATCCATATTTCTGCCAAGGTGTCACGCCTGGTTTCCGCTTCGACTTTGCTGTCACAGGTCTCCCGTGTTTCTTCGTCAAGCGTGGCATATTTACCGTTCGGTTTGAGCGTTTTGGTACGGGCTACATACGACACGCACCATTTCGAACCTTTCTTCGGCTTGAAGGTGTCCAGCTGAGAATAAGCCTTCTTCGTAAGACTGACCGGCAGGCGCTTTTGATTTGCCGCATCCAATATCTCCTGGGCCTCGTGTGCGTAGTACTTGGCATTGAAGTCAGCCTTGTCCTCAGGTTTGATAATGGGCCATATTTCGGCAGGGTCTTGTTTCTTTGGTGCGCGGCAAGTCGTGTCTTTTTCAGTTGCGGATGTCGCGCCGTTGAAGCATTTCTCCAAAGCTTCTTGGACTATTTGGGTTCCAACTGCCTTGTCTTTTTCAACCTGTGCAGCAATGTTGGGTACTTGAGCTACTTTTTCGATCGTGGAGGCCGTGATTAGTACGGCCTCAGTGGTCATTTCAGTGTACACTTTTGCGTTTTTCTTTCTGGTAGAACCAATTTGTTCACCTGCATTATTCTAAGCTCCGACCACTTCCCAATAGAGTTCACCCTTGGGGGTTGTCTCTGGTTTGGCTTCCGGAGTTAAGTAATACTCTCCGCGGAGAAGTCGTTCGCGGGTGTTATCTTTTGTTCTCTTTATAATGTTGTCTCGTTCTGCTTATTCGTTTTTGTTGAGCCATTATTGGCGTCCCTTATTGTAGGTCGCAATGGCAACCAAGTTTGTGTTTGGCAATATTATGTGTAGTAGAAGAAGGGTTTGAAGGGTCACAATTGGAGTCAGGCCATATTCTTCCAGGTCTTTCACGCCTAAGGCGATTACGGGTTCTTAGTACCGCCCTTATGGCGAAGGTTATGGCGATAATCCAGTGGCAATTAGTGTTTTCCTGTTTCTCCTATGAAAACAGACCTTTTGTGAGGTCATGGGACTCTTGCGACCCTTGGCCCCATAAGAATCATGAATTGCGGTGAAACTCGATGGTACCTGCGCTCTACAAGGCTCCGCTCGCGGTATAGATACGCGAGCGGAGCAGCCCGGGGAACGCCGGGGCAGTCAAAAGGAGGCACTTGTGGCAAAAGCGGGATGGGTCTGTGCCGAAAGTCAATAGCTCTCAAGCTACGAGGAAGAATCCGTGGTACCCCCTCCTGCCACTAGGATATTGTCTGAAGACGTCAGTTTTCCCGGAAGTGTCCGTATTTTGAGCATTCCGGCGGAGGAAACAGGCGGTTGCAAATATTTCATTTTATTTGCAATTTTATTTGCCAGCCAGGGTTGGTAAAAAGGGTACCCCCCTAAACGGGTTGCATCAAACCCAGGCCGCGAGGATCGCTCCCGCGGCTGTTTCCTCAAATCGCAAAGGCCCCGATAAATCTCATCTATCTGCCGATGACAGCCAATGATCGCACGGAAAGGACTGAGGGTACCAAGGGTTTGAGGATTCTAAGAAGTCATCTTATGAACAGAGGCCGATGGCGTGGGCTGAGATTTGGGCTGGCCGCGAGGAGCGAGGAGGGAGCGTCTTGGCTGCTGGCCGCGACCGCCGAGCAACGAAGCGGCCAGACTGAAGATCTGGCCACGCCATCGGCCTTTGTTCATCAGAGGAATTCTGACAATTGATCCGTCTCCGGCCCAGTGATCGTAATCGGCCAACGCCGCAGTGGATAGATACGGTTTCTGATATCAGTTTTAGGCGATTTTGCGTAAATACGGGTACCGTGCTGGCTCAATCCTGGCACCAATAGGCAGATGGATGGCGGCGAATCGTTCCGATCGGGCGAAGGCGTGTTAAGTCCCGGCTAGGATGGTTTTTGGAGGTGAACGTCCGTTCGCACCTGAACCATTATTGGTTGAACTGAAGAGATTAAACCACCAGCTAAAAAAGTCATTGACACTAACCGGATGACGCCATTAGTACGGCCTCAGTGGTCATTTCAGTGTTCAGTTTTGCGTTTTCCTTTCTGGTAGAACCAATTTGTTCATTTGCATTATTCGTTTGGTCAGCAGAAAGTGTGGGTTAATTCATTAGGTTCGGGTAGCTTTCCTAAGTTGTGATACAGGGCTATTTCCATGGCTTTGTAGGTGCGGAACCCATACGCGCGTCTGGTTACCACTC
>Ga0182014_10008339_pt1 | contig 10625 bp, 11 predicted proteins | sample 612S2DmetaG_FD_120489 | JGI IMG/M metagenome (GOLD analysis project Ga0182014, IMG submission 120489) | Permafrost microbial communities from Stordalen Mire, Sweden - 612S2D metaG | ecosystem: Environmental > Terrestrial > Soil > Wetlands > Permafrost | place: Sweden: Stordalen | collected... | reverse complement strand
AGAAGATGTTCGGATGGTCGATCGCTCAGAGGAGAGAGGACAGGATAGACTGCGCCAATGTCTGCACGGGATTATGGCACAACCTATTCAACCTCTCGACCCTGTGAGTTTTGTCCCACACCCAATCATCTAGTCACGCATAAATAGGGATTGGCCGTCGCCCGCGGATATCATGTCCAGCAAACCCAACAATCGGGCTCCCGCAGAGGAACAGCCAGCAGGCGCAGAACATTCCGAGGAAGAGATAACACCACCGACAATGATGGCACAGAACCACATCTACGTAGGCAAGAAGCCGGTGATGAGCTACGCAATGTCTGCACTCATTCAGCTTTCGCAGGCAGGCGAAGTGGTCATCAAGGCGAGGGGCCTCGCAATCGGACGAGCGGTCGACGTCGCTGAAATCGTCACCAAGAGACTTGGTAACGGAGCGTTTGCGGTGAAGAACATCGCCATCAGCACGGAGCAGGTCAAGAGCGTCGACACGGGCGAGATGAGGAACGTCTCGTCGATCGAGATACTCGTCGGCAAGTGACCTGTGGGCCTTCGTCTCCGGGGTCCGGCAAGGACTCGCTTAGCGCTGACCATACCTGAAGCGCCCCGAGATTTTTTGGGTGCGCACTCCCTCTTCTGAAGTCATACAGATTGAGTCTCAGATCCAAAAAACAACCGGGGATCGCCGAAGATCCTTTCAAGTGGGGATAAATTTTTAAATGAATCTTCAGAGACTCGTAACACAAACAATTGCCTGAACCTCGGGCGCAACCGGTGACGAAGAGCCGGAATCCGACGACACCAAAGTTCGATGACCAGGAACTTTACAATCTGGCCGCGAAGTTTGGCACACCATACTTCCTCATCGACGAGGGAGTGCTTAGGAAGAACGTAAGCGAGATCGAACAGGCCTATCAGGGTTTCAAGGGGCCGTTCAGGGTGGCCTACTCCATCAAGGCGAACTTCAACCCCGCCGTCATCAAGACCTTCGTCTCCGAGGGCATCATGTTCGACCTCACGGCCGCGAACGAGCTGTACTTCCTGCTCAAGTGCGGCGGCTCGCCGGAGAACGTGATCTACACAAGCATCACCGAGACCTTGGCGGAGTTCGAGAGCCTGATCTCGCGCGGAGTGAGGAAGATCGTGGTCTCGAGCTACAACGGACTGCTGAACCTGATCGAGGCGACCGCGAAGGTCGGCGGACAGGTCAGCGTCCTCATACGCGTCAACCCGGAGGTCCACGTCAAGGCAGAGCTCAGGTTCTCGCTCCGCCACGGGAAGTTCGGGGTACCGCTCGACTCTATGGGCGAGGACAGCGCGATGTTCATGCTCCGCAAGATACTCGAGACCCCGTCCCTGAACTTCGACGGCTTCCACTTCCATCTTGGCAGCCAGGTCGAGGACCCATCCTGCTACTCCGAAGCGCTCGAGAAGCTCGAGGCGTTCATCCTCGGCGCGAGGCGGACCCTCGGAGAGTTCCCGATCAACACGCTGGACATCGGCGGGGGCCTCCCGACCTCGTATGGCAAGAGCGTGCCCGCTCCAGCGGACTTCTCGGCGCGGATAATGGAGCAGCTGAGCAGCCTGGCGGAGAGCTTCGGGAACAAATTCACGCTCATCGTCGAGAGCGGGAGGTTCCTGTCCGCCGACTCCACCGTGATGGTCTCCAAGATCGTCAACGTGAAGAGGTTCAACGAGAACAAGTACGTCTATCTCGACGCCGGCTATCATGATTTGGCCGACGCCGCGCTCCTCAGGCACGAGTATCCGGTGGAGGTCGTCCCCGGGGGCGCCGTCACGCAGCAGAAGACCGTCCTGGTCGGGAGGCTCTGCGACTCCCTCGACGTCTTCGCGACCTCAAGCAGGTCGAAGCTCGGCGGTGCCGAAGTGGGGAAGATCGTAGTCTTCAGGGGCGTCGGCGCGTACTCGATCGTGCTCGGCTCACCCTTCCACTGCCAGCCAAAGCCCTACGTCCACATGAGGGATGCCCAGGGCAGGTACTCCATCGTGAGGAGGGGTCAGACGATAGAGGAGCTCTTCGACGAGGAGGGCGGAGCGCTCCCCGACCCGGCCGAGTCAAGAGAGTAGGGCGTAATGCGCCGACCTGCTTGTCGCGCCCGAACCGAGACCCGACGCTGACGAAGATAGGGAGCGTCATGTTGACCGCCGAGGACCTCGACCGGTCCGTGGGCTTCTACAGGGACATCCTCGGCATGACGGTCACCCTCTCCATTCCCGGAGACTCCGTATTCCTCGACGGCGGTGGGGTGACCCTGGCGCTGAGGCAGACCAGCAAGCCGGGGCCGGTGGTCTCAGGTGATGTGGAGGCCTCGTTCGATACCGACGACGTCGAAGGCACGCACCTGTCGCTTAAGCGGAAGGGCGTCGTCTTCCAGCTCCTCCGCGGCAGGTCTCCGAGGACACCGGCCACAACCAGCTCCTCGCGACAGATTTCCGGTATCCTGACCAGCGTGTTCTGTGGATTACCGGCTAGTCCGCCAAGCTCAGCTAGCCGGGCGCTCACGCAGTCGAGAACACCCTGGAGAGGACGTCTGCGCCCTTCAGGGTCCCCAGGCTGCCGTGCTTCGCGTCGCCCTCGGTGAACCTGCAGCAGTCCGTGTCCCTCTGGGAGGTGGTGATCAATAGGGGCACCGGGTCGCTCGAATGGCTCTTCAGGACGCAGGGGGTCGCGTGGTCGCACGAGACCGCGACCCTCGCGTCCCCGACCTTCTCAGATATCGATCCGAAGAAAACCTTGTCGATGGATTCGATGTTCTTCTTCTTCCCGACCGCGTCGCCGTCGTGCCCGAACTCGTCCGGACCCTTGATGTGCGCGTAGACGAGCGCCCCGTCGGCGAGCTCTCTCTTGAAGGACTCGGCCTTCTTCGCCAGGTCCCTGTGGTCCTTGAGAAGGATCTCCTTCATCCCGAGGAGGCGGGCGATCCCGACCTCTGCGGGCATCTCAACGAGGGCGACGCCCTTTACGCCGTACCTCTCCCGGAACGGGACGACCGAGGGGAGGTGGTCGCTCGCATCCCTTAGCAGCAACAGGTTGGCCGGCTTCTTCCCCTCCTTCTTCCTGCGGGCGTTGACCGGCGAGTCGTCGAGGACGGCTGTCGCACGCGCGAGGAACTCGTTGATCAGTCCGGCTGCCCGCCGCGCCCCCGCCGTCTTATCCAGGGGCTTGCAGGTCTGCACCTTCTCCGGTCCCTTCACAGTCCGCGCGGCCCCGAAGCCGTGGGTCCTCACGTAGGCGGGGTCGGTGTTAGTGATCTCCGCAGAGAGTGGCCTGTCTCCCCTGATCACGAGCACCGCCCTGTACCCGACCGTGCTCCTGAAGTCGAACTCTCCGCCTTCGAGCTTGACCTCCCGAAGGGCCTCCTGGAGCGAGAGCGCCTCCTCCTTCGTGAGGTCTCTCCCCGCCCTCCTGTCGGTGATGTAGCCCTTCTCGGTCGTTGCGAAGTTGGCCCTGAGCGCGAGGTCTCCGTCGTTGAACTTCACCCCCGCCCCGACCGACTCGACGACGCCCCTCCCTGGGTACCCCTTCGGGAACGCGTACCCGAGCATGTTGAAGACGGCGATGTCCGACTCCGGGGCCACGCCCCTCCCTACTGTGACGACGCGGCCCATCTTGCTCCTCCTCGCCAGCGCGTCGAGGTGGGGAGTGTTCGCCGCCTCGAGTGGCGTGGTGAAGTTGAGGGACGGGGCCGGCCTGTCCGCGCAGCCGTCGAGCAGGATGTATCCGAACTTCATGGTCTGGCCGTCGCCCCCACGAGGGGCGATATCAATATTCTCGCCCTCGGTCGGGAAACGATATATCTCGACGAAGTAAAGCCGACCGCCATCAATGGTCGAGATAAGAAAGGACTACTTCACCGAGAAACTTTCTATCGTCGCCACTGAACGCAGCGCCCGCATCCCGACAAAGCACGTCGACCATGGGAAGTGTCCGTTCTGTCCGGGCAACGAGGACATGACCCCTCCCTCCGACCTGGTGCTAGTGAAGATGGGCGAGACGCTCGTCAAGCAGACCGACACCGAGGGCGAGCGCATCAAGGGCTGGATCGTCCGGGTCTTCCAGAACAAGAACCCGGTGGTCACGCTCAACGCGCCCCCGTCCTACGGGGAGTACCCGCACTACAGCGAGCCCGCGATAGGCTACCACTACGTGGTCGTCGCTTCCCCGAACCACGGCGACGGGTTCGCCAAGCTGGACATCGACCAGTGGACCAACCTCCTCGCGACGATGCAGGACAAGATACGGTGGCTGTACGCCCAGAGGGGCGTAAGCTACGTCGCCACGTTCATCAACCATGGCAAGGGTTCTGGCGAATCGATCGACCATCCACACGTCAACATTGTCACGCTGCCGCGGCTACCGCCCGTGGTCGAGCAGGAGGCGGTCACCGTGCAGAACTCGCTCAACGAGCTCGGGGTCTGTCCCATGTGCCAGGTCATAGCCTCCGAGAGCGGGGGTCCCAGGCAGGTGATATCGACCGAGTACTACATCGCGTTCACCCCGTGGGTCTCCGCGCACTCGTACGAGTTCTGGATCTACCCGAAGCGCCACCAGACCAGCATACTGAAGCTTTCACAGAAGGAGCTGATGGATCTCTCGCTCCTGCTCAGGTCCACCCTCGGAGGGATGACCAAGGTCCTCGGCGACTGCGGGTTCAACCTCGTCTTCCACAGCTCCTCGGAGAAGAAGACGACCAAGCAGATCCACTGGCACGTGGAGGTCTATCCGCGCGTCTCAAACTGGGCTGGCCTCGAGCTGGGCTCGGGCGTCTTTGTCAACGAGGTATCCCCCGAGGCGGCTGCGGCGCAGCTCGGGGCGGCGAGCAGGAAGGAGCTCGCCCAGATGGTCGGGATCACCTAGATCTCTTCAGCTCGTCGATGAGCCGGATTGGGAACGGATCGACGCCCCTGAGCAGCCCGGTGTAGTATGACGCCACGTCAAGCGTGTAGCATAGGTTCATTAGCTGCGAGAGGTTCCCCTTCCCCTTCCCGAGCACTCGGCCAACCTCCACTCCTTTCTTCTCAAGGATGCGTATGAACGCCTCGCGAGACTTCACCTGGGCCGCGGGGTCGCCCTCCCTCTGGATGAAGATCGGCTGCAGCCTACCGTCCGGCTGCTCCCACTCCTCCACCTCGTTGTGGAGGAAGTCCGGGGCAGAGTTGTAGGTCGCGTGCATCTTCGCGTTCTCGTTGAGGCAGGTCTTGAACCTCCGCGCCACCGACCTCGTCACCGAGGTCGCGAAGATGCACGGCTCCCCCCGGGCCGCGATTCCCGCGATCTGCTTCGAGGCGTTCCTCCCGGTCGGCACGGCCCTTTCGATGTCCCGCGAGGTCCTCTTGAGGTTGGAGACGGTCTCGCCGAGCTCCCACTCTATGCCGTCGAGCAGCGATGCGCTCCTCAGAGTCGCGACCGCAGCGAACAGGCTGTACGGCAGGGTGTAGCGAGGGGCCTTGGAGAGACGGATCCCGACGTGGACGATCCCCTCCTTCTCCGCCAGCTCCTTGAGCTTCCCGCCCGCTGATATGGCGACCATGTCCGGGTGCTTCCTGACGACCGTGCGGGCCATCTGGAGGGTCTCCTCGGTGTCGCCCGACGTGCTGCAGACTATCACGAGCGCGTTCTCCAGGCTGACCTTTGGCAGGTTGCCCCGGAAGACCGATACCTCGATCCCCCCCGATGAGAGGAACCAGTCGGAGATTATGTCCCCGGCGGTGGCAGAGCCGCCGACAGCCAGATAGATGACCCGCTCGTACTTCTTCCTCGGGACTTCGACCTGTATCTTCAGGGCGTCCTCGACGTCGGACGGCCAGCGATCGTAAAGCTCGTAGATTCTCCTCGGGTCGACCCTGACAATCTCTTCGGAGGAGAGTTTGTCTTGTCCCACCATTGCACTACTCGCCCTTGATGACACGGGACATCAAACCCCCCATTTAAGCTGCTCAAAGGGGGCCTGCCGCGCGGCCAACTAGCGCGCCGGACCGGAATCGCGGGCGGCGCGTCCCTTCTTCGCATATAGCCGCTCGACGAGCGCTCTCTGGGTCTCAGTCATGCTGACCCCTCTCCTGCTCATCATCCTGCTGAGCGTCTGCGTGACGGAGGGAAGCGTGAGGACGCTGCTGCGCTGCCTGTAACCATCATATCTCGTGAAGTCCGGGACGTCGAGGTCGACGAGGCCCGAGCACTGGGCGCCGACGCCCACAGTCTTACCTCCGTATATCATGCACCCGATCGAGGTCTTGGCCAGGTCCCCGATCATCGGACCGAGCTTCTGCATCCCGCTGTCGACCCTGCCTGAGCCCCGCTGGACTCTGACTGTCCCATAGGTGTTCTTCAGGTCGCTGGTCGCGCTCCCGGCCCCGACGTTCACCCACTCCCCGACGATGGAGTGGCCGAGGTACCCGAAGTGCGCCTTGTTGGAGTGCGGATAGACAATCGAGTTGTCGACCTCTCCGCCGATCCGGCAGTCCGCGCCGATCGTGGTCCCAGCCCTCACGAGGGCAGAACGCACGACGGTCTTCGGCCCTATGAAGCACGGCCCTGAGATGCGGGAGAACGACTCTATCCTCGCCCCGTCGCCGACGATGATCGGCCCCGAGGACGGGTCGAACGCGACGAACTCCTCAACGTCGGCCTGCGGGCTTATTCTGAGCCCTTCACCTCCTGCCCGCTCGGCCGACATCTCCAGCGCGCGCCCGTTGGCCGCAAGCATCTCCCAAGGATACCTGAACAGAATCGGCTCTGCTGTCTCGATGCGCTCTAGGGTCCGTGCGGCCGCGGCCAGCTTCCTCTGGGGCATCGTGCCGTCCTCCGCCGAGGCGCCCTCAAACTTCCTCTTGGTGAGCAGGGCGATCGCGACCTCTCCCCTTTCGAGGAGAGCGAAGTTTGACTTGCCCGCTATCATCCGCTCGAAATCGACGAGGGGGTTGATCCGGGCGTTGATCATCAGGACGCTCCCGTCGGCTCGCTCATTGTAGCGGAGCTGCGTCTCTTCCTCCACCGTCCCTGAAAGGTAGCCCCTTCCCGAGAGGGAGACCTGGTCGTCGACGCGTCCGGTCACGTGCTCGATGACCGTCTGGGTGCCAAGGACCTGCTGGCCCACGTGGCGCGTCGAACTCAGGGGTGTGAAGTCCGCCCACCGGTCGTCTTCGAAGATCACAACGCTCATCTTCGGTCGCCTCGCCTAGGGGACCTTCCCGTAGAGGTTCGAGTAGTAATCGTCGGCTTCCCTGTATGCGGCCCGGTCGCCTATGTCTCTGAACGTCCCCTCGACCTTGAGCCCGAAGAGCGGCTCGTGGTTCTTCAGCGCGGCCTCGAAGGCCTCCTTCATCCCGTAGGTCGATCCCGCCGGAATGTATCCGAGATAGGCCTTCTGCATCACGTAGCACCCTATGTTGATGTCGTTCTCGATCACCGGCTTCTCCTTCCACCGTCTTATCGCGCCGTCCTCCTTGAGCTCGATCACACCGTACTTGCTCTGGATCTTCTCGCTCATCAGGGCCATGGTGAGCATCGCTCGCTTCTGCGCGTGGAACTCGAGCAGCTTCCGTAGGTCGAAGTCGAGGATGGCGTCGCCGTAGAGGCAGACGAACCGCTCCCCCAGCTTGCTCTCAGCGTTGCGGAGCTGTCCGGCGATGCCGAGGGGATTCCTCGCTCTAGCGTACTCGACCTTCACGCCGAAGTCGGTCCCGTCGCTGAAATAGTCCTCGATCGCCCTCCCGAGGTATCCCGTGGAGATGACGATGTCGGTGATGCCGCTCCCCTTCAGCCACTCGACGATGTGCTCGAGTATGGGCCTGTGGCCCACAGGTAGCATAGGCTTTGGGAGGAAGAGGGTGTAGGGCCTCAGGCGCGTGCCCAGGCCGCCCGCAAGGATTACCGCTTTGGTCTTACCTGATCGTTTGGACAGAACTCGTCACTCTAGACCTGAAGGTTGTTATCGCATCCCTATATGGATTGGATGTATGTCCTAAGCATTGACTCAGCAGAACAGTTTTTATCTGTCGAAGCGGGTTACTCCAACGACTAGAATGTGGTATACAAAGAAGAGGGCAGTCATAGTCATCATTATCATAATTGTTGTTACTCTCGCTATTGGCGCCGCGCATGGGTTCAAGCGGTGACTTCCTTCGGTTTCGTGGTGAACAGCGTCTTTTCCTGGTCGCTCGGCGTGTTGTAGAAAGGTAGTCATCCTTCGGGCGTTACCAGAATCCCCCGGTCTCTGTATGACAGCGATGTGTATCCTGGGCACTAAACCAGTAGAACGGAATAGGAACACTTCCCGCGAGGGTTCTTCGCGAATCTGAGGTAATGAATGGGTGCGGAGACTGGCTCCAGATGCCGAAAGCTTCAGGGACTTGTTACCTTGAACTGACGCAAGTAACTGGCGACAGCGGCCCTATATGCTTCAACACCCGCCTCCAGGGCTGACGGATCCAGGCTCAGTCCTCTGAGGCCTGCCTCGGCAATGGATCTAAAGTCGCCCGCCTCCAGCCGCTTTTGGGCCCTGAGGATTACGGGCTTGGCCGAGAGTTTGGATATCATGCGGAGAGTCGAGAGGTCGAGCACGCTGAATACGTGGGTCTGACCCTGTGGGGAGACGATCGCCGCCTCGAGGGCCTTCACGTGGCTCATCTCCGAGAGGCTCTTGATCTGCTCCACCATGTAGCCCGCCCCTACGGAGACGAGCTTGTCGATCCGCTCGTCTGTGAGGACGAACGGCGGCATGTGGTGGGCGTACATGTTGACGAAGCTGAAGGACTTGCCGACTATCCTCTCCCAGCTCTCGGGTGTGAGGGGGCGCGAGTCGCCAATCGAGATTCCGACAGGTATCGATGACGTCGAGACGATTCCGAGGATCGAGTCCTCCTGCAGGTCGAAGCTGCCGAAGAGCCCCGGGAACATCGACTCGGTCTTGTCTATGCCGAGGATGAGGGCGTCAGCACCACCCTGCTGCGCAGCCTCGGCGTACTCGAGGGTGTTGTGCGGAAGTATTGCAAGTAGCGGAGCCTGCGCTTGGCCGAGCAGTCTAGAAAGTCCTCTGACCTCGGTTTCCAAGCTCTCCATCGCGTCTTGGGCGATGTTCTCTCAATCCCACTTAGAAGGGGGCTGCTCAATTACAGTTCTTGCCTCTGTAAATTCGATTTGACCACCGCGCGCGACCACTTTGGAACAAAGAGCCGGCGCGAACAGGAGACGAAGATTAGACCCCCAATGCCCTTCTAATCTCGCCGCTGACCGGCATCAAGAAGGAGAGGAAGGACCCCGACTGGCCCGATTCGCAATTGCTGAGTCTCAGGCCACTATAATCGACGTTATCTGAGAAGTGATGGTGAAGGTCACGTTTCCCATCATACCTCCAGTTGAAGAGCCCACGACGTCCACGTCGAATGGGAACGGATAGTTCGCCCCGTTCGGTGTCCCTATGGACATGCTAGCGGTGGTCAGGGTAATGCCTGCGCCGGCGCAGGACGGAACGGTCTCCGGAAGTGAGTTAGCGGCGTAGTTGGTCAGAGTGAACGTGTTCGCTCCGAGTGTCACGGGTGTGGTCCCGGTGGAATGGAAGTATGCAGTAGCATAGATGTAGTCGGTCGTTAGCTGCTGCCCGAACACAGTCTGTGTCCCCCACGCGGTGAAGAGGCGGGATCCCTGGTAGAATTGGACTGCTGCCGCGCCTGTGTAGTTAAACCCGGCGTAGTTTATCCCAACGAGGGTCCCGTTCTTGAGAAGCCACATCGTCGTCGCGCTCGCATAGTCCGACGATACGATGCTGACCTTGAACGTCGTCGCGCTCGAATAGAGCGTTGTGTAGCTCGATGTGAAGGTGTACGATGCACTGTTCAGCGTGATCTGGAAGTTCCCGCCTATGGATGAGTAGGCGCTGAGCATTGGTATGAAGACACTCGCAGGCTGGGACGTGAAGCTGAGAGTCGGAAGGCAAGACGTCGTCGAGGTGCTGGAAGTCGTGCTCGAATGCGACGAGGTCGTCGTGGTCGAGCTCGTACTGCTGGTCGTCGAGACGGTCGAGCTTGTAGTGGTGCTCCTCGTCGTGGTGCTGCTAGTCGTGGTGCTGCTAGTCGTGGTTGTACTCGTGGTCGAGCCTGCCGTGGTCGAGGCGCTAGAAGTCATCGACGTCGAGCTGGACGTCGTGGAAGCGGGGGTGCTGGTGCTCGAAGGGATTGAGCTAGTACTCGTCGTCAGCGCCGAGCCCGAGACGACCGCGGACGTCGATGTCATGGCTGAACTACTAGTCGTGGTCGTAGACGGCGTAGTGCTCGCTGTCGAGAGGGATGTGGGACTCGCGGTAGTCGACGAAAAGTTCGGAGAAGTTGAAGAGGACGAGCCGGACCCCGAAAGCGCCAGGTATGCCCCTGCCGCAATTACTGCTATGATTATGATGACGATTACGGCTATCGCCGTAGGCGCGAGAGCTCTCTTAGCTTGCATCGCCCGGGCGCATTCCGACTGGTCTATTTAAGTAGCGTTAGAATAAGGCTCTGTAGAAACCCTACGAACAAAGAACCGGTTAGACTCGCTATCCTCGCAGCGTTGTACGCGATAATTTTGAGCCTCATCTCGTTGTTCTGGGCCTTTGTCCTCACCGACCTAACCTCGT
>Ga0182014_10008338_pt1 | contig 10626 bp, 7 predicted proteins | sample 612S2DmetaG_FD_120489 | JGI IMG/M metagenome (GOLD analysis project Ga0182014, IMG submission 120489) | Permafrost microbial communities from Stordalen Mire, Sweden - 612S2D metaG | ecosystem: Environmental > Terrestrial > Soil > Wetlands > Permafrost | place: Sweden: Stordalen | collected... | reverse complement strand
TGTCGAGCGCCTCCAGGTCCATGCGGGCTTCGATTCCCGGCACTTCGAGCAGGGCCTTGACCTCGGAAGCGAAGGCGAGTTTTCCACCGCGCTCCCAGTAATAGAGCGGTTTGATTCCGAAATGATCGCGCGCCAAAAACAACTTCGGCGAACGGCCGCGCAAGTCGCAGATGGCGAGCGCGAACATGCCCTGAAGGCGGTTGAGGCAGTCTTTGAGCCCGTCGGGGCCATCTTCTTCGTAGAGATGAACGATGACTTCGGTGTCGGTGTGCGAACGAAAACGATGCCCTTTGCCTTCGAGTTCACGCCGCAGATCGGCGAAGTTGTAAATCTCGCCGTTGTAGGTGATCCACACCGAGCCGTCTTCGTTGCTCATGGGCATGTGGCCATCGGCGGAGAGATCGAGAATGGCGAGACGGCGGCTTCCCAGTCCGATGTATCCCCCGTCGGGGAAATGCCGCTCCCAGAGCCCGGAGTCGTCGGGACCGCGGTGCGTCTGCACGTTCGTCATCCGCGCGAGAGCTTCCGCGCTGCCGCAGTTCACGAGTCCGGAGATGCCGCACATGGTCAGTTCCTCCCCGTCTTTAGTCCGGACTTCAGTAGTCCGGACTTCAGTTCGTACTTCAGCTCGTAAATCTTGGCCTTGGAATGGAACATCTGCACCGCTTGAAAGGCGCAGTAGATCAGCCCCGGCGCGCCATCGAGAAATCCGAGACAAAAAACATAACGATAGAGGAAGAGCAGAACCGGGGAGCCCGGCAAACGATACAGATTTCGCTTAAGCCATCTTCGGCGCTCGGCCTGCGTGCCAAATAAATCGGCGCGCACTCCTCCCGGAGCGCCTTCTGGCTGCAGAAGCACGCGCGCTTCCCAGTTCGAGTACTCATTGTGCTTGAGGATGTAGCGCGACAAAGAATCGACATTGTGATGGACCAGCGCATGGCGCAACTCCGCGGTGGGCCCATCCACCACCACGTGCTCGTGAATCTCGATGTCGGCCATGGAAGGATCCTGGTCCTTCAAGCGGCATTCAAAACGGCCCCGCCCTTTGCGAAACAGCGACAGCTTCCAAAAGCTCGCATCGCAATGCCGCAGGACCCTGCCGAGAAAATACATCTGCAGGCGAATGGAATACCCGTTCACCTCAGGGTTTTGCAGAGCGCGCCGAATTTCTTCCACCAGTTCCGGCGTCAGAGCTTCATCCGCATCGAGCAGCAGAATCCAATCGTACGCGAGAGGTAGCGTGTCCATGGCCCATTGGCGCTTCTTCGGCCAGCCCCCCGCATAATGAAACTGGACCACCTTCACGCCGCGCGACTGCACAATCGCAACTGTGTCGTCCGTGCTCTCGGAATCGACGACATACACTTCGCCGAAGCCCGCAAGCGATTCCAGGCAGCGCGGCAGGTTGCGGGCCTCGTTGCGCACCGGAACGATTACGCTTACAGGGAGCACTTGTACCGCGGCGCTAGCGTTCGACACCTCAGCCTCTGATTTTGTTTCGACCATTATTGTCTAGATCAAGTCCATTCCGTTGGCAGGTGGAAGGTCTTACCATGTTAGCTGAATTGAGGCATCCTTGAACGCAAGATCGCCAACGCAGCATCCGTGGACGAAACACCGTTCCCGCCCGACTTCGCCCGCCAGATAGGCGCGGGCGATGCTTTTACAGGTTCTGCTCGCACCAGCGCTGCAGCACGAAAAGCGACCAGGGCCGCGACCAGGATGTCTCGCCCGCAAGAAAGCGGTTCCACACCTCTCGCACGGCGCTGGCGCCGATGGGAGTCCGATCCCAATTACTCTTCAGCATTGTCTCTTCGACGACCGGCCTCATCTCACCCCGCAGCCATCGCTCAAAGGGCAGTGTGAATCCGCGCTTGGGACGATTCACGATCTCCCTGGGCAAGTCGATGCCCGGGCCCAGACTCGCCAGCAGCAGGCTCTTCGGCGAATTCCCTCGTAACTTCTCATCCCCCGGAATGCGGAAGCAGGCTTCGACCAGCGCCCGATCGAGAAAAGGAACACGCAGTTCGAGGCCATGCGCCATGCTCATGAAATCGGAATCACGGAGCAGCGTGTTGCGCATGTAGAGATGCGATTCGAGATAAGAGACACGGTTGACAGGGTCGAGAGACTGGCTCTCGGTGACCGCCGCTTGCAACACTCGATCGAGGGATTGTTGCAGTGCCTGGTAGTCGGACGTTGAGAACAAGAGTTCGCGCTCCGCCGCCCCAAACAACATGCGCACCAAAAGATACGGATGAAGGGTGGAATCATGGGCCGCGGCCAACTCGGCCAGCTTGCGGCTGCGATCCCCTTTGCCTGCAAACAGCGCGATGGACGCGGAAAGCGGCCGACGCGCCAGCCTCGGCAGTCGTCCAAATCGTTTGGAAAAAACTTCCATCCTCGGCACGCGGCGAAAATTCGAGTAGCCGGCGAACATCTCGTCGGCGCCCAGACCAGTTAGAGCCACTTTCACTCCCGCGGCCCTCGTTTTCGCGGACACGAGATAGGTATTGATGCCGTCGATGGTGGGCTGGTCCATCGCACACAGAGCTTCGGGCAACACCGCCAGCGTGTCCTGCTGCGAGACTGGGATCTCCTGGTGTTCAGTGCCAAAGCGGCGGGCGACTTCCCGGGAATAGCGCCCTTCGTCGAACTCCTCTTCCCGGAATACCAGCGAGAAAGTGTTCGCGCGCACACCATTGTGGCTGAGGACGGCAACCAGCGCGCTGGAATCGATTCCGCCCGAAAGAAACACTCCGACGGGCACATCACTCACCAGATGCGACAACACCGCATCGCGCAAGATCGCGGGCAGTTGATCCACCGTCGCGCTTCCATTGCCCGATCGCGATCCCGACTCGGGCCGTGAATGGGAAAACGACTGCAGCGGATTCCAGTATTCGCGGCTGCTCACTACTCCGTTTTCTACCGTGAGCACATTTCCCGGCGGAACGGACATCACTCCTTCCACAATCGTCCACGGCTCGTACACCGAACCGAACGCCAGGTAGCTCAAAACCCCGGCGGGATCGGCTTTTTGCGGCACCATTCCCGTCCGCAAAAGCGTTCGCACCTCCGAAGCAAAAATAAAAGCCTGCTCTGACTGGTGGTAGTACAGCGGCTTGATTCCCATCGGGTCGCGCGCCAGGAGCAGCCGCTTGCGCGGCGCGTCCCACAGGGCAAACGCGAACATGCCGCCCAGCCGCATCAGGCATCGCTCGCCCCACTCGCGATAAGCCGCAAGAATCACTTCCGTGTCGGAATGACTTTTGAACTCGACGCCGGCGGCTTCGAGTTCCTTGCGCAGCTCGCGGAAGTTGTAAATCTCGCCGTTGTAGACGATCCAGTTGCCGGTGGCCGGATCCTGCATGGGCTGGTGTCCAAGCGGGGAAAGGTCGAGAATCGCCAATCGCCGGTGGCCCAAGCCGATTTCCAGCGGCCCCGGTTGAGTATCTTTCAGCAGCACGGTACCGGAGTCGTCGGGCCCCCGGTGCGCGAGCGAACGCGTGGCCTGTTCCAGAACTGCAGGAGAGATCCGGGAGTTACGCGCCAGTATGCCAACGATGCCGCACATCAGAAATGTTCGCTCGCTTCCTTACGGATGTGGTTTCATCTTATCGCGAAGGCAGGCACACCCTGATGCCACAGATCGTAATTGCGTGTCATGCAGGAGACGAGGCTGCGGTTTTAACCAAGTGGATCGGCACGGAGTACAGCGAAGGTCCTTCGCGAACAAGTCATGGCCCACGGTTCAAGAGAACGACCGGCTGACTGGATTTCGAATAGAAATGGCAAGCGAAACAATCGGGATGCAGGTTCGCGGCATTGTGGCACTGGTCGCAGAACCGAGTCTTGTCCTTGTGGCACTGGCTGCAACTGCTCAAAGTAACCTCGTTCTGGATCCCATCCCGCACCGTCTTGTCCCTGAGTTCGAAGAGAAGGACCCGGTGGTTCTGCCGCATCCAGCCGATGTCTCGGACGCAGCGCTGCGAGGGGGCAGACGAAGCCTCCAGGAACGGTTTCGGGGGAGACATGGAGAGCCATGCGAAACGCGCCGCGCTGTATGCGAATGGGGACAGAATGATGACACCTGCGATGACTGGGAAAAGCCATGCCGGAGGCCTATTCGGCTTCATGAAGACCTCCCAGCGGCTGCCGGCCAGTATGCGCTGCATACACCATCGCAGTGGCGCGGTAGATCATGTGAGCGAACTTTGAATAGGGCAGCAGCACAAGCAGCGCGAACACAATTGCCAGGTGGATCACATAAGTCGCGTAGCGGAGTGGATCGACGCGCGCGTAGTGGAGCATTTCGCATCCGAATCCCGTGAGCACCGCAGCCACCGCCAAGCTCAAAAACATCCAATCGAACCAGGTTCCAGTAAACAAGGTCCCAGCGAACGAGGCGCTGGTGCGGTTCGGACGAGGCATTTGGTTGCGAGGCATTCGGTCGCGAACCATGAGGGCGCACCCGATCAGAATGGCGGCGCCCGCCAAATTGGCTAGCATCTTCCACGGGTTCCAGAAGTTGAAGGGGTATACGAAGACATCGCTGAGCAGTGGGTTGAATCGGGCGGTCAGTACCCAGAGGTCCACGACGAGCAAGCCCACAAAGCCAAAAAAAACGAGTCTGTGGGAGTCCATCCGCGGCCGCTCAGCCGTGCACCGATCGAAGTCCTCATGAAGGATGATGTTGCGCGACGCCGATCGAATGCTCGCAGCGAGCGATAAGCGTTGGCCCGTACGCCCCGCCTCGCGGTCACCCGCCTTTAGATCGCGCCAAAAGCGCATCGCTCCCAAAGCCAGCACCATCACATCCAGGACGACGAAGGGAGCAAAAAAGGCGATCAGAAGCCACTGCGGTAGTTGGTTCCAGTACGAAATGATGATGTGATTCGGGGTGTACGAAGCGCCGAAATACTTTTCCAATGGCCCTCGTGCCCATGCCGCCAAACCGAGCAGCAGGCACGGAACGAGCAGCAGGAGCGGTAGAAAGCGAGGTCGGTTCACGCAATTGCCCAGCCATCGCGGGGCGCTGTAATGGAGAATGGCTTCCCGCCGAATCGCCGCCATGACATCTCCTGGCCGCGCACTCCGGGGGCAACGCAGCGAGCAGTCGCTGCACTGATGGCAAAGCCAGATGTCTGGATCTGCGATCAGCCGGTCTTTCAAGCCCCATTGCGCCCAAATCATTTCTTTCCGGGGAAAAGGCTTCCTAAGGTCTGAGAGTTCACAAACCACCGAGCAGGTGGCACATTGGAAACACTTCTTGAGGTCTTCACCTCCGCTCGCCATGAGGCGATTGCGGAACTCTCGATCCGGCAGGATGCACGCGGGAGTGGGCGTCGTCGTCATCTTCTGTCAGCTCTTGAACGGATTGAGACCAACGCTCTCGATCTGCGCGCCAAATTCGTCGATGAGAGCGGGCAAGAGGCGGTATTCGGATAGAGAGATCTGCTCGATGCGTACGCGCTCCTCCTCCAAGGCAAGCTGAACCAGTTTCTGGCGGATGTTTTCACCGCGGGTTCCCATCAACTCGCTGCCACGAATGAAGTGGCACTGGTAATCGTCGCCCGATTTGCATCCCAACAACAGAATGCCGTCGAATCCGCGCGCCAGCGCGTCGGCAATCCAGATCACGTTGACGGCTCCCAAACAGCGCACCGGAATCACGCGCACAAAAGGACTGTAGCGAAGACGAGCGATACCGGCGGCCTCCAGTGCGGGCAAGGCGTCGTTTTCACACGCCAGAATTAAAAGCCGCGGCTTCTCCTCGAATTCGTCGGGAATGTTCACCGCCTTGATCATGGAGGAGACGATGTCGATCGAATAATCCCCAAAGGAAATGATGCGCTCCGGGCAAGCGCCCAGACAGATGCCGCAGCGACGGCAGCGCCCCGGATTCGGAAGCGGAGTGCCTTTGTCGTCCTCGTCGAGGCTGCCAAAGGGACACTCTTCCGTGCAGCGTTTGCACAGCGTGCAGCGCTGCATGTAAAAATCCGGAAAAGTGAGATCGCCCCATCGGGGATGCAGGGCGGCTCCCCGCGAGGTCAATTCCACACATTGAATCGCTTTGAGCACCGCTCCCTCAGCGTCGGAGATACAGCTCTCGATGTCATTGGGCGCCCGCATGCAACCGGCCGCGTAGATGCCCGTCCGCCGCGTCTCGTAAGGGAAGCAGATGAAGTGTGAATCGGGAAATCCGCTCGGCAGCACGGGCAGGTCGGGACCCTGCCGGTAGCTTAAGTGCAGTTGGTCCGTACCCTCGTGGCGCCCATGGTCCGCTATAACTTGGCGGGCCGTATCCAGTTGGGGTCCCGGTTGGTTCCTATCGATGATGGCCTTGGCATCGCGGACCTTTCGAATCGCTTCGCCATCGGCGGCAACCGGCACCATCCCCGTCGCGAGGACCACGAGATCGGCCTCGACTTGGATTGAGGGTCCAAGGAGCGTGTTCTCGACGTTCACGTGGAGCGCCTGCGCGCGGCCAGAGTTGGCAGTCGTAACCGAGATCACATCCCCTTTCAGCATGGATATTCCGGAGTCTTCTTGGGCGCGTCGATAGAAGTCCTCGTACTGCGCCGGCGTGCGGATGTCTTTGTAGAAGATGTAGGCTTCGACTTCTTGATCCAGTTCGCGGGCCCACAGCGCCTGTTTCAGGGATACTCGACAACACACCGCAGAGCAGTAGGGAAGATGGGCTTGGTCGCGTGAGCCGGCGCACTGCACGAAGGCAATTCGCCTGGCTGGCCGGCCGTCGGATGGACAGCAGATGCGCCCGGTGGCCGCCAGACGTTCCATCTCGACATTGGTGATCACGTCGGGGCTCCGACCATAGCCAAGATGGCCCAAGCGCGAGGCGTCATACGGCTTCCATCCGGTGGCCTGAACGATAGCTCCTACCTTGGTACGAACCGTCGAGCCGTTGATATCCAACTCGACATCGAACTGGCCGGGCTGGCCGCTGATGCTCTTGATCGCCGCCGATCGGTGAATCTGGATTTGGGCGTCTTGCTCCAACTGGAAGATCTGGGCGTCGAGATCGATTGACTCTAAGTCGCGATACGGCGCGCTCTTGGGGAACTGTCTCTTGAAGGAGCGAAGCCATCCCCCAAGTTCGGCTTGTTTCTCGACCAGCACTACCCGATAGCCTGCGCCGCTCGCCTCTCGCGCGGCGGCCATGCCGCTGGGACCCCCTCCAACAACAAGGATGGTCCGGTCTGCGACGATTTTGGCGGGCTCCCGAATCTCGGCCTTGAGCGCCCGCGCAATTCCCATGCGCAGGTTGTCTTCGGCGAGCATTTGTGTGTCTTCGTTGTGGGGTTCATGGCTCCAAACCACTAACTCACGCAAGTTCACTCTTTCGACAAAGCACGAATCGAAGGAAAAAGTCTGGGAGTGAAAACGCCCGGAACAACCCGCAATGACGACCGACGCAATGCCAGACTGGATTCCCTCGTTGATCTGAGCAAGCCCGATCTGTGCCACTCCCTCATCGCCACAAAGGAACGAATGGGAGCGGCAGAGACTTACACGGGGCTCCTCGGTGGCGACTTTTTCGAGAGCCTCGATGTCGAGGGAAGAGCCGATGTCGCATCCGCGACAGATGAAGACCGCGACATTTTTCTTCTCGTCAGCCACGATGAGAACTCACGCAACTCTGCAGGGCTTTGAGCGCGGCGCTGGACGCATCGCGCACACAAGATGCGACGTCCATCGGACGCCGGGCACATCCCGCCGCAAAATGACCGGGCAGCGGCTGAGTCGCCGACAAAAAACCATGGGAATCACGGCTCAGCGCGCCCGACGGCAAAGCCGGATCTTTCCCAAGCGCCGGGACCATGCCCGTCGCCAGCACCACCAGACTTACCTTTTGGTGAATGAGACCTTCCGCCAGCACGTCTTCGGCCTCGACCACCAGGTCGCCCGACGCTCCTTCCTCGGTGACCTTGGCCACTTTGCCTTTGATGAGATGAAGCTTGTCGTCCTTCTGGGATTCGGCAAGAAACAGTTCCTGCCTGCCCGGGGAGCGGAGGTCGATGTAATAGACATAGATTTGCGCGTCCGGATATTGTGCCCGCACATACCTGGCTTGCTTGAGCGACGCCATGCAACAAACGCTGGAGCAGTGTTTGAGGTGGTTGTCATCGCGGGACCCGGCACACTGGACGAAGGCCACACTTTCGATCTGCTTGCCATCCGAAGGGCGGACGATCTGGCCTTTTGTGGGTCCAGAAGGCGCCGCGAGCCGTTCCATCTGTACGTTGGAGATCATGTTGGGGAAAACGCCCAACCCCTCGACCACGCTCGCATCGAAGGGATCCCATCCCGTGGCCCAAATCAGAGCCTGCACCTCATACTCGAGGCGTAACGGCTTCATCTGCAGGTTGATCGCGTCGTAAGAGCAAGCCGCTACGCACTTGCCGCACTGCTCGCCCGGACAGGTTGCGGGATCGATCGTGTATCGAAAGGGCCAGGCCAAGTCGCTGGGAAGGTATATGGCGCGGGTCGATCCCATGCCGTAGTTGAACGAGTCGGGGCGCGATTCGGGACAAACCGCAACGCAGGCTCCGCAGGCGGTGCAGCGTTCATTCACGAATCGGGTCCGCTGCTCGACGGTTACCCGATGGCAGCCGTCTTCGGCGCGCGCTTCTGCCACTTCCGACAAGGTAAGACATTGGATGCGCGAACTGGTGCGAATCCGTCGGAGGTTGATTTCGAGACCGCACAACGGTGGGCAGAGCTTCGGGAAGTACTGATGCATCTGCGCCACGCGTCCACCGAGGTAAGGGCTGCGCTCGACGAGGACGACGTCGCAACCGGCCTCGGATGCCTCAATGGCGGCGGTGATGCCCGTGATTCCGCCACCGACGACCATCACTGTGCCGCGGCTGTCGACTCCGCTCATGGTCGGTTGGGTCATGTCACTCCGGTTGGGACGTGGGCTGCCGACCGCTCTTCGACGCTTGCGCGAGGTAGGCCTCGACGGCGCTGGTTCTCACCTGCATGGTCGGCTCGCCCAAAAGACTGAACCGCAGCCATTGGAGGGCGAAGCGCAAGAGCCCTTCGTCGTCGTAACGCATCTCTTCGACCAGGTCGTCGTCAACTTCAAACCGCTGCAACAGCGTGCTGCCGAAGACGAACTCCCGGAACCGGTCCAGGTCGTAACATGCGGTGAACCACATCTCCGTTTTCATCGGGGAAAGGGTCTCGGGCCGCGTCATCGCCTCGTGGAGAACGAGTTCCTTAAATTGCGCGCCCCAGCGCTCGCAGGCTTCGATCTCCTGCGTGTCCAGCCACTGCCGAGCCGTCTGTCCAGGCGTTTCGACAGTGGAACAACCCTCTGGTTGCGGCAAGAGAAAATACCGCTGCTCCCCTTGGCCGCTCGCGGGGTCCTTGCGGACCGCAAAACCGAGCGGATAGAGGCGGCATGCCCAGGGACGGTCAGAATAGACGGTGCAGCCTTGTTCGCCCAGAAATTGGCAGACCCCGGTCGCGCTGTTTGGGCGCAGGAAAAGCGATGGGACGGGGGACTGTTTATCAACACAGATTTGTGCGTACTCCCTCAGGAAGTCGCCCGATCGCATTGCGAGGCGCTTCTTCAGGCGCAGCACATCGTAGGGAGTAAGACGAATCGCGCCCCGGCAGCACTTGCGCGCGCACTCTGGCGTCGGTTGACTGGAGAACGGGAAGGGATCATCCGCTGCCAACCATTTCGTCTCGGCCGACGCACGGGGATTTGCTTCGTCAGTTGGTGTGGACGGATCACCTTGAGATGGAGGCCCACAATCCAGGCGAGTTGGAAGAGAATCCTTCATCGCGCGGTCTTTACGTTCCCTTGGCAGTGAGATACTTCACCGGTCGCTTGATCATCTTCCACTCGCCCGTCGTTCGATCGAAGACGCAGTTGCAAAAGGCGAGCCAGTCTTGGTTGTCGATGGACGGCTTATCGGTGCGGAAATAGTATCCGGGCCACCGCGTCTCCTGGCGGAAGTACAGGGACTGCACGTGGGCTTCGGCCTGGTGCAGGCGGTGAACATTTTCCCAGCAACGCATCAGCTCGTGCGAGTTCTCGGCGGCCAGAAGGGCCGAGTCCGTCCGCAGAAATGCCAGAAGCTCCATGCCTTTTTCCAGGAGCTTGCCGCTGGTCTTGAACTGGCTGGATACGCCACCCGCATACTCGTCCATGATCTTCTGCAGGCGGTACATAAACTGCTTGGGGCGAAGATAGGCGGGATTGATATCCGGGTCGGTAGTGTTGGCTCGATTGGCCTGGAACACATCGAGGGGCTTGAGGATTTCGGCTTTCAGGGTCTCGATCAATGCGGGGTCAATCTGCGGGGCTGTGTTGTGGTCGACGACGTAGGAGATGGCTCCTTTCGCCGCAATGCGCCCCTCGGTGAATGAACCCGAGGAGAACTTGTGGCTCGATGCCCCGGACGCATCGCCGGCCGCGAAGAGACCGGAGACGGTGGTCATGTTGGGGTATCCCCAACAGTAATCCGACTTGGTCGTTTCGTTTTGCAGATCCGAGGGTCCGGAAACCCAAGCGCCGGAAGCGCCGGAGTGCGAACCGATAAAGTAGGGCTCGCATGCCATGATCTCGGAGGGTTTGACCTC
>Ga0182014_10008332_pt1 | contig 10632 bp, 8 predicted proteins | sample 612S2DmetaG_FD_120489 | JGI IMG/M metagenome (GOLD analysis project Ga0182014, IMG submission 120489) | Permafrost microbial communities from Stordalen Mire, Sweden - 612S2D metaG | ecosystem: Environmental > Terrestrial > Soil > Wetlands > Permafrost | place: Sweden: Stordalen | collected... | reverse complement strand
TGCGCTCGCTCGGCGACTTCCCGGACTCGTTCCTGGAATGGCTTCGAGAGTTTCGCTTCACTGGCGACATTTATGCGTTGCCCGAGGGAACGCCCTTTTTCGCCAATGAGCCGATCCTCGAAGTCGTGGCGCCGATCGCGCAAGCGCAGCTTATCGAGACGCTGGTTTTAAACCAGATCGGACTGCAGACCATTCTGGCGTCGAAGGCGGCGCGCATCGTGACGGCGGCGCGTGGGCGCCCGGTGGCGGATTTCGGCGCGCGGCGCGCACAGGGAATTGACGCGGCGACAAAGGGAGCGAGAGCGTTTTATATTGGCGGCGTCGCCGCGACCTCCAATTTGGCGGCGGGAAAAGCCTACGGAATTCCTGTATCGGGGACCATGGCGCATAGCTTTGTCGAGGCCTGCGCGTCGGAGGCTAAAGCATTCGACGCCTTCGCGCGCATCTTTCCGCGAACCACTTTGTTGGTCGACACCTATGATACGCTTGCAGGCGTCGCGAAGGTTATCGCGCTGTCCAGATCGCTCGGGCCTAGCTTCAAGGTTCGCGCCATTCGCCTCGATTCGGGCGACCTCGATCAACTGGCTCGCGAGTCCCGGAGAATGCTCGATGACGCGGGACTGACCAATGTCCAAATCGCCGCCAGCGGCGGCCTGGATGAAGATCAAATAGATCGCCTGACCGCTTGTAACGCGCCGATTGACCTATTTGGCGTCGGCACGGATTTGGCCGTGTCCAGCGACGCTCCAGCGCTCGACATCGCTTATAAGCTCGTCGAATATGCTGGCGTCGGGCGAATGAAATTGTCTACGGGCAAATCCAGCCTTCCCGGCCGTAAACAGATATTTCGAAATTATCGCGGCCAGGAAGCGGTCTACGACGTGATCGGCCGTCATGACGAGACTATTCCCGCTTCGCCGCTGCTGGCGCCAGTTATGTTGTCCGGTCGGCGTTGCGACGACAAGGCGGACGATCTCGATTCGATGCGTTCATACGCGAAAGGAGCGATCGAGGCTCTGCCTCTGGATCATCGCTCTCTCGCGCCACCCGCCACGCCATATGAAGTCAAAATCAGTTCAAAGCTCGCCGAATATCGGCAATCAGTGCTTGATCGGCTGCGCCCCGCATCCAAAGACGGCGAGTGAAGACGACGGCTCTTCGAATTCAGCTATCCGCGGCCGCGAGCGCTTGTTCGGCGAGGTGGAGATAACGGCTCGCCAAAGGCTCCCACCTTTCCGGGCGCCGCGGAACTGGATCGAGCAGATGGGCAACCGCGAGTCTGGCGCGCAGCACGGCGCGCCAAGCGGTGTAAAGCGAGACCAATTGATGAGGCGAGGATTCGCCGAGCCGGTCCGCCACCTTCGCGATAATTCGCGGACCCAACGCCGGAGCCCGAAGCTGAGCGCTTTCCATGCCGAGATAGGCGAGTTCGTCGAAGGGATCGACTTGACGTAGTTCGCTACTGAATTCCAGACAATCGAAGATGGCGATCGGATCGGCGAAGCAAATATGCTCGGGCCGAAGATCGCCGTGGCCGTCCACGATATGTCCCAGACGAACGCGCTCCTCGAGCAGAGGTCGATTTATCGTCAAGATCGCGTCCAAACGATCGAGAAGATGCGGAATGCGGCCATGATCGAGCGCGAAATCGCGGCGGGTCAGGATGCGGCGGTTTTCCATCTGCTCACGAAAGAAACGCGCGGCGTAGTCGCTGGGGGAAATCGCGGAGCGCTCCGCGCGACGGTAAAAGTCGCCGAGCGTCTCGCACAGGTCGTCGATCAGCCCGTCGTCCAATCGTCCCTCGATCAGCATCCGATCAAGCATCCGATCGGCGGGCAGGCGACGCATCGCCACGAGCCAGTCGACGATGGCGCCGTCGCCATCGAGCGACAATTTATTGCCCGCTGAAAGGGTCAGGGGAACTATTCCAAGATACACTTGCGCCGCCAGACGGCGATTGAGACGCAATTCTTCCCGACAATTGATCTCCCGCGCGCGCAAGGTCGAGAAATCCAAAAACGGGAAGCGAACCGGCTTCTTGAGCTTATATGCTCGCTCTCCCGCCAGAAATACGAACGACATATGCGTTTCCACAAGCGTTACGTCTTGTGGCGAATGCGGATAGGCCGACGGTTCGCTCAAGAAGCATACCTTGTCGGCGGTGGAAACGGGAACGCTCGGAGCGTCCGCGCCTTCATCTCGGCCGGCGGTTGAGTTCATCGTCATTCCCACCCGCGCGCGCATGCAACGTCCTCACCACCGCGACTCCCTTCGGCGCAAGCGACGCTTGAAACGACTGGCCATCGGACCAAGATTAAGCAAACGTAGTTCAGGGATGTTATCATGCCCGCTCCGCGCATGCGACTTCGAGCCAGCGATGCTCTGCTGATCGTCCACGTCCAGCGCGACTTTTGTTCAGGCGGCGGCTTGTCTATTACCGGCGCGGACGAAATCATCCCGACGATCAACGATCTTATCAAGCAGGCGATCGAGGCCAAGGCGCTCGTTATTGCTTCCCGTGATTGGCATCCGCCGGATCATTCGAGTTTTCACGCTTTCGGGGGGATCTGGCCCGCGCATTGCGTGCAAGGAAGCGACGGCGCCAAATTTCACGCCGCATTGCGATTGCCTGACGATGCGCTCATAGTCACCACGGGCCAAACGGTCGACAAGGATCAATATTCCGCCTTCGACGCGACCGGATTGACAAATGAACTTCGACGCCGCGGCGTCAAGCGTGTCTTGATCTGTGGACTCGCCCAAGATGTTTGCGTGCGCGCCACCGCGCTCGATGCGGTCGAAGCGGGATTCGAGACGCATCTTCGGCTGTCCGCCACCCGGGCGATTGCGCCCGCTCATGGGGAGGAAGCTGTCGCGGAGATGGTTGGCTCTGGCGTCATTGTGGAGGGAAGCTAGCGGGCTGACCGCCCGCGCAAGCCGCATCGCCGCAACGTCTTGCCGCGTGGCGGCGAAAGCCAGTGTATCATGGGATAAGCTGACTCATCCGCCAGACGCGCATGCGAGCAATCGTTCATACATGTCGCTCGGCGATATCAAGGACAAAAACCATGCCCGACATCAACACCGAAAAAGTCTGTTACGTGATCCTGAAGGCTCGCGAGCTCGAGTCCGAGGATGAGGGAGTCGCGGCCGACGCTTCGAATGCCACGGACGACAAATTCGTCAGCGTTCTGACCGAGGAAGCCTATTCGACCGTCCGCCAGGAAGTCGGCGCGTTCATCGACGCCATGGACGAAGACGAGCAATGCGAATTGGTCGCGCTCACATGGGTTGGGCGCGGCGATTTCACGGCGGAGGAATGGGACGCCGCCGTCGCGCAGGCTCGTGAACGACGCGTGGGCCCAACGTCCACTTATCTTCTCGGCATTCCGTTGCTCGCCAGTCATCTCGAGTCCGGTCTCGATGAGTTCGACGAAAGTTGCGAGGGCTATGCGTCGGACCACCAATAACGGGGAGCGCATGGCTTCTTGCTTCACCACGCGCGTCGTCGTGGGCGAGGCGCCTCTATTTCGTCGCTTTGCCGTCCGCCGCCGGTGAACCCCGCGAGCAGCACCGCCATCATGCCGGTGACGAAGATTCCGTCGAAGGTGCCGGCGCCGCCGATCGAAAGAACGGGCGTCCCGAGGCCCTGAAGCTGGCCGAGATTGAGCAGATCGGCGCCAATCAGCACGCCAAGGCTGCCGCCGGCATAGGCCAGCGGCGCGGCGTCGCGCCAGGAGATCAGCGCGGCGACGATGGCCGCGGCCATGGGCGCGACGAAGATCGGCAGGCCGATGCCGACGCCGCGGATCGGCTGCGCGAGAGCGTGGCAGATCGCGGCGATGATCGCGGTCGCGATCAGGCCGCGTCCCCAGAGCCCATTTTTCGATAGCAGATAGATCGAGAGCAGGGTCGGGATCACGGCGCCGCCGACGTTGACGGCGAGGATGACCCCGGGCGTATTGGTTAGCGCCGGCACGATGTAGCGCATGCCGTAATAGGTCACCTCGCGCTCGGTCACCATGGTCTCGGAGCCCAGCTTGGCGATGGGAATGTTGACGTAGCTGCCAAGGAGCGAGCCGAAAAGCAAAAAGAACGCCATGCCCGAACTCACGCCGAGCCGCATGTAGGCGTAACGCAGCACGCCGATCTGGACGAGGATCAGCAAAATGCCGAGCGCGGCGGCGAGCAGCGCGAAAAACGAAGGGGCTATCGGCAGATATTGAGCGTGGCCGTAATGCATGCGCGTTCCCCTCGCCGGATCTGTCGGATCAGCATATAGCGGCGGCAGCCGAACCGAATAGGGCTCCCCTCAATTGTGGGCGCCCGGCTCGCCGCGCGCGGCGCCGCGTCGTCTTGCGGAAGCCGGCGAAGTTGCTAGAAACGAACGGCAAGGCATATGTTCGGGTCACACCGTGAAGGAGCTCTCTTTCTTGTTCCACAATCGCAGCGGCGTTACAGGCTACACAACGCAAATTTTCGACGAACCAGGCGGCGAAGCGGAAGGCCTGGGATATGAAACGCGCTTGAAATCGTCGGCGCCGAAACCCAACACCGACGCCCCGCCGGCTTCGGAAGAACTGTCGCGAGCGACGTTGACCAAGCAGGAAATCGCGCGCGCGGTCTATTCCGCTTGTCCGCGCATTTCGCGCCGTCAGTCCAAGGAACTGATTGACGCCGTCCTGGAAGAAATCGTCTCCGCGCTTGTCGCCGGTGACGACGTCAAGCTTCGCGGTTTCGGCAACTTCGCCGTTTGCCAGAAGCGCGAGCGCCCTGGGCGCAATCCGAAGACGGGAGTCATGGCGCCGATCACCGCCCGCAGGGTTGTCACCTTCAGGGGATCGGAAAAACTGAAGGCGGAAGTCGGAGGGGAATGAATCCGACGCGCTGGCGCAAGCCGCCACACAATTCTCGCGGATCGGCCTTTTTCGCCTGCCCGACGCTTGTGTCCAGCATTTCCTCGCGGCGGAAGAATTCCGTCTCCGTCGCCCCCGGGCATCAGGCAGGATAAGGTGACGTTGGCGGCGCAACCCGAAGAGGCTAATGGCTCGTTTGAGCGCGCTTTACAAAGTCCACCGCGTATGTCTCCGCGCCTATCTTTAAATACGCCGTGAACACATGGGGTTCTGGAATTTCCTCGATTGACTCCATGTAGCCGCCGCGATCCGTCATCGTGAACCGCCGCCAAACGCCGCTCGGCCGCACCGTTTCAATTGTGACCTTACGCGGTTCGAAACTCTGGCCCGAGTCCGACAATAGCCGGAACCGCGGCGGCGAGCCGCCCTCGTATATTTTCAGCATCACGATCCCGACGCCGGTCGTGATTTGGCGCGGCCCTTCACGGTCGTCGGACCAGCCGTGGTCTCCGGTGCTCTGGCTTTCCGGCTCGACATGAATGGTGATGGAGGCGTCTTTGAGACGTGCGAGGAGCGCGGCCTCGATCCGGTCACAGAGCCCATGGGCCGCGTCGACTGTCATGTCGCCTGGCACGACCAGATGGAACTCCACGAAGGTCATGTTCCCGGCCACCCGCGTTCGGACGTCATGCGCTTCGATGGCTCCGCCCCTGTTCTCGGATATAATGCGCCTGATGTCGGTCAGCGTCTCGGGATCGGACGCCTCGTCCATGAGCCCGCGCATGGATTCGCGCAGCATTTGTCCGCCGGACCAAAGGATGTTTATGGCGACGATCGCCGCCAAGGCCGGGTCCAGACGCAGCCATCCAGTCAAGGGAATGAGGGCGAATCCGACGAGAATGCCGCCCGATGTCCAAACATCGGTCATGATGTGCTTGCCGCTCGCCGCCAATGCGGGAGAACGCCATCGGCGTCCCACGCGGATCAGGAACAGCGCCCAAAGCAAATTGACGATTCCGGAGGCGGCATTAAACGCGATGCCGACGAACGGGGTCTCGGGAGCGCGCGGATTTTGCCAGCCGAAATAGGCCTCTCGACCGATGGCGAAGGCCGTCGCCACCACCATGAACGCCTCGACGGCGGCGCTGATATATTCGGCCTTCTGGTGGCCATAAGGGTGGTTCGCGTCGGCTGGCTGCTCGCTGAACCAGAGCGCTATCAGCGCCGTGAGGGCTCCGACGACGTTGATCGTCGTTTCCAGCGCGTCGGAATACAGCGCGACGCTTCCGGTAACCCAATAGGCGGCGAATTTCAGACCCAGTACTATCACACTGACGCCGAGGCCGCCCCATGCCGCTTTCATTGTGCGTGTCATCGAAATGAAGCAGCTCCTTGGCCTGTTACGGATCCAGACGGCCCCATTTGCTGACGCAAAGGCGCGAAGCAGGCCCATGGGGGCGGGGTCGGAAAGTTTTACAACACCCACTTCTAGCGCGATGGACCGCCGGAAGTTAAGAGCGCAAAGTCGACGGTCGCGAGATTTAAGTTTGCGCGCTTGAGATCACGCGGCGGTGACGAAAAAGGAGAGACGGCCGGGTCAGCGTCGCCGAGCCGCGAGATGATCTTTGGCGCCGATGAAATGAATATTCGACGTTCCGCCAGGGCGCGACGTAACGAAGACATGGCTTGCAGCGAAGTAAGGGGCGGATACGTGGGATTGCGTGGAATCGAGGAGGAATGGGGGTTGTTGATGCGCGCCGCGCTCGACGGCGATTCCGCAGCTTATCGCCGCCTTCTCGCATCTCTGACGCCGCACTTGCGAACGGTGACGCGCCGAAATTGCGCTCGTATCGGTTTGGATCGGGGCGAAGCCGAAGATATCGTTCAAGAGGTTCTTCTGGCGATCCACCTCAAACGACACACCTGGGATGTCGATCGGCCGTTCGGTCCCTGGATCATGACAATCGCGCGCAACAAGCTGATTGATGCGCGTCGCCGTCGAGGAAACAGGCTAACGCTGCCGATCGACGACCTCGCGGATATAGTGACCGCCGAAGGAAGCGACGACGCCACGGATCGGGGCGACCTCGACTGTTTGCTCGGCGGGCTCGGGGAGCGTCAACGTGATTTAGTGCGCTCCTTGTCGGTCGAAGGACGTTCGGTTCAAGAGACGGCGGAGCGCTTGAAGATGAGCGAGGGCGCAGTCCGCGTCGCGCTACACCGCGCCATCAAGGCGCTGGCGGCGCTGTATCGAGGTAGCGGCGATGAGAACTGAAGATCTGATCAATGCGCTGGTCGCTGATCTGACCGTTTCAAAGGCGTCTTTTCGGCGGATTCTCGTCGGCGGCATGGCGTTGGGCTCCGTTATCGCGGCTGTTGAATTTCTTTTCTGGATCGGGGTCCGTCCCGACATTGGCGACGCCATGGAAACCGCTCGGTTCCTGTTCAAATTCGTCGTCACGCTGTGTCTCGCCGCGACGGCGGCGCGGCTTCTCTCGCGTCTTGCGACTCCGGGCGTTTCGACTGGCTTTTGGGCATGGGCCTGGTTGGCCGCGCCGATGCTGCTCATGGTCGCGGTCGCCGCCGAACTCATCGTCACGCCAGAGACCGCATGGTGGTCCAGGCTCGTCGGAACGAACGCGCGATTCTGCTTGATGTTGATTCCATTCCTATCGATCGGCCCTTTGGCGTGCATATTGGCGGCCTTGCGACAGGGCGCGCCGACGCGGCCCGGCCTCACCGGCGCCGTCGCTGGACTCGTGGCGAGCGGCATAGCAGCGACGCTCTATGCGTCCCATTGCACCGATGACAGCCCGCTGTTCGTGGCGACCTGGTATTCCCTCGCGATCGGCCTGGTCGCCGTGGTTGGATATGTCATCGGATCGCGTGTTCTGCGGTGGTAGTTTCCATGCGGCCGCCGAGGGCTGGATCTGAACCGCCGCGCCGGTCCTCAATACTCCCATTCCATGCCGACGCCGACCGAGGTGTGTCCGTCCATCCGGGTCTCGCTCTGGACGCGCAGTCTCTTGGCCACGTCCAGCCCGACGTTGACCGCGGCGTCGGCGGGCTTGGCGCCGGCGCGCACGCCGACGTTGATCTTGTCGGTGAGATAGGTGGAGGCGCCGACGGTTGGCCCGCCAGCGCCGCCCGCGGCGAGATCGAGCGAATCGACGCCCAGCGCCTTGCGCATTCTCTCGAAACCGCCGCCGCCGGTTTCGGCGCCCGAGAGCTGCGCGACGGCGGTCGCGAGCTGTAGGGCCTGGAGCGGCGAAAGCGATCCCGACGCCTTCGCGAACAGCAGCCGCGACAGCACCTCGTCTTGCGGCAGTTCCGGCGTCGAGGTGAAGGAAAAGCTCGGCTGCGCGGCCGGCCCGCTGACCACGATTTGCGCGGTCACGTCGGCGGCGGTGGTCTCGGCGGTAAAATCCAGCTGCGGCGTCAGCCCGCCCGCGAAGGTCAGCGCGCCTCGCGTGATGTCGATGCGCTGGGTGAGCAATTGCAGCCGACCGCGGCGCAAATCGAAGCCGCCCAGGATCTTCGGATTTTGCGCCGAGCCCATAATTTTCAGCTCGCCCCCAAACTCCGCGTCAATGCCGCGCCCGCGCACAAAGATGCGGTTCGGCGCCGAGACTTTTACATCGAGCGCCACGTCGAAGGCCGAGGGCCGGCCGACCGCGGCCTTTTGCTTGCGTTGCAACGCCAGCATCTCCCGCGCGAAGCCCTTCGGGTCGATATGCTTGGCGTCGGGCAGGGGCTTCAGCGACGCCGGCAGCCGATCCGGCACGTTCACTTCCAGCGTCTTGAAAATCACCGCGCCGGAAACTTTCGGCGCGCGGGCCAGCGGACCGTCGACGGTGAGGTCGAGATCGGCGGTGGAGGAGACGAGATCGCTGTTCACCAGTTGCGCATTGCGTGAACCGATGTGAATCGAGGCGGGCATTCCGGCCTCGGGCAGCAGCGAGACGTGGCCCGTCGCGGCGATTTGGCCGCCATTCCCGGTGGTCGCGGTCATCGACGCGAGAGTCATCTCGCGGCCATGCGCTTCCAGCCGAGCCACGATGTTTTTAAAGGCGAGGCCGTTGATTGGATCGGCGAAGGCGCCGTCGGCGAAGGTCACGACGCCCGCGGCGATCGGCGAGGCGGCGGGGCCGGTGATTTTAAGGTCTATATTGGCGTTGCCCTTCAAGGTCTGGCCTTTGGCGGAAAGCACGGTGTTCGCCAAAGCGGCGTCGAGGCCGCCCTTGACGGCGACATCGAGTCCGCCCGCGGCGTTTATCGGCGCCGAGCCGGCGATGGTCACGCGGCTCGCGGAGCCCAGCACGATATCGGCGTCGACGCTGGTTCGATCGCCCGCCAGCCGCCCGTGCGCCGAGGCGTCGATGGACGGCAGCCCATTGTCGCGCAATTGCGGCGCGGTGATCTTGGCGAGCGTGACCTTCCAGTCGCCGTTTGGCGCGGTCTTGGTTCCGGTGATGTGCGCTTCGGCGTCGAGCGAGCCGCCGAGAGCAAGTGTCGGATCGGCGATGGACGCGATCGAGAGCGGAACCGCGCGGGCCCGCGCGGTGACGTTGAGGCGGTCGCCGACGCTGCCGTCGACATCGAGCCGGCCGCCGCCCGCGTTGATGGCGCCGCCCTTGATATCGATCTGGCCGCCCTCAAGCGTGATCGTCGCCGGTCCCGCCAAAGCGAGGCGCTGGCCGTCGCGTTGGACGGTGAGCGCGGAAAGATCGATGCGCGTGCGCTCTCCGGGGGTGAGCGTGGCGGCGCTCGCGACAGTGAAACCGCGCGCGTTGACCGAGACGTCGAGCGCCGTGCCGGCCCCGGCGGGACGCGCCTTCAGACTCGCTGAAGAAACCAACTCCTTGCCGAGGCGCAAATTGTCCAGCGCCGCCATCCCGTCGAGCGCCGGTCGTCGCAAGAGATCGCGGCCCGAAAGCTTCGCGCTGAACCTCTCGACGCTTGCGTCTTGCGCGCGAATGCCGGCGCCCTTGGCGTCGATCGTCAAGTTTTGTCCGCTGGAAGCGTTGTCGAAGGCGATGTCGGCGTTGAGTGCGCCGCTCAGTTTTTTCAGCGCCAACGCCGAAAAATCATCGAGGTCGGGCGCGGCCAAGGTCAGCCGCCCGGTCGCGCCCCCGTCATAGGTCGCGGAACCTTTTAAGCTCGCGCGGCCGATGCTGATGTCCAAGGCGTCGACCTTCCAGCCCGTTCCCGCGCGGGCCGCGTCGACTCGTCCACGCAACGCGCGTCCGTCCGCTGTTCCGTCAAGCGAGGCGCTCGCGTCGAGAGCCCCCAAGAGATCTTGCGCCCGCGCGTGAAGATTTAGCGTGGGGATGGGACGCCCGTTGGCTCCGCCGTCGACGACAGCCACATCGAGCGCGGCGTCGGGCTTTTGCAGCGAGCCGGAAAGCTTCGCGTCGATATTGGCGCGCCCGGCGAGGCGCGGATCGGCGCGGTGGAGATCGGGCAAGATTATTTGCGCGCCGATGTCCGCTTTTTCTTGGGTCGCGGCGCCGTTCACGCGCGCCTGCGCGAATTCGCCGTTGATGGTCAGCGCATCGAAGCTCACGCCGCCGGGCAGTGTTTCGACCGCGCCGGCAAGCGCGAGCTTGCGCCCCAGCAGTCCGTCGATGGCGGCGAGTCCCGCGCTTGGCGTGTTGACGGCGCCGCTCAGCACGGCCCTGACGCTTCCCTTGCTTGGCGCGCCCGAGAGCGCGGCGGTCAGCGTCAGCGCGCCGCGCAGATCGCGCTTGGCGAGTTGCGCGAAGCGCGACAAATC
>Ga0182014_10008331_pt1 | contig 10632 bp, 9 predicted proteins | sample 612S2DmetaG_FD_120489 | JGI IMG/M metagenome (GOLD analysis project Ga0182014, IMG submission 120489) | Permafrost microbial communities from Stordalen Mire, Sweden - 612S2D metaG | ecosystem: Environmental > Terrestrial > Soil > Wetlands > Permafrost | place: Sweden: Stordalen | collected... | reverse complement strand
TGATGACGAACCGTGCGACGCTGATCAATTCGGATTCGGAGACGTCGATTCCCGATTCGTTGGCGACTTCGATACTCATGGCGCTGTTACCGGCGGCTGCGGGCGCTCGGGGCACGCCGCGATGCCCGGTTCATCTCCAGCCCGGGCTGCTCATATCGTGCATAGGCGTCCACGATTTCCGAGACCAGCCGGTGCCGGACTACGTCGACACTGGTCAACTCCGCGATGTGAATGTCGTCGATGCCGTCGAGGATATCGGCCGCCGCGCGCAAGCCCGATCTGGCGCCACCCGGCAGATCGATCTGGGTAACGTCGCCTGTCACAACGACTTTAGAGCCGAATCCCAGCCGGGTGAGGAACATCTTCATCTGTTCGGCGGTGGTGTTCTGGGCCTCGTCGAGGATGATGAACGCATCATTGAGCGTACGGCCACGCATGTAAGCCAGCGGCGCTACCTCGATCACCCCGGAAGCCATCAGCTTCGGGATCAATTCGGGGTCCATCATGTCGTGCAGTGCGTCGTAGAGCGGACGAAGGTAGGGGTCGATCTTCTCGCTCAGCGTGCCCGGCAGAAAGCCAAGCCGCTCACCGGCTTCCACCGCCGGACGAGTCAAGATGATGCGGGTGACCTGTTTGGTCTGCAGCGCCTTGACCGCCTTTGCCATCGCCAGGTAGGTCTTGCCGGTTCCCGCCGGGCCGATCCCGAGCACGATGGTGTGCGCATCGATGGCGTCGACGTAGCGCTTCTGATTGAGCGTTTTGGGCCGAATCGTTTTGCCGCGACGCGACAAGATGTCCAGCGTCAGCACTTCGGCCGGTGACTCGTTACCGGTGCCAATCAGCATCGCGACACTGTGGCGCACCACTTCCGGGGCCAGCGGCTGGCCGCCGGCGACGATCGCGACAAGTTCGGAGAGCACCCGTTCGGCGAGCGCGACGTCGGCGGGCTCACCGGAGAGCGTCACCGCGTTGCCGCGCACATGAAGATCTGCGGCCAGGATGCGTTCGAGTGCACGCAGGTTTTCGTCTGCGGAGCCGAGCAGGCCCACGACGAGGTCGGGCGGAACGTCGATGCTGCTGCGAACCTGAGATGTCGACGAACCAGCAGCGTTGGTCTCGCGGGGCGTCACGTGGGTTCTAATGCCTGCTTTCTTCGGTTGGGCATGGCTTGCTCGGACGGTTCAGTCTACCGCCGGGCTGTTGGCAAACCCAATGGTTAGCCGCTGCGCGACGCTCAATGCATGCCGTTCTCGGGTAGTTCCCACCGCGGCGTCAACACGCCCAGCGCGCCCAACGCGACGGCGGCCGCGGTCGACGTGCGCAGCACGGCCGGACCCAGCCGGACCGCCACGGCGCCGGCATCTGTCAGCGCGCCCAGTTCGTCGGGAGCAATGCCACCTTCCGGGCCCACCACGATCATCACCGACTTCGCTTGCCCAAGACCAAGATTCGTCAGCGGTCCGGCGGCCGCCTCGTGCAGCGCCAGCACCGTGCCTCCGGAGGCCACCTCGTCGGCGATCCGCCGGGTCAACGCAGTAGTAGACAGCACACCGTCGACCGACGGGATATACGCGCGCCGGGACTGCTGTGCGGCGGCGCGGGCGACCGCCCGCCAGCGCCGCAGACCCTTGTCGGCGCGGGCACCTTCCCAGCGGGCCACACAGCGCGCAGCCTGCCATGCCATGAAAGAGTCGGCGCCGGCTTCGGTGGCCAGCTCGATGGCCAGCTCGGAGCGCTCGGCCTTCGGCAGCGCCTGCACCACCGTCACCGGCGGCTGGACCGGCCGCACCTGCCAGCGATCCAGCACCCGGGCCCGCAATCCGTCGCGGCCGGTCTGCTCGACTGCACAGCGGGCCAGAACGCCGGCGCCATCGCCGAGGATCAGTTCCTCGCCGGGGCGGATGCGTCGCACAGTGGCGGCGTGGAAGCCTTCGTCGCCGTCGACGACGGCCAGCTCACCGGTCATCGGCAGCGCGTCGATGTAGAACAGGCCAGGCATGCGAACTCAGCAGCCGTTTAGCGCCCCGTGAAGGTCTCACGCAGCCGGCTGAACAACCCGCCGGTAGTAGCGGCGCTGTGCGTCGACCTGACCTCGGTCACATCACGGTTGCGATGGCTCTTGAACTCGCGCAGCAGTTCGGCGTCATGGTGGTCGAGTCGATCCGGCACCACCACCTCGACGTGCACCAGCAAGTCCCCACGCACACCGGAACGCAGATGCGGCATCCCGTGACCGCGCCGGGTCGTCACCGAACCGGGCTGGGTCCCCGCGGGGATGGTGATCTCGGTCAGGCCGTCGAGGATCGCGTCCACGGTCACAGTGGTGCCCAGCGCCGCGTCGACCATCGGAACCGAGATCGTGCAGTGCAGATCGTCGCCGTCGCGCACGAAGATGTCGTGGGGCTGTTCGTGGATCTCGACGTACAAGTCGCCTGCCGGTCCTCCGCCGGGCCCGACCTCACCTTGAGCCGCCAGCCGGACCCGCATGCCGTCGCCAACGCCGGCGGGGATCTTCACGGTGATCTCCCGGCGAGCCTGCACCCGTCCGTCGCCGCCGCACTGGTAGCACGGGTCGGGGATGACTTCGCCGACGCCGCGGCAGGTCGGGCACGGTCGCGCCGTCATCACCTGTCCGAGCAAGGAGCGCTGCACAGTTTGCACCTCCCCGCGACCGCCGCAGGTGTCACACGCCACCGGCGACGAATTGCCGTTGGTACCGCGGCCCTGGCATCGGTCGCACAGCACCGCGGTGTCGACCGTGACCTGCTTGCTGACGCCGGTCGCGCATTCAGTGAGGTCCAGCCGCATTCGCAGCAACGAGTCCGAGCCCGGCCTGACCCGTCCGATCGGGCCGCGCGAGGTCGCCCCCCCGCCGAAGAACGCCTCGAAAACATCACCCAAACCACCGAAGCCGCCGAACCCATTGGCCGCCGATGCGGCGTTTTCCAGTGGGTCGCCGCCCATGTCGACGATGCGTCGCTTCTCCGGGTCGGACAGCACCTCGTAGGCGGCGCTGATCTCCTTGAATTTCGCCTGAGCGACCTCGTCGGGGTTGACGTCGGGATGCAACTCGCGCGCCAGCTTGCGATACGCACGCTTGATCTCCGCATCGCTCGCGTTCCTGCCCACGCCGAGCAGACCGTAATAGTCGCGTGCCACGCTTGACCTTCCTTAGGCTCTTAGGCCTTGTTCGGCCGCGCTCCCACGGCCCTCAGTTAATTGTGCAATGAGTGCGGGTTCATCGCCCACCCAGCACCTCGCCGATATACAGAGCAACCGCAGCGACACTAGCGATAGTTCCCGGATAGTCCATCCGGGTGGGCCCCAGCACACCCATGCCGCCGTACACAGTGTCGATGGTGCCGTAAGTGGTGGACACCACCGATGTGCCCATCATCTGCTCCGCCTCGGTTTCGTGCCCGATGCGCACCGTCACTTTGCCGGCTTCCTGCTGCGCGGCCAGCAGCCGCAACACGACGACCTGTTCCTCGAGGGCTTCCAGGATCGACCGCAGCGAACCGCCGAAGTCGGCGGTGTTACGGGTCAGGTTGGCGGTGCCGCCCAACAGCAGCCGCTCCTCGGTGTGCTCGACCAAAGACTCGAGCAGCACCGTCGCCGAACGCCCGACCGCATCGCTGAGGCTCTTCGATTGACTACCTCGACTGTCGAGTTGGCTGGCAAGATCCGCGACCGCGACCGACGCCGCGGAAAGCTTATTGCCGTCCAGCGCCTGCCCGAGCGTCTCGCGCAGCTGGGACAACTGGTGGTCGTCGATGACATCGCCAAGCTCGACGACGCGTTGGTCCACCCGGCCGGTGTCGGTGATCACGACCATCAGCAACCTGGCCGGGGTCAGCGCGATCACTTCCAGGTGCCGCACGGTCGACGTCGACAGCGTCGGGTATTGCACTATGGCCACCTGGCGGGTCAGCTGGGCCAGTAGCCGCACTGCGCGGCGTAGCACGTCGTCTAGGTCGACGCCCGACTCCAGAAAACTCAGGATGGCGCGCCGCTCGGCCACCGACAGCGGTTTGACGTCGTCGAGCCGGTCGACGAACTCGCGGTAGCCCTTTTCCGTCGGTACCCGTCCGGAGCTGGTGTGCGGCTGGGTGATGTAGCCCTCGGCCTCGAGCACGGCCATGTCATTACGCACCGTCGCGGACGAGACGCCGAGGTTGTGTCGCTCCACCAACGACTTCGAACCGATGGGTTCCTTGGTGGCCACGAAGTCGGCGACGATCGCGCGCAGCACGTCAAACCGGCGCTCGTCGGCACTTCCCATCCGGATCCACCTTCCTAACCTGGTCCAGTTTACGGTGATCACCAGCAACTACCGCATCGTCGCCGCGCTGGCTGATGGCGCTGCTCCTTCTCGGACCCCCGGAGTCCGCATCGTCGCCGCGCTAGCCTGTCCAGCATGGCCACGTCGAGGAGCACCGCGCCGGAGACCAACCGCGAATGATCTTCAAGGGTGTGCGCGAGGGCAAGCCGTACCCAGAACACGGCCTGTCCTATCGGGATTGGTCGCGGATTCCGCCGCGGCAGATCCGGCTCGACGAGTTGGTCACAACCACGAAAGTGCTGGCGCTGGATCGCCTGCTGTCAGAGGATTCCACGTTCTATGGCGACCTCTTCCCCCACGCGGTGAAGTGGAAGGGCGTCACCTACCTCGAAGACGGCTTGCATCGCGCAGTCCGCGCGGCCCTGCGAAATCGCACCGTGCTGCACGCGCGCCTGCTCGATTTGGACGATCTGGACGCGGTCACCCAGCAGGCTTAGCGCGCCGGTCACGTTCTTGCGGCGGGCGGTGTCGAAGTGGGTACGACCGCCCAAGGCTTTTCAGGAGGACCGTCATGCCACGACTTGCCGGAGTGTCTGACCGCGACGCCGGACCAGGCGCCAAGATCGCCTACTTCTTCACCAAGCGGCGCTTCAAGCAGATGACCGGAATGGAAACCGCGACGATGCTGGAGCCGCTGCGGATGTATGCGTATATCCGCAAGCTGCTCAACGCCTACGGCCGGCTGGAACTGGCGGAGTCGAAGATGGACATCCTCAGTCACCGGCACCGCGCGCTCGCCGAACTGAAGTCGGCGATGACGGTGCGCTGCGAATACTGCATCGATCTCGGTTCGGCGATCGCGCGCGGGTGGGGGCTCACCGACGAGGAACTATTGGCGCTGTCCGACTACCAGAACGCCACCTGCTTCTCCGACCTCGACAAGCTGATTCTCGAGTACGCCACGGCCGTCAGCCGCACACCGGTCGAGGTGCCCGACGAGCTATTCGACGGCCTGCGCGCGCATTTCGGCGACGCTCAACTCGTCGGGCTGACCCACATCATCACGCTGGGTAATCTTCGGGGGCGGTTCAACATCGCGTTGGGTATCGGCGCCGCCGGTTTCAGCGAAGGCAGGGTGTGCGCACTGCCGGACACCGGGCGACGGTGATCGCGGACGCGGACCTGGCAGCACGCTTCCAGGCGGCCCGGCCGCATCTGGGTGCGGTGGCCTTCCGCATGCTGGGCTCAGTCGACGACGCCGAGGACGCCGTGCAGGAGGCCTGGCTGCGGCTGTGCGGCAGCGATCATCGCGACGCCGGCGAGATAGCCAACCTTGACGCGTGGCTCACCACCGTGGTGGCGCGGATCTGCCTCAACACCTTGCGCAGCCGCCAGGCCCGTCCCCGCGAAGAACTCGTCGCCCGGGTGCCGGACCCCATCGTCGACGGGGTCGGCGAAGTCGATCCAGAACACCAGGCGATGCTGGCCGACGCGGTGGGATTGGCGCTGTTCGTGATTTTGGACACCTTGCCACCGGCCGAGCGACTGGCCTTCGTCCTGCACGACGTGTTCGCCGTTCCGTTCGACCAGATCGCACCTGTCGTCGAGCGGTCGCCGGAGGCTACCCGCAAATTGGCCAGCCGGGCGCGACGCCGCATCCAGCAAGCCGCGCCCAGCCCGGACACCGACCTCACGGCTCAGCACGCCGTCGTCGACGCCTTCTTCGCCGCCGGACGTGCAGGCGACTTCGATCGGCTGGTCGCCGTCCTTGACCCCGACGTGTCGTTGCGCGGTGACTTCGGCCCCGGCCCGGCCGGACAGCGCGCGGTGCGCGGGGCATCCGCGGTCGCCGGGCTGGCCAGGGGCTACGCCGCGCCGGAGCGCGAAGTCCGACCCGCCGTCGTCAACGGCGCCGCCGGCGCGGTGATCGTCGTCGACGGTCGGGCGACCGCCATCATGGGCTTCGTGGTCCGCCGTGGGCGGATCACCGCGATCGACGTGCTAGCCGATCCCGCGCGCATCGCGCGAATCGACCTACGAGCGCTGATCGACTAGCCGCGCGGCGGATCAGTTGGTCGCCGTGGCCGCCTGCACCAGCGCGAGCGCGGCGTCGTGCTGAAATATCCAGTTGCCACCTTCGTTGACGAACACGAGGGGCTTGCTGACCGGGCCGGCGAACTTGGGGCCGGTGATGGCGACTTCAGCGCTGGCCGTATTGGGACCGGCCGGCTGGATATTCGTCACGTTGAACTGCTCCGGGAAGTTTCCATCCCGGAAGGCCTTCCTCAGATCGTGGTCGGCTACATGGCCCTCGTCCGGGCTGATGCCGCCTTGGACCAAATTTATTTTGGTTGTGTACGAGACACCAGCGTCGGTGAGCTGGTTGCAGAGGCTGGATAGCTGTTCGGGGCTCGGCAGCGCGGGCGCGCCCGGCGGCGGTGGTGGCGGGGGGTCCAGCGGTGCGCTGAGCACGACGGGCCGCACCTGCAGTGCGGATGCGCCGCTGGAGGCGACGGACGTCACCCCGGCCGCGGCGGCTCCTATTGTGGCCACGGCCGCCACCCCGGTGACGAGCAATTTCACGGTCATCGTTGTCCCTTCGATTCGGACCTGAACATCGGTGTCATTCTGCTGGTCACCGCGCGGTCTGTGGCGACCCTACCTCTGGCGTGTCGTATCGCCTGTTGTCTTACATCAAAGCCACTCGCGAGCCGCGCTGGCAAGTAGCTCATCGGGATGCGGGCAAACCAACGCACCTAGTCGACGTGGATTCGCCACTCGGCGGCCTCGCTTTGCTGGCGCCAGAATTCGTCGAAACGTCCCCCTGCGGTGAGCAAATCGTCGACAGCGCCGTCCTCGACAATTTTGCCGGCGTCGAGGAAAAGAACCCGGTCGGCATGGCGAATGCTGGCCAACCGATGCGCGACGATCACTCGGGTCCGCGGTTGCGGATCCACGGTGAGCGCGTCGACCACAGCGGCCTCGTTCTCGGTGTCCAGCGCGCTGGTCGCCTCGTCGACCAGCAATATCGGCGCTGGTTTGAGCAAAGCGCGCGCGATGCTGACCCGCTGGCGTTCACCGCCCGACAACGCCGAACCGGCTTCGCCGACGATCGTCTCGACACCGGCGGGCAGCCTGCCGGTGAGCTCGTCGACTCGCGCCAGAGCCAAAGCGCGGGTGAACTGATCGTGGCCGGCAGCGGGGTCTCCGGCGGAGACGTTCTCGCGGATGGTCCCGTGGAACAAATAAGGATGTTGGAACACCACGCTGCTCGCCGCGCGCCGCGCCTCGGCGTCGAGCGTCGCGACATCCACGCCGTCCACCAGGACGCGGCCCCGGGTGGGTTGATACAGGCCGGCGATCAGCGCCAATATCGTGCTCTTGCCCGAGCCGGACGGCCCGACGATCGCCGTCGTGGTTCCCGACCGCAGTGCAAAGCTCACCCCGTCCAGCACCGGCACGCTTGCGCCGTCATAGCTGAACGCGACGTCCTCGAACTCGATGCGCGGCGCGCTGTCGTGCGCGTGCCACGCCGCGGTTCCGGCAGCCATGATCGGCGCGCTCAGCACCGAACGGATCCCGTCAAGGGTGGCGCGGGTGCTCTCCAAGGCCGGCGCCAGCTCGCTGATCGAGGTGAACGGTTCGAGATAGCGGGCGATCACGACGATCAGGGCGATGGCCTCCGGCACGGTCAGCGTGCCCGTTACCGTCAGCGCGGTGGTCGCACCCGCAAACAGGATCAGCGCCAACTGGCTGGCCAGACTGAACAGCAGCTGGCCGGGAACCTGCATGGTCAGCAACCGCATCGTCGCACCGTGCTGGGCGGCCAACGCATCGCCGACCATGCTTCTGGCCGGCTCGACACGCCGCGCCGCGCGCAACGCCTGCTGTGTTCGGGCGAATTCGATGATCCGCTCGGTGAGCGCGGTATTGGCCTCGGCGGCCGCGTGATCGGCGCGACGCGCCAGTCGTGCCGACGCCCATAAAGCTCCCAACAGCAGTGGCACACCGCCCATCGCGGCCAAGCCGAGCTGCCAGGACACCGGTAGCAGGGCCATCGCGATGGCTGCCGGCAGCAGCACCGCGGTGACCAGTGGCGTCAGCAGGTTGACCACGAGGCCGACAAGTTCTGGCCCCGTCGCGGCGATCGCCTGCCGTGCGGTCGCAGTGTTGTCGGCGCTGAACCACTCCAGCCGCACATCCGGCAGCTGATCCGCCACATCGTGCTGGGTGTGGTCGAGCACCGCGAACCCCAGATCGAAACCGATCCGGGCGGTCACGGTGTCGATCGCCCAGCCGGCCGCCGTCGCCGCGGTGAGCCAGCCCAACCAGCCCAGCGCCCGTTGTGGTGCGTCACTGAACAACGCTGCCACCAACGGGACCAGCAGAACGGTGCCCACCGCACGCACGATCACGGACACCATCGCGAGCACGGTGTAAGCAATCACCCTGCCGCGACGATCCGCCGGAACCAGACCTATCCAGGTGCGGATCATCGCGCAGCCTCCCGCGCTGTCGTCACAGTCACCGGATCACGACGGCCGCTGTCCCACAGTCGTCGATACCGCCCATCCGCGGCGAGCAACTCGTCGTGGGTACCGCGCTCGGCGATCCGGCCGTGGTCGAGAACGACAATCTGATCGGCTCCGGTGATGGTGTGCAGCCGGTGCGCGATCACCAGCACCGTGCGATCACGGGTGAGCCGGTTCAGTGCTTGCTGCACAAGGTATTCCGACTCAGGGTCGGCAAACGCCGTGGCCTCGTCGAGGATGAGGACACCGGTGTCGGCGAGGATCGCGCGGGCGATCGTCAGTCGTTGGCGTTCCCCGCCCGAAAGGCCGCTGGCCGCACCCAGCATGGTGTTGTAGCCGTCCGGCAATCGCACGATTCGATCGTGGATTTGCGCCTCACGGGCCGCGGCCTCGACTTGAGCAGGCGTGGCGTCGGGCACCGCAAGCGCGATGTTTTCGGTGACTGTGCCGTGCACGAGCTGGGTTTCCTGTAAGACGAACCCGACTCGAGTGTAGAGCTCGTCGGCCGTCAACGATCGAATATCTTGTCCACCAACGTATATCGCGCCCTGCTGCACATCGTAGAAGCGGGCCAAGAGCGCGGCCAGCGTCGATTTCCCGGATCCGGACGGGCCCACCAGCGCGGTCACCGTACCGGGCCGCAGCGTCAGCGAAACGTCCTGGATCACCGGTACGCCGGGGCGGTAGCCGAAGCTGACCTGGTCGAACACCACGGTTGCGGCCACCTCGCCGGACGCTTCCCGCGGCTCGTCGCGCACAGCGAGCTCCGGCTCGTCGAGCGTGATCTGCAGGCGTCGAGCAGCCAACAACCCGGCGCGGATGCCGCCGAGCCCATACGCAATGTTGAGCAGTCGGGCGCCGAATGTGGTGCCCAACAACAAGAACGGCAACAGGCTGACCGGGTTCATCCGGCCGCCGACCACCAACAGGGTGCCCGTTACGGCGATCAGCCACAGGAAAGTCGTGGGCCGAGTGACCAGATCCATCAACGTTTTCTTGCCGGCCAGCGGACGCTGCCAGTCGATGAGAAAGCCCACATACTCGTCCAGGCGATGGCGGAAGCTCGACGCGGCCGCACCGCCGAAGACGCGGATCACCGGCTGGCCCTCGAGGTAGGCGCCGGCCTCGCCGCTCATCTTCTCGGCCCAGCGCTGCGATTGTGGGATGCGCGGGCCGGATTGAATCGTCATCGACGACGTCAACACCAGGTAGACCAGGACGGGGACGAACAACACCAGCGCCACCCGCCAGTCGACGACGAACAGGTAGACCAACACCGCCAGCGGCGCAACGACCGCGGCGACCGCGTCCGGGATGGCATGGGTGACCAGATAATGCAGTGACAGCGCGTCGTCGGCGACCAGTTGTTTGATCGCCCCCGACCCGCGGGCGGTGAACCAGCCCAACGGCAACCGTGACAACTTGCTCAGCAGCCGCGAACGCAAGTCGCTGGAAAATCGCGCGTCGACGACGTGCAGCCATAGCGTCAGTGCGGCGCCCAGCACCGTGCCGAACCCCAGCAGCGCCACTGCCGCAATTCCGATCTCCCGCAATCGCGATGACTCTGCGCCGGACACCAGGAGCCTGGCCAACTCGACCAGCAACACGAAGGGTGCCAACTGCAACAGCGTGATGATCGCCTGTAGCACACCGGAGGCGATCAACGCTGTGCGCAACGGCGCGAGCAACCGGCCGGCGGCCCGCGCACGCCAGCTGCCAGGCGCCGCCGAGACCGCCTGCACAACAGCAGTTTCCGGCTCGATCGCCGTCGGCGATGCATTGGGTGCGACGCTGTCGGCGGTCGTCGGCTTATCGCCG
>Ga0182014_10008330_pt1 | contig 10632 bp, 10 predicted proteins | sample 612S2DmetaG_FD_120489 | JGI IMG/M metagenome (GOLD analysis project Ga0182014, IMG submission 120489) | Permafrost microbial communities from Stordalen Mire, Sweden - 612S2D metaG | ecosystem: Environmental > Terrestrial > Soil > Wetlands > Permafrost | place: Sweden: Stordalen | collected... | reverse complement strand
TTCCTCGATTTCGACTTCGTCGACATGAACAACGAGGACTCGATCTTTCTCCTGCTCCGCCACCTCCATGACATGGGGCACCGCTCTATCGGCCTGGTGAAGGGCGCGGTGGAGACTCGAAATTTTCGGCTCCGAGAGGAGGGCTTCTACGCCGGGCTCCGATCCCTGGGGCTGGATGCGGACCGCGCGGAGGCGTTCTCGGTGGACCAGACCTACCACGGAGCCCACCGGGATATGCGGGGGCTCCTGGCAAGCCATCCATCGCTGCCCACCGCCCTGCTTTGCGCGAACGACATCATCGCGAGCGGGTGCCTCAAGGCTTTCGCCGAGGCGGGCGTCGCGGTGCCGGAGGATCTCTCCATTGTAGGCTTCGACGATCTGCCGCTCTCCGCTGTCGTCGACCCGCCCCTCACCACCATCCGGGTTTCCAAGGCCCAGATCGGACGCATGGCCGTGCAGCTCGTCGTCGCCCGGGTCCGCGGCGAGGCGAACATTCCCTCGGTCAAGGTCCTGGTCGGCGGAAGACTCGTCGAACGCCGCAGCGTGCGGCGCCTTAAGCAGGCCGTCGCACTGGACGGCAGGGAAGGCACTCCATGACCAAGTACTCGATCATCCTCGGCAACCTCGGAAACACCTGCGACCGTTTCCTCTCAAGCGGCTACAAGACCCAGCCGCCCAAAGCCGAGATGATCCGACAGGCGGCGGCCATTCCCGGCGTCACGGGGGTTGAACTCGTGGGGACCTGGGACGTCACCCGGGACACCGTGGACGAGATCGGCGGCCTCCTGGCGAAAAACGGTCTTTCCTGCGTATCCATCATCCCGGACCATTTCTCGCAGAAGCGCTGGGGTAAGGGTGCCTTCACCGCGAAGGACCCGGCCATCCGAACCCAGGCCTACGAGGAGACCTGCGCAGCCGCCGAAATCGCCCGGGTTCTTAAGTGCCCACTCATCAATCTCTGGCCGGGCCAGGACGGATACGACTATCCCTTCCAGTCGGACTACGTGGCGGAGCGCCGCTTCACGATCGATGCGGTCACCAGGCTGGCGAAGGCCTATCCCGATATTAGGTTCTCCCTGGAGTACAAGCCCAAAGAGCCACGCACCCACTCCACGTGGGCCCGCGCCGCGGACACTCTCCTCGTCGCCAAGGAGACGGGACAGCCGAACGTCGGCGTTACGGTGGACACGGGTCACGCCTTCGTCACCGGGGAGAATATTGCGGAATCGGCAGTCTTCCTCAGCGACTACGGCCGCAAGCTCTTCCACCTCCACTTCAACGACAATTACCGCTCCTGGGACGACGACATGATCGTCGGCTCCGTGCACTTCGTCGAGTTTGTCGAATTGCTCTTCTGGCTGCGGGAGATCGGTTACGACGGCTGGTACTCCATGGACCAGTACCCCTATCGCGAGGACGGCCAGGGCGCGTTGCGCTCGAGCGTCGAATTCCTCCAGGGCATCGAGGCCTTGCTCGACGAAGGCGCGATGGCCGAACTGCGGGCCCTCATCGCCGAGGGCGACGCGGTGAAGTCGACGTCCTGGCTCAGCCGGAAGTTGCTCGGGAAGCGCTGACATAAGCGGCGCATTGACGCAGCCGGCGGGCGGCGGGTACAGCTTTGCGGCGCCATCCCGGCGCGACCGGGGAAGCCGCATGCCCGCGCCCGCCGACCCGAACGCCGTCCCTTCGCGGTCCCCCGCCACGGACGAGGACGCCGAGGCCGAGCGCGCCTTCCGCGAAATCCTGCGCTGGATCGGCGAAGACCCCGAACGCGACGGCCTGAAGGACACCCCGGGGCGGATGATCCGCGCCTATCGCGAATATTTCGCCGGCTACGAGACCGATCCGGAAGAGGCGCTGCGCACCACTTTCACCGAGGTCGACGGCTACGACGAGATGATCGTGCTGCGCGGCGTCACCTTCGAAAGCCATTGCGAGCATCACCTCGCGCCAATCGTCGGCCGCGCCTGGGTCGGCTATCTGCCCGACCGCCGCGTCGTCGGCATCTCCAAACTGGCGCGGATCGTCGACATCTATGCGCGGCGGCTGCAGATCCAGGAGCGGCTGACGGCGCAGATCGCCAATGCGATCGAAAGCGTGCTCAAGCCGCGTGGCGTCGCGGTGGTCGTCAAGGCGACCCACCATTGCATGATGAGTCGCGGCGTGCGGCGTCACGGCGCCGATCTGGTCACCAGCCGGATGCTCGGCGTCTTCCGCGACCACCCGATCACCCGCAGCGAATTCCTCGCGCTCGTCGACTCGAAGAGCGAGTCGCCCTGAACTTCGCCCTGGAGACCCCGCGTCGATGTCCGGCGATTTTCGTTACGAAGGCTACGCCATCGTCTCCGCCGACGGCATGATCGCCGAAGCCGACGGGCGCATGCCGCCGACGCTGCAGAACCCGGCGGACGCGCGCTTCTTCAGCGAGTCGCTCGATCGCGCCGCGGTGCTCGTCCACGGCCGTCATTCGCACGAGGGCCACCCGAATTCGCCGCGCCGACGCCGCGTCGTCGTCACCCGCCACGCCCCGGCGATCGCCGCCTACCCCGAATTTCCACATGCCGTCCTGTGGAATCCATCCGGCGCGCCGTTTGCCGCCGCCTGCGAGGCGCTTGGCGTCGCCGGCGGCACGGCGGCGATTCTCGGCGGGCCGGAAGTCTTCGCGCTGTTTCTCGGGCTCGGCTATGAGCGGTTTCTGCTCAGCCGCGCCGCCCAAGTGCGCCTGCCGGGCGGCCTGCCGATTTTTGGTCGCGGCCAGCTTCCGGTCGAAGAGGCGCTCGCGACAGCGGGCCTCTCGCCGGGACAGCCGCGCTGGCTCGACCGCGACGCCGGCGTCTCGGTCACGACCTGGCGGAAAACGGCCGACTGAGCCGGCTGGAGGTTTCCGCTATTGGCTCCACGCAGACCTCATCCTTCGAGGCCGCTTCGCGGCGCCTCAGGACGGAGGGCGTAGGCGGCAGGCGAATCCAATCAAACGCCGCGCGCGCTGACCCGTCACCGCGCCGCGAGGAAAACCCGCACGAGGGCCGAGATGCGCGTCGCCAGAACGATGTCGCGTTCGGTGATCGCGTCGCCCGCGTCGTGGGTGCTCAGCTTGAACGAGACCCGGTTGTAGACGTTGACGATCTCGGGATGGTGATTGAGCTCCTCCGCCTCGAAGCCGACCCGCACGATGAAGGCGAGCGCGTCGCGGAAACTCGCGAGAACGAACGCCGTCTCGAGCTTGCCGCTGGCGAGCGACCAATCCGTGAGTTCCCGCAGAGCCGTCTCGATTTCCGCATTCGTGAGCGTCCGGTAATCCGCCATGGCGCCTCTCCTCGGTGAGACCCCGCGCGGGAGGCGCGGAGGAAACCTGTGGTTAAGATCGACCGCCAGGCGCGCCCGCACGCCGGCGGCCGGGCGTTGGAACCGATTGGTCAGCGCCGTTGACTGGGCGCACGCCATAGCCTAGCTGCCGCGGCATGTCGGGGAAATCCACGCCCAATCCCGTCGAACGCTGTCAGTCGATGCTGAGGCGCGATCTGCGCCTCGCCATCAAAGCTCGACGCGCCGACGAAGCGCGCACGCTGCGATGCCTTCTCGCGGCGATTGACAATGCTCAGGCGGTTCCGGTCGGCGACTTGCATGAGAAATACGTGGTGCGTCCATTCGCCGACGGATCGGCTGAGGCGCCGCGGATCGAGCTATCCGAAGCCGATCTCGAGCGCCTGCTGCCCGGCGAAGCGCAAGACCGAATCGGCGCCGCCCGCCAGTGCGAGCAGGTCGGCCGAATGGATCGCGCGAATTCGCTCCGCGCCGAAGCCGACATCGTAAGACGCTACTTCGGCAATCCGTGAGCGAAGCCAACGGAACCCAGACGCTCCCGAACGTCGCCGTTCTCGCGAGGTCTTTTGTCGTCGCGTCAACGGCAAATTCGACCGCCTGGAGCATTAAGCCGCGCGCCAACGCCTGAAGTCGGCGAGCTGCGGCGAACCCGCCGCAGGCGTCTCCGCGCCGCCGGCTCAGAACGGAATGTCGTCGTCGAGGTCGCCGCCGCCGCCGCCCGACAGGGCCGGCCGCTTGGCCTCGACCGGCGACATCCGCCCGACGCTCGGGCCGCGCTCGTCGCTGGCGAAGCTGTCGCGGCCCTCGCCGCCGGCGTTACGCGAATCGAGCAGCGTCAGCTCGCCGCGAAAGCGCTGCAGCACCACTTCAGTGGTGTATTTCTCGACGCCCGACTGATCGGTCCATTTGCGCGTCTGCAACTGGCCCTCGACGTAGACCTTGGTGCCCTTCTTGCAATACTGCTCGACCACCTTGCCGATGTTCTCGTTGAACACCACGACGTTGTGCCACTCGGTCTTTTCCTTGCGCTCGCCGGTTGCCTTGTCGCGCCAGGTCTCCGACGTCGCGAGCGAGAAGTTGACGACCTTCTCGCCGGAATTGAGCGACCGCACTTGCGGGTCCTTGCCGAGATTGCCGATCAGAATGACTTTGTTGACGCTACCGGCCATGATGCTCTCTCTCCATACCCGCCGCCGCAGCGACGCGCCGGGCGCCGCCTGAAACCTGCTTCTAGCCCATCGTCTTCGCCGGCGTCCGCCCCTCTTGCCGCAAACCAGCGGCAATAGCGTGGCCCGAGCGCGACTTTTCCACAGCCGGCCGGCGCGGCCGGCGTTTGGCGGAGACGGGGTTCGTCACTACATTCTTTTGGCGAACGCCGCGCGGAGCGCTTCTCAACGTTCTTCGTTTGTTCTAACATCGCCGCGTCGGCCGCGCAAGCGCCGGCGCGAATCGCGTCATCCACAAGGGTTCCCATGGCGAGCGGCAAATCCTCCAAGCGCCCCCGGCCGGTCGAGCCGGTCGAACAGCTGTTCGGCGGCCGGACGATCGCCGTGCACGGGGCGCGCGAGCACAATCTCAAGAACGTCGACCTGACCATCCCGCGCGACAAGCTGGTCGTCTTCACCGGCCTGTCGGGCTCCGGCAAATCGTCGCTCGCCTTCGACACGATCTACGCCGAGGGCCAGCGCCGCTATGTCGAGTCGCTGTCGGCCTATGCGCGCCAGTTCCTCCAGATGATGCAGAAGCCGGACGTCGACCAGATCGACGGCCTGTCGCCGGCGATCGCCATCGAGCAGAAGACGACGTCGAAGAACCCGCGCTCGACCGTCGGCACGGTGACCGAAATCCACGACTACATGCGCCTTCTGTGGGCGCGCGTCGGCATTCCCTATTCGCCGGCGACCGGCCTGCCAATCGAAAGCCAGACGGTGAGCCAGATGGTCGACCGCGTGCTGGCGCTGCCGGAGCGCACGCGGCTCTATCTCAACGCGCCAGTGGTGCGCGGCCGCAAGGGCGAGTACCGCAAGGAGATCGCGGACTACATGAAGCGCGGCTTCCAACGACTTAAGATCGATGGCAAATTCTACGAAATCGCCGACACGCCGGCGCTCGACAAGAAGGTGAAGCACGATATCGAAGTCGTCGTCGACCGGCTGGTCGTGCGCGCCGATCTGGCGAGCCGGCTGGCCGAGAGTTTCGAGACGGCGCTCGAGCTAGCGGACGGCCTGGCGATCGTCGAGATCGCGGAAGAACGAGTCGCGAACGAGCGAATGGCGAATGGCGAAAAGGGAGATGGCGCCTCTTCCCATTCGCTGCTCGCCACTCGCCATTCGCCCGAGCGAATCGTCTTCTCGTCGAAATTCGCCTGCCCGGTTTCCGGCTTCACCATCCCCGAGATCGAGCCGCGGCTGTTCTCGTTCAACAACCCCTACGGCGCCTGCCCGGTCTGCGGCGGCCTCGGCTCGGAGCTGACGGTCGACGCCAGCCTGGTCGTCCCCGACCCGCGCCTGTCGCTGCGCAAGGGCGCTGTCGCGCCGTGGGCCAAGTCGAGCTCGCCCTATTATCTGCAGACGCTGGAGGCGCTCGGCCGCCACTTCAAGTTTCGCCTCGACGTCGCCTGGGCGACCCTGCCGGAGAAGGCGCGCGAGGTCATTCTCAACGGCTCGGGCGACGAGGAGGTGCGCTTCGGCTACGACGACGGCCTGCGGTCCTACGAAGTGAAGAAGCCGTTCGAGGGCGTGGTCAAGAACCTCGAACGGCGCTACCGCGAGACCGAAAGCGAGTGGTCGCGCGAAGAGATCGAGCGCTTCATGACTGCGACGCCGTGTGTCGCTTGCCAGGGCTTCCGCCTCAAGCCGGAGGCGTTGGCGGTCAAGATCGACGGCAAGCACATCGGCGAGGTCGGCCTGTTGTCGGTCAAGGCGGCGGTCGAATGGGCGCGCGCCCTGCCCGGCGCACTCGACGCCAAGCGCAACGAAATCGCCCAGCGCGTGCTCAAGGAGATCATCGACCGGCTGACCTTCCTCAGCGACGTCGGCCTGGATTATCTCACCTTGTCGCGCGCCTCGGGCACCTTGTCGGGCGGCGAGAGCCAGCGCATCCGCCTGGCTTCGCAGATCGGCTCGGGCCTGACCGGCGTGCTCTATGTGCTCGACGAACCGTCGATCGGCCTGCACCAGCGCGACAACGCGCGCCTGCTCGACACGCTGCGGCGACTACGCGAACTCGGCAATACGGTGATCGTCGTCGAGCACGACGAGGACGCGATCCTCGCCGCCGACTATGTCGTCGACATCGGTCCCGGCGCGGGCGTGCATGGCGGCGAGATCGTCGCCAAGGGCACCCCGGCGGAGATCACCGCCGACCCCAACTCATTGACCGGCCAGTATCTTTCCGGCACGCGGTTCGTCCCGACGCCGCCGCGCCGGCGCGTCGGCGCGCCCGGCCGCGACCTGAAAATCGTCGGCGCGCGTGGCAACAATCTCAAGAACGTCACCGCCGCGATCCCGCTCGGCGCCTTCACCTGCGTCACCGGCGTCTCCGGCGGCGGCAAGTCGACGCTGATCGTCGACACGCTCTACAAGGCGACGGCGCGGCAGTTGAACGGCGCCAGCGAACCGCCGGCGGCCCATGAGCGCATCGACGGGCTGGAGAAGCTCGACAAGGTCATCGACATCGACCAGTCGCCGATCGGTCGCACGCCGCGCTCCAACCCGGCCACCTACACCGGCGCCTTCACGCCGATCCGCGAATGGTTCGCCGGCCTGCCGGAAGCCAAGCAGCGCGGCTATCAGGCCGGCCGCTTCTCGTTCAACGTCAAGGGCGGTCGCTGCGAAGCCTGCCAGGGCGACGGCGTGATCAAGATCGAGATGCACTTCCTGCCCGACGTCTACGTCACCTGCGACGTCTGCAACGGCAAGCGCTACGACCGAGAGACTCTTGAAGTGAAGTATCACGACAAGTCGATCGCGGATGTGCTTGATATGACGGTCGAAGAGGCCGCTGACCTGTTCAAGGCGGTGCCGTCGATCCGCGACAAGATGGAGACGCTGAAACGGGTCGGCCTGGGCTACGTGAAGGTCGGCCAGCAGGCGACGACGCTGTCGGGCGGCGAGGCGCAGCGCGTCAAGCTGGCCAAGGAACTGGCGCGCCGCTCGACCGGGCGCACGCTCTATATCCTCGACGAGCCGACAACCGGCTTGCATTTCCATGACGTCGCGCAATTGCTTGATGTGCTGCATGAGCTGGTCGACCAGGGCAACACCATGGTCGTCATCGAGCACAATCTCGAAGTGGTGAAGACCGCCGACTGGATCATCGACATGGGCCCCGAGGGCGGCGACGCCGGCGGCGAAGTCGTGGCGACCGGCACGCCCGAGCAGATCGCCCGCAACCCCAAGAGCTACACCGGCCGCTACCTGAAACACGTCCTCGCCCGCCAGCCAGCGAAGAAGGCGAAGGCGGAGGCGGCGGAGTAGGAACGCTTCCTGAACTTATCCATTCGAGAACGGACAGGATTCCCCATACAGAAAAATGGCCCCACACAAGAATCAACACTATGTTCCAAGATGTTACCTGAAGCCTTTTACCTTGAATGGGGATGGGCGAGTCATAAATGTTTACAACGCGGTTCGCCAGAAAGGTATTGCTGCCGCTCCTGTCAAAGGACAATGCGCTCGTAGTTACTTCTACGGGAAGGACCTGCAGCTAGAGAAGCTAGTCCAAAAATCAGAGGAATTGTACTCGACAACAATTAGACGCGTCGCTCTCAGAACACCTATCAGCGACGATCACAGACGTCTGCTTCGCCATTTCTCCTTACTCCAGTACTGTCGTACTGAGGCAGCGTCACGGCGTATGGCGATGGCCTATTCGGAAATGTCCGAGATTGCATTCAGCGGCAATCCTCCGGATGAAATGAAGGTCCCTTTTGGTGAATTCGTTCAGGACGGCATGCGCGCATTCGCTGACAGCTTCCACGCGATCGATGATCTAAAAGTGTGCTTGATATGGAATAATACTAACAGGCAGATCATTACTTCAGACGACCCATCCAAGCTGACCAATCGTTGGTAATTACAGAATCAACGTGCAAAAGGATTGAGTTTTGGCTTAGGGCACGCCGGCACTTTATTATTCCTTCCAATCACTCCGAAAATTCTGTGTGTTATCTACGACGGTGATGTGTACAGCCTTCCGAATGAACAAGGTTGGGTCATAGCTAATAGGATTGAAGATATAGATGCGTTCAACGAGCACCAGATACTGGGTTGCATGGCAAACTTATATTTTTCTGAGTGGACAGGCCTTGGGCCTATACATCAGGCCTTCCTGGAATCGAGTCCGCGTCGGCCCCAGGCACGACATGAGTTCGTGACCGCAGTTCTTGACTCTGAAAATACATGGGGTAAGCATTATAGGGTCGTTGGGCGAGACGCTATTGCCGGTCAAGAATAAGTATTCCTCCATCTAAAGAGTGTAAACCATCGACCCTCGCGCTGGCCGTCAGTCATTAAGTGGCGAGAAAAACCGCGTATATACTCGAACGGCACCGGCCTCGGCTTCGTGCGCCGCTCTTTTGCGCTTCAGAGGGATGGTTTTCATCGCGTCGCCCGATGAGAAGAGGCGCTTCTATAGGCGTGCCAGCTCCAGTCTGAGCCGCCTGGACTTTTTCCACGTTTAGGCCGCCTCGACCTCGGCCCTGATCTTCGCCCCCAGCCGCTTCTCCGCCATCGCCAAGTCGTACGGACTCTGCAAATTCAGCCAGAACGCGGCGCCGGGGCCGAGGTGGCGGCTGAGGCGCAGGGCTGTATCGGGAGAAACGCCGCGCTTGCCGTTGATGATTTCGGTCAGGCGGTTGGCCGGCGCGCGCAGCTTGAGACCGAGGGCGTGAGCGGTGAGGCCGCGCGCGGCGATCTCCTCATGCAGCACTTCGCCGGGGTGTACGGGCGCCATCGCGAAGCCGTCGGGCGGCGCGTCGAAAATCTTGGGCTTGTTCGCCATCGCCTCGCATCTATAGCGCACACGGCGTTTGGTCGGAATCGCTTGCCGCTTGCACCCTCCGTCCTGAGGGGCCGCGAAGCGGCCTCGAAGGACGCTCCAGAACGCGCGTTAACGCGATCCCTGGAGCATCCTTCGACTCGCCCTCGCTTACGCGAGGACGGCTCAGGATGAGGTCCGCGCAAACCCAAATGCCGCTTGCTCTCGCGATCGTCAACGACGTCCGCCCCGACCGCCGACACCTCTCCTGAACTGACGGCAATCGCGCGGCTCTCGAGCGCCAGGGTCGGTCGATCGGCGGCTATATGACCTGCTGATCGCCGGTCACGCCCGCAGTCGCGGGCTCGTCGTCGTCACCCCGGCGATCGCGGCGAGTTCGACCGCGTCGAGGGATTGCGCTGCGAAGATTGGGCGTAGGCCGCCCGAATTCCCCCGCATTGCCGCTTTAGCCATTCGGTCGCCGCCGGCGAGGCGGCCGGACTGACCGAGGCGCGGCATGACCCTAGCTTCGTCGCAAACCCCTGCCCCCGCCGCGGCCGAGCCGACCCGCCGCGACTTTCTCTATCTCGCCACGGCCGCGGTCGGCGGAGTCGGCGCGGCGGCGACGCTGTGGCCGTTGATCGACCAGATGAACCCCGACGCGGCGACCCAAGCCGCCGCCGGGCCGGTCGATATCGACGTCAGCCAGATCCAGCCCGGCCAGCAGATCGTCGTGCTGTGGAGCGCGCGGCCGGTGTTCGTCGTCCGCCGCCCGAAGGCGGCGCTCGACGCCCTGCAAACCCCAGACCACCGCGCGCTGCTCTCCGACCCCGACTCCGCCGTGCGCCAGCAGCCCGACTACGCGACCAACTGGAGCCGCTCGGCCAAGCCCGAGTTCCTCGTCCTGGTCGGCGTCTGCACCCACCTCGGCTGCATCCCCAAGTTCTTTCCGCAGCCCAGCCCCAGCGAGCCGGCGGCGAATTGGCCGGGCGGTTACTTCTGCCCCTGCCACGGCTCGAAGTACGACCTTGCCGGACGGGTCTTCCGCGGCGTCCCGGCTCCCTACAACCTGCCCGTCCCGCCCAACCATTTCGCCAACGACAAGACCTTGCGCGTCGGCGAGAATCCGCCCGGCTCGAACTTCGATTTTGGCTCGGTCGTGCAGGTGTGACGACCAGCGCCCCACCGGCCCCGCTTGACAGGTACCGACCAGTCGGTATGTACTCTTCCGAGACGAACTCCGCACCAGACGGAATGACGATCATGTCAGGGAGCGCACGGGCCGAGACGATGACGCCGGCCCTCGAGGACGGTCCCCAGCTCCCATTC
>Ga0182014_10008327_pt1 | contig 10635 bp, 7 predicted proteins | sample 612S2DmetaG_FD_120489 | JGI IMG/M metagenome (GOLD analysis project Ga0182014, IMG submission 120489) | Permafrost microbial communities from Stordalen Mire, Sweden - 612S2D metaG | ecosystem: Environmental > Terrestrial > Soil > Wetlands > Permafrost | place: Sweden: Stordalen | collected... | reverse complement strand
TTTGTCAATGCAGGATTCGATTCTGGATGGAATCAAACGCGACCGCGGTCGGTGGATTGGCGACGATGAAGTGATTGATCGCGTGGTGGCGGATGTTTATGGGGACAGCCGTCTGGTGAAGGCTGGGCTGGAAGATGCGATTGGAAGCGAGCCGGTCACCGAACACGTGAACGGGCTGCCGGGATACTCGGCGTGGTGGGTGGTAAACGAGGCCGAGTACGTGCGGCGGTGGGGCGATGTGCAGCAGTTGTTGGGTGTGAAAGACCGGCTGCTGGAGCTGCTTCCGCGCATGGAGCGCGAGTTGGATGCGCGAAATGTATATGCGGCCGTCAGTGGGGCCAAGCCCTTTGTAGATTGGGCAAATGGGTTGGACGCAGACTCGCCTGAAGCACGGCGGGCGACGCACTTCGAGTACCTGTTGGCATTTCGCCAGGCCGCATGGCTGTTGCGGCAGGCCGGAGATGAGACCGATGCCGTCAAGTATGACGCTCGCGCGGATTCGATGGCAGAGGCGGCACAAACATATTTGAAGGATGAGAGCGGTGTGTTTGGAGATCGCTGGCAGACCAACGCCATCGCCGTGCTTGCGGGCGCGGCTGAAGGCACGGCCGAACGCGAGGCTGTGTGGCGCGTGCTCCGGCGCACGGTGACCGGACGCAAGCCCTGCGATGTGATTACGCCGTACTACGGAAGCTATCTGCTCAGTGCAATGGCGGAACTGGGGCACAGGCGCGAAGCGCTCGATTGGATGCGCGCCTATTGGGGCGGAATGCTGGATGCGGGCGCGACAAGCTTTTGGGAGGCCTGGGACCCTGCATGGGCCGGCGGCGATCCGCACGCGCACCTTGAGGCCGACGACAAGGTTGGCTACAACGCAAGCCTGGCGCATGGTTGGGCCAGCGGGCCTGCGGCCTGGCTGATGGAAGAATTGCTGGGAGTGAAGGCGATCGAGCCGGGCTCGCGCACCGTGCAGGTGCGGCCTGAACTGGCGGGATTGGAGTGGGTGCGCGGCGCATTGGCCACTCCACTTGGCGCCGTGAGAGTGGAGGCTCGCGAGAAGCGCGTCGTCGTGGCGATTCCTTCCGGAGTGGAGGCAGTGGTTGTGTTGCCGGCAGGCGAATGGATGCACAATGGAGTCGCGGTGAAGATGGAAAAGGTTGAAGCCGGGACTCGTGTGCGTATGGTATTGCGGCAGTCCGGGCAATTTGAGTTTGTGAGGCGATAGGAATGCAGGCGATGCGGTGGACGATGACGTTGCTGTTGGGTTTGGGATTAACCTTCGCACAGGCGCAGAGCAGCGTTGATGGGTTTATCTTTCAGCCACTGTCGAGCGGCAACGCGCTGCCGGGAACACCGCGCGATAACCATGCTTCGACCGTAGTTGAACTGAAGGGCGGCGATGTCATGGCGGCGTGGTTCGGCGGCTCGAAAGAGGGTGCGCCGAATGTTGCTATCTATGGGTCGCGGCTGCACGATGGTGCGTGGAGTGCGCCCGTCGAGTTGGCGCGCGCCGACAACGTGGCGTGCTGGAACCCGGTGTTGTTTCACACCAACGATCGGCGCTTGTGGCTCTATTACAAGTACGGCACAAAGCCCAGCACGTGGAAGGGCGCGCGCAAGTGGAGCCGCGATGAGGGCCACACCTGGAGCGCGGAAGAACGGTTGCCGGAAGGCATTCTTGGGCCCATCAAAGACAAGCCGCTGGTGATGAAGAATGGCGCCATCGTAAGCGGATCGTCGGTGGAGAACGGCAAGTGGGCAGCGTGGATCGAGCGATCGGCCGACGATGGAGAATCGTGGACCAGGTTTGGGCCCATCACAATTGCGGAGAGCGCCGATGTGCCCGATGAAGGCGCCAGGGCGGCAAGCGCGGAGGTTCAGGGGCAGGCAAGCGATGCGGATGAGGGCACACAAACCAAGCTCTATCCGCCTGCGAAGACCACCGTGGGGATCATTCAGCCCGCGGTGGTGTGGCTCGGAGGGCATCATTTGCGCTTCTATGCGCGCGGTCACACGAGATCGGCGCGCATTGCGACGGCCGATTCGTTGGACGACGGAAAGACCTGGGGGCAAGTGCGATTCATCGATTTGCCCAACCCCAACTCGGGGATCGATGCAGTGCGTCTGAAGGATGGCCGTGTGGTGCTGATCTTCAACAACAGCTTTAACAAGCGCACTCCGCTCAATCTGGCAGTCAGCGGAGACGGAGAGCGCTTCAAGACATTCATGACGCTGGAGAACGGGCCGGGACAGTATTCCTATCCGGCGATTGTGCAAGCGTCGAACGGCGATCTTCTGATGACCTACTCGTGGCGGCGGGAGACCATCAAATTCGTGCGCGTGGCGCTCAGCGAAGTGCCGCCGGCCTCAAGCGGGCGTCAGCGATGATTAGGATCGTCCTGGATTGGCGATCCCTGGATTGGCGACCCGGCGGCCTCGCTCCGCTTTGCGTCGGCGATCGCAGCGCTTGCCCACGTAGAGTAGACAAACTCCGCGCGATGCCGCTGCCAATCGTCGAGCGGCAGCACGCTGAGTTGCTCCGGCGTCAGATTCGGCACGTTCACGTCGATGGCCGCTAGACCCGCGTCGCGGTCTTCGCGCATAGAGCTCTTATTCAGGTACACATCGTTCTTCGCGGCCCAATCCCCGATTCGGATCGTTGGCAGCATTGCGAACTTCCTGGCGGTCCAGTTCGCAAAGTGCAGCTTGTTTTCAAGCCATGCCGCGGCCTGTTTCGTTACCCACGCCGGCCTGTGGCTCGCGCCTTGGTCGAAGTACGTTTCGAACACATTCTTTGCCGACCCGTTCATGGCAATCGTTCGCCTGCGCAAATCGTCGAAGAACTCCGGACCATGCTCGGGAATCGCTACCACGGTGTCGTTCGTGCCATTGATGATGAAGGTAGGCCCGCGCCGAGCCTGCAAGGTGAAGATCGCCGCTCCGCGATCGCCGAGGAATTCGAGCGCGCGGTAAGGGCCGCTCTGGCACATCACTGCGTGGCTCGAATCCCAATAGCCTCCCGGCCCGTCCAGATCGCCGCCGCCGGTCAGCAGCACCGCGCCGATGCGATCATCCACGGCCCCGGCAATCGCGGTGATGAAAGATCCCATTGAAAAACCCAGGACGCCAATGCGGCGAGGATCTACCTCATCCATGCTTCGGAGAAACGACACGCCCTGCATCAGGTCGGTGACCATCAGGCCGCCCATGCGCTGCGGTACGCCCGGAACATCGATCATCCGATCATGCTCACCGGTTGCATCCTTGTGCTCGTCGTTCCGCTCGCCTTCGCCTATAGGGTCGTAGGTCAGCACAGCGGCGCCGGCGCTCGCATAGAGAATGCCAGTGTACCACGAATACCAACTCGACTTATCGGCGCCGTGCCCATTCACCACCACGATCCCGGGAATCTTTCCGCGAACGTGCTCCGGACGATACACGATCGCGGGGATGCGCAGGCCGTATTCGGTGGCATAGGTAACGCGCTCCGCAACCACTCCCGGCGCCGGAGAAAAGCTGCCGTAACTTCTGGAATCGAGTGCCGGCAAAACCTCGGGCACAAACAGCGCGGCACGGATTCTTGCCTGCCAGACGTGGGCTTCAGTTTTGGAAATCTGCGGCCGCAGTGGCATAGCCACAAGAAGAATCGCCGCCAGAATCGCACACCGCCGGCCAGCGTAGCCGTGTCGAGAGAGAGTAGGAAATGAGTCGATAGTCACGAGTGAAAGTACCTGCACATTGATCGTACAAGAAGCCGGCAAAGCGATTGAATCGTGATATTCTTGCCCTCTTGGGTCGAACGAGGTCAGACCTCTACAATTTCGCTTTTGAGGGCAGGCTGGGGCTTCAGCCCCAGCATTGAGATGGGTAAAAAAATGTTTCTTCGGCTCAGCTGCGCGCGAAGCGCGCAGCTGAGCCGAAAATGGGATTGGTCTCAGTTATCCGATGTCAGGGCTAAAGCCCTGACCCTCCGTTCTCACCTACGAATTTGCCGGTCTCTAATATGCGTCTGCCCTGTCGGCCGTCCCACGGTCTGTTCACCACCGGAGCCGCAATGCGACAATGCTTTGCTATGGATTTGTGCCGCTTCCTTCTCGCCTCTGCGTCTCTCTCTGCGGTTGCGCTCAGCGCCTAGTCGTTTCCTGCCCGCTACAACCCGGACGAATCCGGGGTCGCGCCTTACACTCTGCTCGACCCGCTCACTTCCCTTAGTGGCCGGGCGGTCACCAGAGCGGATTGGCCCAGCCGCCGCGCGGAAATCGTCGCTCTCTTCGAGGAGAACGTCTTCGGCCACACCCCCGCTGCCGCCCAGCACTTGCCGCTCCGCGCCCATATCGATGAGCAGGACGACCACGCCCTCGGCGGGCTTGCCGTCCGCAAGCAGATCACGCTTTACTTCTCCCCAGAGCTCGAGGCCGGTCCAAAAGAGCACCTGCTGCTCTACCTGCCCGCTCACCGCCGGGGCCGCTCGCCTATTGTTATAGGCCTGAACTTTCGCGGCAACCAGACGGTCCTGGCGTACCCATCCATCCGCCTGAACCCGGTCTGGAACCGTGCTGCCAATTCCACTGAACCTCCGCAACTGACCGCGCCGGATGAGTCCACGCGCGGTAAGGAGAGCGAAGAGTGGCAGGTCGAGAAAATCCTTGCTCGCGGCCCCCCATCCCTCTTATGTTTATCTCCTTGCAGACGACCTTACCGGCGCTTGCGACGCGGCCGCAGCGTTTCTACAGGCCGGCCACTCCGTTCGCGTCTGGTTTGGTTCCCACGCCTTGCACGCAACTCCAGAGAGCGTCCAGGCCTTCAACACCAACTCCCGCTCCCTTGCGCCCGAGAAGGCGGATCTTGCCGTCTCCCGCGCCATCAACTACGGCATCACGGACGGCGTCGTGCCCAAGCAGCGGACCCTCAACTCCGATCTCTGCCTCATGGCGCAGATCGAGACCGGCGACGCCATGCGCAGACTTGAAGAACTCGCTTCCGTCGACGACGTGGACCTCTTCATCGGTCCCGCCGACCTCGCTGCCAGCCTCGGCTTCCCTGGGCAAACCAGCCATCCTGACGTCCAGACAGCCGCCGCCGACCTTGTGAAAGCGGCTAGGAGTCACAACAAGGCCGTCGCTACCGCGTGCGCCTCGGAAGACTTCCCCTTCTGGATAAGCCTCGATATCGACCTGCTCTTTTGCGCCAACGACATCGCCTGCCTGAAGAAAGCCGCGGGCGACATACCCGGCGAAGCCCGCGAAACTCTCGAAAGCAGAGTCACCAGCGTTTAAGTCTTTCTATTACGCCCCGGCACTCAGGTGGAATCCAGCGCGAACCATGATTCTATTTTTCAGAAACTGCGATTTACTTCCAGAACCTGCTTGCACAGCACCGCCGGGCAGGGGTACACTCCTCCTCGCCATGCCGATGAGACTCTGCCGCCAACTCGCCCTCGCCGCCGCGCTCCTGCCTGCTGTTCTGCACCTCCCGGCCCGCGCCCAGGACAGCGTTCCGGCCCAGCAGAAGGACAACCCCTTCACCGTCCTCCACGCCGAGGACTACCACCACTACACCATCCAATTTGCTGCGGATGAACGCGAAGCCACCGGCAAGCAACCCCAGGACGAATGGCCCTGGCTCCAGGCCAACATCCCCCTCTTCGACAGCTCCGACAAGCAGTTTGAAGAGATGTACTACTTCCGCTGGTACGCCTGGCAGAAACACGTCGTCTCAACCAGCCGCGGTCTCCTCATCACCGAGTGGCTTCCCAAACCTGAAGCTCCCGACGGCTTCTACGGCGCATTGCCCGACGCCGCGCCCTTCCATCTGGGCGAAGCCCGCTGGCTGCGCAATCCACAAATCGCCGCCGACTACGCCCGCTTCTGGCTCTCGCCCCAGGCAGATCCCCGCAAATACAGCTTTCCCGCCGCCGACAGCGTCCGCGACGTCACCCTGGCCACCGGCGACCGAAAGCTGGCCGCCGATCTTCTCCCCGCTCTGATCGAAAACTACAGGGCCTGGGAGTCCAGCAATCTCGACCCTTCCATCGGCCTCTTCTGGCAGATCGACACCCGCGATGCGATGGAGAAGTCCATCGGCGGCGATGGCTACCGCCCTCCGCTCAACAGCTACATGTTCGCCGACGCCGAGGCGATCGCCGCCATCGCCGCCGCGGATGGCAAACCCGCGCTGCAAACCGAGTATGCGGCCAAGGCAGCCGGTCTAAGGCGACTGATCGAAGAGAGACTCTGGAACCCCAAAGACCAGTTCTACGAAGCCGTTTCGCCCGCTCCAGACTCCGGCATTCGCAAGCAGAAAAAGTTCCTCGACCCTGGCACGCAGCTCCAGTTCTCCGGCGTGCGCGAACTCATCGGCTACATCCCCTGGCAGTTCGGCCTGCCCGAGCCCAGCCGCGCCGTTGCCTGGACGCAGCTCTTTGATCCCCATGGCTTTGCCGGCAAGTATGGCCCCACCACCGCCGAGCGCCGCAGCCCTCGCTTCCGCTTCGCCTCCAGCGACCAGTGCACCTGGAACGGCCCTTCCTGGCCATTCGCCACCACGCAGACCCTGCTCGGCCTGGCCAATCTTCTCAACGGCCCTCAACAGCCCTACATCGGCCCGCAACAGTACTACCAACTCTTTTCCAACTACATCCTCTCCCAACGCATCGCGCTTCCCAGCGGCCGCGTCATCGACTGGATCGACGAAGACATCGACGCCGACACCGACGAGTGGATCGCCAAGAACATGCTCATCGCCAAGGGCAAGCAGGTGGGCCGTGGCAACTACTACAACCATTCCGGCTTTGCCGATCCGCTCATCGCCGGCCTCATCGGCCTGCGCCCGCAAGCCGACGACACGCTGATTCTGCACCCGCTCTTGCCTGCCGGTGCGTGGGACTACTTCGCCCTCGACGGCCTGCCCTACCACGGCCACCTTATCTCCATCGTCTATGACCGGACAGGCAATCGCTACAACCGTGGGCGCGGCCTGATCCTGTTTGTGGACGGCAAGAAGATCGCCAGCCGCTCGACGCTCGGCCCCATTGAAATCAACCTGCCCCATTGATTGCCTGAAGGAGTTGCGCAACGTGCCCAGATTCATGACCATTGCCGCCGCGGCCGTCGTCGCCCTGGCCATACCGCTTGCCGCGCAGAACCCCGGCTCCCCCGCCATCGGCTTCGTTAAGATCCCAGCCGGTTCATTCATCATGGGCGCCGACGCCGAGCCGCTCTCAAGCGCCGTTGTCAACGGCTTCGGCGTCAACTCCAACCGGCCCATCCATGGGGACTTCGATGAGTTCCCCGCTCATACGGTCACGCTCACCCATGGCTTCGCCATTGCCACGCATCTCATCACCGTGGCCGAGTTTCAGCAGTTTGACCCAGCCTACGAACCGGTCGCCGCCTATCCCGGCTACGCAGCCGGCATCAGTTACCTGCAGGCCCTCGATTTCTGCGCATGGCTCTCAAAGAAGGAAGGCAAGCCCTACCGCCTGCCCACCGAAGCCGAGTGGGAGTACACTGCCCGCGCTGGCCACCAGACCCCGTTCTTCACCGGCGACGCACCCCCACCACCCGGTCAAGCCAACCCCTGGGGCGTCGTGATCGGCGAAGGCACGCCCGAGTGGATCGCCGACTGGTACGCCCCCTATGCCTATGGTCCGCAAACCGACCCCACAGGCCCGCTTCACGGATACTTCCGCGTTGTACGCGGCGGCGGCCTCGACTTCCGCAAATCTAAACCAGGAGAAAACTATCCAGCCCTGGCGCCTTTCTTCGCCCGCTCTGCCAACCGCGCCAGCATGGCGCCCGCCTACGCATCCAATCAAGGAAACATCGGCTTCCGTGTCGTGCAGGCGCCCTTGCCCGCGCCGCATCCTTCGCCTGATCCGCACTTCTTCTTTGAGACCGGCGTCAAGCAAACGCCCGTCTCCCCCAATCTCGGCCCCGATCCATCCAAGCCCTTCTACCATGTGCATGAACTCTTCCCAAACCTCAACGGCAAGTCCATGCCCGAGGTCGGCTGGCGTCTCGGCCTCGCTCCCGGCCTCGGCATCAACTATCACAACGCGGCCATCCAGGTTCTCGCCAACGGCGACCTCCTCGCCGCCTACTACAACACGCCGGACAAGGAAGACGATCCCGACCAGACCATCCTCATCATGCGCCGCCGGGCCGGAACGGAGGACTGGGACATGCCCGAGCCCTGGCCCGCATTCGCCGATGCCGCCAACGCCGCTCCCGTCTTCTGGAACGATCGCGGCCGCCTCTGGCTCTTCTGGGGATTTCCGCGCCTCATCGGCGCGCCGCCCTTTGCCTACACCACATCGGACGATAACGGCGTTGCGTGGGCGCCTATCCAGTTCCCGCACTTCACCACGCCGGTGGGCCGCTACATCTCGCAGCCCATCAACTCCATCGTCCGCGCGAAGGACGGCGCCATCTTCATCCCCACCGACTCCACCGGCCGCGACGCCGACGGCAACGGCTCCATCTCCGCGGTCTGGGGCACGCACGATGAAGGAAAGACCTGGTACGACACCGGCGGGCGCACCGCCGGTCGCCACACGACTATCGCCCTCGCCAAAAACGGCGACATCCTCGGCTTCGGCGGCAAAAACTCCAACATCGATGGCCGCATGCCCTTGGCCACCAGCAGCGACGGCGGCAAGACCTGGCGCAAATCCAAGACTCCCTTCGATCAGCTCCTCAGCGGCGAGCGGCCCAGCGTCATCCGCCTTGCCTCCGGCCGCCTCTTCTTTGTCGCCGACTACAATCCCACCAATCAGAAGCACATTCACAAGGACGGCGCATACGCCGCCCTCTCCGGCGATGACGGCAAGACCTGGAAACAGAAGCGTCTGCCCGCCGGCATTCTTACCGTCGGTTACGTAACAGCAACGCAAGGACCCGACGGAACCATTCACATCGCCACATCCAAAAACACCGTCAACTACGAGATTGAGCTGAACGAGGCCTGGGTGCTGAGCGAAACGCAGTCGAATTCCGACGCACCCGCCGTTGCGGAGCCTCTCGCCATCGCCAACGTTGTCGAGTATCGCGAAAGCTGGCCCAACGGAAGGCTCAAGGCTGTCTGGTCCGCTGGCCGCGCCAGCGATGGCCGCATTCTTCTTGAAGGTCCGCAGACCTTCTACAGAGAAGCCGGCGCTAAGGAGTGGACAGCAACCTTTCACCTCGGCAAAAAGATTGGCGACGAATCCTTCTATCGCGCCGACGGCTCCAGGCTCTGGCAGAAGACCTATGCCGCGGATGGAACCTGGACATGGCGCAACTTCGATGGAGCCGGCAAGCAGACCTCCGAGTCCCACTGGCGCAACAAGACGCTCGTAGACGCCAGCTTCTTCGAGGGAAAGTAATTGTGCCGATGAAAGCTTTGCTTCGTACTCTCGCCGCCGCCGCACTGCTCGCAAGCAGCGTCATGCCGATCTCCGCCCAGCAACCGGCCACGCAGCAAGATCCCGCAGCCGGCCAGCAGGGCGCATGGCTTTTCGCCTACTTCAAAGAGCCCGGCAGCCAGGGCATCTATCTTGTTCTCAGCCGCGACGGCTATCATTACACTCCGCTGAACGACGGCCAGCCCTGGGTTGCTCCCACGCATCCGGGCGAGATCATGCGCGACGTCTATCTCACCCGCGGCCCCGGCAACCGCTTCCACATGGTCTGGACCTGGAACTGGCGCGGTAACTCCCTCGGCTACGCTTCATCGCCCGACCTGCTCACTTGGTCCGAGCAAAAGGAAATCCCCATCATGCAGGACTTCCCCCAGACCAACAACGTCTGGGCTCCTGAAATCTATTGGGACTCGGCACAGTCCAAGTGGCTCATCATCTGGTCCAGTTCAATGAAGGATTCAAAAGACGGCCATCGCATCTGGTCGTCGCTCACGCCGGATTTCAACACCTTCTCCAAGCCCGCAGTCTTCTTCGATCCCGGCTACGTCGTCATCGACGCCACCATCTTTCACGGCGCCACCGGCCCATACAGCCTCATCTTCAAGGACCAGACGAAGGACCCGCTCAGCTATCAGGAGCGCGTCGCCACCGGGCCCACCCTCGAAGGACCCTGGAGCCGCATCTCCGGGCCCATCAATGAGAGTTGGTCGGAAGGGCCTTCCGCCATTCAGGTCGGCGAGAAATTCATCGTTTTCTACGATCACTACCGCGCCCCGCGCGCCCGGTATGAGGCCGTAGCCACTACCGACTGGAAGCACTGGGAAGACATCACCGCGCAGACATCTTTGCCCGCATACTGCAAGCACGGCAGCTTCCTCAGGATCACCGGCGAAGAAGCCGCACGTCTGATGGCGCGCCACGACCCACCCAAACCCGAAGCGGCTGCACCACCGGCAAACTAGAGGTCTTGAAGTAAAGAGCTCTAGAGCGTTTTCACTGATAGCGTAAGGTCATGGGTGCCCCACCCTCGCCGCGTCTTTGTTTTTGCGTCTAGGGATAGCACGATGCCAGCATTACATGAACTGTGAAAATGCTCTAACGCCGGTTTGACACCCTACTCGAAGAACCAGTCCAGGTTCGCTGCCCCGCTCTCATCGCCCGCTTGCGAGAGATTTAGGTGCGCTGCCACGTGCAGATCTTCCGGAATGAAACCAAGCACCACGTACGGCCCCTTG
>Ga0182014_10008326_pt1 | contig 10635 bp, 8 predicted proteins | sample 612S2DmetaG_FD_120489 | JGI IMG/M metagenome (GOLD analysis project Ga0182014, IMG submission 120489) | Permafrost microbial communities from Stordalen Mire, Sweden - 612S2D metaG | ecosystem: Environmental > Terrestrial > Soil > Wetlands > Permafrost | place: Sweden: Stordalen | collected... | reverse complement strand
TGGCCGCCTCCAGCGTCAACCCATCCGACGTCAAACGTCGCGGCGCGCCGCCGGCCGGAAAGCCCGCCGAATTCCCGGTGGTCATCCCGCACAGCGACGGTGCCGGCACGATCGACGCCGTCGGCAGCGGCGTGCCGCAAAGCCGCATCGGCGAGCGCGTGTGGACGATCAATGCGCAATACCGGCGCGCATTCGGCACGGCCGCGGAATACTGCATCGTCCCCAGCGCGTTCGCGCCGCTGCTGCCGGACAATACCGACTTCGCGGCCGGCGCATGCCTCGGCGTTCCGGCGCTGACGGCGTATCACGCGATCATGCTTGACGGGTCCGTGCGCGGCAAGACGCTCCTCATCCAAGGCGGCGCCGGCGCGGTTGCATTCTACGCCATTCAATTCGCGAAACTCGACGGTGCGACGGTCATCACCACGGTCAGTTCCGATGCGAAGGCCGAACGCGCGCGCAGCGCCGGTGCCGATCACATCGTCAACTACCGCACGGAAAACCTCAAGGAGCGCGTGGCGGAAATCACCGGCGGAAAGCGCGTCGACCGAATCATCGAAGTCGACCTGAAAGCGAACGCGATGAGCTATCCGGATCTGCTCGTCGATCATGGCAAGGCCGTCGTCTACGGCTCCGGGAGCGGCCCGATCCAAATCCCATCCTTCATCCCCACCGCCACCACGCTACAGTTCATCCTCGTCTACACCCTCACCGACGTCGAGCGAACGAATCACGTCGCGGCCCTGAATGCTCTGCTGAGCGCCGGTAAGCTGAAGCATGCGATCGGCAAGCACTACCCGCTGGCCCAAATCGCCGCCGCCCACGAAGACGTCGAGGCCGGCAGCTTCGGGAACGTGATCGTCGATATCCCGGGGTAGGACGGAAACCAAAGCCGGGGCGGGAATCGTTGCTGTAACGATGGGAAGCGGGTTCGCGCATTCTTTGGAAAGGCTTAGGGCTCCGGCGCTGGCGCTCGTGGCGGCGCTCGTGCTGGGCGGCTGCGCTGCTAGCGCCGAGACGCACCGCGATCCCAACACGCTGGTCGCGCTGACGCGTACCGACGGCGCGACGATGAACCCGATGTACGCGACCACGGTTCAGGACGGTTCGATCTACGCTGCGCTGCTGTTCGACGGGCTGTCCTATGTCGGCGCGGATTACTTACCGCATCCGCGGTTGGCCACGTCGTGGTCGCATTCGCCCGACGGCAAGCACTGGACGGTCGACCTGCGGCGCGACATTAAGTGGTCGGACGGCGTTCCGTTCACGTCGAAGGATGTGGTCTTCACCTACAACCTCTACCTCAACCCGAAGACCGGCTTTCTCGATTTCGGCACCATCAAGAACGTCACGCGCGTCTACGCCGAGGGCCCGTATCGCGTGCACTTCGATATCGCGTTTCCGAACGCGGTCTTCACGCTCAACGTGCTCGGCGAGGACGTCCTCCCGGAGCACGTATTGGGCAAGATTCCGCCCGACCGGCAACGCTTTTCGTCATTCGGCGAACACCCGATCGGTACGGGACCCTACGTGCTGAAGAGCTGGCAGCACGATAGCGAGGTGGTGTTCGAGCGCAATCCGTACGCCTATCGTCCGCCGAAGATCGGCCGCATCGATTTTCGCGTCATCTTCAACGATCAGGCCGAACTGGAAGCGCTCGCGAACGGCTCGGCCGATCTCATCGACGACCTCGCGCACACGCAGTACGTGCAGCTGCAGCGCATCGCGCCGAACATCAAGCTGATGACGTTTGCTCCGCTGTACGTCGACGTCATCGAGCTCAACCTCGCGCATGCCGGGCTCTCCGACGTCGCCGTGCGCCAAGCCATGATGTACGGCTATGACCGGGTCGCGATCGCGCACGGTCTGTACGACGACAAGGTTCCGGTTCCCGACAGCTTGATCGTCGCGTCGTTGAAGCACTGGTACAACCCCAACGTACAAAAGTACCCGTACGACCCGGATAAGGCGCGTGCGCTCCTCGACGCAGCCGGTTGGAAGGTCGGCCCGGACGGCATCCGCAGCAAAAATGGAACGCGCCTCTCGTTCGAGCTCTTGCTCAATCAGGGATCGGCGCTGCTGACCGACGAGATGCTCACGTTCATCGCCGACATGCGCGATGTCGGGATCGACATCAACCTGCGCCTTACCGACTTCGCCTCGTTGAGCGCCCGCACGTACACGGGGAAATACGATATCATCGCGGACGCCCGCGGCGGTTTCGTCGACCCCGACCTGACGTCGATTTTCGCCTCGGACCAAATCCCGCCGAATGGTGCGAACACCACGCACTACAAAGACGCGCGCGTCGATCGCGACCTCCGCCTCGGCCTCGTGACGCTCGACGATGCCAAACGCCAAGCGATCTACGACGACATGCAAGTCGAGCTGATGAAGACCATACCGATCATGCCGCAAGTCGGCCGATTTGCGGCCACGGCCTATTCGCCACGTCTCTACTTCGATCCGAAAGTCTCGTTGCAATCGCCGCTGGGCTACTATAACGTCGAGGATTGGAAGTTCGTTCAGTGACCAGCTTCATCGTCCGGCGCGTCCTCGGCGCGATTCCGTTGCTCTTGTTCATCAGCATCGTGACCTACGCGATGATGGCGTTGGCGCCCGGCGGACCGGCGGCCGTACTCGGCCCGCGCGGTCAAGGGCTTTCACCCGAAGCCATCCTGCGCATCAACCAGGCCTATGGCTTGGACAAGCCCTGGTACGTCCAATATTTCTTCTGGCTCAAGCAGCTCTTGTTCCACGGCTCGCTCGGAACGTCGTACGTCGACAACCGGCCGGTGATCGAGAAAGTCTTCGAAAAACTCCCGGTGACGATCGAGATGGTCGGGCTCGCCCTCATCCTCACGCTGATCATCGCGATCCCGATCGGGATCTACGCGGGCGCACACCGCGGTTCGTTCTTCGACAACGCCTCATCGACGATCGGGTTCATCTTTTACGGCATGCCGGTCTTTTGGCTTGCGATCATCTTGATCGAACTCTTCGCCGTGGAATTCCGCTGGTTTCCGTCGTCGGGCGTTTCCTCGCTCGGCCGCGAGAACGACGTCCTGGACCGATTGTGGCATTTGGTCTTGCCGGTGGTGGCCATCGCGTTGGCGAGTTTCGTCAGCTGGATGCGCTACCAGCGAAGTTCGATCATCGAAGCGATGAGTTCGGGCTATATCCGTACCGCGCGCAGTAAGGGTCTCTCGGAACGCGACGTGCTCGTGCATCATGCGTTCCGCAACGCGCTGCTGCCGATCGTGACGCTGCTCGGGCTGAGCCTGCCGCAACTCGTCGGCGGCGCCTATTTCGTCGAGTACGTGTTCTCGATTCCCGGTATCGGCTACTTGACGTTCTCGTCGATCTTCTCGCGGGACTACCCGACCCTGATGGCGATCACGATGCTCACCGCCGTGCTGATCGTTGCCGGCAACTTGCTGGCCGACATTACCTACGCGATCGTCGACCCGCGGATCCGGTACGCGTAGATGCGCTCGTTCCGCCGGTTCTTGCGCGAACGCCCAGCCGTCATCGGCTCGAGCTTCGTTTTGCTCCTCGTGCTGATCGCGATCTTCGGCCCGATCCTCGACACGACCGATCCGAATGTCGTCGTCCACAGCCTTATCGGCTTCCCGCAGCCCCCATCGGCCGCGCATTGGTTCGGCACCGATCTGATCGGCCGCGACATCTTCGTGCGCTCGCTCTACGGTGCGCGCGTCTCGCTGATGGTCGGCGCCGCCGCCATGGTCGTCTCTTTCACGATCGGAATTCTCTACGGTGCCATTGCCGGCGCGAGCGGTGGGATCGTCGACAACCTCATGATGCGTTTCGTCGACGCGATGCTCTCGTTCCCGACGTTCTTTCTGCTCTTGATCATCTCGGCGCTGACGAACAAGTTCTCGCTGACGATCATCATCCTCATCATCGGCCTCACCTCGTGGCCCGGGCTCGCGCGCCTCGTGCGCGCCGAGGTGCTCTCCCTGCGCGAACGCGACTTCGTCGAAGCCGCGCGCGCACTGGGCGCCTCGCCCGCACGGCTCATCCTCCGCCACCTAATCCCGAATGCGCTCGCCCCGGTTGTCGTCGCGGCGGCCTTTGCCATCGGCGACAACATCCTCGCCGAGTCGTCGCTCTCGTTTTTCGGTCTCGGCGTCCAACCGCCGTCACCGTCGTGGGGCAACATGCTCCAAGACGCACTCACCCCGCAAGCCGAAGCCGCTCCCTGGATGGTGCTCGTCCCCGGCCTCGCGATCGTCATCACCGTCCTCGCCTTCAGCGTGATCGCCGACGGAATCCGCGTCGCCCTCGACACCTCCATCGGCCAAGAGACCGGCGACGAGCTTGACGTAGAGCCCGCCCCCTACGCGGCTGCCCCGGCCACCGCCACATAAGGGGAGTCGGCCTAGCGGCCGACTTTCGTTTTTTTTGTCATTCCGAGCGGAGCGCCGAAGGCGCGCAGTCGAGGAACCGCCCCCAATCGTCGTCGCCGAGCCCCCTACGGCAAACGCATCCGCAAGCGCTGAATATACACCGTAGCCGCCACAACAACGATTCCGACGGCAAAACTCACCGGCAACTGACAATACGCCGGCAAGTCTTGCCAACTCACCACGGCGACGAACAGCAGCGCAATCAACGCCATCTGCAACCAGGCGATCTGCGTCGCCGCGATGCGCTCGCCGAAGCGCTCCAAATGTTCACCGATGAAGCTGCCGGCCAAACCGCCCAACAGCACCCCGATGGCGTTCGTCCAGCGGCTCACCACCGCGCCTTCCTTGACGGAAGCCGCGATCATCACGCCCGCCGCGAGCGCGATCGCCACGACAATCCCCCGCCGGAGCGGAGCGAGCGAGGGCGGTGCCTGGGGTTGCCGCATCCGAGCGCCTTTCGCGCCCTCGACGGCCGAAACCCGGATATGGTATAATAGCGTGCTCGCAGGTGACAGCGGCGAGTACAACAACGGAACCATCGCGGGGCTGAGTAGGCTCGACGGGAAGATCCGCGGTTGTCGTAAGCAGGCGGAGTTGCGAGCCCTCCTAAAACGATCGCAAGCGTTTTACACGCGAACAACGAATACGCACTGGCTGCTTAGTTTAATCACTAAGTAACCACCGTCGGAGAGAGGTTGCCGTTGCCATCTTTCCCGCGGTCATAAAGTACGGCTAGGACGCTGAGGCTGATGCGAGAAGCGCCCGAAAACAACCGCATCTGCTGCGCACGAAATTCCGGTTTCGAGAAGCTCGTGCGCTTAAGACAAATTCGAAGCTGAGCCTGGAGAAAGCGGCAGTCCGGCTTTTCGGACCCGGGGGGCGGCTCCCCGGCAGCTCCACCAAATTTCCAAACTTTCGCAACCCAAACTTCCAAATTCCTAAATTTCAAATTTCCAAAGTTCCAAATAAGAGTCAGCCCAGCAGCTGACTTTTTTTGTGCCCGGACGGTGCCCCGTCATCCCGAGCTTGTCGAGGGACCGCCACAATCATGGCAATCGCGCCGGTCACAAGCGAAGCCGAGGTGGCCGCCACAGATCTTCGTTCGCCTTTCGGACCGCACCGATCGCAGTGAGGTCACGTTCGCGAGCTAGCATCCGGGTCGACGACGAAAACGCGTTCGACGCGAATCGCTGTTGAAAAGGTGTTAGCGGAGGGGTTCCGGCCGCTGCCGAAGCGGCCGTTCAAGAGGTGACACGATGAATGCTTGGCTCATCTGGACGATCGCCATCGCACTGCTGGTTGGATCGACGCCGGTGCGTGCCGCGGATCCCTTTGTGATCGAAGCGGTGTTCCCACTCAGCGGCTCCGGCGCATTCCTCGGCAAGGCCGAGGCGCAGACGCTGGGCGTGATGGAGACGATCGTCAATCGCGCCGGCGGAATCGGCAGTCAGCCGGTGCACTTCGACGTGCAGGATGACGCGTCGAGCCCGCAAGTCGGCGTGCAGCTCATGACGGCGCTGACCGCCAAACACGTGCCGTTCGTGTTCGGCTCGGCGCTCGTCGCGGTGTGCAACGCGATGTTCCCGGTCTCGAAAGATCTGCTCATGTACTGCTTCTCGACCGGCTACCATCCGCCCGAGGGATCGCTTTCGTTTTCCGGCCCGGTTTCGACCGTCGACCAGATCACGGCGGGCATACGGTATCTAAGCCAGCGCGGGCTGAAACGCATCGCGATCATCACCTCGAACGACGCGACCGGGACCGACGCCGACCACATCATCGACTCCGTGCTCGCGCAACCGGAGTTCCGCAACGTCTCGATTGCCACGCACCAGCATTTCGGCGTCACGGATGTGAGCGTCTCGGCGCAGATCGCGCAGATCACGGCCTCCGGAGCCCAAGCGCTCGTCGGCTGGACCACCGGAAACAGCCTGGGCACGATCCTGCACGGCTATCAAGACGCCGGACTGAAGATCGCCTTCGTGGGTGGCTCCGGCAACCTCAGCTACGGCGAGATGAAAGCCTATGCGAACCTCATGCCCAGCGACTGCTCGTTTCCTGGTTCGCCCGCGCTCGATCCGCGCTCGCTCCCGGCTGGGCCGGAGCGCCGGGCCGCGGAAGACTTTCAGACGGCGTTTATCGCCGCGGGCGAGCACCCGGACATCAGCAGCGGTTACGGCTACGATCAAGTGATGATGGTAGTCAATGCATTTCGCAAGCTCGGCCCCAACGCAACCGCCGTGCAACTGCGCAATTACATCGTCAGCACGCACTACAGCGGCATCAACGGCACCTACGACTTTACCGCCCACCCCGGGCAAGGCTTGGGCTCGAACGGCGTCGTCATGCTGCACTGGAACGTGGCCAAAGACGGCTTCGACGCGGTCAGCGGCCTGGGCGGCACGTTAAAGTCGTAGGAGAAGGTCGGCCCAGCGGCTGACTTTTTTTGTGCCCGAACGGTGCCCTGTCATCCCGAGCTGTCGAGGGACCGCCACAATCATGGCGATCGAGGCGATCGCCTCGGTCACGAGCGAAGCGGAGTGGCCGCCAAAGGGTGATCTCTGGAGGGACCAGGCTCTAATAATTTCGATCGCCTTTCGGCCCGCGCCAATCGCAGTGAGTACGTGCTCGCGATCAATAGCGTCCGGTAGACGACGAAGACGCGTTCGTCGCGCATCGCAAAAGCGTTTTCGTCGGAACACCGAACAATCTGATCCTCGTTAGGTTCGCCCGACGAGTTTAAGCCGTTCTAGCGAGGGCCGGCCATGCAGCATTTGACCCGAATGTCATTCCTCAGCGCAGGTCTCGCGGCGCTCGCCGGCCCGGCGTTCGGTGCCGATCCCGCACCGACGACGATCCGTATCGGCAGCACGCCCGACGTCGACGCGGCGGCCGTAATTTGGCAAGTGCCCAACGGCGTTTTCCAGCGCTTGGGTTTGCGCCTCGAAGGGCAGCGCCTGGCCAGCGGTTCGACCGTCGCGGCGGCGGTGATCGGCGGGTCGATTGACATCGGCTCGTCCAGCATCTTCGGGCTGATGAACGCCCACTTGAAAGGCGTGCCGATCGTGCTCGAAGCCGTTGCGGCAGTGTATGATGCCTCGAGTCCCGGCACGGCCTTCGCCGTAGCGAAAGACAGCCCGATAACGACCCCTGCGCAGCTCGATGGCGCGACGATTTCGGTCGCCGCGCTGGGCGATCTCTTCGCGGTTGCCACCTCGGCGTGGGTCGATCAAAGCGGCGGCAATGCGAAGTCCTTGAATTTCGTCGAGTTGCCCGTTCCCACCGCCGCCGCGGCGATCGCCTCGGGCCGCGTTGCCGGCGCGCTGCTTGTGGAGCCCGCACTGCAAGAAGGGCTCGAACGCGGTCAAATTCGCGTCCTAGGGTATCCGTACAACATCATTGCCCCGCGTTTCGGCATCACGTACTATTTTTGCACCGACAGTTACGCGAAGGCCAATGTCGACGTGTTGGCGCGCTTCCGTCGCGGTCTCGCGCAAGAGGCCACGTACGCGTTCGCTCACCGGAGCGAGCTGTACGCACTGGCCGCGAAGGTGAGCGGCGTGAAGCTGGAAACGATGCAGCGCATCCCGTTCGACCTCGGGACGGGGCTCGACGTCGAGATGGTGCAGACGGTGATCAACTATGCCGCGCGCTACAAGTTTATCCCGCGGGCGTTTCCGGCCGCCGAGATGATCGACCCGAACGCGTTGACTTGACGCCAGGAGTTCCTTTTGCCGGAATGAACGCCGAGGCATGGACACACTGGAAAAGAAGACGCTGCGCTACGGCATCGACGCATATCAGGAGTGGGTCGAGCGCGAAGGCCTGCGGATTGCCGAGGGCATCTCGCTCAACATCTTCAAGGTCGAGACAGCCGACTGGCCGCGATACGGCGTCAAGGGCGCTGTCTGCCACTTCGCCGGCCGCGGCGACTTCACAAACATGTTCGTGCTCGACATCCCGGCCGGTAAAGCGACCGCGCCCGTGCAGCATGTGTACGAAGCGATTTACTTCGTGCTCGACGGGCGCGGCAGCACGCAAGTCGAGTTCGCCGACGGCCGCAAGCACAGCTTCGAGTGGGGGCCGCGCAGCTTTTTTGCCATCCCGCTGAACGCGAAATACCGGCACTTCAACGCCAGCGGCACGAGCCGCGCACTGCTCTGCACCACGACCCTCGCGCCGCTCATGATGAAGATCTTCCACAACGACGAGTTCATCTTCAACGCGCCGTTCGAGTTCGCCGACCGCGTCGGGCGCCCCGGTTATTACACGGGCGAGGGCGATCTTCACATGATCCGGCCGGGCAATAATACGTGGGAAACGAATTTCGTACCCGACCTCGGTACGATCGAGCTGACGCCGTGGGAAGATCGCGGGCCGGGCTCGAGCAACATCATCTTCGCGCTGGCGGAAGGCATCATGCACGCGCACATTTCGGAGATCGCGCCCGCCACGTACAAGAAAGCTCATCGCCACACCGGTGGCACGCACGTGCTTACGCTCACCGGCGGCGGCTACTCGCTGCTTTGGTATCCGGACGAAAGGGAGTTCACGCGCGTCGATTGGGAATACGGCACAGTGTTCCCGCCGCTGGAAGGACAGTTCCATCAGCATTTCGTGACCAGCAACGAAGCCTCGCGTTACGTGGCGATGGCGCTGGGCGGCATGCGCTATCCGCTAACGGAGGAGCACCGGCGCATCGGCCTCGGAGCCCAGGGAAAGAAGATGGCGGTGTCGTTGAGCGTGAAAGAAGGCGGCGATCAGATCGAGTACGAGGATCAGGACCCGCGGATTCATGCGATCTGGCTCGATGAGATGCGCAAGCACGGCATCACACCGCGCATGAAGGACCCGCTGGCGAAATGATGCGGCGGTCGCACGTCTTCGCGATAGCCGGCGCCGCGCTCGTCGCCGCGCCGCTGGGTGCGCGCGGGCAGGGCGTGACAAAGATCCGAATTGGTGCGTCGGCGATCGGCGACATCATCGTCGCGTTGTGGGGCGCGCAAAGCGGGATTTTTCAAAAGTACGGCCTCGACGTCGAGATCGAGCGCATGAACAGCAGCGCCGCTATCACGGCGGCGGTCGTCGGCGGGGCGCTCGAGATGGGCAAGGCGAGTTTGTTCGGCCTCGTGCTCGCGTACGCGAAGGGCTTGCCGGTGGTGCTCGAAGCGGCGTCGGCGCTGTACAGTTCGGCAACGCCGGATGCGGCATTGCTGGTTGCCAAGGACTCGCCGATTCAAACGGCGCGCGACCTGAACGGCAAAATCATGGCGTCGGCGTCGCTCGGCGATCTGTTTACGACGATGAATGCTGCCTGGATGGATCAGAACGGCGGCGATTCACGCACGCTGAAGTACGTCGAGCTGCCGGGAACTGCCGCTGCGGCCGCAATTGCCGCCGGCCGCGTCGATGCGGGGATGATCGCCTATCCGAGCTTGAGCGAAGCGTTGAACAGCGGCAAGTGCCGCGTCCTCGCCTATCCGGAAAACGTGTTGGGTAAAACGTCGCTCGCGACCGCGTATTTCTGCACCGTCGACTACGCGTCCAAGAACGGCCCGTCGCTCGCGCGGTTTCGTAAGGCGCTGGATGAAGCGTACGTCTACGTGATGGCGCACCAAGCCGACATGGTCGCGATTCAGGCAAAGTTCAGCGACCTCGATCCGAAGATGGTCACACTGCCGAGCATCGGGCACGGCAACGACTTGATCGAGCCGTCGTTGACGCAGCCCACGATCGATATCATGGCGAAGTACAAGGTCATTCCGAAAGCATTCCCGGTGCGGGAGCTGATCGATCCCAATGCGTTCAAGAAGTAGGCGTTATTTCAGCGGGGTTCGCCGCCCATTTTGCTCACCGCCACGAACGTCTTCTGGTCCTTATCGTAGCGGACGACGAGCGCGGTATTTGTGCCCAACCCGCCTTGAGGGTGGGCCTGATAATCGAACGCACCGAATGCACCGGTGTATCTGAGCGACGTTACGAAGTCGCGCATCTGTGCTGCGGTCAGGCCATCGCCATATTTCCTGTACGCTGCCACGATGATGTGGGCGGCATCCCAAGGGATAGCGGCGAGATCGGGCTGCATCCCCAACGGCGCATACGCTGTGCGCAACGCAGTGACGGCGCGGCGGACGCCCCGGTCCTGGATGCTCTCCGGCGCGACCAGCGCCGGATAGGTCGGGAAAAACGTGTTCGGTGGCAGAAG
>Ga0182014_10008325_pt1 | contig 10636 bp, 11 predicted proteins | sample 612S2DmetaG_FD_120489 | JGI IMG/M metagenome (GOLD analysis project Ga0182014, IMG submission 120489) | Permafrost microbial communities from Stordalen Mire, Sweden - 612S2D metaG | ecosystem: Environmental > Terrestrial > Soil > Wetlands > Permafrost | place: Sweden: Stordalen | collected... | reverse complement strand
ACGGCTATACTCCTTTGACGAATGGAGTATAGCTCAACTATCCTCCATTAGCGAATGGAGTATAACTCGCGTACATTGATGTCACCTCCCAGGGCGTTAGCAGCTGTGACTGCCTCGCGGGTCATCTGCGTAGTAACACCTCACCGGCAGTGGGCGGGAGCCATACGCCCAGCGCGCCATTGCCCCCGGCAACAGCTTTTCCCACACCAGAGCTACCGCATGGTGTACGAGATTGTCGTCAACATCGTATGCATATTGACGCTCGTCCAGGTGGCGCGTCAGTGCCGCCCGTTCGCGGCGGCTAACCCACCGTGCATTCGCCGACAGCGCGATCGCGACCGTTTCACCAACACGATTTGGTGACAGAGCCTTACTAATTGCCAGGGCCTAGGTACATCGGGCGGGCAATTCTGGATGATGACGTCATGCGCCTAGGATCCTGCGTTCAATTTGACGAGAAAGTGTTTGCGCATTCGCCAGACTATGACGCTTATCGAGGGGAAATCTTCGAGGTCATAGCCTTTCGCCATAACAGAACGCATGTGGAGCTTAGGTGCCTGTCCAACCCTGCGCTCATCGTTCAAGGGCTTGTGCATCCCACCGATCTCAAATCGGTGCCGCGAAAAACTACCAAAGCTCAGCAGATGAAGGGCCGAAAGGTTCGGCAGAAAACAAAACGCGTTGATCCCGGCGATGCCTCCAGGCAAATCAAACCGCCGCTCAAGGCGCAGATCAGGGCAAAGATCCGGGCGAAGATCAAGGGTTCGATGAGTCTGTCGAAGGGCAGCATCGTGCCTCAATCTGACCGGGACTCGCCGCCCAACCAGGTGCACCACGTGTCCGCCAGGACGCTGCGCGCAATGAAGCGCAAAGCGCAGGCACGCGACCATGCCTCGCCGGCGGGTGAGGAGCGGCTACTGATTCGGCCGGCGCAGTTGAGAGGCGCGAAGGTAATCTGGCCGGACGTCGATCTCACCGATAAGCCGCCGGCCAAGGAGGGGAGCAGGCCCCGTCGAGATGTTGGGAAGCGACAATTCAAGAGTGGTGTTTTCGAGGTAATCCACGAAGCAGCAGCCGCCCTGCATAAGGTCGGAGCTATCGACACCGCGGCGCTCCTCAAGAAAGTGCGTGGTCGTGCGCCGATGGGCAACCCCAATGCATCGACTAATGTCGCGAGTCGGATCAAGGCGAAGCATCGTGGTAAATCCGTAGCGTTAGTTGCGGGCGCAGAATTCTCTGTGGCGCTTGGCGCCTTTCTCGATGATTGGGAGAAAGAGCACGGTCCGCTCACTGCAGTCGAACTGGCTAGGGCAGGCAAGGAACTGGCTGCGCTCGAAGAACTGGCAGATACCGAACTGCTAAAAACGGCTGGCGCGCCAAACGATCGGCGACCGTGACAAAGTGATCGTGGCCAGGCGATCCGTTCTGCAACATGTTCCGATAGCAAAAGCAACACGATCGTGTTGCTGCTGTGATGGCCCCGCGTCTCACCCCTTTACTCCCCTTTACTCACCTCTGCGAAAACCTGCGTATTGCCCGTGTTTCCTATTGATAACGTATTTTATCAATAGCAAGATAGCTTGGCACAGTAATTCTGGAACTTGGGGCCCGCGGCCCCCGGAGAGACGGCGTGAATACCTTTGAGCGGGTGAGGGAGAGCAATCGAATTGAGGGCATCGAGCGCGAACCGACCGAGGCTGAGGTGCTCGAGCACGAGCGCTTCGTCGCGCTAGAGGCCCTCAGCATCCCCGAGCTGCAACACTTCGTGAAGGTCTACCAACCGAATGCGCGCTTACGTTCAGCCCCCGGCATGAATGTGTGCGTCGGCTCGCATACGCCGCCTGAGGGCGGCGAACACATCGTAGTGCAGCTGCAGGCCTTGCTGACCGCCATCAACGAGAATATTTTGAGTCCTTTCGAGGCGCATTTGAAGTACGAGGCGTTGCACCCGTTCACAGACGGCAACGGCCGGTCCGGGCGCGCGATTTGGTACTGGATGATGAAAAACACATTACGAGTGGATCTTGGGTTTTTGCACGCCTTCTATTACCAAACGCTGAATGCCTGTGGTTGAGCATCCCCGAATAGCCGTCGTTATTGCAGATCTTCCGAACCTAACCCTCGTTCCAGCGCCTCGTGCCTTGACCTCGGCGAAGAATATTCAAAAAACGTCGGCCGGATATTGCAAGATCCGGGTCGTGACCGCAGAGAGTTAGCAGCAAACGTTTGATTACAAGAGGTTTTTCAGGGTTATACAGAATTGCGTGTCCCTTCATAATCGTTGTAATAATCTTTTTTCTAGCATGTCGTGACGACAGGGTTCGACCTCAACCCGTCATTGGACGGCAACGACTTGGAGCGGAAAATGGGCAATCCCTACGACGGATTCAAAAGCGATCGTGAGCGGCGGCGGGCATTGAACGTAAGGGCGCGGTGGTACTCGGGGGCGGCCATGTTCGCTGCAGTGGTCCCGGCGAGGGTTGAGCTGGAGGAGGTCTTTCGATGGCTGATGCACTGGTTCCACTAGAATCCACCCGGGCCCTGACGGCGGCCGAGTTCCAAGGACTCGCCGAGGTTCCCGCCGCGGCCGAGTGGTTTGCCAACCTCGGCAACAACGCCACGCGTAGGGCCTACCAGAACGCCCTGCAGGACTTCATGCGATTCGTTGGCATCTCCCGGGCGGAGGAGTTTCGGGCCGTCACCCGGGCTCATGTGATTGCCTGGCGTGACGAGCTGCAGCGGGGCGCCCTAGGGGCGACTTCGATCCGGCACCGGCTCTCGGCGCTTGCGTCCCTGTTTGACTACCTGTGCGAGAAGAATTCGGTGACGCACAACCCGGTGAAGGGCGTGAAGCGGCTGCCCGTCGAGAGCTACGAGGGCAAGACGCCGGCCCTTGGGGACCATCAGGCGCGTAAGTTGCTCGCGGCGCCGGATCCGGCCACCCTAAAAGGGCTGCGCGATCGGGCGATGCTCGCGACGCTGCTGTATCACGCGCTGCGGCGCGAGGAGCTCTGCAAGCTTAAGGTCAAGGATTTCCGGCTGGAGCGACGCGGCGTACCGCATCTGAAGATCTCAGGCAAAGGCGGCAAGACCCGCTATGTGCCGCTGCACCCGGCCGCCGGCAGCTTGATCGTGGACTACCTCGAGCTCGCCGGCCACGGCGGCGACGAAGCAGGGGCGCTCTTTCGCCCTCTGCATCACAATCGCGAGGCGTCCTCAACGAAAGCGCTAACGCCCGATGCGGTATACAAAATGGTCCGGGAATACTCGGGGCAACTCGGCTTTCAAGTCGGTGCACACGCACTACGGAACCCGTCCGTAAATCCGCGTCTTGCTGCCTAGTCCAGCATAATCCAGATTGTTAAAGAGCGCATCACCCGACGTGGGCGACGTTTGAGGCGGTAAATTCTTCCGGGGTTGGCAGCATGATCGACTTGTTCCTGGCATTGGCGAGGACATAGGTCAGGTAGGTCAGCGGATTGACCTTGTTCGCCTTGCAAGACTCCACGAGGGAGTAGTAGATCGCCGCAGCGTGACCCGCCCGTTCGGAGCCGACGAATAGAAATGCCTTTCTCCCAACGGCCACCGGGCGCATGCAGCGCTCGGCATAATTGTTCGACGCGTCGAGGTGGCCGGCCTTCGTGAAGTTCGTCAGGGCTTCCCAGTGCTTGAGGGCGTAGTTCACCGCGATGCCGAAGGTATCCTTGGGCAACACGGTGTGGACGGCGTGATCGAGCCAGGCCTTGAACTGGGCGAGGAGCGGAACGGTCTTCTCCTGTCGTTCGCGTAGCCGCCCCTCATCGCTCCAATCCTTGATCTTGCGTTCAATCCCGAACAGCTCTCGATAAAACGCAAGCGCTTCGTGCGGCCGCCCGGGCTTCTCGAGCAGATCCGCAGCCTCCACGAACTTGCGGCGGGCGTGGACATTGCAAGCGACCTCGATGATCTTGCCGGTCACAAATAGCGGATCGTAGCCCGGATAGGCGTCGGCCTGCAGATAACCGCGGTAGTCGGCCAGGACTGTCAGCGGCGCATCCCGAGTTCTCGACCGCGAGAAGTCGTACACGATGAGCGGTGGTCCGTGCCGGTGATCCTTGGCGTACACCCAAAGCTTCGCCTCGACGGTTGATCGTCTGGCGGGATCATCGTTCTGCAGCGGCAGGGTCGTATCGTCGGTATAAATGTGGCCAGAATCGAGCACCTTACGCATCATCCGCCGATGCAGATCCTCCAGGAGCGGGTAGCACTGCATCAGCCACTCGGACATCAGGGTGTGGGACAACTCGATGCCAAGGCGCCGAAGTCGCCCAGCAATCCGGTACAGGGGCAGTCCGTCAGCAAACTTACTGACGATCAAATACGACAGCAGGCTCGCCGAGGCCATGCTCTTGGGGATCGGTGGCAAACACGGCAGGGGTGCGCGAACCACGGCCCCGTGGCAGTGGCCGCAGGAATACTTCCTGCGGCGCGTCTCGTGGACTTCGAGCCGGGCCGGGATGTACTGCAGCTGCTCGGAGGACTCGTGACCGAATGCGCTCAGCGCCTCACCGCAGCAGGGGCAGCTCTTTTGCGCCTCGGGCACATCGATCTCTTCGATCACTCGCGGCAGGTTGCGCAGTACCCGGACGGCGCGTCGCCAGTCACTCGTTGCCGGGCTCGTATTGCTGCGCTCGGCGTGGTCGGCGGGTGCAGACTCTGGAACCTCGATCACGAGACTGCCATCGACAAACAGACCCAGCTGATCGACGTTGATGTGCTCGCTCTTGGGCCCAAACTGCCACTTGAGCAGTCGGTGCAGGTTCGCCTTCAGCGACTCGATCAACTGCCGCTGCTCATCGAGCATGAAGTGCAGCGTCTTCACATCGGTGGGATAACTTGCAGCGGTTGCCACGGCGATATTTTACCAAACTCATCGACGAGAGAAAGCCCGCGCGAGAAATATTTGCCGCGTTCATGGTGGCGGCGCGTGCAACGAAAATGCGGGCAATCGACGGATGCGCGTGAAGTCCACGCCATCGAGCAGGAGCGCGAGCTCGTGTTCGGTCAACTCGATGGATGCAGCGTCCCGTGTCGGCCACTTGTACTTGCCCTTCTCGAGTCTCTTGTACCAGATCGCCAGTCCCGTCCGATCCCAGGCGATCGCTTTGATCCGATCCGCCCGCTTACCACGAAACAGAAATACATCGCCCGAGAGCGGATCACCGCCGAGCGCCTCGGTGATCGTGGCGCATAGGCCATCGAAGGACCGGCGCATGTCCACCGGCTTCACGGCCATGAAGATGCGCGAGCCGGGCGCCAATCTCAGCATCGCAGCCCAGCCAGCTCACGCACCAGCGTCGGAATCGCCCCGGTGGCCACCTCGAGCGACAAACTGATCCCATTGCCGAGGCTTAAGCGGAGCGCGACAATCGTGGCCGGCTCGCTCGAGCGCTTCTCCCGAGCCACCTTCGATGGGGATACGGCCTTATGGGCCCGCACCACGACCGGAACCAGGCGAGCCGGCTCGATCGTCTCTCCAGATCCCCGTGGTTCACGCAGCTTGCGCTTCCACAGGGTAAAGTACTTTGGATCCAAACCCCGCGCACGGCAATAAGCCACCTGGCTTTGCCCTGAATCCTGATGCGCCTTCATATGAGCCGCCCACCAGGCCCGAATATCTTCCCGCCGCCGCGATGGCGATAATCGTGTCGCACTCATCCGTGACCTCCAGGTTCTTTGCCTGCGGCTAACTCTGGTCGATCATGCCGAAACCGGGAATACGCGGATTAGCGGACGCATACTGTCTACCCGTGGCGCCTGCGGAACAGATAATCTAATCGAAATGTTCAAACAACCCGCTTACAGAATTAATGACCGTGATGCATAACCCCCAAGGATCATTGTGGAATCGCTGGGACCCGCATATTCATGCACCTGGAACTGTACTCAACAACCAATATGGGGGCCTGAATCCCTGGGAAGAATTTCTCGTCGGTGTGGAAACTTCCAGTCCGACGATAACTGCTTTGGGCGTCACGGATTATCTTAGCGTCGATCTCTACGAGCGTGTCTTGCAGGAGAAGTCGAGAGGTCGCCTTCCAAATGTCGGCCTGATATTTCCGAACGTAGAAATGCGCTTTGGCATTGCGACGTCAAGCCAAACCGCAATCAATTTTCATCTCTTGGTCTCTCCTGACAATTCGGACCACGTAGCTGAGATTCGGCGGTTTCTGCTAGGTCTAACATTCACTTTCTCCGGAGAGGAGTATCGGTGTGAACGCGGGGAGCTCATTCGCCTTGGCCGAGCATTTGACTCCTCCTTGACCGATGAGAGGCGAGCCCTTGTCGTTGGAACAACACAATTTAAGGTGAACCACGATCAGCTGCGCAGCAGCTTTCGGAAGAGTGAATGGGCTCAGGGCAATATTTTGATTGCGGTTGCTGGCGGTAGTCGGGACGGGACGTCCGGCATGCAGGAGAACGCGTCATTTTCGGCGCTTCGCCGCGAACTGCAGCGCGATGCGCACCTAATATTCTCATCGCAAATAAAACAGCGCGAATTCTGGCTAGGTAACGGCTCTGTATCCGCGCTTGAGTTGGCCGCCACTTATGGAGGGCGGAAGCCTTGCTTGCATGGATCCGATGCCCACACTCAGGCGGCTGTTGGCAACCCTGCAGCGGATCGGTTTTGCTGGATTAAGGGTGATGTTACATTTGAATCTCTGCGGCAAGCTTGCCTCGAGCCCGCCAATCGCGCGTTTGTGGGTGTTGAACCGCCGCAACACGCCCTTCCTTCACAAACAATTGCGCGGCTATCGGTGACTAATGCCCCGTGGTTTGCCACTCCCGACATCCCCCTCAATCCAGGGCTCGTCGCCGTCATTGGTGCCCGTGGTTCGGGCAAGACAGCGCTTGCTGATCTCGTGGCCGCTGCGGCCACGGCGCTTTCACCGCAACTGAGTGAACGTTCATTTGTATCCCGCGCCGCAAAGCTTTTGGGCGACGCTAAAGCTACTTTACATTGGGCGGACACGAGCACAACAGAGAACGAGCTTAAATGCGTGGAGATGGAAGAGATATTCGATGAACCACACGTTCGATATCTATCGCAACAATTCGTGGATCAATTGTGCTCGTCTGAAGGACTCACCGATTCCCTGGTCGATGAAGTGGAGCGGGTCATTTTTCAGGCTCACAGCGCCGACGATCGCATGGGCGCCACATCATTCACGGAGTTGCGCGAGCTGAAGACTTCAGCGTTACGCAGCACCAGACAAGAGCACGAAGCCGCCATAGCCGAATGCTCCTCCGGCGTTGTGGCAGAGCAGGCGCGGAAAGATTCTCTGGATGAGCTCCGCTCTCAACAGAAGGCGAAGAGCGCGGCTGTCCACAGCGATAAGAGAGATCGTCAAAGTTTGCTCGCAAAAGGTCAGGCGGAACGCGGGCAGGCGCTTGAGAAAGTGTCTGATGCTCTCGACAAGGTTCGCACTCAGGTCGACGCCTGGACCCGAAGACACCAGCCGCTCACTGGTTTGCGGGACGAAATCATTGCCCTCCGCAAGATCGGCGCACCGGCAACGCTTCGACGCCAACAGAACACTTATCCGGAGTCCGGACTGACCGCTACGCAATGGCAGGCTCTACTAATTAATGTCGGCGTTGACGCCGACAAGATTCTCGCTGACGCCTTACAGTCGGCCCAAGACAATCTCACTGCGTGGAAAGGCCCTCGGCCCAGCGACTCCATTCCAGGCGATGGCGCGCCTATTCCCGCCGCTCCTTTGATTGTAGAGGGCGTTGAGCTGGCCCAGCAGTCGGCCGCATTGTTGAATGCGGAGGCGTCGCGTCTGCGAGGGTTGATTGGCATTGATGCGGCGAATTCGAAGAAATACGATCGGCTGTCCGAGAAGATTGCAAAGGAAGAGGTGGCAATCGCAAAACTCAAGCGGGATATAGAATTGGCTGAGAAAGCTGACGCGCGTATTGCTGAATTGACGGAGGCGAGGGCGGCGGCGTACAGAGGCGTCTTTGAGGCCATAGAGCGGGAGGCGCGGGAACTGTCCATCCTTTACAGGCCGCTGCAAGACATTCTCCAGGCGGAAGGTGGCACACTCGGCAAGCTCGGATTCTCTATTCGACGCGTTGTCGATTTGGACTCATGGGCCACCCATGGGGAGAATTTGTTCGACTTGCGCGCAAGTGGGCCGTTCCGAGGAAAGGGCGCGTTGCTCCTCGCCGCCAAGGACTCTGGCGTACTTGAGGCGTGGCAGACTGGCGCCGCAGAGACGGTCGCGACGACCATGGCGGCGTTCCGTAAAGAGTACGGGGCACGCTTTGTCGAACAGTGCCCTGTTGATCGCAAGGATCGCCATGCTTTCCGCGAATGGATTTTAAAAGTATTTCGTTGGCTCTATAGCACAGACCACATAACAGTTTCATACGGCGTGCAATACGAAAGCGTTGATCTTGAGAGATTGTCGCCGGGAACGCGCGGCATAGTTTTGTTGCTACTCTATTTGTCGATCGACTTAGAAGACGATCGTCCGTTGATTATCGACCAACCCGAAGAAAACCTCGACCCAAAGTCAATCTACGATGAGCTGGTGTGGCGATTTAAGACCGGCAAGCAGCGCCGGCAGATCATTATTGTGACGCACAACGCGAATCTCGTCGTGAACGCCGACGCAGACCAAATGATTGTTGCCACTGCGAGTTCCCATCTTCCGGGCGAGCTGCCTACTATGTCATATACGAGTGGTGGGCTTGAAAATCCATATATTCGGAAGCAGGTATGCGATATTCTTGAAGGCGGTGCTGCCGCGTTTCAGGAGCGCGCAAAGCGCCTGCGGGTCTCACTACCAGACCGATATCGAACAATGTAGGGAGCAAAAAGAAGGGGTATGCGACGGTTGAAAGCAGTCCGGGCGCTTGTTTACCGCAAATCTCGAAGCGCTGCCTGGAAAAATAGCCGCAGCCTTAGTCTATTCAATTTCTATAATCCGTAGGCGCCATAAATAAGACATAGTGCTCGATCGGCGAAATTGGTGTTCGAGCGGAAGATCCACTGATCTAATCTGTGAGCGAAGACGTGACAGCGATCACGTCACCAAGGCGCTTGGCGATTATATGGTTACCAAAGTCGCAGGTATCGATTCGGCCGAATAATATCTTATCAATGCGCTTGTCTCTTCAGCTTCTTCTTGGCAGGCGCACAGCAATTTAATATTTCTCCGCGTTGCGCTTGCACACTTCGCCGAATCAACGCGCGGCGGTCAAGCATAAGGAAGATAATTGTGTCGAGGTATGCGCTAATTACAGTCATTTTGCTGACGCTGTCGCCAACTGCTTATTCCGATGTGTCTCTAGATGGCACCTCTTGGCTCGCGTTGGATGGAGTCGCGCGGACATGGTATTTGTCCGGTTACTTTGATGCGCAGGCAGGCGATCGTGCTTACTGCGCATCGCATATTCAGCTGCAAGGTTACTCCGCTAGAAATCCGTCTGCTGAATCCAGCTCGATAGACCCAATTGATGATGTGTGTGGATTTCTGATCCCGTCTAAGGCTTTAGTTGGCCAAATAAAAGACGGAGTCACTCGTCTTTACTCAAACCCATTAAATCGGTTGATTAAAGCGAGCCACGCTATAGCTGTCGTGGTTTCAGCTATCAATGGCATGTCCGGGTCCGACGCAGAGGCGGCGATTAAAAAGTGGCGCCGAGTCGACGGTGCCTAGTGATGAAGCTCCCTAAAAGGGCCGGACATGCTTAGGGAAGCTCTGCACAGATGTTATTAAATGACCGATACTGTGTGCAGTAAGCAGCAGCGGTGGGGCTGATAAATTCATGAAGCAAACGACGTTTGCCTCGGTAGCGTGGGATAAGAAGGGCAAGATCACGCGCCGCGAGCGATTTTTGGCCGAGATGGATGCGGTGATCCCCTGGTCGAGATTGCTGGCGCTGGTCGAGCCGCATTACCCCAAAGCGGGTAGCGGTACGCAGCCAAAGCCGATGGAGCAGATGCTGCGCATCTATTTCATGCAGAACTGGTTTGTGAGTTTCTGTAATTGCTGTCCAATCCCTTCAGCTAATCGTGTCAGTGACAGGATTAATTGAAAGTGACACTAATGGCTGACATTCCGTTCCGAGCCGATGTCGGGTGCGAATAACATCCCAGCGTGCTGCAGATCCGTAAGGCTCATTTGCACCGCCTGTCGTCCTAGGGAAGCTCTGCGCAGGTGAATGCGCGAGCCGATGTTGAAATGAAAAAGCCGACAAAATTCATGGAAATCGGCGCAGTCGAGCGTAAAGCGGCCTGTTTGTGGTGCTTTTCCCGCAGATTTCTCGCTCTCCCACGATCATTAGGCGCACCTTCCCTGCGGCGGCAGCAACCGGCGTCTGATCAGATACAAATTCGCCAGCGCAAAGGCCGTGAACAGGCGAGCGGTGTTCTTCGCCAACCCGCGGTAACGAACTTTGTTGAATCCCCACAGGCGCTTGACCACATGGAACACATGCTCGACCCGGGCCCGAGCGGCGGAGCGGCGCCGGTTGATGTACCTCTGGTGCTCGCTCAAGTGCGGCGAGCGCCGGTTGACCCGGTAGCGGATCCCTTTCGCCAGGGCGGCCTGACGATGCGCTTCGCTCCAGTACGCCTGGT
>Ga0182014_10008322_pt1 | contig 10639 bp, 13 predicted proteins | sample 612S2DmetaG_FD_120489 | JGI IMG/M metagenome (GOLD analysis project Ga0182014, IMG submission 120489) | Permafrost microbial communities from Stordalen Mire, Sweden - 612S2D metaG | ecosystem: Environmental > Terrestrial > Soil > Wetlands > Permafrost | place: Sweden: Stordalen | collected... | reverse complement strand
TTTTGATTCGGCGCGTGAACTCGTCCCATTGATCGCCGACCAGTTTGCCGCAGGTGAAACATCTAACGGGAATAATCATGTTTTTTCCTTACCTGTAACTCTTCTGTTCCTTGGATCGTGCGCCCGCTCCACCGACTTTTTTGGTTTCTTTAGCTCTGCTGTCACCGACAATCATTGTGCGATCGTATTCGCTAAAGACGGTTCGTAGATGAGTACTTTTTGTCCACTTCAAAAGCGCGTTTGCAATGGATACTCTGGCTGCTTCTGCCTGACCCATGTAGCCTCCGCCGCTGGTTTGCACATCCATGTCTAGCTGTTCCCAGACTTCTTTGCCTGCCTGAAGCAGCGGCTCCATGATTTTTGCTTTCGCAACGTCGGGTTCGAAAATTTCAACAGGTGTCCTGTTTATCCGCACTTTTCCTATGCCTTGCTTGACTACGGCTCGAGCGACTGCGGTTTTTCTTTTTCCACTAACTACTAAAACTTTTTTCGCTGGCATAATTATTCACCTTTGCTCCAGCCTATTTCTTTCGCCATTTCTGCAAGGGTAAAATGTGGCCCTTTCAGGTTGGCGGATGAGGCTTCTTCAAATGTAATCATTTCTTTGCCTTTCAGTTCCAGTGGGACGCCCATGAAAACTTTGAGTCTTTTAAAAGCGGTTTTACCCCTAGGCTGCTTGAACGGCACCATGCCTCGCACGGTTTTACGCAAATATTTATCTGGTCTACGATAATGAAATGGACCACGTTCAGGTGCGCCTACTTCAAGAAACTGTTTGGCTTCTGCAACTTTGCTTTTCTTTTTGCCTGAGAAAACGGCTTTTTCGGCGTTAAGAATGATAACTTCTTCGCCATTTAGGAGTCGCTTGGCAACTTTACTGCAAAGTCTGCCAACTATTAATCCTTCCGCGTTAACGAGAGTAACTGGAGTTTTTGTTGTTTGCATATTTTTTCACCGAATGATTTTGATGTTTGCGCCCTTTGGATTCTTTTCTAAGAGTTCGGGAATGGAAAGGTATTTTCCTTTAGCAGCAACAAGTTTTGCTTTGGCTTTCTCAGAAACACCGAATGAAGCGATCGTTAAAGCGTGGTTTATGCTGCCGGACCCCAAGATTTTGCCTGGAACAACCACTGTTTCAGCGCGTTTTGTGTTCCTGTTTATCGTGCTCAAATTAACTGAGATGCGTTGACTGCGTGTTTTGGAAAGATACTCTGCAATATCTAGCCAGATGGCTGCTTGTTTTTCTTTGCTTTCTTTCTTGAGCAAATCGATAAGTTGGATTAATTCGGGATTTGTTGATTTTGACTCTTTCATTGCGATTCAGCCTTTAACAATTCTTCAATTTCATTTAGTTCTTTATCTAACGTTTTCGTGGCTTCTTGGAGGATTCGTTCTGGAGGAAGCGCACCTGTTGACTCGATAGTCATTATGAACGCGCTCTTTTCCCATTCAATCTTGAGCGGCGAAGGCTTCTTTGGGCAAGCTTCAACGCAATCCATGCAGAGGTTACAAGCCAAAAGATCCTTGACATCAACTTTGTCATCTTTAACCGCCATCACCTTTTTGGGGCACACATCGACGCATTTCGAGCAGTCTTCGCATTTTTCTGTGGGAACAGTTATCTTTGGATAGTACTTGTACACACACATTGAAACGGGCTGCCACTTCGCGTGGACTTTGCCTCTTCCCAAACGCGCATAAGCTTCAAGCTTGAGTTTCTGGTTCTTGGCAAGCTTGATTATCGGTATTTTATCTGACACGGGGATAATTTCTGGGTTTTCAGATACAATTTCGCCTGAGTAAACCGTTCTGGTTCCTTCTTTGGCTTCTGCGTCAATCGTTAGAGTCACTCGACATTGGGGACACCCAAATTCACTTTGGCATTCACATTCTTCAGGAAGGTTATAAGCATCTAAATCGGTTTTTAGGGGTGTGAGACCTAACCTGTGAGCAATTATTTCATCCTGCAGAATAGAGCTGTTCTCAATCATAACGACTTCTTCGATTGCCATAGTTGGTACTTCAGCAAGCGCTATGCGACGCAGAGCGTTCATTAGCGGAACATCCGCATCTCTTACGATTATACGGAGGTTGATATCGTTTTTTTCAAGGATTTCCATTTTCACTTGCTGAGACACTCCAATAAAGTTACTGTAATAGGTGTTGCGTTCAATAGAGATATGAGTGCATTATTTCAATTTTTCTGTCAATAAAGAAGGGAAACTGAGTTTAGACTCTTCTTCCTCTTCTGCCACCGGGTCTTCTTGTGCCATCATGTGGTATTGGTGTGACTTCTTCGATGCGTTCAATACGGAACCCAAACCTTGCCAATGCACGGATGGCTGCTTGGGCGCCTGGACCAGGGGTTCTCGGTCCGCTGCCTCCAGGGGCTCGGACTTTGATGTGAATAGCAGTTATGCCTTTGTCTCGGGCTACTTCAGCTGCGCCTGTTGCCGCTCGCATCGCAGCGTACGGTGATGATTCCATGCGGTCTGCTTTGACGAACATGCCGCCACTTGTTCGAGCGATTGTTTCGGCACCTGAAATGTCAGTGATGTGTATTAGCGTGTTGTTGTATGAGCTGAATATGTGGACGATTGCCCATTTGTCGTTTCTTTTGCTGTTGGCGCTCAGAATCTGCCGCCTCCTCTTCCGCCTCTTCTGCCGCGTTGAGGCTGCCTAATTTCAGGCTGCTTAGCGACGACTGTTAATCCCGCGCGTAATGGGTGTCCTTGGTTTGCAACGGCGCTTTCAGGTGAATAGATAATTTTGGGTTCATCGAGTTTTGCGACCATGTAACCGGGTATTGTTACTCGGCGGTTGTCAATGGTTACGTGTCCATGCGTGATTAATTGGCGTGACTGGAAAACAGTTCTGGCCAAGCCTTTTCGGAAAACAATTGTTTGAAGCCTACGCTCCAAAATGTCTTCTATAGTTAAGTCTAAAACGTTGTCTAAAACCGCGGTTTCTTGCAGGATGCCGACTTTCTTTAGTTTTGTCAGCAATTCATTTTCCATTTTTGCTCGCTCTTCGGGAGTTTTGCTGATGAGTGACCGGGCGATGCCTCTGGTTTTAGATAAGGTTGTTTTGTGACGCCAAAGTTCATGCTTGTTGCGCAGACCGTATTGACCCAGAAGTTTAAGTTCTTCTTGGAGGATGTCTTTGCGCCATCGGAACCTTGGCGTATCGAACTTTTTACGTTGCTTCTTTGGATCACCCATAATTATTTGCCTCCTTCGGCAGGTGCAGCTCCGCCGGGTTTCTGCAAGAGGGTCTTCTTCTTGACACCTAAAGCTTTGCCTGCTCTTCCGGTGGTTTTCGTGTGTTGACCACGGACTTTAAGGCTGTATGCATGACGGTATCCACGCCAAGACCTGATGTTCTTAGCATCATCAATATCTTGTTTTGTCCTTAAAACCAAATCAGCGCTTAAAAGATGCATGTCTTTTCCTGACTCAGAATCTTTTCGCCTGTTAAAAAGCCAAGTCGGGATGCTGTACTTTGCCGGCTCCTTAATAACATTCTCAATCTTTGATACGTCCGACTCTGTAAGGAAACCCACTCGCAGGTCAGGATTCACTTCCGCCTTCTTCAAAATTGCGTTTGAAAGGCTCATGCTAACGCCTTTTATCTGTGCGATAGCGTAAGAAGTCTTAAGGGTACCTGGAACGTCTGTACCCATAATGCGAAGTATATGACGATATTCCTGTGACATGCTAAATTTTCATCCGTTTTTTACATTGAAAGCATATACGAAATGAGACAGTGTTTATTTAAACCTTTTTGACTCGGAAAACTTAACTGAGGTTTAGGCGCGGGAATCCTTCGAAATTACTATTGGTCTTTTTCATCTGCCACTTCTTCCGGCTGGGTTGTCTTTGGATCGGTTAACCGAGCTGATTGGTCAGCGGTTTGGTCGCTTGCAAGTTTTTTCTTTCGCCTGCTCTGATAATAATACGCTGCGGACAAAACGGCGGCGCCTGCGACTGCTGAGCCGACCACTATGGGAAGAACATCTGAAGTGGGGGTCGTTACTTTGTAGGGACGCATCATCTCGTTATCCTCATGCTCAAGGAGATGGCAATGCCAAACGTATCCTGGCCCAACAGTTGCGTCGAATAGAAAGCCTGACCCGTCTTGCTGTGCAAATCGCACGCGGAGGGTTACAACTTCACCCGAGTTTACTATAATTGTGTCTTTCCAGCATTGCTCTTCCGGCTGAGGTTGACTTATGGTTGTGTATAGGAACGATGAGAGGGACTGAACGTTTTTTGTCGGGTGATTAAAAGGCGGCTGCCCGTTGATTCTTAGCCATTCATCTGTATATGATCCCGCTGCACTTAATGTTTGTCGCTGAACAAGTTGAAACTGCACTAGATGAATGTGAATAGGGTGAGCGTCCATAGTTGGGTTGACTATTACCCAATCTTCAGTTGCTCCTAACTCGGGCATTTCTGAGGTTGTCGCATCCCAAGTTTGCCCGTCTAGCAGAGCTTCAACAGTTGATCCGTTTGAATCGGCAATCTCATAAAGCGTCAAAGTTCGATGCTTTACCGGTTTGGGTAACGTTGGAAAAGCTGATCCTGCAAGTGTAGGATTGAAGGGATTTTGTGCTGAACCGATACTAAAGGGTGCGATTCCCAATGTGTCGTTGGCTGTGAACTGCATTACTTCGCCCTCGGTTGTGGACGGTGAAAGCAATGCGGTGTTTCGAAGGATGACTTTTTCGCCTGGCGCGAGATTTGAGAAGTCAACTATTACATCTGCGCGTTCAGCAGGTGCTAAGGATAATGAGGTCAGGGAGACTGGCGCTCTCATGTAACCGCCGTCACTTCCAATTTGGATGAAGGTCATGGCGTTTGAGAAAGCGAGGGTATAAAATCGTGTGTTTGACCCGTTCAAGAATCTGAGGCGATATTGTCCTCTATCAACGTTCATATTAGGCCAGGCTTTGCCGTTTACCATTATCACGTTGCCTATGAAATTGTTAACCCAGTACGGATGCGTGTCAGTTGCTGAGCCGACCGATGGGTAGCTGAAAGAACCGTCGCTGTTGAAGCTTCTGTCTTGAATCACCAAAGGCATCTCGTATTTTCCTGCAGGCAACATGGCAGCAACATGGTCGGCGCCAACTGCTTCTCTTATTAAGTAGAAACCTGCAAGCCCAGACAGCACATTCAGTCTAGTGACACCTAAGGCGTGATCATGGTACCACAGGGTCGTTGGCTGCTGCATATTAGGATAATAGTATATAGCAGCGTTTGAAGAGGTCTTTTCAGCCGTGTAATATGTTTGGCCATGCGTTCCGTCCGATGTGAACCATTGGTTTGGTCCTCCATCGGAGTAGGATTGGTTTTCTCCTCCGTGGAGATGAGTTACAAGCGGAACCAGAGATTGTGCGTTTGGATAACCGGGGGGATATGCGGGAAAAGGCGCAGCGGGCATCGAGTTGTTGCGGGGGTTGGCCCAGTGGATTGTGGGGTCGACTGCAAACATGTACGATGATGTGATGTTGTTTTGCCACTGTACTTGAATGGGGATACCTCTCACGGCTTCAAAAGTTGGTCCAGGGGTAGTTTGAATTGAGCCTAACGACGCCCCACTTATCGCATCAGTAGCTAAACCTGCATAACCCCAAACCGGAGTAAGCAGGTTCATGGAAGGTGGAAGGATTTGTTGGCTAAAGCTTTCCATGCTCACAACGTAATCATGACGAATAACTTTGCCTTGACTTGTTATGATATTTGGCTGGTAAACGGGCGGCGGACCGACCAGCTGATTCTCGAATTGTGGAATCGTAAGAGGATCAAGAGAAGACGAGCCGGCGGGGGTAGCTCCGTGGGATTCCATTTGTGCGATCAGTCGTTTTGAAGGGTTAAGAATTTGATTTGTTGTCGACGCAAAAGCCAAAGGTTTCAGAGAGTCTGATAGGAAAATCGCAGTTAACCCAGCGCCTGCTGTTAGAGCGGTCAGTTTCAAGAATTCCCTCCGATCCAGCCCTTGGTGGCTGACCGCTGCACCCGCTTCCTTGAAGGTGGAAGAAGTCGCAGGTTTACCATTAGAGTCTGAATCGGCTGACCCAATCGCTGATCGTTTTTTGATTTGAAAACTTCGATAATTCAATCGTCAATTCACCATTTCGGCACGAAAAACCAAATGTTTGAATCAGGTTGTGCTCTCAAGGTTGAGAGAACCGAGTTGTTTTATGAAGGTTTGTGACTGTATGGTGACATCAACAACATTTTGAACAGTTGAATAAACTTGATTCTTTTGGGGCGAAACCTAAATACGTTCATTGCGAAATTTAAGCTGAAGAGAATGATAAACCTCATAACAGTCATCGGTTTGGTTGCCGCGGTGTTCACTACAATTGCTCTTGTTCCGCAGTTGTTGAAAGTGTGGAAAACTAAGTCAACCAAAGACATTTCGACAGGGATGTTTGCGCTTTACTGCGGTGGCGTATTTCTGTGGTTTGTCTATGGAGCTTACATCGGGGACTTCCCGATCATACTTGCCAATTCGTTAGCTTTTGTCCAAGCGCTTGCAGTCCTGATTTTTAAAGCAAAATACAAGTAGCAAACACTTAGGCTTCTCTGACAACGTCAATGACATTAATTGCTGCGCTTATCCACCGTAAATAGGCATTCAGAGTCGCCCGCAACGCAACCGTGTCCTCAGCATCAACCGTCAAAAATAGAAACAAGTCGTCAGCCTCAAGTTTCACCGTAGCACGTCTTGACACAGTGCTTTTGGCTTCCGGATCAAGAGCCTTTAGAAGAGTGGTCAATTGTTCTTCAGATCGAAGTTTTAAGCGGATAGTTGCTTTGGCTCTCGCTGACAGGAAGGACACCAATATCTTAACTGAAGCTTCAAAGTTATAAACGAGCCCAAACCAAAGTTGCCTAGATAACATCCAGGCTCAATGCTTGGTCAAAATTCCTCTACAATCCTAAACGTCTGAATGCGTAGGCTCTTTTACGGTTCATTTCGGTTGTGCTTAGAGTTATTTAATCCTGTTATTCGCTCTTCCGCATTTATTTGTGAATGAGAAACGATGAAGTTTTCTGTTTATGAAGACTGCCCGTTTGGGAAAGTTATAACAAATTATGGATTCTGAAAAGCCTTATAGCCAAAAGAAATTATTATTATGGATTTGTGGGAGGGCTAAGCGGCATTTATAGAAAAGGCTTTGCATGGGGAGTTGCTATAGCCGCATTAATTCTCACTTTGATGTGGGTTTACCCGAACACGTCGGCGAAGATCAGCTCAGCCTTTGGGACCTCCACCAAATTCAACGTTCCTGGCTACAACGGCGTTATCACCTTTGCAACAAACGGAAGCTACACGGCAGCCACATTTGAAGATAATACTTGGGCCTTTAAGAACCTCCGCCTTAACGGGTCACAACCGCTAAATAGCCTTGAAATTTCGGCTGAAAATTCTAGCGTCATGATAAACTCTTACCAGATTAGAACCTTTGGTTTTCCAAGTGACTTCCTGAACATTTCTGTTCAGGGTAAAGGGCAGCAAGTTATTAACATGGGTGTGGGTGCCTTTTCGGGGACTAATGTGGACTGGGTTGTTTCCTCCAACGTCACCTTCCTGAACAGCGGTTGGAGCGTATCGCATAACGGAACGGTAACTTTAACGGGGTTAACTGGAAACCTAAACATTATTTACTTCAATTTCACGAGCCAGACAGAATCTTCACACCTACCATTCTATGAGGCCCATTCAGTCGCGATCGCAGTAACAATCGGGGTCATTGCAACTTTTGGTGCTGCAGTGGTTGTTCAGGTTGCGATCAGAAAGGGTACAGGAACGTTGCGGGGTGTGCAAGCATGACCTGGACGACCCCAAGCTATGTTGTGCTTCCGATCTACGTTGCCATTGTGGTCATCGGAATCGTGCTTATCTACAAGTTGACAAAAGACAAAACTAAGAACATAAGCTCTCTCAGGCTCTTCGTCCAAATTGCAGCCGTCTTCGCACTTTTCATGGGCCTAATCTTAGGTCCCTTCGATGTCCCCCTTTACGCCCCTCTGGGAATCGCGCCCAGGAACCTATTGCTAGGTGGCAAACTTCTAGGAAATCAGTTCCCCGACGGCATTTCCTTCCCAGTCTTAGCTTGTTACTACCCCAACGGGAGAACCGTCACATGTCCAATCTGGCAGATTCAAGCGTATATTTTCCCATTCTGGAATTACGCAAGAGGCTACGATGTTATTTACTCAACGTCCGGCCTTGAAAAAATCGGCATAGTCATCGGCTTAATCGCGATTGCCGCCATAATTGCAGGAAGATTTTTCTGCGGTTGGCTTTGTCCCTTTGGCCTCTATCAGGACGTGTTGACACGTGTACGTAAGGCAACTAGGCTTAAGCACCTGACTTTTTCTGAGAAAACAAACAGAGCGCTAGCGCAGTCAAGATGGATCATAATCGCTGTTTTCCTTATCCTCAGCGTCATGTTTGCCTCATACGAGATTTTCGGTCACCAGTTAATTCCAGGCACGACGCCTGGCGGACCCGAAGGAACGGAGGCAGGCAACGTCGGTTTCCTTAATGAACCCTTCTGCCTGGTTTGCCCCATGCGCCCGCTATGTGTTTTGATTGAATGCGCTGTAGGCTCCATGAAGCTCTCTTATGTGTCCCAGATCATATATGGACCGCTAGCGATACGTGGCGGCTACATTTCATCAATAAACATCGCTGTTCTAATCGCAATAACCGCTTTAGCTTTAGCGTACAGACGGTTCTTCTGCAGAATCTGTCCACTGGGCGCTCTGACCGCAGCGTTCAGCTCCTACACTCCTTTCAGGCAAATCGCGATTACCAAATTGGAGAAGAACGAGGAGAAATGCACCAAATGCGGCGTCTGTAAGCGAGTCTGCCCAACCCAAGCCACCGACGTTTACGAGAAGAAAGGCGGCGACGTAACAGAATCCAGATGCATCCTATGCGCACGGTGTGTTGAGGCATGCCCATATGAGGATGCGTTGGTCTTAAAAGTAGCGGGGCAAACTGTGATGCACTCAAGAAATTGGCTGGAAAAAGAATCTTCTTAAGGGGATTAGCGTTTTTCTCACCCTTGTGGGCCAATCGGGATCTTTGATTTTTATTTTAGTGACGGTGATCGCTTTTTGACTTTTGTTGACGTTAGGTGACTATAGTGGACTTTTGTTGACTATGGCTGACTTTAGTTGACGCAACCTGCAAACGATTCAAGCCCTGAAGCCAAAAAGCAACTCGAAACACAACCAACAAATTTCTGCATTTTTGCCTTTTATTTGACGTTGACTGGAATTCTCCCTTTTAGATGTTTCTATATTATTCTATATTGTTCTAGATTATTTTAGATGTTTCTAGATCTTTTTAGATGTTTTTAGATTTTTCTAGAGACCAGTTGCAACCAATCCAAGCCCCAAACCAAAAAAGCAGTTTAAAACACAAAGAAAAAATTTCGCAATCACGCCGGCATTTGTCCACTGTGCTCAAGCATCTTCAGGTTGATTGATCCAAACTTTCACTTTATCCTGCATCCTGACTCTCGCCTCTGTTTGCATTAATCGAACCTGTCTCTGAACTATCCTGTCATCAGTAGTGCAGAATTCCTTTCTAACGGCGTCCTCCAGTTTAGGCACGTTTATGTGTTCAGCGGAGCCGACTTGGTTCCAGAATTTCATCTGTATCTTTTTTCTTTTCTTTTGCGCTTCAGCGTCTGAGTCTTTGGTCATCAAAGTTACCTTGCGCAAAATGGCAGTTCATTCTTCGTCTTGTGATGATCCACGCATTCTTGGCATTTAGCGTGCCGAAGGCAATCTTTCTTTGGGCAGGGGCAATTAGGAGCTGACATGAAATAAATTAAAGTCATAAAAGGCAATATATTAATTGCTGAATTAGTTCAAAAGGAATTCACTTGGGCCCATCATAAGAAGATTTTTGCTCGTCAGCCCTTTTCCTGTGTCTTTGTTTGAAGTCGGATACAGGCAAGGAAACTGTTAGTTAGTTAGTTAAGAAAACTATAGAAATATGCTGATGGATATGGCTATGAAGGATTGAAATGGCTAACGTAGCATCGTCATTGCGAAGGCTCTTCATCTACTTGATAATAATGTTAATCGTAACTATAGGTGCTCTCTTCGTTTTTCACCAGTTCATCGCTGGACCCATAAGCTTGTCAAAACTGCTTGAGCAGGCTGTCGATATAATTATCAGCGTGGTTTTTTGGGTAACTGCAATAATGATTATCCGCCGTTTCAAGCCTCTAATGATCCAGAGAATGGGAATTCAAGCTGGAACATTAGTGCAGTACATCCTTCTTGCAATCGCGGTTGTGGTTATGACCTTTGGAGTTCTGAACATCCTGAAGGTTTCCGCAACAGATCTTTTAGCAAGCGCTGGAATAATATCCGTTACCGTAGGCTTAGTCATATCCACGTTTGTCGGCAGCATATTATCAGGCTTCCTGGTTTTTACGACTTACAAATTCAAAGAAGGCGACAACGTGATAGTCAACAACATCCCTGGGAAAATCGAAGAAATGACTGCACTAGTCATGAGAATCAGAACCGACGTCGGCCAAGTAACTATTCCAAACAGCGCAATAGCGTCAGGCGGAGTAATCATAACCGATGTTAAT
>Ga0182014_10008319_pt1 | contig 10641 bp, 9 predicted proteins | sample 612S2DmetaG_FD_120489 | JGI IMG/M metagenome (GOLD analysis project Ga0182014, IMG submission 120489) | Permafrost microbial communities from Stordalen Mire, Sweden - 612S2D metaG | ecosystem: Environmental > Terrestrial > Soil > Wetlands > Permafrost | place: Sweden: Stordalen | collected... | reverse complement strand
GGCCCGAGGTGGGTCCGGTGATCAGCGATAGGTCGGGACATGTCACGCACCTGTCTGGTCTTCGAGTGATTGATGGTTCAGCAAGCGTTTGAGTACCTTCCCGCCCGCGTTGCGGGGCAGTGCGTCGACGAACAGCACATCGCGGGGGATTTTGAAGCGGGCCAACCGGTTTCGTACATATTCTTTGACATCACGCTCGGTCAGCGATGCACCCGGCCGCAGCACTATGTAAGCGCGCAGACGCTGCCCGAACTCCTCGTCGCTGACGCCGATCACCGCGACTTCGAGGATGGCGGGATGATGCGCGAGCGCCTCTTCGACCTCACCCGGGTACACATTCTCTCCGCCGGAGACGATCATCTCGTCGTCGCGCCCGTCGATGAACAGCCTGCCGGCCCGATCGAAATGACCGACGTCGTCGGTGGACATCAGGTCCTGGATCGACTCCTTGGTGCCACCGCCGGTGTATCCCTCGAAGGCCAGCACGTTGCCGACGAAGATCCGCCCCGGCGTACCCGCAGGAGCCTCGTGTCGGTCGTCGGTAAAAACCTTGACGACCGACCCGGGCACCACCGCGCCAACGGATCCGGGCGCGACGGTCAGATCGGCGGGCGTGGCGATGGTGGCGTAAGCAACCTCGGTGGACCCGTACATGTTGTAGACCACAGGGCCGAATGCCTCGAGCGCTCGGGTGGCCAGCGCAGCGCCGAGTTGGGATCCGCCGATGAACACGATCCGCAACGAGGACAGGTCGTGCCCGGCGAGGGCTTGAGGGCCCAGGTCGACAATGCGCCGCAGCATGGTCGGCACGACGATCATGGCGCTGGCCCGATGTGCGGCCACGCTGGCCAGCGTCTGATGGGCATCAAAGTGCCGGCGCAGCACCAGGGTCGAGCCCAGCACCATCGCGTACATCGCGTGGCTGAAACCCATCGAATGAAACAGCGGCACACAGCATTCGGTGACTTCCCGGCCACGGAACGGGACCTTGCCGAGCAGGCCGCCGACCGGTATCAGCGAGTAAGGCTCCGAACGCGCCGCGCCTTTGGGGACTCCGGTCGTGCCGCTGGTTGAAATGACGATCTTGGGCCGGCCGCCGGAGCTGGGCGGCGGAGTGGGATCGCCGTGTTCGATCAGTGCATCGAGGGTGTCGGGAGCGGGCGATTCCGGCGTGTCTGTCCAGGCTCGAATCCGGCCCAACCTGGGGTGGACCTCGGCGACGACGGCGCTGTACTCGTCGTCGAAAACCAGCAGGTCGACGCCTTCGCGGGTCAGCATCTTGGCGAGTTGCACGCTGCCGAAGCCGGTATTCAGCAGCAGGACACCCGCGCCACACTTGCCGGCCGCGAAAACGGCTTCCAGAAAACCCCGGTGGTTGCCTACCAGGATGGCCACGCTGGCACCCGGGCCAAGCCCGCGGCGACGCCACTCGTTGGCCAGCGCGTTCGTCCGCTTGTCCAGATCGCCGAAAGTCAGCGGACCACGCTCGTCGATCAGGGCCAGCCCGTTGTGGTCTCGCCCGGCCGCGATCGCCGTCGCTGCACCCAGCAAGCCGTAACGGTCCAACGCGCGCAGCACTGACAGGATCCGACGTGCTGGGATAAGATGCAGCCCTCCGGACCGGGCATAGAGCAGTAGCGACCAGGATTCCAAGCCGAGGCGCCTCACCAACTTCGCCAGCATCGTCTGCACCGTGCTCCTCACCCTAGTTTTGCGTTGAATCCCCAGTGACCCTGACACACCGACGCTGCCACTAGGTCACCGCCATGGATAAGGGCGCAACGCCACTACGGCAGGGGTCTTTGGTCCCCGCAGTTGCACCGGAACGGCGCTAGTTACTCTGTCTAATCAGTGGCGGATCGAGAGCAGGGACCATGCATGGGGCGCACCGATAACGACAGCTGGGATCTGGCGACCAGTGTGGGAGCGACCGCGACCATGGTGGCCGCAGGGAGGGCTCGGGCCACCAGGAGCGGGCTGATCGACGATCCCTTCGCCGAGCCGCTGGTGCGTGCCGTCGGCGTCGATTTCTTCACCCGCTGGGCCCGCGGGGAACTCGACTCCGCCGACGTCGATGTCCCCGGCGCCGCTTGGGGCATGCAGCGGATGACCGACATGCTGGCGGCGCGTACCCGCTACATCGACGCGTTCTTCGCCGCGACCCAGGAAAACGGGAAAGCCGCGGGCGTCCGCCAGGTGGTCATCTTGGCCGCCGGCCTCGACGCCCGCGGGTATCGGCTGCCCTGGGCGCCGGGAACGACGCTGTTCGAGATCGATCAGCCACAAGTCATCGAATTCAAGACCGCCACGATCACCGGGCTCGGCGCCGAGCCAACAGCCGATGTGCGGGCCGTCGCGATCGACTTGCGACACGATTGGCCTGCGGCGTTGCGGGAGGCCGGGTTCGACTCGGAGCGGCCCGCCGCGTGGGCCGCCGAAGGCCTGCTCGGCTTCCTGCCGCCGGACGCCCAGGATCGGCTGCTGGACAGCGTCACCGCGCTCAGTGCCGACGGCAGTCAGCTGGTCGCCGAAGTCTTCGTCAATGGGGGCGTCAATCGGGAGGCTATGAACGCCGCCAGCGACAAGTGGCGAGACAACGGCCTCGATCTCCCGCTCGGCGATCTGGGCTTCCCCGGCGAACGCAACGACGCGGAGACCCACCTAGAGCAGTACGGCTGGCGCACGATTCGCACATCATTGAACCAGTTGTTGGCCGACACCGGATTACCGCTGCAGTCCGACGATGACGAAGCCCCGTTTAGCCGCAACTACTACTGCACCGCAGCGCTGCACAAGGCAGGCTAAAGAAAGGCCCCAAGATGCCAAACAGTAAGCCCGCCAAACCACTTGATGGATTTCGGGTGCTGGATTTCACCCAGAACGTCGCCGGTCCCCTAGCCGGGCAGGTGCTCGCCGATCTGGGTGCCGAAGTGATCAAGGTCGAGGCACCCGGCGGGGAGGCGGCCCGGCACATCATCGCAGTGCTGCCCGGGCGCCCACCGCTGGCCACCTATTTCCTGCCCAACAACCGGGGCAAGAAGTCGGTGACGGCGGACCTGCGCACCGAAGACGCCAAGCAGCAGATCCTGCGGCTCGCCGACACGGCCGACGTTGTGCTGGAAGGATTTCGCCCCGGGGTCATGGAGAAGATGGGTCTGGGGCCCGACGACCTGCGGTCCCGCAATCCCAAGTTGATCTACGCGCGGCTGTCAGCCTTCGGCGGCAACGGCCCGCATGGCACTCGGCCGGGCGTCGACCTGATGGTCGCCGCCGAGTCCGGCATGACCACCGGGATGCCCACGCCCACCGGGAAGCCACAGATCATCCCTTTCCAGCTGGTCGACAACGCCAGCGGCCATGTGCTGGCGCAGGCGGTGCTGGCCGCGCTGCTCAACCGCGAGCGCCACGGGGTGGCCGACGTCGTGCAGGTCGCCATGTACGACGTCGCAGTGGGTCTGCAGGCCAACCAGCTCACGATGCATCTGAACAAGCCCAGCCCGCCGCCCGAGACGACGCCCAAGCCGGACGCGGCACCTAATACCAAGAAGCGCAAGGGCGTTGGCTTTGCTACCCAACCGTCGGACGCGTTCCGGGCGGCGGACGGCTACCTCGTCATCAGCGCGTACGTGCCCAAACACTGGGCGAAGCTATGCGAGATCATCGGCCGCCCCGATCTTCTCACCGACGAGCGGTTCATCGACCAGCGCGCGCGGGCGGTCAACTATCCCGAGTTGACCGACGAATTGGAGTCGGCGCTGGCCGCCAAGACCGCTGCCGAATGGGTTGAGCTGCTGCACGAAGGCGGCCTGATGGCCTGCCTCGCCTACACCTGGAAGCAGGTGGTGAACACGCCGTTATTCGCCGAGAACGAGCTCGCGCTCGAAGTCGGCAGCGGTGATGACGCCATCACGGTCATCCGCACGCCCGCGCGCTACTCGAGCTTCGATGCCGTAGCCACCGATCCCCCGCCGGCCGCGGGCGCGCACAACGATATGTTCTTCGCCGCGCCCGCCACTTTAGGCCGTCACACGCCCGGAAGCTTGACGACCTGAAGGAAGAACTCGTCGATCTGCCGGACCGCACTGATGAATTGGTCAAGGTCGACTGGTTTGGTGACGTAGGCGTTGGCGTGCAGTTTGTAGCTGCGCAAGATGTCCTCCTCGGCCGAAGAGGTGGTCAGGACCACGACCGGGATGCGACAGAGGTCGGGGTCGGACTTTATCTTCTCCAGCAGCTGCCGACCGTCGTATTTCGGCAGGTTCAAATCAAGCAGGATAAGGTCCGGGCGCGGCACATCCTCGAAGCCACCGCGCCGGTAAAGGTAGTTCAGGCCCTCTTCGCCGTCGTGGGCCACGTGCAGCCTGTTTTGAAGCTTGTTGTGCTCGAACGCTTCCCGGGTGATCAGCTCGTCTCCGGGATCGTCTTCAACGAGCAGGATGTCGATCGCTCGACCGGCCGGCGTCATGGCGTTGCTCCTTCTAAATTGGTCAGGTTATTTTGTTCCGCGCCCTTGGGCGCGGTGATCGGTAACGTGAACTCGAACCGGGTTCCATCGGTATAGGACGTGTCGATCCAGATGGCGCCGCCGTAGTACTCGACGATCTTCTTGCATATCGCGAGACCGACGCCGGTTCCGGTGTACACGTCGCGGCCGTGCAGGCGCTGAAAGATGACAAAGACCTTGTCGACAAACTCCTCGGCGATGCCGATGCCGTTATCCGACACCGACAGCAACCACTCGCCGTCGCGATCACCGGTGCCCTGTTCGCTGTCAATGACGACCCGGGGTGGGCGATCGTGATGCCGGAACTTGATCGCATTGCCAATCAGGTTCTGCCACAACATCGTCAGCAGCGTCGGATCTCCAACCATCCGCGGTAGCGGCTGTTCGGGGCGGACGATCTCGGCGCCTGATTCGTCGATGGCAACGGCAACGTTGGCCAGGGCGGCGTCCAGCGTGGCGTCCAGCTGGAGCTCGGTCTGCGTCATGCCGAGCCGGCCGACTCGGGAGAAGCTGAGCAGGTCGTTGATGAGCACCTGCATGCGTTTTGCTCCGTCGACTGCGAATCCGATGTATTCGATACCGCGCTCGTCGAGCTGTTCACCATAACGCTTTTCGAGCAACTGGCAGAACGAGGCGACCTTTCGCAGGGGCTCCTGCAGATCGTGCGACGCAACATAGGCGAACTGCTCGAGTTCGGTGTTCGAACGGCGCAATTCGACCGCCTGCTCGTCCAATCGCGCTCGGGCTGAACGGGACACCTCGAGCTCGGTCACTATCCGCTGCCGCATGTTCTCCACGTCGACGGTGATATCTCGAAGGTCCTTCGGCCTGTGCGGAGGCGCAATGGTGTCGCCAAAGTTGCCCTGGGTAATCCGTCTGCATGCTGCGGCGAGCGCACGAAGCGGTATGGTGATCGCGCGCCGAGTCAGGACGCCCAACAGTATTGCCGTGGCGAAGAAAACCAGCACCATCGCCCCCAGCACCCTGTTGCGCCATGTATTGATGTGCTTGACCTCGTCAACAGCGTGCTCGCGCGCCGCGGCCAGATGGACATTTTGCGCATCGAAAAGCTGACGCAAATGGTCGAATTCGGCCTTACCACGCTCCGCCGTGGCACCGGTTATGAGATTTGGAGAGTGCGGGGCGACACTCGCGATGAGGGGCTCAGCATAGTTTGCCCGCCAGGCGGCGGCGGCCCTCTCGATCGTGTCCAGATCGGCGATCAGGTCGGGGCGTGAGCTGAGTCGCTGCCGGATGTCTTCGTTCGCTGCCTGTTCGGCGTGCTGCCCTTCGTAGTACGGGTCGAGGAACTGCCGCTCGGCGGAAATCAGGTAGCCACGCAGGCCCGTCTCCTGGTCGCCCAACGCCACCTGCAACTGGGATGCCGATAACCGCGCCGGCTGAATGTCGTCGATCAGCCCGCGCGACACCTCGTCGGCGCGATTTAGCAGCGCCATTCCGACCGCCGCACCCGCAAGCACCAGCACGCCCATGACCAACAGCACGAGGGCCAACCATCCCCGCACGGTGAGCCGCGGCTGATTTGTGTTCACCTGCTGGTCCGTTCGACGCGAAGTACAGCTATGTCATCGGTGAGCCCGCCGCGCGGCTGAGCGCGTTGCTGGGCGCCGTCGATCAGTGCGTCGACGAACGCCGGACCGGGCAGGGTCGCGTGCGACCGAGCCAGCGCAAGCAAACCGTCCTCGCCGAGCCTTTCGTTGCCGGTTCCGGAATATCCCTCGAAGAGTCCGTCGGTGAGCAGCAGCAGCGCTTGTCCCACCGGCCATTCCAGCTCATGCTGGGGCCAGTCGTCGCAATTGAGGCCCAGCGCCGGGCCGGCCGGCGGCTCGATCCATTCCACGGTACCGCTGCGTTGCAGCAGCATGCCGGGATGGCCGGCGCGGATCGCGGTGATGCGGGTGCCGTCGGCCCCGCCCGAAGGGCCACAAGGGATAGCCAGGCTGAGCACCGTCGCGAAGATCCCGCTATCGGTGCGCTCGGCGTGCAGCATCCGCTCGAGCTGCCGCATCCGGTCAACGCCGTGAATGCCGGCGAAGGTTAGCGTCCGCCAGGCGATCCGCAATGCCGCGCCCAACGCGGCCTCGTCCGGCCCGTGCCCCGCGACGTCACCGATCAGGACGTGAACGACGCGGTCGGGCGTCTGGACGACGTCGTAAAAATCCCCGCACAGCAAGGCATCCTCGCGGCTCGGCCGGTACCGGGCGACAATCTCGACGCCCGGGTTGTCGAGCAGCAGCGGGGAGGGCAGCAGACCGCGTTCCAGCAACGCGTTCTCGCGAGCCCGGAGTTGGCTTGCATACAGGTCCGCGGCAATGAGCTCGACACGTTTGCGCTCGATCGCATACAGCAGTGCGCGCCGCAGCATCTCGGGTTCGACACGACCCTTGACCAGGTAGTCCTGCGCGCCGGCCGCGACCGCTGAGGCCCCGAAGTACTCGTCGTTCAGCCCGGTCAGCACAACGATCGGGACGGTGGCGTCGCGTTTGGCGATGCGGTCGAGGGCGTCCATGCCGTTTGCGTCCGGCAGATGCAGATCCAGCAGTACACAATCGGGACGGGCGGACGCCAGCTCGCGCTCGGCATGCGCCATGGACTGTGCCCACACCACGCGAATATCGGTGAGCGAGTCCGCGATCAGGTCTTCGACGAGCAACGCGTCGGCTCGGTCATCCTCGACCAGTAGCAACGACAACGACTGCGTCGCCGCCGGGGTCACTGAGCTACGCACAGGCATAGGTCCAGTCATGCGTGCTGCGCCCAGGAAGGTAGGTCTTTCACCTGACACCCCCTGGCCGCGTTGGTCCCTATGCTCACGTGCCGACGTTACGGCCCCACTGCAGGTTCGCCCACACGAGCCCGCGCGCTGGCGCTACCACCCCGAATGGCCGCCGTACGCGTGAACTGTCGCGATACCCGATCCTATTCGGCCTGGATCAGCTTTTCGCTGGATCACGAAAACTGTTACCGCAGCAACGCGCGCGACATCACCACCCGCTGAATCTGATTGGTGCCCTCATAGATCTGGGTGATCTTGGCGTCGCGCATCATCCGCTCGACGGGAAAGTCCCGGGTGTAGCCGGCACCGCCGAACAGCTGCACGGCATCGGTGGTGACCTCCATCGCCACGTCGGAGGCGAAGCATTTCGACGCCGCCGAGATGAAGCCCAGATTCGTTTCACCGCGTTCGGCGCGCGCAGCGGCGCTGTAGACCATCAGCCGCGCCGCCTCCACCTTCATCGCCATGTCGGCCAGCATGAACTGCACGCCCTGAAAGCTGCTTATCGACTCGCCAAACTGCTTGCGGTCCTTGGTATATGCGATGGCGGCATCCACCGCGCCCTGGGCGATGCCCACGGCCTGCGCGCCGATGGTGGGACGGGTGTGGTCCAACGTCGCCAGGGCGGTCTTGAAGCCGGTACCCGGCTCACCGATGATCCGATCACCTGGGACGCGGCAGTTCTCGAAGTACAGCTCGGTGGTCGGTGAGCCTTTGATCCCGAGTTTCTTTTCTTTCGGACCGACGGTGAATCCTTCGTCGTCCTTGTGCACCATGAACGACGAAATCCCGTTGGCGCCCTTGTCCGGATCTGTCACCGCCATCACCGTGTACCAGGTCGACTTGCCGCCATTGGTGATCCAGCACTTCGTGCCGTTGAGAATCCAGTCGTCGCCGTCAGCCTTGGCCCGGGTCCGCATCGACGCGGCGTCCGAGCCCGCCTCGCGCTCACTCAAGGCGTAGGAGGCCATCGCGGCGCCGTCGGCGATCGACGGCAAAACCTGCTTCTTCAAGTCTTCGGAACCGCGCAGGATCAGACCCATGGTGCCGAGTTTGTTGACCGCGGGGATCAACGACGCCGACGCGTCGACGCGGGCGACCTCCTCGATGACGATGCACGCCGCCACCGAATCCGCGCCCTGGCCGCCGTACTCCTCGGGCACGTGCACCGCGTTGAAGCCGGACGTATTCAGTGCATCCAGGGCTTCCTGCGGGAAGCGCGAATTCTCATCCACATCGGCGGCGTGCGGCGCGATCTCTTTTTCCGCCAGCGCGCGGATCGCAGCCCGCAATTCATCGTGCTCCTCGGGGAGCTTGAACACATCGAACGACGGGTTTCCGGCCCATCCAGCCATCTTTGGCCTCCTTGCTACTCGTGGGTAACTTTACCCTGATACTCGCGCTGCAGCGCCGCGTCCTTGGCGCGCACGGTGTCGGCCAGCTGGTCCTGGAACGCGACGATCCGCGCCCGTAGTTCCGGGTCGGACGATCCAAGAATGCGGACGGCCAGCAAGCCGGCGTTGCGGGCGCCGGCGATAGAGACGGTGGCCACCGGAACCCCCGCCGGCATCTGCACGATCGACAGCAGGGAATCGAGGCCGTCCAACCGGGCCAACGGCACCGGCACCCCGATCACCGGCAGCGGCGTCGCGGCGGCGACCATGCCGGGCAGGTGGGCGGCGCCGCCGGCACCCGCGATGATCACCTCGATGCCGCGGTCAGCCGCACCCCGGGCGTAGTCGAACATCACAGCCGGGGTGCGATGCGCAGAGACCACCCGAACCTCGGCCGGGATGTCGAACTCTGCAAGCGCTTCGGCGGCATCCTGCATCACCGACCAGTCGCTGTCGCTGCCCATGATCACCCCGACCCGGGGCGTATCAGCCGATCGGGGCTGTTCAGTCATGATGCGGATCCCATCCGTCCGTCCATTGCCCGTGTGACAACCAGTGTGCCGCCAGCTCTGCACGCTCGCGCAGCTTGGCTGGGTTTTTCAGGTCTGCGTCAGTGCCGAGAAAGTTGATATGTCCCACCTTGCGACCGGGGCGCTCAGCCTTCCCGTACAGGTGGACCCGGGCGTCGGGCATCCGCGCAAACAGGTGGTGCAACCGCTCGTCGGCGGTCATTGCCGGCGGCTGCGCGGCGCCCAGCACGTTGGCCATCACCGTCACCGGAACGATGGCGGCGGTATCGCCGAGCGGATAGTCCAGCACGGCTCGCAGATGTTGTTCGAACTGGCTGGTGCGCGCGCCGTCCATGGTCCAGTGTCCGGAGTTGTGCGGCCGCATCGCGAGTTCGTTCACCACCAGGGCGCCTTCGGTGGTCTCGAACAGCTCGACCGCGAGCACACCGACGACACCGAGTTCGGCGGCCAACCGAAACGCCAGCTGCTGTGCCGCACGGGCCACATCGTCGGGCAGGGCCGGCGCGGGCGCGATCACCAGCACGCAGATGCCGTCACGTTGCACCGTCTCGACCACCGGCCAGGCCGCGCCCTGGCCGAACGGCGAGCGCGCCACCATCGCCGACAATTCGCGTCGCAGTTGCACCCGCTCCTCGATCAGCAACGGCACACCGTCGGCCAGATACGCGCTGGCGATCTCGCGGGCGTCGGCCAAGTCGCTGGCCATCCGCACGCCGCGTCCGTCATACCCGCCACGGACCGCCTTGACCACGAGTGGCGCGTCTACCCGCGCGGCGAAAGTATCCAGCTTGCCAAGGTCTTCGAAGCTCTGGATACCCGCGTATCGGGGCACCGCGGCGCCCAGCGCTTCCAACCGCCGCCGCATGACGAGCTTGTCCTGAGCGTGCACCAGAGCCTGCGGCGGCGGCGCGACATTGACGCCTTCGGCGACCAGCTTCTCCAGCAGTTCGGTCGGGACGTGCTCGTGGTCAAACGTCAGCGCGTCGGCTCCAGCGGCAACCTCGCGCAGGGCTTCAAGGTCGGTGTGCGAACCGATGACTAAATCCGGGGTGACCTGCGCGGCAGGTTCGTCGGCGGCGGTAGCCAACACCCGCAGGCTCTGCCCGAGCGCGATCGCGGCCTGCTGGGTCATCCGGGCAAGTTGGCCACCACCAACCATCGCGACAAGGGGCGTGCGGGTGCTGGGCACGGCCATCATGGTGTCACGACACACAGGATTGCGTTCAAGGCGTGTTGGACCGCTGGTGAAGCCCAATCGTTATGTAACATTTTGCGCCAATTTCGTGTCCATCCGTACACTCACATGTTGTGTCCTTTGCCGATGCCACAATCGCGCGCCTGCCTCAGGTCGTTCAGCCCTATGCGGCGCGCCACCATGAACTGATCAAATTCGCCATTGTCGGCGGCACCACGTTC
>Ga0182014_10008316_pt1 | contig 10643 bp, 7 predicted proteins | sample 612S2DmetaG_FD_120489 | JGI IMG/M metagenome (GOLD analysis project Ga0182014, IMG submission 120489) | Permafrost microbial communities from Stordalen Mire, Sweden - 612S2D metaG | ecosystem: Environmental > Terrestrial > Soil > Wetlands > Permafrost | place: Sweden: Stordalen | collected... | reverse complement strand
GGCGCGCCGTTCGCCAACGTCGTGGCAAGCACGCCGACTTCTCTGGCAGGCATCGCCAATGCGGGTGTTTCGTCGGTAGGCGCGGGCCCCAGCCAGACTTCCGCGGCTTACGGCAACCCGGGCGCGGCGGGGGGCGGCCCGCAATTGCTCAGCAATCTGGCGGAAACTTCGCGCGGCGTGGCCCCGGAAATTGTGAACCATTTCAACGTGACGCCGGTGTACGACGTTTATGCCAACGTAGACCGCAGCGACCTGGGCAGCGTCGGAAGCGCGGTGGAAAAGATCGTCGCGGAGACCGAGCACAGTCTGCCCCGCGGCAGCTCCATCGAGGTTCGCGGCCAGGTGCGGACGATGCAATCGTCCTTTCAGCGCCTCGGGCTGGGGATGATCTTCGCGGTGGTCCTGGTCTACCTGCTGATGGCTGTCAATTTCCAGTCCTGGCTGGACCCGTTCATCATCCTGATGGCGCTGCCGGGGGCTATCGCCGGAATCCTGTGGATTCTTTTCATTACTCAAACCACCTTCAGCGTGCCGTCTCTAATGGGATCCATCATGTGCATCGGGGTGGCTACCGCTAATAGCATCCTGGTGGTGGTCTTCGCCAACGACCAGCGGTTGGAGGGCATGGACGCGCGGGAGGCGGCGCTGGCGGCGGGGCACACGCGCATACGCCCGGTGCTGATGACCGCTGCCGCCATGGTCATCGGCATGACGCCGATGGCGCTGGGCATGGGCGAAGGCGGAGAACAGAACGCGCCGCTCGGCCGCGCCGTGATCGGAGGATTGGTTCTGGCCACCATTACCACGCTTTTCATCGTACCGATCGTGTATAGCCTGCTTCGCAAGAAGGCGCCGGTGGACTACGAGCAAAAAATAGTCGAGGAGGAAGCCGGCTACATGTCTGGCGAAGGTTTGAGATGAACCAGATTAATACCACCGAGGACAGCTTGCGCGCGGAGATCGAAGCGCTGAAGCGCCAGATGGCGGAACAGAGCAAAGTGTTGGCCGCGCACGAGCGCCGGGCCTCGCGTCCTTCGACCGGAGCGCTGGTCTTTCTGGCGCTGCTGCTGGCGGCGCTGATTGCCGGCGGGTTTTTCGCGGGCTACCTGCCGCGTCACCGGCGCGTGGAGGCGCTGGCCGCCGAGTCGCAGGCCACTTCCGAGAGCCTGCCCGTGGTCACCGTGGTGAAGGTCGCGCGCTCCGCGGCCAGAAGCGAATTGGTCTTGCCGGGAAACATCCAGGCGTTGACCGAGGCGCCGGTGTTGGCGCGCGCCAGCGGCTACCTCAAACAGCGCAACGTGGATATCGGCGACCGCGTGACCGAAGGGCAGGTGCTGGCCCTGATCGAGGCTCCGGAATTGGAGCGGCAAATCCAGCAGGCTCAGTCCGCGCTGGACCAGGCCAACAGCGCCGCACAACAGGCCGAAGCGGCGCTCAAGCAGGGCCAGACCAATGAAGAACTGGCGCGCGTGACCGCCGAACGGTGGCGGAACCTGGTCGGCAAGGGGGCCGTGTCGCGCCAGGAAAACGACGTTTACCAGGCGCAGTGGGCCGCCCAGCAAGCCAACGTGGAAGCGCTGGGGAAGGCCATTGCGGCCGCCCGGAGCAATGCGGGCGCGGCCCAGGCGAATCTCGAACGGCTTAACACTCTGAAGGACTACCTGACGGTGCGCGCTCCGTTCGCCGGCGTGATCACGCTGCGCAACGTGGATGTGGGCGCGCTGATCACCGAAGGCGGCACGCTGTTGTTCCGGGTGGCGCAAGCCGGGCGTCTGCGAACCTATGTGAACGTGCCGCAGTCGGATGCGGCTTCGGTGCGTCTGGGGCAGCAGGCCACCATCACGGTGGCCGATCTTCCGGGCCTCAAGTTTCCCGGGACGGTCACGCGGACTTCGAATTCGCTCGACCCTGCCACTCGAACTCTGCTGACGGAGGTCCAGTTAGTGAATCCCGACGCGCGGCTGGCGCCGGGCATGTACGCCCAGGTAGACCTTTCGGTGGTGCGAAGCCAGCCTTCGCTCACCATCAAGGGCGATACGCTGGTGGTTCGCGCCGATGGACCGCAAGTGGCCGTGGTGGATGCGGGCGGCAAGGTGCACTATGCGCGCATTCAACTGGGCCGCGATTTTGGCGACCATCTCGAAGTGCTCGAGGGGCTGGAGGAAGGCCAGCAGGTGGTGGTGAATCCCAGCGACCTGGTTCGCGAGGGCGCCAGGGTCAAGCCGGTGTTTATCGAGAATACGGCCGCGGGAAGCAAGAAGTAAGATCCGCGTAACTCCTTTTTTTGCGATGACTAAGTCAGGAATCCGCTTTTTCATGGCCGCTTGGCTGTGCGCTGTCACGGCGCTGGCGCAGAACACCGCCGGGCCGCCCGTCTCGTTCCAGAATTCGGCCCGCCTGCACGATCTGATGCGCGCCGGGAACCTGTACCTTTCACTGCAGGACGCGCTGGCCCTGGCGATCGAGAATAACCTGGATATCGAACTCCAGCGGTACGGCATTCCCGCCGGCGACGCCGAGTTGCTACGCACCCAGGGCGGCGGCGTCGCGCGCGGCTTGGATTTCACGCTGTTCGAAGTCCCCGCCGGCGTGGGCGGGCCGCTCAGCCCGGTGGTGACCGCCGCGGCGTCCTCCGGACTGGCGACCGCGGGCAGCACGGTAAGTTCCAACGCGCTCGAATTGGGCGCGCTGAATGAGCCGCAGACCAATCTTTCGCTGTCCGGCGCCACGCCGCAGTCCGCCGGCACGGCGGTCCCCATATACGACCCCGCCATTGTGGGCCAATTGAACTGGACGCACCAGACCACGCAGGAGCTGAGCGTGGCGACGGAGGGCGTACCCGCGCTGTTGACCAATACCACACTGGCGAATGCCGGAATCGAGCAGGGATTCGCGACCGGCGCTCAAGCCAGCCTTAGCTTCGACAACAGCCGCCAGTCGCTCAATGCCCTGACTTCTCAATACGGCGCGTACGCCGGGTCCACCCTGGGGTTGAACGTGACGCAGCCGCTGCTGCGCGGATTCGGCGCCAGCCTCAACCGGCGCTACATACGCATCGCGGGCAACGAGCGGAGGATCGCCAGCCTGCTTTTCCGGCAGCAGCTCATCGCCACGGTTTACGGCGTGATCCGGCTTTACACCGATTTCGTGGCGCTCTCAGAGGACGAAAAAGTCAAGCGGGAGTCGCTCGAACTGGCCGAAAAGCTGTACTCCGACGTGAAGGCCCAGGTGGACGAGGGCACCCTGGCGCCGGTGGAGCTGACGCGCGCCAACGCGCAGGTCTTCTCCACGAAGCAGGACCTGATCAATGCGACGGGCCTGCGGGAGGAGGAGGAGGCCATCCTCAAGAACGTGCTGACGCGGACCGGCAACGAGGACCCGCAACTGCGCGCCGCGCAAGTGATCGCCACGGACCCGCTGGCCATTCCGGCGGCGGAGGAAGTGCGGCCGATCCAAGACCTGATTCGGGACGCCCTGGCGAACCGGCCGGACCTGGGCCAGGGACGGCTGCAGATCGAGAACCTGCAGACCGGCCTCGCGGGATCGAAGAACGCCACGCTGCCGGAGTTGGATTTGGTGGGCGTCATCGAGAACAACGGCCTCGCCGGCGCGGTGAACTCTTTGACGACGGTTCCAGGGGCGGCGGCGTACGTGGGCGGTTACGGCTCCGCGCTGGAGCAGGTTTTTGCGCGCAACAATCCGACCTACGGCGTGGGCGTGCAGTTGACCCTGCCGGTGCATAACCGGATCGCCGAAGCGGATCTGGCGCGCGACGAGCTGCAGGTGAAGCAATCCGAGGTCCGGCTGCGGCAACTGGAGAACCAGGCGCGGCTCGAAGTGGAAGACGCGCTGATCGCCATGCGGCGCGCCCGTTCTTCCTATGAGGCCGCTACCGAGGCGCGCAAGTTGCAGGAGGAATCCCTGGCGGCCGAGCAAGCCAAGTTCGAAGTGGGCGCGTCCACCGCGTTCTTCGTGATCCAATATGAGAGCTTGCTGGCGCAGGCGCGCTCGACGGAAGTGGCGGCGGAGAGCTCCTACGTGAAGGCGCGGGCGGCGCTATCGCGGGCCACGGGGAGCATTCTGGACGATAACCGGATTTCAGTGGCGGCGGCGGAGAAGGGCAGCAAGTAGCTGGAGCGGGCCCGTGGGATCAGCGGTAAGCCTCGCTCCGATTTCGGACGCCTGTTTGAATGGCGGCCGGAACTGCGGCTCACGCAGCCGGCGAACCCGATGCCGGATTGCGAGGCCTCAGCTTGTTGCGTTCGTAAGCCAGTTGCCTTTCGAACTAGTTTGCGCTCCCCGGTAAGCGCTGCGGCGTCAGGGAGGAGCTATGGCATCACTTCATTTCACAAGGCAGGCTTGGCAAGCAGCTTCTGACGTTCTCTCGCGGCACGCATCGAGGAGCTGAGCCATACTCACCTGCTTCTTGGCTTCCTGAAGGGCTTTGCACAATGCGGTTTGCTGAGGGTTCTCGACAGGCGGCTCATGAAATACAACCTGCTTCCGCCTGACAGCGTGAATGCTCGGCCCGTCTTCGTCATTGCGCAACTCGACGGCGCTACCACCCGAAAAGAGCTGCAGCGCACTTGTCCCCGAGCCGTCCGGGCCGGCAATGAACGTCGCGACCTGCGACTTTCGCGTATCGAGCGTTAGCGCTACATTGCCGGATGGCTCAAAGGTGACGTACCCGCTTCGTTCTACGCCAGTTCCGTCATAGAGGACGATTCCAGCGGCCCGTTGTCCCCGCGGCTTTGTTATCCCGTTGATGACTGCGTCGGGCAGATTACCGCCCAGCCGGATACGAACCCTACCATTGCTGTCGACAATGGCCAGTTCGGATAGCGTCAAACTCTTCGTGTCAGCCTTCTCCTGGGCTCTGACGGCCAATCCGGGCTGAAGAATTGCAGACACGGCAAGGGCGCATAGCCCAAGGGCGTTTGTGGTCAGCAGTAGTCGCTGCCGGCGTTCCAAGGCCGCAATGCGCGCAACGGTAGTGTCGTCCATGGTGTCGGACTCCTTTGGGAGGGTGGTACGCTCGCGTCACCGCACTTGTTCCCACGAAATTCGAGGGCGGGCCTCCGATTAGTCCAGGCGGGTAGTTTGGTCGCGGGTAGTCGCGATGGGTAGAGGAAATTGGGGCGTGCCCCGTTTCGCTACCCACCTCGCCGCCCGGCAGCGGATTGACAAAAGGGCAGCGGGAATCCGAGGTGCGACGGTGAGATACTGAAAGGCGTGCCAACCATACTGGTGGTGGGGCCATACCGCATCTATTTTTACAGCCATGAGCCAAACGAACCGCCCCATGTGCATGTGGATCGCGACGATCAATCGGCGAAGTTCTGGCTGGACCCGGTTGCGTTGGTCAGAAATCTTGGCTTCGGTCCGGTGGAGCTTCGACGAGTCCACCGGCTAGTGGCGGAGAATCGCACTTTCTTGTTGGAGAAATGGAATGAACGCTTCCCATCTTAATTCCGGCGAACGGGTACGCGACGTACACGTCACTGAAGACACACTGGCGGTGGACCTCGCAGACGGGCGCACAATCATCGTGCCCCTGACTTGGTATCCCCGGCTATTGAACTCTACCATGGAACAGCGATCACGCTGGAAAGTAAGCGGAGCAGGCTATGGGATTCACTGGCCGGAGATTGATGAAGACCTGAGCACGGAAGGCTTACTCCGTGGCGCGCCTGCCGCCGCAGAACCCGCTCGTCTTGGCCATTAGGCGGGTCACGATTTTCGGGCAGGCGGTCCAGATAGGCGTGAGCCTGCTGCCGTTCCCGCGCGAGATCGGAATCCATGGCCGTTCCTTCCATACCCACTATGACTTAACAGCCGTAAACAAACGCAGACGACAAACGGCGATCGTCTGCGCCACCAAGCAACGTGTTACGATGCAGAAGGATGGCGCCTCGCAAGGGCCGGCTTATCCTTTTCCTTAAGTTCCTTTAGTCAACCATCATAAATTAATGAATTTACGCTCTCTTTTCAGCCTCTTTTCCTCGGATCTCGCCATCGACCTGGGCACGGCCAATACGCTGGTATTTGCCAAGGGGAAGGGGATTGTCGTCAACGAACCTTCCATTGTCGCGATCAACAAGAACACCGGTGAAGTGGAAGCCGTCGGCAAGGAAGCCAAGGAGATGCTGGGGCGCACGCCCGGCAACATCGTGGCGATCAAGCCGATGAAAGACGGGGTGATCGCGGATTTCAAAGTGACCGAGCGCATGCTGAATTACTTCATTCAGAAGGCGCACGGACGCAAGATGCTGGTGCATCCGAGGATTGTCATCGGGGTGCCGAGCGAAATCACGCAGGTGGAAAAGCGCGCGGTCATGGACTCGGCGTACCGCGCCAAGGCCAGCGAGGTGCACCTGGTGGAGCAAGCCATGGTAGCGGCCATCGGCGCCGGCCTGCCCATCACAGAACCCTCCGGCAACATGGTGGTGGATATCGGCGGGGGCACCACGGACGTGGCGGTGATCTCGCTATCGGGCATTGTGTATTCGCGGTCGGTGCGCGTGGCTGGCAACGAGATGGACGATGCCGTGATGCAGTATCTGAAGCGCAAGCACAACCTGCTGATCGGCGAGCGGACGGCGGAAGCCATCAAGATCGAAGTGGGTTCGGCGTTCCCGCTGGATAAGCCTATTTCGATGGAGGTCAGGGGTCGCAACCTGATCGAAGGGGTGCCGCGGACGGTCACGGTACACGACGAGGAGATCCGCGAAGCCTTGGCCGAGTGCGTGGCCACCATCATCAATGCCATACGGGTGGCGCTGGAACGGACGCCGCCGGAACTGAGCGCCGACATCAGCGACCGCGGCATCGTGCTCACGGGAGGCGGGGCGCTGCTGAAGAACCTCGATAAGCGCATTCGCGAGGAGACCGGGCTGCCGGTCTCGATCGCCGACGATCCGCTCGCCTCGGTGGTGCTGGGAACGGGCCGCATGCTGAGCGATTTCAAGCTGCTCCGCAAGATTTCGATAGACTAGGACTGAAGGCGCGGACGATCGCCGTTGGCCGTTCGCGTTTGATTTGGCGAGTTGGCAGGCGAAAGCGCCTGCCCCACGGGCATGGAGTCGTTCCTCAACCGGTACCGGAGCATCACCATCCTGCTGCTGGTGGTCTTTGCGCAACTGGTTCTGCTGGCAGTGCAGGTGAAGAACGACCAGGATGTGCGCATGATCCGGGTGTGGACCGTGACGGCGGTTACGCCGGCGGCGCGCCTGATCGAGGGGTTCCGCGGCGGGGGCGCCGGGTTCTTGCGCCGCTACGTCCTGCTGCACGACGCGGATGCGGAGAACCGGCGGCTCCAGGCGGAACTCGACCGGATCAAGGTCGAGAACATCTTTCTCAAGAACGAGCTCAGCACCGCGGATCGCGCCCAGGCGCTGCAGGTGCTGCAAGCGCACATTCCCTCGAAGACCCTGGCGGCGACCATGTTCATGGCGGGCGCCGGGTCGAACTCCAAAGTGGTTTTCGTGGACCAAGGCTCGCTGAGGGGCGTGGAGCGGGGCATGGCGGTGGTGACCGCCGATGGCATCGTGGGCAAAGTGATGGCAGCCTATCCCATGGCTTCGGAGGTGGTGCTGGTCACCGACCCCGATTTCGCGGCCGGCGTGATTTCCCAGAAGAACCAGGCGCGCGGGACGCTCAAGGGGCAGGGTACGCCCCTGTGCAAGGTGGACTACGTGCCCGCCGACGAGAAGGTGGAGCTGGGCGAGTGGTTCTACACCTCGGGCGACGACCGCATTTTCCCGCGCGGGTTTCCGGCGGGGGTGGTGAAGTCGGTGCGAAACGGCCAGCCTTATAAGGAAATCTACCTGGAACCGAGCGGGCTGCAGCGAGGACTGGAGGATGTGCTGATTCTGGTGGAAGGCGTTCACATGGAGATTCCGAGCGCGCCGCCGACCGGACAGCCGGTCTACATCGGGCCTCCGGCGCCGCCCGCGGCCGGCGCAGGGGGAGTTGCCGGGGTTGTTCAGCCGCCGCCAGCCACTGGGGCGGGGACCGCGGCAGACTCGCTGAAATCCCAGTACAAGGCCATCGGCGATGCCCAGAACCACACCTTCGGGGTCGGGGAGCCGGGATCCAAGCCGCCCGATTTCACGCGGCTGGGACAACCGCCCGCGCCCGCTAAGCCGGGACCTGCCGCGAAACCTCCGGCCACCGGGCCACAGGCGCCTACGGGACCCAAACCCGTGGAAGAGCCCGACCGATGAGCAATTCGAGTGAACGGATCCTCCTGAGCAGCGAGCGCGAAGGGCGGATTTCGCATTTTCGATTCTGGGTGATGGTGGGCGTGCCGCTGGCCGCCATTCTGTTTCAGGTATACGTGCCGCTGTTTTTTCAGTTTCTCGGTTTCCTGGAGTTGCCGCTGCTGGTGGTGGTGTACTTTGCGCTGATGCGGCGCAACCAGGTGAGCGGCCTGTTGATTGGCGCAGTTGTCGGGCTGGCGCAGGATTCGCTCTCGAAGAACCCTCTGGGAATGTTTGGGATCGTGAATACGCTGGTGGGCTACTTTGCGTCGTCGATCGGGGTCAGGCTGGACGTGGACAACACGGCCATGCGGCTGGTGCTTATATTTTTTTTCTTCGTGTTCCACCAGTTTTTCTACTGGGTGCTGGCGCGCGCACTGCTGGCGCAGCAACTGGCGTTCGAGCCGCAAAAAACGCTCCTGCTCGGGGTGCTGAATGCGCTGGTGGGGGTTTCGCTCTTCTACTTCCTGGATAAGCTGCGCGAGAAGGCGTGAAGGCGGCGGGGGCGAAGGCGTTCGCGGCTGACAACCGCTCTCTTACGTTCGCGGCTCTGCTATTGGGGTTTTGCGGGCGGCGCTATTGGGGTTTTGCGGGCGGCGCGCCACGCATGGCGGCTTCCAATTGGCGAGCCCGGCCTTCCTCCCTGGCCTGCTGGCCCAACTGCCGGAACGTCAGGTAGCTCAGGCGCAGGTAATCGGCCGCACGGTATACCAGGTTATCTCGAACAAAGTGGTTGCGCGCCGTCAGCGTCGCCCGCCGGATCACGCGCACCAAGCCGGCCGGCTTGGGCATCGGTTCGTCCGTGCTGAAGTCCTCGATCGGCTGCGTGCAGCCGTTCAACACGACCACGGCCACTCGGGCGTCCGTATTCACGCCCTTCCGATAGTCCTCTCCGGTTTCCCGCACGCCCTCCGGCCTTGGCACGTAAGCCACCGAATCCACGCATCCGGTGAAGACCAGGTCATGGACCACCTGATCCCGCTCGAGGTCCACGTCGCTCTGAACCTGGTGCGTGAAGCCGAACGGGTGCATGCCGAAGGTGGCGGCCACGTCGCGCGTGGCGGCGGAAGCCCACATGGGACGTCCATCCAACTCGTCGTCGCGCTTCCAGATCCGCAGATGGTCGCGCTTCTCGAATGTGTCCAGGCCTTTTTGCAGCCGGAGATCGGGCTCCCGGCCATCGAGCAGGAGCGTCCGCATGGGCGCGTCGGAGAAACCGCGGTCTTCGGCGATCGCGCGGATGACCGCCACGGTCGCCCGCATGGAATTGGCGCGTGCGCCGATCCACCCAGCCGCCGCGAAGGTCCGATCCAGATCCTCCCGCGGTCCGACGAACAGCAGGTTTACCAGGTCCATCGGCTGCCGCTGCCGCAGCGAGTACGTCCAGTAGGGCAGCGCGTCCACCACCTTCTCGACCTCCGCCGACTCCTCCGGCGAGGTCTCCCGCTCCGGCAGCGGGCACGGCGCTAAGGCTCCGAACTCCTCCGGAAACTCGACATTCAGCCGAATCGCAGCGCCGCGCCCGAACTGGATCTCCGGGTCGGGAAAATGGAACACGCTCGTTTCCAGTACAAACAGCGGAATCATGATGGCCGGATGCACGAGCGCCGCGACAAGAATCCGCTCGCCGACCCGGTTCGAGAGCGTCGCCGTAGCGCGGGTTCCGTGGATGTTTCCCTCCCGGTCCACTCGCTCCCGTGCGTTGTCGATCTCCGTCAGGCGCGCTGTCACGGGGTACTGCCGCCCATCCGGCAGCTCCAGCCGCGTGAACTCAAGTTTGAGTCCCGCACTCTCGTAAACCAGCCCCAGCCCCACTTTTCGCACCCGGCTCACCACGCCGAGCAATTCCGTCCCTTGCGGCAAGACGCTCGCTCCGCCCGCGCATAGGGAAGTGGTCACGGCCGCCGCAATCTGCATGCCCGGCTTTGCGCTGTAGGTAGAAATGGGAGTCGAGAGGCGTGCCTCAACGGCCGTGCCATGTTGCGATTCCACGGCGGCAAGGCTGCCCGAAAGACAGGCGCAGACGACGACGGCGCCGGCGCCGCGAGCGAGACGGGCGGGAAGGCCCAGGTGGTTTGCGGTCATCGATTGGCGGCGCTCCTCCGGCTAGATGGAGGGTAGTATACATGGAAAGCCCCGATTCTCCACGGCCATTTCGAGACCGACCGTGACCTTTAGGACAGTTCGCGGCAGAGGGATCGAAGGTCCGCGGTCTATTCGTAATGCAGGGCGTCGAGGGGGTTCACCCTGGCGGCGCGGCGGGCGGGCAGGTAGCCAGCCGCAAAGGCGGTCAGCGCCAGGGCCAGGGAGGCAGCCGCCACCACCACGGCATCGCGGGGCTTCACGCCATAGAGCTGGCTCTCCGCGAAGCGCGTCACCGAG